>Ga0316228_1000636_pt1 | contig 44584 bp, 41 predicted proteins | sample TBH18021metaG_FD_206005 | JGI IMG/M metagenome (GOLD analysis project Ga0316228, IMG submission 206005) | Freshwater microbial communities from Trout Bog Lake, Wisconsin, USA - TBH18021 | ecosystem: Environmental > Aquatic > Freshwater > Lake > Hypolimnion/Profundal zone | place: USA: Wisconsin... | reverse complement strand
AAGTGGCTGTGGGCCATGGCCTGGAAATCTTAGTGTATTGGATTGCATTTTTGGCGGCCTTAGAACTGCTTCCAGACGCTTTATTTAGGCATGAGGACTTACGTTAAAGCTTATAATAATCAAAACTATTTCCACTATTAGTTGATTTCTAATAGTGAAAGGGTTCTGATAAATCAAGGTCCTAAAATGAGTGAATCAAGCAATGGTCAAGCTGGGAGCGGGGATGAGATTTCTCTGCTCGACATCCTGATTTTTTTAAAGGGTACTTGGAAGACGATTGCGATCACAGGCATCCTCGGATTCATCCTCTCTGGAATCTATCTCATCATCACCCCCAATCAGTACGAAGCTATTGCCAATATCGCTATGGGGCGCATTGCAAGCTCAGGTGCCAATATTGAAGAGCCATCAGCATTAATGAACCGCATGAGTTTGCCTAGTAGTTTTGATGCAGCAGTGATCGCCTCATGTGGTCTGCAAGAATCCACCAACCTAGCCGCCCAACTATCCAAGGCTATAAAATTGAGCATTCCCAAAGGGGTGGCCAATGTAGTCGAGCTTAAAGTCACTCGTCCGAGTCCCGAGTTAGCCCAAGCTTGTGCTGCCAGTGTGTTTGATGTGATCGCCAAATCACAAGCGCAAATGATCGGCCCTTTAGTGCAAGCTGCTAAGGCTAGCGATAGCGCAAGACTGACTAAGGTCGACGAGCGCCTCACCCAGGATAAGGTGCTGCTCGCCAAGACGGAGCAGCCACGCGGTGTTTTATCTCCAGCGTACTTTCTTATCCTGACTGAGATTCGCACGCTAGAGGATGAGCGCGACAAGCTCTCAGCAAGTATCGATACTATGGGTGTGCAGACCGCTAATTTGCAGTCGCCTATTTATGTGGCCGATAAGCCGGTTTATCCTAAAAAGTTGATCAGCCTATTGGCTGGCTTAATCGGTGGGCTATTCTTAGGTTTACTAATTGCCTTGGGTCGTCAGATGATGGCTAAGCTCAAGAGCGAAGCGGGCGGTGTATTGTGATGTTGGTCCAGGTAGAAGCGAATGTTCGATATCGGGCATTAGCGGGCTTGTCCCTGTAAGTAATTAAATAAGTTATTCATCAATACATAAATTCAAAGAGTATCTATGAAGGCAGTCATCCTGGCAGGCGGGTTGGGAACGCGAATTTCAGAAGAAACAGAGAGCAAGCCTAAGCCAATGATTGAGATTGGTGGAAAGCCGATTCTGTGGCACATCATGAAGATGTACTCAGCTCATAGCATTAATGAATTTATCGTTTGTTGTGGCTATAAGGGTTACGTTATTAAAGAGTATTTTGCTAACTATTTTCTACACCAATCTGATGTCACCATTGATTTAGCCAATAACAATATCGAAGTTCATCAAAAAAATGGTGAGCCTTGGAAGGTTACATTGGTTGACACTGGCGAAAAAACTCAAACGGGTGGCCGGTTAAAGAGGCTCGCTGACTATATAGATGGCGACTTTTGCATGACCTATGGTGACGGTGTGGGTTCAGTAGACTTGTCAGCTTTATTGAAATTCCATAAGTCTCATGGCAGGTTGGCAACGATGACGGCGGTACAGCCCCCGGGGCGGTTTGGGGCATTGCAATTAAAGGGCAATGAAATTCAAACCTTCCTAGAAAAGCCTCAAGGTGATGGCGGTTGGGTTAATGGCGGCTTCTTTATTCTTAAGTCAGCAGTGCTCAAGGAAATTTCATCAGACAGCACCGTATGGGAGAAGGAACCCTTGCAAAACCTGGCCAAGCAAGGCGAGCTGCAGGCTTTTTTCCATTCTGGTTTTTGGCAGCCCATGGATACCTTGCGCGACAAGAATTATCTTGAAAGCCTCTGGGCTTCTGGCGAAGCACCATGGAAAATCTGGGCATGAGTATTGCCCAAACTCGTTCCACGATGGGCAAAGTAGACCCTAGTTTTTGGAAGGGCAAGCAAGTTTTTTTGACTGGCCATACTGGCTTTAAAGGTGGATGGTTGAGCCTCTGGTTGGCAAGTATGGGCTCCAAAGTTACTGGCTATGCCTTGGCTCCAAATTCAGCCCCTAGTTTTTTTGAGGTAGTTGGCGTAGCGAATTTGCTTAAGCAAAATCATATTGCTGATATTCGTGATTTAGCCTCTTTAAAGCTTGCTATGGAGCAAGCTAATCCTGATGTGGTGATGCATATGGCAGCACAACCTTTGGTGCGCTATTCATACGAAAATCCATTAGAAACTTTTTCTACAAATGTCATGGGTACTGTGAATGTGCTAGAAGTTGCTCGAAACATTCCGAGCATTAAAGCTATCGTGGTAGTTACTACCGATAAGTGCTATGAGAATCAAGAATGGGTATGGGGCTATCGTGAAAACGAGCCATTAGGCGGGGCAGACCCCTACAGCAGTAGTAAGGCTTGTGCTGAGTTAGTAACGAATGCCTATCGCCAATCTTTTTTCTCTGGAAATGTTGCTACTTCTAGTGCGGCTGTTGCTTCAGCACGTGCTGGTAATGTAATTGGTGGCGGTGATTGGTCGGTCGATCGTTTGGTACCGGATGCGCTTGTTGCATTTGAGGCGAGCAAGCCTTTGGTGCTTCGCAATCCTTTGGCCACCCGCCCATGGCAACATGTGCTGGAGCCACTATCGGGATACTTGGTATTAGCCCAGGCCTTAATTGCCAATGGTAAAGCTTATGCCAGTGCTTGGAACTTTGGTCCCGGGGATGAGGGCAATAAAACAGTTGAGCAGGTTATAGATTCTCTGAGTCAGGAGTGGGGTGGCAACTCTGGATGGCAGCAAGACCCTAATGCTCAGCCCCATGAGGCGCATTTATTAAAGCTAGATTGCTCAAAGGCTCATCAGCAATTGGGTTGGACTTCAAAGTGGAAGCTGAATCAATCAATTGAAAAAATTGTGCAGTGGCATAAAGCATTCAAGACTAATCAAGATATGAAGGAAGCTAGTCTTAAGCAGATCAATCAGTATCTCCAGCAAGAATAAGCAGTCAATAACTAAAACTAATAAAAATAGAACTAACTTCAAATCTTATGACAAAAAACAATATAAGCAATCAGGTGATTGAAATTAAAACAGCCGAGCATAAGAAAAAAGATCAAATTCGCCAAGCAATTAGTAAGCTAGTGGATGAGTACGCTGCTATTGAGTTCGCTTTCAAAGCATTTGTTCCTGGAATTACTGTCATTCCACCATCAGGAAAATTGATTGATGCTGGTGAAATAAAAAATATGGTTGAGGCATCTCTAGATGCTTGGTTAACTACGGGTCGCTTTAATGCACTCTTTGAGAAAAAATTAGCACAGTTTATCGGTGTTGAGTATCTGATCACTGTGAACTCTGGGTCTTCCGCAAATCTCGTCGCGTTCTCAACGCTTACCTCTCCCAAGCTTGGTAATCGCGCAATTCAAAAGGGAGATGAAGTTATTAGTGTAGCTGCTGGATTTCCAACTACGGTTAATCCTATTGTGCAGTTTGGCGCAATCCCTGTTTTTGTTGATGTTGATGCGTATACACACAATATTGATGTGTCCAAATTAGAAGACGCTCTGAGTCCTAAAACGAAGGCAGTGATGTTGGCGCACTCTTTGGGAAACCCGTTTAACTTAGATGCAGTAGTTGCTTTTTGTAAAAAGCAAAAGTTGTGGCTGATCGAGGATTGCTGTGATGCCCTAGGCTCTACATACCAAGGTAAAATGGTCGGAACCTTTGGCGATATAGGCACTCTTAGCTTTTATCCAGCCCACCACATCACTATGGGCGAGGGCGGTGCGGTGTTTACCAATAACTGGGAGTTAAAGCAGATCGCAGAAAGTTTTCGTGATTGGGGGAGGGATTGCTATTGCCCTCCAGGAAAAGATAATACCTGCGGTAAGCGTTTTTGTTGGAAATTAGGTGACTTGCCAGAAGGATATGATCATAAGTACACCTATAGTCACCGGGGGTATAACCTGAAGATCACCGATATGCAGGCGGCTTGTGCCTTAGCGCAGCTAGACAAATTGGAAGATTTTATTAAAGCCCGAAAAGCCAACTTTAAGTTCTTAAAAGAGCGTTTAAAAACATGTGAAGAGTTTTTACAACTTCCAGAAGTAACGCCTCATTCAGATCCATCTTGGTTTGGCTTTCCAATTACCGTGAAAGAAAATTCGCCAGTGAGTCGATTAGATCTATTGACTTACTTGGATCAGCGGAAAATTGGCACCCGCTTGCTCTTTGCAGGCAATTTGGTGCGTCAACCTTCAATGGTAGGCGTAGACTATCGTATTAGTGGCGACTTAACTAATACGGACAGGGTGATGAACCAAACCTTTTGGATAGGTGTACAGCCGGCACTTACACAAGAGATGCTGGAGTATGTCTGCAGTCAAATTGAAGTCTATTTAGGATTTGGGTTCCAGACCTAAGTAACAAAAATATTCAAACTGTAAATAAAGTAAAAACGATGCGTAAAGTGTTAACGAGGGTTGTTGATTACATTGCTGCCAGATTATTTTTCTTGGAGGTTGACACATCCTTCCTAGTTACTGGTGGTGCAACGTATTTGAATGATGCGATTGGTGCTAACCAAGCCATTCGAAAAATTTATTGCCATCGCGAGCAAAGTTCATCAATTGCTGCTGAGGCTTATGCACGGGTTGCACTAACGTCTGCGCTTTTAAATGTCACTACAGGGCCAGGAAGTATTAATGCATTAAATAGTGTATTTGGTACTTATACCGATTCCATTTCAATGGTAGCGGTATCAGTTTAGGTGAAGCAGGAAACAATGCTTTCATTTGCACCCATACCAGGCCTGCATCGGCTAGGCGATCAAGAAGTGGATATTGTGACAATTGCTAAACCGGTAACTAAGTGGGCTTATTTAATACATTCAGCCGAAGAGATAGTTGAAAAGTTAGACGAAGCTTATATCCAAGCCATTAGCGGAAAGCCGGGCACTGCTTGGCTTGATATTCCAGTAGATTTGCAAGGCGCTGTATTACCAGCTTCATTTGAGACCAAGGTCACATCCCCGTTACATTTTCCAATATTAATCAACAGGCTTCTGGTGCGCAGATGGCTCAAGTGATTGCGACGTTATCTGCTGCTAAGAGACCGGTAATTTTTGCTGGCAGCGGCATTCGACTTACTTGGTGGCGATTTATCCCCCAAACTCAGAAAATAAAATTATGAAAAATTACAATCTCATGAATAAGATCCTCATCACTGGTGGCGCTGGTTTTTTGGGCTCTCATTTGACTGAGAGGCTCCTAAAAGAGGGTAATGATGTCTTGGTGGTGGATAACTATTTCACGGGCACGAAAGAGAATTTGGCGCATTTACTGCCTAATTCCCGTTTAGAGCTAATGCGCCACGATGTGACCTTTCCACTTTATTTAGAAGCTAACCAGATTTATAACTTGGCTTGTCCAGCATCTCCGGCGCACTATCAACATGATCCGGTGCAAACTACTAAGACTAGTGTGCATGGTGCAATTAATATGCTGGGCTTAGCCAAAAGAACCAGGGCGCGTATCTTACAGGCCTCTACTAGCGAGGTCTATGGCGACCCTGAGGTGCATCCTCAACCAGAAGGGTACTGGGGTAAGGTTAATCCCATTGGGATTCGCTCTTGCTATGACGAAGGTAAGCGCTGCGCTGAAACCCTATTTTTTGACTATTACCGTCAGCACAATTTAGATATTAAGGTCGTGCGTATCTTTAATACGTACGGCCCACGGATGCATCCTAATGATGGTCGGGTAGTGAGTAACTTCATTGTGCAAGCATTACAGGGCAAAGACATCACGATTTATGGCGATGGCCAGCAAACCAGAAGCTTTTGCTATGTCGATGACTTAATCGATGCTATGGTCAAAATGATGAACTCAGGACAAGGTTTTACTGGCCCAGTCAATATTGGTAATCCTGGTGAGTTCACTATGCTCCAGTTGGCTGAAACAGTGCTCAAACTCTCTGGCAGCAAATCTAAAATTATTTATCAGCCATTACCCTCGGATGATCCTAAGCAACGCCAACCGAATATCGAATTAGCTAAAGCGAAGCTTGGCTGGCAACCAAGGGTCAACCTCGAAGATGGTCTAAAAGAGACTATTACTTACTTTAAGAAGGTAATTTAATTTTGAAGCCTAAATCTGAAAATATTTTATTTTTGGGGGGGCGACTTTGGCCCCATATAAATCAGGGAAGAAGAAAGCAACTTTATATTGTCATTGTGCTGATGATTATCGTTTCTTTAGCCGAAGTAGTTAGTTTAGGAGCTATCCTGCCATTTTTAGGCGCTGTTACTGATCCAGACAGCCTATTTAAAAAACCATTACTACAAACATACATATATGCATTCAATATTAACTCTCCGAGAGAATTATTATTTGCATTGACATTAGTATTTTGTTGCTGCGTATTTTTTGCGGGCACGATGCGTATTTTGCTGGCCTGGGCTAGCAATCATTTAGCGTTTAATATTGGCGCAGACTTAAGTATTGAAATTTATCGAAGGACTCTATATCAACCTTACTCGGTACATATTGAGCGCAATAGCAGCGATGTCATTGCGGGAATATTAAGCAAAGTTCATGAGGTCATTTATAACGTACTAATACCTTTCGTAACCCTTCTGAGTTCCGGAATTTTAATTTTTGTGATTTCATCAATATTATTTTTAATCAATCCCTTTGTAGCGACAATAACATTTGGAGGGTTTGGGTTAATATATATATTGATTGCATTAGCAACTAAAAAAAGGTTGCTATTAAATAGTCGTCGAATATCAGACCAGTCAAACCTAGTTATTAAGGCTCTTCAGGAGGGGTTGGGTGGCATAAGGGATATTTTGCTAGATGGAACGCAGGAGACTTTTTGTAAGGTCTACAGAGAGGCGGATGCTCTATTGAGAGATGCCCAGGGAAGCAACCAGCTAATTAGTCAAATGCCTAGATATGTTATGGAGTCGCTCGGAATGATTTTGATTGCAATTCTGGCGTATTTTCTATCGGGGCGAGATGGCGGCTCAAAAGAAGTTATTCCAATTCTTGGCCTATTGGCGCTTGGGTCTCAGAGGTTATTGCCTCTTTTACAACAAGTCTATACATCCTGGTCAAATCTTCGTGGTGCAACAAAATCCTTACAGGATGTTTTATTTCTCCTTTCTCAGTCTTTGTTAGCAATAAACCATGAGAACACTAAAGAACAGATTACTTTTCAATCAAAAATATCTTTAAAGAATTTAAGCTATCGCTATAACTTAAATGCTCCATGGGTATTTAAAGGACTAAATCTAACAATTAATAAAGGAGGCCGCATTGGATTTATCGGGGCTTCAGGGAGTGGAAAAAGTACTTTAGTTGATGTCATAATGGGCCTTTTACCAGCCTCAGAAGGCTTTTTTTCGGTTGATGGACGTGCGATTACTACCGAAAATTGTCAGTTATGGCGTGCATGCATTGCACACGTGCCCCAAACAATTTTTTTGACTGATGACTCAATAGCGGAGAATATTGCATTTGGTGTGCCTAAGGCTGAAATTGACTTCGAGTTAGTTAGAAATGCTGCAAAAAAAGCTCAGATATCTGAGCTTATTGAATCTTGGCAAGATGGATATAGCACTAAAGTTGGTGAGCGCGGTGTAAGGTTGTCAGGAGGTCAAAGGCAAAGAGTAGGAATTGCTCGAGCTTTATATAAAAAAGCGACAGTAATAATATTTGATGAAGCCACTAGTGCGCTGGATGGGGAAACGGAGGCGTCTTTGATGGGGGCGATAGATAATCTGAGTTCAGACTTAACTATACTGATAGTAGCGCATCGACTTACTACTTTGCGAAATTGTAATTCGATAATAGAGTTAAGTGTTGGAGGCTTGGTCAGGGTAGGGTCGTATGACGATATTGTTCGGAATGGTATTTAAGTGGAGAGTTTATGAAGATATTTGTAACTGGAGCTTGTGGATATAAGGGGCATGTATTAGTTCCAAAGCTCTTGGCAAGAGGCTATGAAGTGGTTGCCTTCGATTTGCAGTGGTTTGGCAACTTTCTTGTGCCTCACCAAAATCTGACTGTGGTCAAAGGCGATGTACGTGATATCGATACGATTCCATTGGACGGGGTAGATTGCATCATCCATTTATCTTCTATTGCGAATGATCCTTGTGGAGATTTAAACCCTAAGTTAACTTGGGAGGTTAGTGCATTAGCAACCATGCAGTTGGCTGATAAGGCCAAGAGGATGGGAATTAAGCGATTCATTTACGCATCTTCAGGTAGTGTGTATGGCGTAAAGGAAGAGGCTCAGGTAACGGAAGAGTTAGAGCTCAAGCCAATTTCCGAATACAACAAGACCAAAATGGTGGGTGAACGCGTTTTGTTGAGCTATCAAGACGACATGGTAGTTCAAATCGTGCGCCCAGCAACTGTATGCGGATATTCACCACGGATGCGTTTGGATGTCTCGGTTAATTTACTAACTATGCAGGCTTTGTCCAATGGAAAAATTACGGTATTTGGTGGCGATCAAGTGCGCCCCAATATTCATATTGACGATATCACCGACGTTTATTTGCATCTGATTGATCATTCTGAGGTAACTGGGGTTTATAACGCTGGTTTTGAAAATATCTCAATCATGGATATTGCTAAATTAGTAACTAAATACATTCCAGTAGAAATAGCGGTTACTAAATCCAACGATCCTCGCTCATATCGAATTAATTCTGATAAGTTATTGGCCACAGGATACAAGCCAAAGAAAACTGTTAAAGATGCTATTCGTGAAATTATCGAGCAATATCGGGCTGGAGTGCTAAAGGATGAAGATCATTTTTATAACTTACGTTGGATGGAAAAAACTGTCTTAGCGAAAGAAGTTTGAATATGAATCAAACAGTCGCCGCTAAAGATTTGATTCTTGGTTACTCATCCCAATTACAAGAAGTGCTCGCGAGCTCTGATTGGACTAGCGTCATTTCGTTGGCTCAAGATATGCTGCGCTGTTGGCAGGAAAAGCGTCGGGTATTTTTTTGCGGTAATGGCGGTAGCGCTGGCAATGCCGTTCATTTGGCCAATGATTTTTTATATGGCATTGCCAAAAAGACGGGTGGCGGCTTAAAGGTTCAGGCCCTGTCAGCCAATTCAGCAGTGATGACTTGTTTGGCGAATGATGTTGGCTACGAGTCTATTTTTTCCGAACAACTTGCAGTTCAAGCCCAGGCTGGCGATTTATTGATTGCATTGAGTGGTAGCGGTAACTCACCGAACATTGTGCGCGTTATTGAGCAGGCAAAAGCAATGGACGTAAAGTCTTACGCCATTTTAGGATTTACCGGTGGAAAGTGTAAAGAGTTGGTTGATGTGCCAATTCATTTTCCTGTGAGCGATATGCAGATTGCCGAAGATATGCAGCTTATTGTCGGCCATATGATGATGCAGTGGCTTTACTCAAACCGCCCCAGTAATTAAATTGACGAACCCATAAACAGAGTGGAAGATGGAAACAACCCTTATTATTGGCAGTAATTCTTTTTCCGGCGCTACTTTTGCAGATTTTGCGTTAGCGCAGGGCGGTAAAGTGATCGGCACTAGTCGATCTGCCAAGCCTAATGATGCCTTCTTGCCCTATAAGTGGCATAACCATAAAAATTTTGCTTTTTATGAATTAGATCTCAATCAGCACTTAAAAGATCTAACAGGATTGGTTCAAGATATTAAGCCAGCCTATGTGGTGAATTTTGCAGCGCAGAGCATGGTGGGAGAGAGTTGGCAAAATCCCGGTGACTGGTTTATGACCAATGCTGTATCCACGATTAAATTTCATGATGAATTACGTAAATGTAACTTTTTAAAACGCTATGTACACGTTTCAACACCAGAGGTTTACGGTAGTTGCTCGGGATTTGTTCGGGAAGATTTTGCATTTAATCCAAGCACGCCTTACGCTGTATCACGCGCTGCTGCTGATATGAGTTTGCGAACTTTTCATGCTGCCTATAACTTTCCTGTAGTAACTACCCGTGCAGCCAATGTATATGGACCAGGCCAGCAGCTTTATCGCATTATTCCAAGAACCATTTTGTTCATTTTGCTAGGTCGTAAATTACAACTTCATGGCGGCGGTGTCTCCACTAGATCTTTTATTCACATGAAGGATGTTTGTGATGCCACTTGGAAAATTATGAAAGATGGTAAAAATGGAGAGACCTATCATATTTCCACTAATGAAGTTATTTCAATCCACTCTTTAGTGGAGCGCATTTGCGCAAAGCTCAACGTGGTATTTGATGATCATGTTGAGTTTGTGGGGGATCGTATTGGTAAAGACTCAGCATATCACTTAGACAGCAAAAAAATTCGTGGTGAACTTGGATGGGAAGACAAAATTTCCCTTGACCAAGGTCTGGATGAATGCATCGCATGGGTGAAGTCTAATTTTGAAATATTGAAGCAACAGCCCTTTGACTATCAACACAAGCCGTAATTAAATTTTGGAAAAATAATGGGAAAAGAAATTGATCTTTTGGTTAACTATCCAAAAACTAAGCGCAACTTAGAGGAGCGTGTTGCTTCTAAAACGGAGGCTGATCGTGCGATAGCAAGACAGTTTGGGCGTGAGTTTTTTGATGGTGATCGCAATCATGGTTACGGAGGCTTTAATTACTTCTCCAGATTTTGGCAGCCTGTAATCCCTACTTTTCAGCAACATTGGAAGTTAGATCGCAATAGCTCAATTTTGGATGTCGGTTGTGCTAAGGGTTTTATGATGCATGACTTTGCCGAGTTGATCCCTGGAGTTATCGTCAAGGGCATTGATATCTCAGAGTATGCAATTCAGCATGCAATGGAGGATATGAAGCCACATTTACAGGTGGCTAGCGCTACGAAGTTACCGTTTGAAGATAAGTCGTTTGATGTCACAATTTCTATTAATACAGTTCATAATTTAGAGCGTGAGGAATGTGCGAAGGCATTGCAAGAGATTGAACGGGTTAGTCGAAAAGGTTCTTTTATTACGGTCGATGCTTATCGTAATGCAGAGGAGAAAGAGCGTATGTATGCTTGGAATTTAACTGCCAAGACTATTATGTCGGTTGATGAATGGGTCAAATTTTTTAAAGAGATTGGCTATACCGGTGATTATTTTTGGTTTATTCCATGACCGACAATCTTTTAACTAGTTTATTTCAGCAGATGTATCGCATTCGTGCGGTTGAAGAGGCTATTGCCCATCACTATCCCGAGGGCAAGATGCGTTGCCCTGTTCATCTGTCAATTGGTCAGGAGTCAATCCCAGCTGTATTTGCACAATCAATTGCTTTAACTGATTTTGCAGTGAGCACCCATCGTGGCCATGCCCATTATCTAGCCAAAGGCGGTAATTTAAATGCCATGATCGCCGAGATTTATGGAAAGTCTACGGGTTGCGCTAAGGGTAAAGGTGGTTCGATGCATCTTATTGATCTTGCGGTTAATTTTATGGGAACCTCGGCTATAGTAGGTAATAGCATTCCTATTGGCGTTGGGTTGGCATTATCTGCCCAGCTAAAAAGAACCAATCAGATTAGTTGCGTTTTTTTAGGGGACGGAGCAACTGAGGAAGGTGTGTTTTACGAGTCAGTTAATTTTGCTGCCGTTAGAAAATTACCGGTCTTATTTATATGTGAAAATAATCTATATTCCGTTTATAGCCCACTTTCAGTGAGGCAGCCTAAGGGTAGAAGTATTGCCAAAATGGTTGAGGCGATGGGTGTAGAGGTGGCGGTTGGTGAAGGGCACCATATAGCCTCTAGCTACGAGATTATGAAAAATGCAGTTGACAAAGTTCGCAGCACTGGGGCGCCACTCTTTTTAGAATTTACTACCTATCGTTGGCGTGAGCATTGTGGGTATGGTTTTGATAATGATATTGGTTACCGTACTCAAGAAGAATTTTTGGAGTGGCAAGCTAAGGATCCATTAAACAATTTAGAGCATCAGTTAGAGCAAGCTAGTCTACATACGGTATGCTCTTTAGAGAAAATTAAATCTGATATAGATTTAGAGGTAAAGAAAGCATTTGAGTTTGCTGAGAGCTCCCCATTTCCAGCCCAGTCAGAAGCTTACGATGGCGTTTACGCATAACAAAATATAAAACCTAAAATGCCACAAAAGAACTTTGCCACCGCAATAAATGACGCTATTCATCAGGCAATGGAGATTGATGAATCGGTAATTTGTTATGGACTTGGAGTTACTGATCCAAAGACTGTCTTTGGAACCACCGCTAATTTGGAAAAGCGTTTTGGATCTGAGCGTGTATTCGATATGCCTACATCTGAAAATGCGATGACAGGTGTAGCTATTGGTGCTGCGCTAAATGGGGTCAAATCAGTAATGACTCACCAGCGAATTGATTTTTTTCTACTGGCGATGGATCAATTAGTTAATAGTGCTGCCAAATGGCATTATATGTTTGGTAGTCAAAACTCAATCTCGATCACCATTCGTTTAATCATTGGCCGTGGCTGGGGGCAAGGCCCAACTCACTCACAAAATCTTCAGGCATGGTTTGCTCATATCCCTGGTTTAAAGGTGGTAATGCCAACTACACCAGAAGATGCAAAAGGATTATTGATATCTTCCATATTGGATCCAAATCCAGTGGTCTTTTTAGAGCATCGATGGTTGCACAATTCCATTGGCGAAGTTTCTGACGGTGATTTTAGACTTCCATTAGGAAAAGCAAAGGTCGCGAGAGCTGGCGTAGATGTAACAATCGTTTCGATGTCTTATATGACTATTGAGGCTCTTCATGCTGCCGATTATTTAGCAACACAAGATATTTCCTGTGAAGTAATTGATTTGAGAACAATAAAGCCACTTGATTGGAGTGCTGTAATGCATTCAGTTGCAAAAACAGGCCGCTTACTTGCTTTGGATTCTGGGTTTACAACAGGTTCAGTGGCGGGAGAGATTGTCGCTCGAGTTGCTATCGATGCTTTTGATAAATTAAAGACGCCACCAGCAAGACTTGCTATGCCAGATGTTCCAGAGCCTACAAGTCCTGCGCTTACCAAGGGATTCTATGTTCGTGCAGCAGATATTGCTGAAAAGGTAATGGAAATAATGGGGAGAAATTCTTTAGGTGTCAGGAATGATTTACCTGAGCCTATTCCTCACGATGTACCGGGAGAATGGTTTAAGGGCCCATTCTAGAGGGCGACTGTTTTTATAGCTTTTTAAACTAGAGTTCTCAGGAAAATGAGCCGATCAAAAAATTACCTTGTATTTGGGGCAGAAGGCCATATCGGTAGCACTCTATTTAATTCCATAGAAATGAGTCAGAAAAGCTGTTGGGGTACAGTAAGGCATCCTATAAATTCACCAAAGATTATCTATCTAGATTTGCAAAATGAAATATCAGATGAATGCATCCCCAATGTAGAATTTCAAGCCGCGATTATTTGCGCAGGTATTACTTCTATAGCCGCATGTGAAGCTGACCCTAAAAAAACTTATAAAGTTAATGTGATGGGAATATTAAAAGTTTTAGAGATACTTGCTAAGCGAAAAATTTACACATTGTATCTTTCTTCAAATCAAGTATTTAATGGGGAGATTGCTTTTGTTGATTCTAGAGAAAAAATGAACCCCACAACACAATATGGGATACAAAAAAAGATTGTGGAAGAAAGTATATTCAAGTTATATAAACAATTTGGAGTGCTGAGACTCACAAAGGTTATTGAATCTTCATTCCCATTATTTAATTCCTGGGTTGGTGATTTGAGGGATCAAAGAGCAATTTATCCATTTTCAGATATTAATATAAGTCCAATATCTATAGATTTGGTTGTTCAGGTGGCAATGAGAATGGCAGAGAATAAAGTAAGAGGTGTGATGCAGTTATCTGCACTGGACGAAGTTTCTTTTTTAGATTTAGCGTTTTTTATTGCTAGAAAAAATAATCTTAATGTTAGTCTAATAAAGCCAGTACAGCACCGGGAAAGATTATTTTATTCAGGGCATCAACATAACTCACTAAGCACTATAAGGTTAGTCCGTGAGATGGGAATTGTTCCGCCGAAATCACTTGAGGTTGCAAGTCTATTTTTAAATAAGCAAGATTGGATGCTAAATGCAAAATAATTTTGAAGCGGCAGTTTTAGTTAAATTGGGGGAGCCACTTCAAATAATGGAGCTAAAAGTTCCAGCACTTAAGACTGGGCAGGTATTGGTTAAGATTTTATATAGTGGGGTCTGCAGAAGTCAATTGATGGAGGCTAGGGGTTTGAGGGGAGTAGATAGTTGGTTGCCCCACTTACTTGGTCACGAAGGCTCTGGGATTGTTGTTGATATTGGTCCGGGGGTAACTAAGGTTAAGTCGGGGGACGAGGTTATCTTAGGTTGGATAAAAGCAGAGGGATTGGATTCAGAGGGTGCAAAATATGAGGCTAGTGATGGTCAGATAATTAATTCTGGACGAGTAACTACGTTTTCAAATTATGCAGTAGTATCTGAAAGTAGGGTTGTTATAAAGCCAAAAGAATTGCCATTTGATGCTGCGGTATTGTTTGGATGTGCATTGCCAACTGGCGCAGGAATGGTTCTTAATGAATTGAAACCCTCAAATGATCAGATAGTTATAGTTTTGGGGCTCGGGGGAATAGGCCTATCAGCACTAATAGCACTAAAGGCCATTGGAGTAAGGGCCATAATTGCTATAGACACCTCCAATAAAAAAATTAACTTTGCAAAATCGTTGGGTGTAATTGATGTCATTAACCCCAACATTCAAGATGTGGTTAAGACCGTTAAAGAGCTAACCAATAGCGAAGGTGCAGATTTATGTATTGAATCATGCGGACAAATTTCTACAATTGAATTGGGATTTTCATTAATTAAAAGAGGCGGGGGGAGGCTTTTATTTGCATCACATCCACCAGAGGGCAGCCTCATAAAAATAAATCCATTTGAATTAATCAATGGTAAAAATATTGCAGGTAGTTGGGGTGGTGCTTCACGACCAGATTCTGACATCCCAATTATGTACTCTATTTTTTCTAAAAATAATAATTTACTAAATAAGCTAATTACCAAAAGATATTCCTTAGAGAATATTAATCAGGCATTACATGATCTTGAGATGGAAAAAGTATTTAGGCCGATAATAAAAATGAACCACGCTGACTGGAAAGAATAAATTGAATAAAAAAGTTGTTTTGATTACAGGGCACTTTAATGTTCTACATCCTGGACACATTAGACTATTTAAATTTGCCAGAGAAATTGGCGCTCGACTGATAGTGGCAGTTGAGAGTGACCGAATTGCTAAAAGTGCAGCATATGTGCCTGAAAATTTGAGATTAGAAGGCATTGTATCCAATGCATTGGTTGATGAAGCATTTATAGCCGATTGTCCAGTTGAGTCAGTAATAAATAAACTCAAGCCTGATTTTGTTGTCAAGGGAAAAGAACATGAGTTGAAATTTAATGCTGAGCAGGCAGCAGTTGATAAATATGGTGGCAGATTGATATTTAGTTCTGGTGAGGCATTTTTTTCTTCAGTTGATATTCTTAAAAGGGAATATCAAGGTAATCAGGATATTAATATTAATTTACCCACAGAATATTTAAAGCGACATGAATTAACCTTCTCAGAGTTAAACAATAAAGTTAAAGAATTTCAGGGGTTAAGGACGCTTGTCGTTGGGGATTTAATAGTAGATGAGTACATAACATGTGAAGCGCTTGGCATGTCTCAAGAGGAACCTACGATCGTGGTAACTCCTTTGGGCACAGAGAGATATATAGGTGGTGCAGGAATTGTTGCTGCCCATGCAGCAGGGTTGGGGGCAAGTGTAAATTTTATAACAGTTACGGGCGACGACAGCATAAAAATTTTTGCAGAAGATGAGTTGTCTAAATATGGAGTAAGAACCTTAATAATTGTTGACGATACTCGACCAACTACCCTAAAACAGAGGTATAGAAGCAAGGGAAAAAGCCTATTAAGGGTAAATCATTTGCACCAAAGTGACATATCGAGTCATATTCAAGGCCTTATATTGCAGGAAATTGAAGACAAGATTGATAGTCTTGATTTAATAGTCCTGTCTGATTTTAATTATGGGTGTTTGCCTCAAAATTTAGTAGATAAAATTATCAGTATGGCATCAAATAGCTCTGTTTACATTGCTGCTGATAGCCAATCATCATCTCAAGTGGGTGATATATCTAGATTTAAGGGTGTTGATTTAATAACACCAACAGAACACGAGGCAAGAGTTAGTACAAGGGATAGAGAGAGTGGGTTGGTCGTTTTAGCCGATCGTTTAAAAAAAATATCCAATGCAAAAAATATTCTTCTTAAGCTCGGAGAGGAAGGCCTCTTAATCCACTCAGATTTAACTGAGGGTGAAAATAGTTGGTTAACTGACAAAATAGAGGCGCTTAATAATTCTCCTAGGGATGTTGCGGGGGCGGGGGACTCATTGTTAATCGTTAGTGCCATGACTTTGGCAAGAGGCGGCAATATATGGGAGGCTGCATTTCTTGGATCACTAGCAGCATCAATACAGGTTAGTCGAGAGGGAAATAGACCATTGGATTTTCAAAACTTAAGTTCATTTTTAAAATCATGAAGGCATTATTACTTGCGGGTGGAATGGGCACAAGATTAAGACCAATAACTAATACCCTTCCAAAATGCTTGGTGCCGATTAAGGGAAAACCATTACTGGAAATTTGGTTTGATGCTCTTTTTGGCGCTGGAATCACAGAAATTCTAATTAATACTCATTATTTAGCTGAGCAAGTCGAGAATTTTGTTCTAGGCAGTAACTACAGATCGAAAGTTAAATTAGTACATGAAGAAATATTGCTCGGGACCGCAGGAACCATATTGAAAAATAAAGATTTTTTTAGAGGGGGCGATGGAATGGTAATTCATGCTGATAATTATTGCCTAGCTAATCTGGGTGAATTTATTAAGTCCCATAGCAAAAGACCAGAAAAAACAGTTATGAGTATGCTTTCATTTACTACTAATAATCCAGAAAATTGTGGTGTTTTGGAGGTAGATCATGAAGGAGTTGTGATTCAATTTCATGAGAAAAAAATATACGGAAAAAATAAGTTAGCCAATGGAGCAATTTATATACTTAGCGAAGAGTTCCTGAGGAATATCGATATAAATTTTTATGATGCAATTGATTTTTCTTATGACGTCATCCCAAAATTAATGGGAAGGATTTACAGCCACCACACAATCGAAAAATTAATTGATATTGGAACTGTTGAAGCATATATAAAATGCAATCAGTAAAAATACTTTATGCTAAAAATTAAGAAAAGTCTATCAAAATACATTTTCATAAGAATTATGATGCGTATTTTGATTTGGACTTTTAGTCAAAATTACAGAAGAAATCACTCGCTAATAAATGCAGGAGAAAAATGGCACTATTATATCTCGGCCTTTATAGCAAGAAGACTTTATTTCTTATATATTCCTTTAAGAAACCATCTCCATAAGAAAAAATATTTAATATCAATAAATAATATAAGTAACGCAGTAGGTCATTTATATCCAGAGGTCGATTACATTTGCAGAATGAAGAAAGTTGGGCTTATTTCTCCCGAATATACTGTTATATGTATATGGCCTAAAAATCCAATAAATAAGGGATTTATTCAGGCTATTAAAAACAAAAATATTAATAAAGAAGTAATTTTTATCCTTAGTGGATTCTTGGATTTATTAATATTTCCTATGTTATTAAGATTCCCGGAGTTAACAATTAATGCCAGTCAATCTTCATTAAATCACTCTATAGATTGGAATGATAAAAAAAAGAGCTATGGTAAGCAACTTAGCTATAGTGAAGTATTTAGGATTAGACAGGCTGAATATTTTAAGTTAAGGAGAAAGACTAAAAATTATTACCCATTAAAAAATAATTTGAAATTAGATGATGATTTAAAATTTTTTTTAGGGTTTGATAAATATTATGTTGTCCAAATCAAGGATAAGGCTGTAAATGCAACTGCAAAACCTTTAAATCCTGAAACATATTTACCTACTATAGAGAAAATAATTCAGGATGGATATGGTGTGGTATTTGCTGGTAGAGAAAAAATACCTGAATGTTTTAAAATTTTAGGGGTGGTAAATTACTCAGAATCTCACTTTGCTAACTCATATAATGATTACTGTTTGGTAATAAATTCAGAGGGGGTAATCGCATCAGCATCTGGTTTTTGTTACATACCAGATTTGCTAGGAATTCCGCTGCTGAGTTTAAATAATTGGTGCTTATTAGGTTATGCTGGAAGCAGAACTATCCAAATACCAACAGTAATTAACCTGAAAGATCATACCCCAATTAAATTTAAGGATCAACTTAAATTAGCCTATCAAATTGGGCAGATTAATGATGAAAATAATACCCTTAGACAGAACTATGAAATAATTGATGCTACTGAAGTTGATATTATTGAGGGTTATAAAGAATTAAAAATAAACTTTCTTAATGGAGAAATAGTTGATATCGAGAAAGTTCAAATTAGGTTTAATGAATTGTTTCCTAATGAGTCTATTTTTTACCAAATGTCGAGGATTTCAAAATCATTTTTACAAAATAATATAGAAAGATTTTAGTTAATTTTATTGAAAAGATTCGATATTTTATGTTTCCTTTAGTGAAATATTTTTTCAATATATATTGAATTATCAAATCTCCATTAGATTGCTGATTATTTTTTGACATCTATTAAAGCGTAATTTTTTTTATATTTTATAATTTATTGTGCGATAAATTAAAATTTATAGGGTTAATATTTAAATGAAAAATTTCTTAAAAAACATAATCAAACGATTAATTTACTATATTAAATGGAATCAATACCAAATTATTTCATACTCTCAAGAAGGTGAGGATGTAATTGTAGGTAGAATTTTCAATTCTATCGATAACGGTTTTTATATTGATATTGGTGCTCATCACCCAATTAGGTTCTCAAACACCTACTTGCTTTATCTAAGAGGATGGAAGGGGATGAATATTGATGCTCAACCAGGGTCCATGAAATTATTTAAAAAATTGCGACCTAGCGATATCAACTTAGAGATTGCGATAACAGAAAAAATAGAAACTTTAAATTATTATCAATTTAATGAGCCAGCCCTAAATGGCTTCTCCAAAGACTTGTCTGAAATTAGGGATGGTTTTAGTAAATATAAAATAGTCAATGTAATGGCGCTTGAGGGTTATCCTCTTTCTATGATTCTACAAAAAAATCTTCCAATAAATCAAGCAATTGATTTACTATCGATTGATGTTGAGGGATTTGAGTTCGAGGTTCTCAAATCAAATGACTGGCTAATTTATCGCCCAAAGGTCATTGTGTTAGAAATACTTAATTCAACACTGGATAATTTACCTGATAATTTGTCATATAAATTTCTAGTCTCTAAGAATTACGTTTTGTATGCTAAATCTAATAATTCTATATTTTTTATTAGAAATGACTATATAAAATTCATATCTTAATAGGATTATGAGGAATACAATAGGACTAATACTTTCTATCCATTTTTGAAAAAAATTTAATTGTGATTATAATTTATTATTTGCCATTGTTCTTGATGAAATAAAAATGTTTTTTACTACATGAATTTAATATTCAGGCAAAAATTACTATAGAGTATGCGGGATCTTTTTAAAATTAATCCTCTGATAGTTATGGTCGGTGCAATAAAATTACCGGTAAGTAATATAGTAATTTTAATCGGAATAATTCTTTTTACTTATATTGCAACCACTGGAGAAATCAACCTTCAGGGGTCCGATATTATAAATCCCTACAGATACTATGTTGCAGTTTTTAACAATGCAAATTTTTATGATTTTATTGAAATATATGATGGTCGTAAATTTGAGGTTATCTTACCTGCATTAATAAATGGAATAGCTGTTTTATTTGGTGAAATTACTCTGAATGAATTTGCATTCATTTTGTGCTTAATTAATAATATTATTTTTATTTTTTCAGTAAAGAAATTATTGGAGATTAACAACACATGCACTAGTGCTTCAGGTTTATCGTTTTGTATTATTTTTTTAGTTTTATTATTTCCTTATGGTTTAGTTCAACAACTATTAAGACAGTCATTATCAATCTCAATATTTATTTACGCCATTAGTAGAAGTAGTAAGCCATTAAAATTTTTTTATATTTGTTTATCGCTGCTATGTCACTATTATTCTTTATATCTATTATTAATTTTGCTAGTTATAATACCTAATATTAAATATATTAAATATAATATAACAATTATATATTATCTTATCCCTTTACTCTTTATATTAACTATCGGATTTGATCATCCTACTGTAGGTAATTTAAATAATGATAGTATCTTCACTTTTAGTAATAGAGATGCATATTTACTATTACTATTAATAATATTATCCTTTTTTTTGCCAAATAAAATAGGTAATTTATATAATTCAATTTTATTTTTCAATTATTATTATTATATGTTCATCTGCATATATAACATTTATGGGCTAAGTGGTTTTTTCCAAAGAATTTTTTTATTTAATATATTAATTAATCCTATACTAATAGCTTTAGCTTTAATGCTTCTGTTTCGAAATGTAAAATATAACTACTTATTAAGATTTGGAACTCTTGCTATAACTTTTTTAATTATGCTGATTTCTATTGCATTGAAATCATATGAATCTTGGTATTTTATATATCTTCCATTTTTAGATTGATATCAAAAATCGATCATACTGACCACTTGATTGATTCAGATATACTATGTCTAAAGATATATTATTTAGGCGCACGCGTCCTTCTTCGGCCATAAAAGTCAATATTAGCGGACGAATGTTGTATGGGGTGATAGTGCCCCGAAATATAATTAGCGAAATATTATATTTGAGCTATTTTGTGTATCACATTAGCACGATGCATTATTAAGGCAAAAACATCTCGTTACTTTTATTTTACCCAGACACTTGGATCAATCAGCTTTTAAGTAGGTAGTTCAAATAATTTATTAATGCAATAATAAATATTAAGTGTTAAAAATATAAAACTAATAAAAAATGAGTTTTTGTAATAAAGCCTTACACTATATCTACAAGTCGGAGTGTTATAGTAATTCAAATGGAATGGCTTATTAAATTAGTTTTATATGCCATTTTGCCCTACGACTACCATTTATAGTTCTTAAATTCCCCAAAACAGCAAGATAAGTTTCAGTTGAGCAAGAATTAACCCGATGACCTATATCTTTGTGCCTTCCTCACCGCTGCAAACTGCGGTATTGTTGCTTGTCTTCAATCGCCCTGACACGACCACTCTGGTATTTGAAGCTATTCGCAAAGCCAAGCCGCCGCGGCTTTATGTAGCCGCAGACGGCCCGCGTGCCAACCGTATGGGTGAGGCTGAAATAGTTGCCAAGGTACGCGAGATTGCCACCGCGGTAGATTGGCCGTGTGAAGTGAAGACGCTATTTCGAGAGGAAAATCTTGGATGCAAATATGCTGTTAGTGGCGCCATCACCTGGTTCTTTGCGCAAGAAGATCGGGGTATTATTCTGGAAGATGATTGCTTGCCGAGCCAGAGTTTTTTTTGGTTTTGCGAAGAAATGCTTGCAAAGTATGAGTATGACCAAAAAATTGATTTAATAAGTGGTGACGGTCGAATTTTAGAAGCCATAAATCTTCCGGAAGAGTGTGTTCTGTTGCCTTATCCTCTCATATGGGGTTGGGCATCCTGGGCACATAAATGGTCAAATTATGATGTTGATATGAAAAGTTGGCCTGCAAATAAATTAAATATAATCAATGCCCATAGTCGACGAAACAGCCTTTTTTGGGGGCATGTATTTAAAAAAACATTTGAAAATGTGATTGATACATGGGACTATCAGCTTGCCTATATGTTACAAGTGCATAAAAGCAATTGTTTATTGCCCCCAAAAAATCTAGTAAGAAATATTGGGTTTAATCGAGATAATGCTACCCATACAACTGGGAGTGGCGAAGGGTTTGTAATTGAAGAGAAAGAAATTATGTTGCCTGCGGTGATATCTAATTCAATGGCCAACGAGAGGTTGGCTAAAAATTATGCGGATCAAAATCTTTTTTTGTTTAAGCCATTTTTTAGTCGATTAATTGATCGTATTTTGCGAATATTTAAGTAAAATTTTCAGTGACTCCATAAATTTTGAAAGTAGTCATATATGCAGGATCAAAGTTATCGCGTCAGCGCCGCTTTCGCGAATACTGACATCAGTATGAGTAGCGCGTTTTGGATTGGTGCGCAGCCAGTCTTAAGTGAGGTTATCATGGCCTTTTATGTGGCTGAGATAACAAAATCACTTAGTTGTTAATCAACCCAATGAAAATTTTACTAACTGGAGCTACGGGTTATCTTGGTAGCCATCTCACTAAGGCTTTCCTCGCCGATGGCCATCAAGTTGTTGCGCTGAAACGAGAGAAATCTAGTCTCCGCTTTCTAGTGGGTGTTGAAGACAAGATCTGTTTTTACGATATCGAGAACCTAGATCTAGCGAAACCTTTCCAAGAGCAAGGTCCTATCGATGCTGTAGTTCATACGGCAACTTGCTATGGGAAGTTGGGCGAGTCGAAGAGTGAGATCTTGGCTACTAACACTACGTTTCCACTGCGACTATTAGAGACGGCCACTTTTTTCAACACGGCCACTTTCTTCAACACGGACACCTTCTTCAATACAGACACAATTTTATCCCCCTATCTCAATGCCTACAGCCTCTCCAAAAAGCAGTTTTCTGAGTGGGGGCGACAAATTTCAGTTGCGAATCGTATTCGCTTCCTCAATATCCGCATTGAACATATGTACGGTTCAGGTGATAACCCCTCCAAATTTGCGACATGGATTGCCGAGCAGTGTCTTAACAACGTACCTATAGTTGACCTAACTTCAGGGGAGCAACTCCGCGACTTTATTTATATTGACGATGTTGTATCAGCTTATCAATATCTACTGCAAAACTTAATAAGTTTGAGTTCTGAATTTCACGAATTAAGCCTTGGCACGGGTTCACCTGTTCGGCTAAGGGAATTCATCGAATTGGTACATCACCTCAGTCACTCCAGCACACGGCTTCGCTTTGGTGCCTTACCTTATCGCGAACATGAGATTATGAAATCATGTGCAGACTTATCAGTGTTAACTGCTATGGGTTGGCAGCCTAAAATAGACTTAGAGCAAGGTATTCTTAAGTTACTTGACGTTAGATGAGTTCACATCGTTAACTCCTTTGAAACTTCGGAGAGCTTGCGAACACTTGTAAACAACCAGCTGCTATTACGAATCAAGAATGATAAAAAACCTAACAATCTGTATACCAACATACAATAGGCCGGATGAATTGAAGCGCCAGTTGGCATCTCTAATTGCGCAGGATCTCAGCAAAGTTTATGAGATCATCGTCTTAGATAATGCCTCAAACTATGATGTTAAAAACCTAATAAATAAATTTAATTCGGACAAGATCAGGCTAATCAGGCATAAATTTAATATAGGCATGGGTATTAACCTTGCAATGCCAATGCTTTTTTGCGAATCAAAATGGTTGTGGATATTGTCTGATGATGATGAAATATCGGTTGATGCCATTTCATTGGTTACTCAGCAAATCGCAATTACAAGCCCTAAGACCGGAATGATTAAATTCGGCCGAGATGGCGTTTTCAATAGGCCTTCTATAGTTAGTTCTTTGGTTGATTACATTGATTACTACTATTCTGAGAAGAATCCGCGGCGTGGAGATTTAGTATTTCTTTCCACTTCTATTTTGAATTTGGATTTGTTAAAAGAAAATATAACTCAGGGCTTTGAATATGCATATAGTTTGCTCGGTTTTCTTGTGCCAGTTGTTATAGGTTTGAATAAAAAAATAATCCAGGTCGAATTTTGCTCCGATACTCTTGTCAAATACTGTTTGCCGAAGGGCGACGGTTGGTGTCATCTATCGGGGGCTGAAAAGATCTCAACGGTTGCCCATTTACCTGTAATCTTGAATCGTAAATATAGAAGGCGATTTCTTGATATTTTTATGCCATTAAGCTGGCAATCGTTAATAGTTCAGCTCGCTAATCATGATGATGAATATGGTAGACAAAGTGTTTTAAATGCATACTTTGGTATTTATAGATTTTACCTTCCGATATATCACAGGGTTTTATTTATAGTTTTATATCGAGCGATATCAACTAGACTCGGGCGAATTGTAGTTAGTGTACTTATAGGATTGTTTAGACGCCTTCAGGAATTGAAAAGTTAAAATGCGCTTGGCAATGATTTTCAGAAGGCGCTTATAATTAAATAAATATTTATTTATAGATTATTTCTGCGAGGCAGATTAAAGTGAGCCAATTCTTTAAGATAGGCTCCTGAGAAAGATGATTGATGAGTCGTGGTCGGCGGTAGCCAGGTTGCGCTCCTCGTTAATGCTCCCTGTTTAATGGAGATTATAAGTAGAGATCATGTGTAATACTCTTTAAAAAGTAGACACTCCTAAAGTGGATTTTTCTGCCTGTTCTTCGATTGCGTAGCGATGATAACTTCCCGAGCGCTGTATGAGCATGATCTTGGTTTTAGCTGTAGCTCTATTCCTCGGCAATTTCTCGAACCTGCTCGTGCGTTTAAAAATATGGGCAATGAGTATTTCGTGGCAATAAGTGTGATTAAAGCGTTTGATAAATGTGTTTTGTTGAGGTTTATCGGGCTTGATAAATTTGAGATCAATGCCTTTTTCTGCGCACCAGCTGGCAACGACAGTAGAGCGTAGTTAACTGCCGCTATCTGGGCGAATGGCCTTTGAAAAACCCGCCATCTCCTCTAGTTGCTACATGACCTGTACAACCCGAGCAGCAGGTAAGCTTGGATCGATCTCGATAGCGAGCGTTTACCGATTGGAACAATCGATTATGTTTTAGTTTCTAAACGATCTTCCGCAACCCAGGCTATCGGCCATAAAATCCAGGCCCACATGGTGTTGAGCTCCTGCGGTGCAATGAACAACTCTAAACATAACCTTGTTTACGTAAACAGGCAAAATGCAAACCAAAGCCCCGGCCGACCATGCTCATGAATCACCAGATTGAGAGCGTCCATTACAGGCTGATCCTTTTATCTTAATCAAGCTGGCTTCTTGCAATAGATGGCGTGAGCTCAGTGATCATTTTTTTATAGCCCTAGATGCTATTTGAGCTCTTAAACCCTTTGAACCACTAGGCATCTATGTGCCCATATTTGGAGCATCATTTATAGAAAACTTTAGACTGCCTTCAATATCGCAACAATCTGAGTTTTAATAATTCATAACTTCTTCATGTTGATTTTTTTATTTTAAATACTTCCATAAATAATATAAAACCAACTTGTTAACCGCACGAATCTAAAAATTGAAAGGAAGTAAGACTTAGTGTAAATATTTTTTAAAGTTTAACTAGTTGAAACGGAATATTTAATTTTTATAAAGAAAATTATATTCGAAGAAAAATTACATCTAGTTGTAGTGTTCGTCCGGAAGCGGGGTCTGTAAAACCTCTCTGTATAGCCCAAAGAGTAAAACCTAAAGATTTCATTCTGTCTAAAACATCATCCCATAAACGCTGTCCCTCATAAAGTGGAACTAAAGAGATCTCTATCAGAATGCAATGTGTAAGCATTAAGGTATTGGTGGCACCATCAAGTACGTGCCATTCGTAGCCTTGAGTATCAATTTTTAAAAATAAACGAGAATCATTTGATAGGTATTGGTCGGCGATGGAATCGAGTCTAGTTATTGGTGTTCTCTCTTTTGAAACATAAACCGAATCCAAGGCGGCTGATGAATGCATAGGCATCATTGGTAAAATTGATGAAGACACTAAGTTTCCAGATATATTAATATCAATTTCTCCATTTACATCTCCTATAGCAGTTCTAGGGTGAATGAACCAACTGCAATCTCGTTTTGCTGCTAGTACTAATTTTGGGTACGCTGATGTAAGGGGCTCAAAGCTAATGATTTTCCCAGCAAATCCAACCGCTCGAAGATCTTGTGCAAATTGACCAATGTTTGCGCCAACATCAAAAACTATATTTGCATGAACTTTATTGCATGCTGAAAAAATTTGAGTGCTGTAGCTAGTGGCTGAATTTAGGCGATGAACCTCTAAACCAAAATTTTTTGCCAAATTTCTAAGGATTTTCTTCATACTATTCTTGCGCATTAATAAAAAACGAAAAATTTGGGCACGAAGCGTAGTGCTGTTTACGGATTTAGAAATACTTCGCGTGGTGTTTGAAAATTTAGTTACTTTTAAAATTGATAATTTATTTAATACTCGATTATTGTAATCTCTGCAGAAGAGAAAGTCGACAAGAAGTCTAATCTAAAATTTGTTTATTTAGGTGATATTTAGTCGTTACTTAGATTTCTTTTATGAAAATACACTTATTAGCGGTTTGGGGCTAGAAGTGTAATGCCAGCATATAAAAAATCAGGGTAGACTTCACAAGTATTTTGCTAAATTAAGCTCAATAGCGTTCAAACAAAGTAAAATCAAGTTAAAAAATTTGCTGCAATTTTAGCGAGGCGCCAGATCATGAAAATTCAAATCATTGCCAATATAAAAAAATTCTTAACTGCATTTTAAAATAATTAAACTTATGATTAATAATAGGTTGTTAAATATAATAATAATACTAATTGTTTCAAATGTAATTCTCTTATCTATATTCTCAAATCACTGGGGTTATGATGAGTTTGGAGCTATAGTAACTCAAATAGAACTTACAAACCCTGAATATCAAAATGAATATAAAAATTACTTAGAAAAATTAGGGGTAAATAATAAATATTTGGCTGGAATTTTAATAAATTACTTAATGCCAATATTCGTAGTTCCAATTCGATGGACATACGCAATAGGAATTAGCCCTTTATTATTTTTAGCAAACTATTCACCCTTAGAGTGGCAGTATTTAAGGCCTATATTGATGATTCCATATATATTTTTAATGGCCATTGGTTTACTTTTAATAAAAAAATCTTTAGTTAATACTCTAAGCTTTGCAACTATTTTTCTATTCTATTTATTAATATTTACCTCAAACCCTTTATTATATTGGGCAAATACTTTTACCTCATATTCTCACCATATTTTTATATTTGGAATAATATTATATGCAAGCTTGAAATCTAATTTTAACGGCCATATATTTAATAAAAAAAGTATTTTATTTGCATTAGCGCCTCTCTTTAATTATCAGTATATTCCAATAATTGGATTATTTTTTTTAATTAATACTATTTTTAATAAATCAAATAAAAAATTTATTTTTATTTTTAAAAGTTGGTTTCTTCCGGGAATTACTTGTTTAGCATCTGCTTTCTTTTTGTTTCTTCGCGGAATCATTTCGTCTAAACACACGGATCCAGCTTTTGCTTCATTAAATGGCGCTGAAGCTTTGTTTTATTCATTACCTTTGAATCTAAAGTTTTCATATGATTCAATTTCACATATAATCTCAAGATATATAGATATTATTTTCTCATTCTATTTGGAAAATGTTAATAATAATTCAAGCCATAGTTGGTTTTACTGTGCTTTATTTATTTTATTAGTTATTTATATTTTTAAAATAAATTGGAATATAAATAAGAGGCTTACCTGTATCCTCATGATAATTTCTGGGGGAACATTGCTGCTGCATTTTTTTGGTTTGATGCACATTGCTGCAAAGCGGCATCAGCTGGTTCTTTTTCTTCCCTTCTCTCTTTTATTTTCTATTTGGATTGGTGAGAATTTATTGAAAAAATTAAGAATAATTACTTTGATTTTAATGATTCCTTTAGTACTTATTTTTAAGGTGTACTTTTTCACTTATTTTGATAATGGTTTTCCATATAATTATGCTGCTTCCTATTTTAAGTCCGTTGGTGTAGAGAGGTTAGTTTTAAATAAGTGCGATTATGAGCCTATGTTGTCACCAGACATGCGAGTATTGTATAGCCCAATTTATAGTTGTGGTCCTAAGATCATTCAAAAGCTACCGTTAGATGTTAAGAAAATTGCAATTTGGTCATCGACTCCAATTGAGGAAAATGCTGTAAAAAATATTATCGCGAATTATTCTTCTTATGACTGGAGTCTAAGCTTCCCCAGTGATTTTGAGTCTAATAACCGATGTACGAATTGCAGTAAATTATGGATTGCAGTATCCATACCTGAAAAAAGATAATACCGTGCAAATTATTATTCCAATGTCTGGCTTTGGCGAACGCTTTCGCCGCGCTGGTTATATTGTGCCAAAACCATTAATTCGGGTTGATGGAAAGCCTATGATTGGTCATGTCATTGACTTGTTCCCTGGCGAGGCAGACTTTACATTTATTTGTAACGAAGATCATCTGGCTAATCCTGACTATCGGATGGCGCAAATTCTTAAAGAGCTTTGCCCTACTGGCCGTATTGTTGGCATACCTGCCCATAAGCAGGGGCCTATTTATGCCGTGTGCCAAGTGGAGGGTTTACTCGATCCCTCTCGTCCTGTAGTGGTCAATTACTGTGATTTCACCTGCTATTGGAACTGGGATCACTTCAAATCATATGTTGCTACTTTGGCTTGTGCTGGTGCCATTCCTGCATATAGGGGATTTCATCCTAACACTCTAGGCACTACCAACTACGCCTATTTGAGGGAAGTTCCCAGCAATATTCTTGGAAAAGAGAGTGGTTTGTTGCTGGATATTCAGGAGAAGCAACCATACACTGATAACCGCATGCAGGAATATGCTTCTAGTGGAACGTACTACTTTGCTACTGCGAAAATTATGAGCGAGGCTTTTGCGCAAACCATGGAGCAGAATCTCAATATAAATGGCGAATTCTATGTAAGTCTTGCCTATAAGCCAATGTTATCCCAAGGTGAAAAAATTGCTATATACCCCATACAGCATTTTATGCAATGGGGAACGCCAGAAGATTTAAGTGAATATAAATCTTGGTCAGATACATTTAAACGATTATTAACTCCTGAAGAGACATCCCCAGCCTCGGGCTCACTAATTATTCCAATGGGCGGCATGGGAAAACGATTTGCGAACGAGGGTTATGTAGATACCAAGCCGCTGATTCCAGTTTCGGGAAGAGCAATGGCTATTCAAGCCATTGAGGATTTACCCAAATCCAAACATCAGTCGCTTGTGTTGCGCTCAGATATGCCTGGTTTATCGGATATTGAGTCTTTGATCAAAGAATTCCTTCCTAATGCAATCATTACTTATGTACCAGGTCTTACAGAAGGTCAAGCATGCTCAGCATTGGTTGGTTTGAACGCTCTTGAAGAATCTGAAAGTATGGATTTATCCCCAATCACTTTCGGCGCTTGTGATAACGGTGTTCTCTTTAATCAACAAGCCTATCAAGCGATGATTGCAAATGTAGATATTGATGTCATTGTCTGGGGTATACGTGGGCATGCAAATGCCGTGCGGGTGCCACAAATGTTTGGCTGGATTGACGCCGATAGCAAAGGCGCTATTCGTAATATTTCTGTCAAAAACCCCTTATCATCACCGGCTACTGATCCGATTGTGATTGGTACATTTACTTTTAAAAGGGCTGGTGATGCAAGGTATGCAATTGAAGCTCTGATTGCGCGAAATGGCCGAATCAATGATGAGTTTTACTTGGACTCTTGCATCAATGATGCTATTACTCTGGGCATGCGTTGCTATTTATTTGAAGTGGATAGCTTTATTTCTTGGGGAACTCCAAATGACTTGAAGACATTTGAATATTGGCAATCGTGTTTTAATAAATGGCCTAGTCATTCTTATCGACTTGAGAGCGATCCGAGAGTTAATCGGGGCGAGTTAGAAAATATGCTTAATAGGTATAGCCCAGTCGCCCCATCCTTACCTATAATCTAATATGACAAAAAAGCTAGGAAAATATTTGTTAGTGGGCATTGGTTCAAATTTATAGAATTATATTATTTAATTTATTGCTTATAAAGCTGAAGCGCAACTATGCCTAGCGTACCTAGCAGAGTATTTTAGTGACCTATCTTTTCATATCATTTTGGATATGCTCGGGTTTTTGAGCGAATACCTAGTAGGTAGAATAGGCATGAATACACATATTGAAGTCATGCATGAATTGATTGGGTTTGGCTGCTAGTGAAGCTGGATTTTAGAATAATATTTGCTGTAATAAATAATTTTCTAAGTATAAAATTTCCGTATTTAAAAAGGATTAAACATGGCGGGTAAATTTGGGTTCATTTCAAAATTTGAATTCCTTCAAGATTGGGCATCATCAATTATTTCAGGAATTAATCCTGCAATCACTCATAATCTTGAAAAATATCACGCTCTAAAGAAAGTTCACTATCTGTCTGCTATTGAGGATGTGGATGGTGACTATCTTGAATTCGGAGTATTCACCGGAAGTTCTTTTTGCCATTCAATTCGCTGTTGCGAAAAATTAGAAAATATTAATCAAAATGTGCTTAAAACGAAATTTTTTGGGTTTGACTCATTTGAAGGTTTTGGTAACTTAAGTAAGGATGATGATCATCCATTTTATAAGGATGAAAACTTTAGCACTAGTCTTTTGCGGGTTAATAACAGAGTCGGGCGTATAGCAAAAAAGGTCAGCTTTAAACTGGTCCCAGGTTTTTTTAGTGACTCGCTCATGGCAGGAGCTCGACAAATGGGTATTGAAAAGGCTCGAATCATTTTCATAGACAGCGATACATACTCTAGCGCTAACGAAGCTCTATTATTTTGTGCGCCCATTGTCCAGGAGGGAACTTTTATTATTCTCGATGATTGCTATTCTTATCGGGGAAATGAGTTAAAAGGAGTAACGCGGGCATTTAACGAGTTTATTTCTGAATGCCGCATAAAAGTTAGGCATGTATTTAATTATGGTATGGGGAGCGCTGTTTATGTCATATCAGAAAAATTTTAATGAAGCTCTCTCTCATCATTCCCTGCTATAACGAAGCCGCAAACTTGCCGCTATTATTGCAGCGCTGCGAATCGCTGATGAATTCGGATATTGAAGTCATTTTGGTAGATAATGGTTCAACTGATAATAGCGCTGAATTATTGCGAGACATACTTACCAAGCACCCTAACTGTCGAAGTGTGCGCGTAGAGGTTAACCAAGGCTACGGCTTTGGCATTTTATCTGGACTGAAAGCGGCAACCGGTGATTTATTGGCCTGGACTCATGCTGATATGCAAACCGATCCCGAAGATCTCTTTAGGGGCTTAGAGTTTTTTAGGGCCCAAGGGTGTGACATTTTCGTCAAAGGCCTGCGAATTAAACGCCCTTTTGCCGATGTTTTTTTCACTATTGGAATGGGTATTTTTGAAACACTCTTACTGCGAACTCGCCTCTGGGATATCAATGCACAGCCGAATATATTCTCCCGACGTTTTTTTGAGACTTGGGTTAACCCCCCGCATGACTTTTCACTCGATTTATATGTATATTACACGGCCTGCAATCAAGGCTTGCCCGTTTTCCGCTTTCCCGTAGAGTTTGGTGAGAGGGCGCATGGCATCTCCCATTGGAATGTTAATTGGGCATCTAAAAAGAAATTTATTATGCGCACCATTGATTTTAGTTTCGAGTTGAAAAGAAGATTGTCAAGATGAATTTCATTTTTCATAGACGCAACACGATAGCAGAGTTGCAGGCAACGCCAAAAGAGTATGGTGTTGAGGTGGATATTCGCACTAATGATGGGCAACTCATTATTCATCACGACCCGCTATCCGAAGGTGAGAACTTTGAAGTCTGGTTAAAGCACTATCAACATGGCACTTTGATTCTAAATGTAAAAGAAGAGGGTATAGAGACTCACTTAATTGAGCTAATGAAGCAAAACCAAATTTCTGACTACTTCTTTTTAGATCAATCATTTCCGTTTTTGATTAAGTGGTCTAAGTTGGGTGAGCGACATTGCGCTGTGCGTGTATCAGAGTTTGAGTCTATCGAAACAGCACTGACCCTTGCCGGACAAATTGATTGGGTTTGGGTGGACTGTTTCACCCGCTTTCCTCTGACGAGTAGTGATGCGAAACGCTTGCAACATGCGGGTTTTAAGCTTTGCTTAGTTTCCCCAGAACTGCATGGTTGTCCCGCTGAAACAGCCATTCCTCGGTTGGCTGTTTTGTTGCGTGAGCGCTTCATTAATCCAGAGGCAATTTGTACCAAAGAGCCCGAGCGGTGGAAGGCATGTCTTTGATTATGGCTGGTTATCGACTTACAAGTATTCGAAATTTAATGAGATTCTGTAATAGCCCCCTATTTCTAATGGGGCTTGTGCTGCGTCTTGGTTTGATTGCCGCCATCCTCCCTGAGCCGGTTGAGCAATGGTATGCGCCATTTCTGGATAATAGCATCCAAATATTTAGCATTGATCCATGGGGAGCATGGTTAAGCCAAGGTGGTGCTGCAATTGCATTCCCTTATGGCTACGCAATGTGGCTTTTTTTATTGCCGGCAGCCATGTTATGCAAATTACTTTCCATTCCACTTGCTTATGGCTATGGACTAAGCCTAATCTGCGCTGATTTTGGTTTGCTACTAATTCTACGTAAATTTTTCAATACCAAAGATTGGATCTTGCTGTCTATTTATTGGCTTTCCCCTATTAGCTTAATTGCAAGCTACTGCCTTGGTTATAACGACATCATCCCTATATTTTTATTAATGAGTGCTGTTTACTTTCTTAAGTACCACCGCTTGCTGATGTCAGGCGTCCTACTTATTGCAGCGATCTCAGCAAAGCTGAGTATGATTCTAAGCCTACCATTTTTCCTAATCTACCTCTTTAATAATCGCAATCTTCGTCAAATTCTCAGTCAATATCTTCTTGGCCTTGCCATTGGCGCAATAATTTTATGCCTGCCGTTTTTATTCTCTTCTGCTGGTCTAAGCATGGTGGCTAGCAACCCTGAAGTTGAAAAGATTTATCAGCTCTCGATTAGCTTGGTACGTAATACCTCAGTATATTTAGTGCCTCTAGCGTATCTACTTATGGTTTATGTGGCCTGGAGGGTTAAGCGGATGAATTTTGAGCTTTTTAATACGATAACGGGCATAACTTTTTTATTGGTAGTGCTTTTAACTCCTGCTTCTCTAGGTTGGTTTATTTGGTTATTGCCTTTGCTTGTAGGTTATCAAGTTTCTGGCGACCGCCCTGCCATTTACCTCACATCTCTTTTTTCTACCTTATATGTTTTAAGCGCCATTCTCTTTGTGGGTATGCAACAATTGTCGCCGCAAATAGATCTCCTGGTTCCGGTTCTAGGACTTCAAAGCATCATTAGTGGTATTCAATTAAAGAATTTGCGCTTAGCCTCACTTGCCCATACTGCATTAGTTGCGACGGGTATCATATTGACAGTGCGTATTTGGCGTGAAACTGTAATTCGGAATGATTTCTTTCGGCTTAGCCGAAAGCCCTTCGTGATTGGAGTTGCAGGAGACTCTGGTTCTGGTAAAGATACCTTTTCCAACGCGATTGCCGACCTCTTTGGTTCGCACTCGGTAGCCGCGATCTCTGGTGATGACTACCATCTTTGGGATCGGCATCAGCCGATGTGGCAAGTTATGACGCATATTAATCCATCGGCGAATGATTTAGAGAGCTTTGCAAAGAATTTAGTTTCTCTAACAGACGGTAGATCGGTACAGGCTAGCCGTTATGACCATGATACAGGCAAGATGAGTAAGCAATTTACTGTGCGCAGCAATGACATCATTATTGCCAGTGGTTTGCATGCGCTTTATCTACCTATACTGCGCGAGTGTTATGACCTGAAAATCTATCTCGATATTGATGAGGACCTACGGGCTTACTTTAAGATTCAGCGTGATGTTAATCAACGGGGTTATGCCAGAGAGCGGGTGTTGGAGGCCCTGGAAAAACGCAAACCAGATTCAGAGAAATTTATTAAACCTCAAGCGACCTATGCTGATTTGATATTTGGCTTATGTCCTCTTCATCCCAGTGCATTGTTTAACATTGGCGGTAATGTAACAAATGCTCTGCCCCCCCGACTTAAGCTTGTTGTTAGATCTCGTCATGGATTTAATGAGCTCTCACTCAGGCGTATATTAATTGGAGTTTGTGGCCTACACGTCGATATGAGCACCAATAACGATGGCTCTGAAGTGGAGCTCAGCATTGATGGAGAAGCTTCTGCCCAAGATATTGAAATGGCAGCGCAGCTAGTTTGTCCGCAAATATTTGAGTTTTTGGATCTCAAGCCTCAATGGCAAAATGGGACCTTAGGGCTTATGCAGCTCATTACTCTCTCACATATCAACCAAGCGCTGACAAGAAGATTTATATGATCAAAATTGCTGAGCCAAATCGCCTTATGAACTTGCCCAATGCGGTGTTGTTTGATACCGACAACACGCTGTACCCTTATGACCCTGCGCATACCGCCGCCCAGCAAGCCGTCAAAGAAAAGGTTATGAGGTCTTTTTCAATTAGCGCTAAAGATTTTGATGTCGCTTTTAATGAAGCCCGCAAACAAATAAAAGTGCGCCTAGGTTATACCGCTTCATCTCATAGCCGCCTGTTATATTTGCAGCGGATGCTTGAAATTATGGGTTTAGGCTCACAAGTACTTCTTGCTCTTGATTTTGAGCAGACTTACTGGCGCACTTTTTTGGCGAATGCTAAGCTCTTTGACGATGTTAGAGAGCTTTTGGATGATTTGCGACTCTTGGGTATTCCGACAGCGATCGTGACCGATCTAACGGCGCAAATTCAGTTTCGTAAGATGGTGTACTTTGGTCTCGACCACTATTTTAATTATATCGTTACGAGCGAGGAAGCAGGCTTTGATAAGCCCCATGAGGCACCTTTTCTAATTGCGCTGGAGAAGATGCAGCCTAAAGGTGACTGCATTTGGATGATTGGCGACAATCCTATTAACGATATTGGGGGTAGCAAAGAGAAGATTGGTGCCGTCACACTACAAAAGATTCATGAAGGTGTAGATCTTGGAGAGGGTCCCAATACTCCTGATGCAAGCTTTAGAGAATTTAAAGACGTGCGACGTCTGCTTGCAAAACTCAGTGGAGAGAAATAAGCGCCTATGAATGACGACCATCAAGCTATGAGCCAGCTCTGCGCTACTCTAGGTAAAGACCGATTACTGGTGCAGGGCGCAGGAGGCAATATTTCTTGGAAAGAGGGGGATATGCTATGGGTAAAGGGCTCGGGCAAATGGCTGGCCAATGCAGACAGAGAAGATATCTTCCTGCCGGTTGATTTAATTCAGCTGCAAAATGCCATTTCTCAAAAAAACTTTGAAATCAAGCCCCAGATGTTAGTTAGTAATGAGGAGCAAAATCTCAGACCCTCGATTGAAACTATTTTACATGCGTTAATGCCACAAAAAATCGTCATTCATCTGCATGCCATTGATGTACTCAGTTATTTAGTCTCAAAAGATTGTGAAATATCGTTACAAGAGCTTTTAGCGATGTCTACAGACAGGCATCAAGTTAATAGTATCTTTGTTGAGTATCACAAACCTGGACCAGAATTAGCCCAGGCAGTATATAAAAAACTTCAAGCTAATGCGATTGCAAATGTGGTCTTTCTCAAAAACCATGGCATTGTGATTGGAGCGGAATCTATTGAAGCAATTTATTCGCTCCTTAAATCGATCAATACAATCTGCACCCCAAAACAGAAGCCATTAAACATAAACCACACTATTACTCCCCATGTAAGTGCATCACATGAATATATCCCTTTTGCAGACAATCAAGCGCAAGCACTAGCTACCAATCCAGATCTTTATAAGCGCCTGCATTCTGACTGGGTCTTATTCCCAGATCATGCTGTCTTTTTAGGGCCTAAAGCATTTACCTACCCATCTTGGGTGGCGTTTGAAGAGCAAGAGAAAAATAATACCGACAAGCCTGAATTAATTTTTATTCAAAATACTGGCGTATTTATAAAGCCGAAATTTAATCAAGTCAAAACAGTACAGTTATTATGTTACTTTGATGTTATTAGTCGAGTATTGCCCACGGATCCATTGAATTCGCTTAATGAGAAATCTATTAACGACCTACTAAATTGGGATGCTGAAAAACTGAGACAGCAGATGTCTCAGTGACGATAATATTCTCACTAACAACTCTTTTTTTATTAGTGCCTTTAATTAAAAAAGTTATGGCCAAGTATATGAAAAATATTCAATTTTCAAAAGAGAGTAACCCAATTCTTTCTATAATTACCGTTAACTATAATTCAGGTGATGGTCTAGTAAAAACAGTTGATTCAATTTCAGAGTTTTTAGGCCAACTAAATATTCAGCTTATCTTGGTCGATGGATTATCATCTGACGGTAGTTTATTAAGATTGGGAAGTAGCATAGATTTATTTTCTGTGGTTATATCGGAAAAAGATCGCGGCATATATGATGCTATGAATAAAGGGGTTAAGCACGCTACAGGAGACTGGGTTTGGTTCTTAAATAGCGGTGATGTTGCGCTCGAATCATCTAAATTAATCACACGATACCTAGTTTCTGAAAGAGAAAAATATAATTTTTTGTATTGCAATTTTTCAACTGATTTAGGAAGGGTGGTTGAGCAAAATTTAACTCTTAAGGAGTTATTTAGGGGAATGATTAACCATCAAACAATATTTTATAAAAGAGAATTACTTGACTATTTTGATCCAAGTTACGGCCTTGGTGCAGATTTTGCCCATTTGTTAAGACATTACAAAGATATAAATCATAAGAAAATCAATATACCCGTTGTTCAATATGATTTAAACGGAAAATCATCTTCATTTAATAGGGTGACCAGAGCAAAGGCTTGGTATCAAAGGTTTCGCGCATTTAAGAATTCTAGCTTGCGGCTCGATTATAAAATTTTTGGCATGTTTTTAAGTATGGGGATTTGTATATTTAAATACTTTTTTCCTAAATTTTCCTCTCGTACAATGAGATTAATAAGCTATAAGTAATGAATACAAGATCGTACTATTACTATTTTTTTTTGACATAAATACTTATGGTATATATTGTATAAGTCCTATTAATTATTTTTAAGATTTTTTTTTTGGATAATCATGAGAGCTGTAGTTACAGGTGTTGCTGGTTTTATAGGAAGCAATTTGGCGGATCGCTTATTGGGTCTTGGGCACACCGTTCTTGGGATTGATAATTTATCTACAGGACAAAATAGTTTTATTAAGCACTTGTCATCGAATCAGTCTTTTAGTTTCTTTGAGGAAGACTTGGTAACCTCTAATAACTTAACTAAGATTTTCTCAGGTTCGGATATCATTTTTCATCTTGCTGCAAACGCTGATATTAGAGATGGCTTGAACCACCCTTTTAAGGACCTAGAGCAAAATACCATTGCAACTTTGAAGGTCTTGGAGGCTATGCGCTCGGTAGATGTAAGGCGAATAGTTTTTTCATCTACCGCTGCGGCGCTTGGTGAGTCTGAAATCTTTCCCACCCCAGAGTCATGTCCTATACCTATCCAAACTTCTTTATATGGCGCTTCAAAGATGGCTTGTGAGGGCTTAGTTTCTTCTTATTGCGAGGGTTTTGGTTTTGAGGGTTATGTATTTAGATTCGTATCCATTCTTGGGCCTAGATATCCCCATGGCCATGTTTTCGATTTTGTGAAACAACTTTTCGAAAACAAAGAGAGACTCGTTATCTTGGGGGACGGCACTCAAAGAAAAAGTTATTTGCATGTCTCTGATTGTATTGATGCGCTCATAAATATTGGTGTTGATATTCGTACGGCTGAGAAGTCTAAACATCGTTTTCAAGCATATCATCTTGGCGTAGAAGACTATTGCAGGGTTAGCCAGTCTGCAGGTTGGATTATCGATGAGCTTCAGTTAAATCCTGTTATTGAGTTTACCGGCGGCAATAAAGGTTGGGTAGGTGATAACCCTTTTGTTTTTTTGGATGTGAAAAAAGCAATATCAACTGGCTGGTATCCGAAGTTTGGTATTGAGGAGTCTATACGTGAGACAGTCAGATGGCTTGTTTTGAACCGATGGATTTTTAATCGCAGGGTATAGACGATGGTTACAGTATCAATTGTTATGCCTGCATTCAATTCATCTGCATATATAGAGCACTCTGTTAATTCAGTTTTGAAACAGTCATTTCAGGACTGGGAATTGCTAGTGGTCGATGGCGGATCAACGGACGAAACATTGTCGATTATTAATAAATTTGAAATGGCTGATAGCAGAGTTCGATTGATTAATAACCTGAATGATCGTGGACCTGCTCACGCAAGGGCTGAAGGTATTGCATATGCTAAGGGAAAATATGTCGCCTTCCTGGATGCCGATGATTTATGGCTGCCAGAAAAGCTTAGCTTGCAGATTGAGTTTATGAGTAAAAATAATTACCATTTTTCCTATACTAGCTATAGAAAAATGGATGTAACTGGTCTTCTAGCTTCCTGTGTACTGAGTACACATTCAAGCTTTAACTTTATTTCTGGTCTATCTCGACGGGGAATTGGTTCACCTACGGTAGTAATTAGTCGAGACTTGTTTGATAGTAATATTTTGAGCACCATTGGAAAATCGCATGGTGAAGAGACGCTCTGGTGGCTGTTAATTCTGAAAAAGGGGGTTAGGGCATATGGCCTGCTTAAGCCCCTTGCTCTGTATAGAGATACGCCCCATTCTTTGTCAAAGAAAGTGATGCTAAATCAAGCCACTGTTTGGCATAGCTATCGCAATGAGCTTATGGTTCCACCCTTATTTGCTTTTGCGGCATATTTTTTATATTTAATTGATGTATTTATTCGTAGATTAAGACTAATGGTATGCACCTCCATCAAAGGCAAGGTTTTAGTAAGCGCCCTTATGGGTGATGGTGCCGCGAGGATTCAATGAAAAGATGCAATGTGGCTATATTAGCCGGCGGCTTTGGGACTAGATTAAAAGAAGTTTCTGGAGGCGTCCCAAAGCCAATGGTTCATGTTTTGGGCAAACCCGTATTAGAGCATTTGATTAATTTATGCAAAAGATTTGATTTTATTGATATTGCTCTTTTAGTTCATCATCAGCATGAATTAATTCAGGAATATTTTGGTGATGGATCAAGATTTGGCGTAAAGATTACCTATTGTATTGAAAGTGAGCCAAGAGGAACTGCTGGGGCATTGCATGACTCATTACATGTATTGAGCGATAGATTTTTTGTGCTGTATGGAGATACATATGCTGATGTTGATATGGCTGAGATGTGGAAATGGCATGTAGAGAGCGGGGCTTCTGGAACACTTTTGCTGCATCCCAATGATCACCCCCAGGATTCAGATTTAGTTGAGATAAGTGGGAATGATCAGGTAATTAAAATCCATGCTTATCCTTGCTTAGATGGCAAAATTCATCGCAATCTCGTGAATGCGGCTCTTTATGTCTTGGAGAAGAGCGCCTTTAACAAAATCATCCCAGCGACCGGGAAGTTGGATTTAGCTAAGCATATTTTTCCATGGATGCTAGACGCCGGTTTAATTCTTAAAGGCTACGTTACACCTGAATACATTAAAGATATGGGTACACCTGATCGTTTAAAAAGGGTGGAAAATGACATACTTAATGGAGTTACAGATAAGCTTTCAAGTCGTAATTACAGGACTTGTATTTTTCTGGATCGTGATGGCACCATTAACGAAGAGGTAAATCATCTTTGTAACCCCAGTCAATTGGTTTTATTACCTGGGGTTGGAAGTGCCATTAGGCGAATAAACCGATCGGGATTTTTGGCCGTTGGCATCACTAACCAACCTGTTGTTGCCCGTGGAGAGGCAACTGTCGATGATTTGGATAAAATTCATTTCAAATTAGACCATTTATTGGGCCTAGATAAGGCCTATTTAGACAGGCTATATTACTGCCCCCATCATCCTGATGCTGGCTATCCCGGAGAGGTTCAAAAGTTAAAAATTAAATGTAGCTGCAGAAAGCCAGGTACAGCCTTGATTGACTTGGCGGTACAGAATTTAAAAATTGATCGTCATACCTCTTGGTTTATTGGAGACTCAACTTCGGATGTTGAGGCTGGGAAAAGAGCTGGCTTGCGGACCATACTTTTGCGTACGGGCCATGCTGGATCTGATAGTAAGTATCCGTCGAATCCAGATTACATATCCCCAAATTTATCTTCAGCTATAGATTGGATCATTGAGGGACACGAATTTATAGCCAAGCAATTATTTAAAATTATGCCAGCTATGATTTCAGAACGTTTGATCCTAATTGGCGGCCCATCAAGGGCTGGAAAATCTTCGGTTGCGCAAGTTCTTAAGGAAATCATGTCTTTGACAGGCCGCAAGACGCATATTATCTCATTGGATGGATGGTTACTGCCGGCAAATGAGCGGCTTGAAGGTGTGGGCGTAATGAATCGTTATGACATAAATGCAGCATCGGATTTATTGATCCCGATAATTAATTCTAAAGACAGACGCTGGATATCGATACCCATTCATGAGCGAAAAACACGGCAAATTATGAAAAAGTATGCATGCTCTATCGGTCCAGATGATTTCATAATTATCGAAGGGGTTCCTGCCTTAATTAGTGATAATTTTTTAGGACATGCTAATGTGAAAATTTATGTAGATGTGGCAGATATGATTCGTCTTGAAAGGTTGAGGAGCGAGTATAAATGGCGAGGTGAATCTGATGAGGAAATTCAAAATCGAATTACTTCGCGCGATTACGATGAATTGGCAGTAGTAAGAAACAGTGTCAATAATTCAACGTTTCAAGTGATGGGGCATTCAGCATGATATTGAGTAAAACCCCTCTTAGGATGAGTTTCGTTGGTGGGGGTAGCGATATGCCATCTTTTTATCGCGAGGAACAGGGTGCCGTTCTATCTACTTCTGTTGATAAGTACATGTACATTGCCGTTAATAAAAAATTTGATGGGAGTATCCGCTTAAGCTATTCTCGGACTGAAGAAGTTAGAGAGATAATGCAACTAGAGCATCCGCTAGTACGCGAGGCGCTCAATTTAGTGGGGATAAATGGAGGAATTGAAATAGCCTCAATGGCTGATATCCCGTCAAAGGGCTCGGGGCTGGGGTCCTCCAGTAGCTATACGGTTGGGCTGCTTAATGCCTTATACGCATTTAAAAATCAGTATGCGTCCAAAGATAGGTTAGCAATGGAGGCGTGTGATATCGAAATAAATCGATGTGGAGAGCCTATAGGTAAACAAGATCAGTATGCTGCAGCATTTGGTGGATTAAACCTTATTAGATTTAATCCCGATGAATCTGTTTCTGTAGATCCAATCATATGCGCTCCAGAGATTATCAAGAAAATTGAAGAGTCAACACTAGTATTTTTCACGGGTCGCACTCGAAGTGCATCTGCAGTTTTGCAAAGTCAATCAGAGGCAATGAAAATAGAAAATCGCCGTATTCTTATGCGACGCATGGTTGAGCTAGCATTTGAGCTTAAGAAAGAGCTAGAGTCTGGAGATGTGGATAATTTCGGCTCAATTCTTAATGAAAATTGGCAACTTAAATCTCAGTTAACAAGCGGAATCACAGACCCTCAAATAGATGAGTGGTATCGCCAGGGTATTCAGGCTGGAGCAGCAGGTGGGAAACTATTGGGTGCTGGAAATGGCGGTTTTATTATGTTTTTTGCACCTCCGCAAAATCATCAAAGAATTAAGGATGCCCTAGGTGGACTGAGGCCAATTAAATTTGGCTTTGATCGCACAGGTGCACAAATTGTGTTTTATGGACATGGTAAAGAGGATTAATAATTCATGAATTTTTCGATCAAAAATTATTTCGAGGCGCATTCAATGCTTGCCTCTAAGTTAAATATTGCTATGTTTCAGGCTGGAGTAGATTTAATCAAGAAAAAGTTTGAAGATGGTAAAAAAATTATTACCTGTGGTAACGGAGGTAGTGCATCAACAGCATCCCACTACATTACCGATTGGAACAAGATGATTAATTTAGCCACAGGTAAGAAATTCCGAGGAATTTCATTGTGCGACAACATAGGCTTGATAACTGCTTATGGTAATGATATTTCTTATGACGAAGTCTTTGCTGGCCAGTTAAAAGCAATTATGGATGAAGGCGACTTACTGGTTGCTATTAGCGGCAGTGGAAATTCGCCAAATGTAGTTAAGGCAGTTGAGTATGCTAATAGCATTGGCGGGGATACTTTAGCTGTAGTGGGTTACGATGGTGGGAAGGTAAAAGAGCTATCTCAATCTGCTGTTTGGGTAGAGTCTTTTGATATGCAGCTATGTGAGGATGTACATCTAATGTTTGGTCACATGGTGATGAAAACCTTATGTGGGTTATCAATTAAGCAATGATTGCAATTGTTGGCGGCAGCGGCTTTATAGGAACAAGGCTGTCATTGCGGCTTAGTCAATCCGAAAAATTATTTCAGATTGTTGATAAAGCCCCAAGTAGCTTTTTTCCTGAGAGGGTACTGAGTGCAGATATTCGTCAACCAATATCAATTAGTTTTTCTCAAGAACCCATCGCATTAATTAATCTTGCTGCAGAGCATCGTGACGATGTTCGGCCTTTAAGCTTATATGATGAAGTTAATGTAGATGGCGCCAGAAATGTTTGTGATTTAGCCAGAGCCAAAGGCATTTATAAAATTATCTTTACCAGCTCTGTGGCGGTATATGGTTTTGCCCCTCTGGGAACCAACGAATCTGGTGTAATTACTCCTTTTAATGACTATGGCCGCACCAAATGGGAAGCGGAACAAGTTTATAAACAATGGCAGGCTGAAGACCCTCAAAATCGGACCCTAGTCATTGTTCGTCCAACTGTGGTTTTCGGTGAGAGGAATAGAGGAAATGTCTTTAATTTGCTTAGACAAATTGCGTCCGGTAAATTTATCATGGTTGGTGATGGCTTGAACCGAAAGTCAATGGCCTACGTAGAGAATGTCGCGGCATTCTTGGAGCATTCATTGGACTTCAAACCAGGCGTACATATTTATAACTATACTGATAAGCCTGATTTCACAATGAATGCCTTGGTGACTCATGTCAACAAGTTACTGGCCAGGTCTTCTGAGATTAAATTTAGACTACCATTCTCTCTTGGTTTTTTAATTGGATCCAGTTTTGACTTGGCAGCAAAAATTACTGGTAAAAAATTTCCTATCAGCGCAATTAGAGTTAAAAAGTTTTGCGCTAATTCAGTTTATGAGTCGGCAATCGAGTCAACGGGCTTCATTCCGCCGGTTCCATTAATGGATGCGATTGCAAAGACGGTTCGATTTGAGTTTATTGAAGACCATACAAATGAACAGGTTTTCTATTCTGAATAGTAATTCCACTACTTCATCCCTTTAAATTTTTGTGACAGGGCATCAAACTTGGCAATTTCCGTGCTCTAGATACCTCATTACCGTATCGGTTTTTGACCATCTTCCGCGCTGCATGATGATTGGCATACTTGCTCCAGAATTGAGTAAATCTTGAGCCGCACCTACTCGCATGGAGTGGCCGCTGATCCCTTCAACTTCTGATTCATCTAATCCCGCTTTTTGTGGGTAGGTTCATAACTTGCAATTTCGTATTCAATTAAATCAATACCTTAGCTATAAGTCGTCCACCATAAGTTGCAAGTAAAAGCCCCCATAACCTGCAAGTTCCTTCAGCAATTTACCTATAAGCTGCAAGTTTCTTCGTGTTTATGCGCTGTTTTTTAATAAGATGTCGGATATAACAAAAGCTTATTTAAAAAAGCGGGGATTACAAGTGCCGTTTTTTGAAGAGGCTTAAGAAACTAGCTGATTTAAATGTGTCAGAATTTTTAACTCAAAACTCCTATCAATAATCTCATGTATGGCACTGTCGCTATTAGTGGGAAGTTGAAGAGTTGGGACCTGGAGAGTTTCGAGCATATTTTCTAGAAGCTCTAAGCTAATATTGAGTTTTTTACTTAAGCCTGCTGGGGTAATAAATTCTTCTTCAAACACCCTAAGTGATGTCGAAATCACATATTCAGTTTCATTTTGCATAAGGTAAGACAAAAAACCCAAATCAATGAGCGTCTGAACCAGCTCTTTCGAGGCGCAAAGTCTGGCCATGACTTCAGACGGCAATAGGCAGGCAGATCCAGATACCGCCCCCCTTTTAAAAACATAATTTGTTACAGTGCTCCGCTCTAGAAGAAGGCCTGCCAGATTGCCTCCATTCCAGCCATAAACTGGAAATTGCTTCCAGATAACATTCGCAACAAGAGCTGCCTTCATTTCTGTCGAAGCCCTTCCCAGGGACATGACATCGTTGAGGGCAATAAGATCCTTATCAGCGAGAACTGGAATATCCACTTTTTGAGGGGTATCAGCGCAAACGGAATGAATCACCGCTTCTAGCTCATCTTGATGCCAGGGATCAGCTGGTGTTTTTAAGCGCCCTAAGATCAAAAATCTAGAAAAGACATCCGCTTTAGAGAGTATAGACATCAC
>Ga0316228_1000635_pt1 | contig 44587 bp, 36 predicted proteins | sample TBH18021metaG_FD_206005 | JGI IMG/M metagenome (GOLD analysis project Ga0316228, IMG submission 206005) | Freshwater microbial communities from Trout Bog Lake, Wisconsin, USA - TBH18021 | ecosystem: Environmental > Aquatic > Freshwater > Lake > Hypolimnion/Profundal zone | place: USA: Wisconsin... | reverse complement strand
CGATCACCGCCCACTGCTCATCCGAGAGCCAGAACAGATCCGCCACCGCCGCCTCCGCGCTGCAAACGGCAGCCTCGAATCATAAAACTACAGCCCACGCAACACCTTGATGCGGTTTTGACCCTAGCGCTTCATCGATCGAAGGTTTGGTAAGAGCCACTAAAAGGCGCAGCAAGCCGGCTAGATACCGACGCGTTTATTTTATCCAAAATAACCTTAACCCGATTATCGAACGAATGTTCACAGAGTATCCGTTCTGAAAGTTTCCGCCTCTCATCAGAATGCTTGGACCGCTCCGCAAGCGCTCGAGCAATAAGGCCCGGTATCTCAGCAGGATCACTGTAGCAAAAAACAGATTTCCCAAATATCGCCTCCATTCCATCAACATAGTCCGTGATGATGGTGGCCCCACACGCCGCCGCGTCAAAAAGACGATTGGAAATGAAACCATATTTTCGCATCGAGTCCCAGTGGTCATTGAGGACGACGCCGGCCGACCTATAGAAGTCGGCCAAGAGGTTATTTTCAATATACTGGCCTTTTATAACATGGTCGGGAATGAAAGCTTCCCATCCGCCGCCAAAGACGGAAACGTTGCCTTCAGCTTCGAGTGCGGCTCGCACGACTGGGCGGTAAACGCCTCGTGAATTGCCGACGAACAGGATCTCGCTGGAGAGAGCCGGACTAGGCGCACCATATGAGAAGACATCGCCATCGGTGCATTGAAGGAGTGTCGAGCAGCTAACATCCAATTGGTCGCGCATCAAAGAAGTTGCATAATCTGAAGCGAAGAAAACATGGTCATATGAGTTGAACTCTCCCACGCTACTTTTCTCGAAATGGCTGATATTCCACATGATATTAATCTGATGCGGCTTCGTTTGATATGCAGTTAGACCGCGCAACACAATAACGACATGATCTCCAGCTGCGGACGAGCAGTTCCAAGCGTCAATCGGGTCTATACGCGTAGTGTGCCCAAGGATATCGAATCTTCTCTTCATGGCAATCGCAAAGTGGTAATCACCCCACGATTCAATGTTATGGACCGAAGGGGCGCCAATTTTAATGGAGATTCTCAGCTGGGAATGAGTCCGATTCAAGAAATTCCATACCTGACCGGCCCGGAGCTGATACGTATGCTGAGCCTTAACTATAGCTTGGAGTTCCGCAACTTTCTCAAGCCGAATAGACTCGTTCTCCAAATAAAGGAAAATAAGTTCCTCGAGTTCCTGCGGTGAATGGTAAACCGGCAGCTTGCCGCTGAAGCTGCCGTCCGAACCTGCTTGAGAGTTGGTCAACACGACACAGCCCGCCGCAATAGCATCGAACACTCGACTATTTACGCCACCCCAGCTTTTTGTGACATGGTTGGCGTCGTCAATAACTAGCTTTGTGCTTGCGTAAACATTGGCCATCTGTCTATATGGGAGGGCGCCCCGATAATAAGGCCGGAGCGTCGGATGGACTTCCCAACCAGATCCGAACAACGCAAACCGGAATGGTAGATGCTGGGGTTGTAGTGACTGAATGATCTCCCGGTTTAGACCCCAGTAACTTCCAGTAAAACAATAATCCGACTCGTAATCAGGGGAGGACTTACCGGCCGAAAAGCGGAACCAATTTGTCGCAATAGGTACCAACTCAACCTTCTTGCTGAGCTTTTTAGAAATAAAATCGCAAGACGATACACTGGAAGCCCAAATGAAATCGAACTTGCTCGCAGACTTACGATCAGGAAACCTCTCAAACCAGTTTCGAACCCACGCAATCTTGATAAGATGAGGCGAAGCGTTAACAATTTTTGTGACGTCGTAATCGTCGCGCATTGCGATAAGAACGTCACAGTCCCTAAGGTCATACTGATTTTGTTGCGAATACTCTAAGAAAACACACTCACACGGGAACCTCGCCGATAGCTGACTGGCTAGCTCTAGAGCAGTGAAATAATCGCCCGCCAAAGTATTACTTGTCGCTTCCGTCACTGCAAAGGCGAGCCGTGGGATGCACGACGACCAGTATCCCGCTCTTTTATATCGGCCCTCTGCCATTTGCATTCGAGACCAAAATCCAAACCTTTCCTCAAATAAAGTCTTGTTCCGAATCCTCGCATTGTTATATATTTTATCCATCGAAGCGCGGCTGAAGCCACGGAGATGATGCGCGGAAACATTATTCAAGCTTACAACCCGAAGGCCAGCCTTGATGAAACGAAGGCAAAGATCGACGTCCTCCATGCCGTAGAAATATCTCTCGTCAAACCCACCGATCCTTGTGAAATCCTGTCGACGGCACGCCAAATATGCTCCTGTAACAGCGGGCACCTCGACGGGACAATCGGTCTCAGAGCGCCAAACATGACTGAGTCTACTTTCAAACGGTGCCATTAAGCCGGCGCCGGCATCGTGCCTAAAATGTATACCGAGGTGTTGAACCGCGCTAAGCTCGACAAGCTGCCCACTGGGGATTTCGTCCAAAAGTCGAATTCCTACGCAACCCACCTGCGTGTCCGATAGCGTTGAAAGAACCGATGGAAAGGTTGGCTCGTGAAAGAAAACATCATTGTTAACGAACACAAGAACATCTGCCGAGGTTTGCGCTGCGGCAAAGTTATTTGACGCAGAAAACGAGTAATTTCCGTCTCTCTTAAAGAAACGAGCGTTGATTTTATCGGACCAAAGGGAAACCTCCTCATCCGAGCCATCAGTAGAATTATGATCGACTATTATAACTTCAGATTGGCCTCGCGACTCATGCTCAAGGAACGTCTCGAAAAAACGCTTTAGCAGGCCTCTTCCGTTGCGATTGATAACTATATACGCCGCAGTAAAATCTTTGGCCTCGTCAGAACAAGACGCCTCCCGTTTATACGGAAACGGAACCCGTTGAGCATTTATGACGCGAGAAGGCGCAATACGATGGGGAAGACGATTGATTTTTAAGTTGATTCGATTTTCTCCCAATCGTGGACGAATTTCAATTTGTCCCGGCCGTTGCCAAAGGACAGCGGGATTCAGCTCAAATAAGTATTCATGATAACCATGATCGCCAAATTTATTTTGGAGGTCGGCGCGAAAGCGCGACGGCGATCCAGTCGCATAAATTTTGCCGTCTATGAGACAATCTAGGATAACCGCAGCACCCTGCTTAGTTGTGTTCCGGGCCCATCCACGGATAAAGCGGGGAGAGACTTCATCGATGGTGCCATCAATAACATCATTCTCCTCTGTTTGAAGGAGTTTGTCGATGTTCCCAGGCTGGGCTTGAATCGCAGCTTCTGGACCCGAAGACAATGCAGTCGGTAGGGGCTCAAGGCATCGAGCGGGATGAACGGTAACGCCCTCACTTCTCTGGCCCGCAGTCAATTCGGCTTCTATCTCAAAATCGGCATTCGGCGAGTCATAGCCGGAATATGTCGATTGCTTCCGCGTCCACTTAATCGATTTTATCGGCAACCATTCTGCCGCATATCTCAGTCTTAGGTCGACCGGATCAGAGGGGCGCGTTTTGTTGATACACCAACCCCGGGCCAAGATAATGTTGTCGGATAATGTAAATTCCGTAATCTCACCAATAAACTGGTCAATGTAATTTGTGACAAACTCAACCTCAGATCTCTCGCCTGCCTCGACCACGACCTTGAGACGTCTTTCGTTTGTCCATTCCGCCGGTTGTGGAAGTTCGATCCTGAAACCATTCACTCGATGGCCAACTATAGGAATATGATTGAATTCGCCGACACGCCGTGGTTCGCCTTCCCAAATCAGGCCATTATTCTCTGAAATGCTGATTGTAGTTTTTTCAATGTTGCTCTGCCGGCTAATGAATCCTTCGACGTAGCCGTCAAAACATGCGATTCCAAGCAGAGCGTTAGAAGATATGTTATAGATCTTGTATGAGTGCGCGTTTTCTGCACGCAACGCTGCCAGCTCTATTCCCGCCGACGAGCCGATTCCCTGCGGCTCTGAATTCGGCAGTCCCTCGACCTCTTTGGCGGCAACCGTCGTCGAATACTCGTCGGTGCTACTCGGGATTTCGAGAGCGATCTCGGGGAGTGCGCGCCTAGATTGGCTGCTCAAACGGTTAGTCGATCTCCAAACGGGAATATAGTAGTCGAAATCAGGTGCGAATAACTGGATCTGCTCAGGATCATCGTTCTCGAGCAAGTCAGTAACATCGACCCTGAAATTTGTATGCAGGTGAGATTCGAATGGATCTTTTTCCAAAGACGCAATGATTGTACCTATGACCGAGCCATCGAGAACGACATTAAGCCTAATCTCTGAACTTGGATTATCGACACAGATCAGATGGCATGCAATCTCATTGCGACGAATTAGTCTGGTTATACCAATAATGCCCGTCTTTTCATCAATAAAATCAAAAATGCGGCCGGTTTTAATGCTTTTGACGCGCAGATTACTAGTGTCTATCTGCTCGCCGGGGAAAACCTCAATGACGAAAGAGAAATTATTCTCATCTTGCGTCTTGCTCTGAACACGATCACCGAAGATCTCTTCAAAAATCCCGACTGTCCCCGCATCTGAAATGAGCTCTAATTCTACATTTGAACTCATTCCCTCAAGATCAACAGCGTATCCGACTAACGCCGTGCCAGACCTCTCTACAATCGCGCCCCAAATCTGCTCATCAGTCATAATGCGCCCGTCTTCATTCCACAGCGGCAGGTTACGATTCATTGTATGATAGATCAAACCGCACGTTTGATCAAGGGTGTTGGTATTGATCGCTCGCGAGTAAAATATTAGCCATATGCGTTCAAGATCAGACTGGTCACTGCAACATATTTCAGGATGCCAGGTCTATAGTTATGAGTCTCGGTTATGAGATACTGATCACGCTATGTATGGCATAATTATTCGTGTGACGTTCAGATGATTGAGTGACTTGATGAGATGCGCGTCATTGCGGTCAACAGTTCAGCCTTTAGCGGCGCTGTGCGCCTTAGATCGAGGTTGGATTGCCGTGTCACGTGTAAGTGCATTTAGGCACATTCATCTCGGTTGCACGATTTGTGATGAGCTCGTTCGGGCTATGCGTCGTCTGTTAAGGTCGTATACTAACTGCAATAGTCGGTCCGGCTCACACATTCTATTAAATTATTGAAATTGTCTAAGGTGAGTGACCTTTCTGCATGCGGCTTACCAGTTCGTTGATGCCTCCTTCGTATCTTTGCTTTGATGATTTGAAAAAATTCCTTCTGTGACCTCCGCCGCGTAGTCAAGGCCCGCTACTGCTTGTTCGGTTTCAAAGCTGCCGGTCTCCGGCTTTCCCTGAATCGAAGTTTGACCGCCCGACGCCGCAATAGGTGAAACCGTGCTGTGTGGCGCTCACGGGGTCGTAGATGTTGCGCAAGTCGATCAGCACGGGGGCCGCTTCGCCGGACGACATGACCTGGCGCAGCCGATCGAGGTCCAGCGCCCGGAACGCGTTCCACTCGGTCACGATCACCACGGCGTCGGCGCCCTCGGCGCAGGCGTAGGCGTTCTCGGCGTAATCCACAGCCGGCATCAGCGCCCGCGCCTGCTCCATGCCCTCGGGGTCGTAGGCGCGGACCACGGCGCCGGCGTCCTGCAGGCCCGCCACGATCGCCAGCGAGGGCGCGTCGCGCATGTCGTCGGTGTTCGGCTTGAAGGTCAGGCCGAGCAGCGCCACCGTCCTGCCCCGCACCGACCCGCCGCAGGCCTTGATCACCTTGCGCGCCATCGCGCGCTTCCGCTGGTCGTTGACCGCCACCACAGTCTCGACCAGCCGCAGCGGCGTGCCGGCATCCTGCGCGGTCTTGACCAGCGCCAGCGTGTCCTTGGGGAAGCACGAGCCGCCGTAGCCCGGGCCGGCATGCAGGAACTTCGACCCGATCCGGTTGTCCAGGCCGATGCCGCGCGCCACCGCCTGCACGTCCGCGCCCACCGCCTCGCACAGGTCCGCGACCTCGTTGATGAACGTGATCTTCGCCGCCAGGAACGCGTTCGCCGCGTACTTGGTCAGCTCGGCCGTGCGCCGCGACGTGACCATGACCGGCGCCTGGTTGAGGTAGAGCGGCCGGTAGACCTCGCGCATCACCGCCTCGGCGCTGGCCTCCTCGGCGCCGACGACGATGCGGTCGGGGCGCTTGAAGTCGGCAATGGCGGCGCCTTCGCGCAGGAACTCGGGGTTCGACGCGACCGCGAACTGCGCCCCGGGATTGGTCTCGCGGATGATGCGCTCGACCTCGTCCCCGGTGCCCACCGGCACGGTCGACTTGGTCACCACCACGGTGAAGCCGGACAGCGCCCCGGCGATCTCCCGGGCGGCCGCGTAGACGTAGCTCAGGTCGGCGAAGCCGTCGCCGCGGCGGGAGGGCGTGCCCACCGCGATGAACACCGCGTCGGCCTCGGCCACGGCCTCCCGCATGGTCGAGCGGAAGGCGAGCCGGCCCTGGCGGACGTTCTCGGCAACCAGGACGTCGAGGCCCGGCTCGTAGATCGGCATGCGGCCGGCGTTGAGGCTGGCGATCTTGTCGGGGTCCCGGTCGATGCACACGACCGTGTGGCCGAAATCGGCCAGGCAGGCGCCGGAGACCAGGCCGACATATCCGGCCCCTATCATCGCAATCCGCACGCCGTCATCCTTCCTTGATTACCGAACGCTTTCAATCAACCATATCAATTGCTCGCATCGGCGAGCAATGCACGCTGCTCGACGCCGCGGATGAACTCCACCGCTTTTTGAAGATTATTGTTAGCGGCGCAGCGGATCCAGTTAATGGCGTCCTCGACGCTCTTGTCGACGCCGGTACCGTGCAGCAACATCACGCCTGTGTTATATTGGGCGAGTGGGTGATTGAGACGCGCTGCTTCTAGATAATGCCTATAGCCCCGCGGCAGATCTTTGCTCACATGGACGCCCTGGCAGTAGACGATGCCGAGGAGGAAGTGCGCTCGGGCCTCTTGCGCGGCTGCCGCCTCCTTCAGAAGGGCGATGGCGGTCTGAGCATCCCGCGGGACTCTCTCGTCGGAGAGCAGCGCCTCGGCGAGGACGAACTTCGCGCCGGAATTACCACTTCGGGCCGCTCGCTGCAGCGACTGAACGACGGCCTCTAGATCAGGGCCCGTAGCTTCTTTCCGTAGTAACAACTCGCAAGCCTGGATCTCGCCCGCGTTCATCGCCTCCCTCAGTATGACGAGTGCCTCCTGTTCGGAATCGGGGTTGCCGTCGGCCAGCAACATTTGCGCTAGCGCTATCTTTGCCTCCCCATTGCCCGCGTCCGATGCCCGCTTGATCAACATTCTCGCAGAGGCGAGCTCCACCTGTGTAACCGCTTCTCGCTCCAAGATTTGGCCGAGTCGGAGTTGTGCTTGCACGAGACCGCCCTTTGCAGCGATGGAAAACCAGCGCTTGGCTTCGGCGACGCTCTGTTCGATACCCTGACCGTTCAAGCTAAAAACGCCGAGATTGAAAGCCGCTTGAGAGTGGCCTCCGTTCCCCGCAAGTTCGAAGTATCGAGCCGCATGCTTCAGATCGAGCCCGAGACCTTCGCCGCGCGCGTAGAGACAGCCGATCATGAACTGAGCTTGCACATCTCCAAGGTCTGCAGCCACTCGGTACCAATGTGCAACCTCGCGGATGTCCGGCTGGAGGCGATCACCGCGTCCGTACAGATCGGCGAGAAGCATCGCCGACGGGATGTGGCTACGCTTAGCGCAAAGTCTAAGCCGCTCAACGAGCGCCTGGAACTCGCCGGCAGACGGATTTCGTGCAAGCGCAAGCACGGCACCGTCGTAGGCGGCGGTCGGATGTCCCTGCTCTACTGCCAGAGCAAAATATCTTTCAGCTTCCAACGAATCACGCTCGACACCTGCGCCGTCTCGCCTTGCCAGCCCGTACCGGTGTGAGCCCGACGCGTTTCCGAGTTCCGACGCCTTCTTCGCCCAGAGCGCGCTCTGACCCAGATCCCGCTCGTTGGCGTCCGCAGCACCGTAGTACTCGGCTAAACCGAGTGCCGCTTGGCTGACGTCGTGGACGGCTGCCGCGGAGAGCCATCGGTGAGCCTCTGCCCGGTCCCTCTCACATCCAATACCTTTCAGTTTAAGCCAACCGACATTCGCCTGCGCTTCCGCCTTATCCGCTTCCGCAGCACGGAGGAGCCACGCAAGAGCTTCCGCCGGATTGCCATCGGATTCAAAACCGGCCGGAAATAACGCGGCCACAAGCGATTTCTCCTGATCGGCGCGATGATTCAGCCAAGCGCTCGAGAATCCGGCCATCCAATCGAGGTCACGCTTGTTCAGCAGGATTAGGCCGAGCTCAAACTGAGCGTCGGTATACCCCGCTGCTGCTGCGGCAGCGTACCAGCGCTTTGCGACAGCGCCCGAGCGCGGGCAGCCCTGGCCAATCTGATAAGCACGGGCGAGGGCGTGCTGAGCCGGCGCGTACCCGGCCCGCGCCGCCCGCGCGAGGTCGTGAAGTGCCGCCGCCACCTGACCGCGCGCGCGACGGCGTTCGGCGCGGCGGTAGAGATACCGCGCCGCGATCTGCGCAATACGCATTGTCCGGCCTTTCACGGCTCTCGCATGGCCCCGCTTAGTCCCCGGGACGCGCCTGTTAGAATGTAGGTGAGCACCGAGCGGTCACCGATGTGAATATCCGCAGATAAGGTCATGCCAGGGATTAGGCGAAAGCCGGCCGGAACTCGAGTGAACTTTAGCTGATCGATCGAGATTCGCGCCTTGTAGTAGGGCTCGACTGGTCGACCATCCTCATCCAGGCTGAAGGAGCCCTCACTAACCCAACGAAGATGCCCCTCCGCAAAGCCGTGCTCGACGAAATTGAAAGCGTCAACTTTCAGCGTGACTGGATCGCCTGCGCGCACGAAGCCCACTTGGCTCGCCGCGATGTTGATCTCCGCCTCGATCGGCGCGTCGAGCGCAACTAAGGTCATCAGGGTGTCACCTTCGCGCAGGACGGAGCCCACCGAAAGCTTCGCCCGCGTGAGCACGACAGCATCCGCCGGTGCGTGAAGTTGAACCAGATCTTTGTGGCGCGCGGCTTTCGAGAGTTGGGCGACTGCCGTGTCGCGCGTCCCCTGCGCAGTCACGAGATCCTGACTACTCTGCGAGAGCCACTGCTGAAGGAATGCGTCCCGGTCAGCCTGCAGTGAGCTGAGCTGCTGACGCGCCTCGACCATAGCGTTGCGACCGTTCTCCATCGTACGCAGCATCTCAAGGCGGGAGTCGCTCGCGATTAGCAGGTTCAGAAGGCTACCGGCTTGCTTCTCGACTAGCTGCTGGCGCATACTCTCGATCTGACCGGAAATTTTTTCACGTTCTGTGTAGCGCGCCTCATCACCCTCCAGCTTCTTAATGGTCGCTTTCGTCTGTGCGATCTTGGCGTCGAAGCTCGCTAGCTGCGACTTGAGCTGAGAAGCTCGCTGATCGAAGAGCTGCTTCTGCAGCTTCTCATAAGGGACTCGCTCCGGATCCGTGCTGTGCGGATTATACGGCAGATGAGCTTGTTCGGCCTTCGCCCGCTCGATCTGCGCATCAAGGCTCGCAAGTTGCTTGCTGGCCTGATCCACATCGGCCGACGCGAAGGTCGGATCCAAGGTCGCCAGCAACTGCCCTTTGTGGACCTGCTCGCCCTCTCGAGCCTCGAGACTCTTGATGATTGAGGCATCCAACGCCTGAAACAGGATAGGACCCTGACTCGGGATGATCCGTCCGCGTTCGCTGGTCACCACACGGTCGACCCGCGCGACCGCCGAGAGGCCAACACCAACCGTGAGGAAGGCGGCCAAGACGAGCGTGGTCACGCGCAGGCCGATCGGTTCTGGCGCCTGCCGTATCTCCCCTGTCTCGGATTCAAACCGAAGGATCTGCTTGTCGATATCAGTCCGAGCCATGACCCTTCCCCCTCAACCCACAAGACGCAGTGGTGAGGTTTGCCGCCCGGCAGCCCCGTTCTGCTGGTTCCATAGATCGCGGTAGATGTCGCAGCGATCGAGCAACTCCGCGTGCGTGCCACGGTCGTGGACGCGACCGCGTTCCAGCACCAAGATCGCGTCAGACTCCACCAGCGACGACAAGCGGTGCGAGATCACCAAGACGGTCCGACCCTCGGAAATCCGCTTGAGATTCGCGCTGACGATCGCCTCGCTCTCTGGATCCAGAGCGCTCGTGGCCTCGTCGAGGATGAGGATCCGCGGATTGGTGATCAGGGCACGCGCGATGGCCAGCCGCTGTCGCTGTCCTCCCGAGATATTTGTTGATCCTTCCGGTAAATATGTCTCGTAGCCGCGGGGTAGACGGTCAATGAACTCTTCCGCGCCCGCGAGCCGAGCGGCTCGGACCACCTCGTCGAAGGTCGCATCCACTTTCGCGGCAGTAATATTCTCGCGGATAGTGCCAGCGAACAGAAAGCTATCCTGCAGCACCACGCCGAGGCTGCTACGCAGATGATCGAGGGCATATTCCCGAACGTCGATGCCGTCGATCTTGATCAGACCGTCGTACTCCGCGTGTAGGCGCTGCAGGAGGCGCGTCACTGTCGTCTTGCCCGACCCGCTTCGGCCCATGATGCCGAGGGTCGTCCCAGCAGGCACGATAAAGGAGGCCCGATCGAGGGCAGGCGTTGTCGCGCCAGGATATTTGAACAGCACGTCTGAAAAGCTTACCTCGCCGACCAAGGTCCGGCGTACGCCCTGACCGGGGCGTGTCTCCTCTCCGGGACGATTTAGCATGTCGGCGACGCTGGCAACGGCAGCTCTGGATTGGTCGTACTGTTCGATGAGCGCAGACATCTGGCGCAAGGGCGCGGCAATACGCTGTGCCAGGAGCAGGAACACGAAAATCTCGCCGATCGCAGCCGGATCCGTGGACGTCACCGCCAGATAGACGCCAATTGCGACCGACCCGGAGATCATGAAGCGCTCAATCGGTAGGATCGCCGCCTGAATCACCGTGGCCAAATTGCCCTCGCGGATCCGATGCTGCGCGATCCGCGCGACGTGCACGTCGTAGGCGTGCGCCTGCCGCGGTTCGAGCGCGAGAGACTTGACCGTGCGGATTCCGTGCAGGGTCTGCACCAGGAACGAGCCCCGCGCCGCCTGAGCCGCAATGAGAGCAGACATGCGTCGCCGATACGCCGGAAGCATCACCGCCGTCCATGCGCAGATGAGTCCGGAGCACACGAGCACAACCAGCGTCAGTGGAACGCTAAAAACAAGCATCACGGGCACAAAAAACAACAGGCAAAGGGAATCTAGAGCGGTTCCGAAAAGCTGATTCGTGAGAAAGTCCCGAATGCGATAAGACTCATGCAGCGCGTGAGTGATGAAGCCAACCGGACGTTTCTCAAAGAAATCGACCGGTAGGCGCAGCAGTCGATCGAAGATGTACGTCTCCATCTTGACATCGACGCGCGTGATTAAGTGCAACAACAAGGTCTTGCGCAAAGCCATGAAACAGGCTTCGAACGCAACAAGGATTGCCAACCCGATGCACAAGGCGGTGAATGTGTTCATCGCGTGATGCATCATCACGCGATCGGTGAGCAGCCGATAAAATAGGATCGGCACGAGGGTGAGTAGGCTCAGAGCAATCGCGGAGATCACGATATCGCGCAGAATCCGACGCTCACGCAAGATCAGGCTCGCGAGGAAGCCGAAACCGAATGGCTGCTCCTCGTCGCGGACGCTATAGTCGCGCTTGATCAGTATCGCAGCGCCGTCCCAGACCTCCTCCAGCTGTACTCGGTCCAGCACAAGCGGCGCGTCCTCCGGAGCCATGGGATCCCGAAGGATGACCTGCGCGAGAGCGTCGCTGCTCTCAATACGCGTCAGGACCATTGCTGTCCCAGTGCGCAGCACGAGAATGGCCGGGAGGATTTTCCGCAGTTTCACGAGGTGGCGCCAGCCAACGGAGAGGGGTTTGGCCCTCAATCCCGCACTTCGAGCGCACCGCACCAGGTCCGACGCGCTGACCGGACCGGGCTTGAGCTGATTGTCGTGGATGATCTGCTTCGCAGATAGCTGAATGCCGTGGTGACGCGCAACGATAACCAAACAATCGAGCAACGGATGATGGCCCGCGTCGGCGGCAGGATCGATCACAGTGACTGCTTTGTCAGACATCGGATCCGCTTAGTCCCAACAGGCGAAAAACGCTCGAGCTCTACCAGCCCCGCCTAAGCTCTGGAGCCGCGTGCTAGACCGGATTGAGTTCGGCCTTAGCCTCGTGATGCACAATCGTGGCCAATCTCTGGCGAAGGAGCGACAGTAGGGGTGCACTCTCAGTCATTGGTCTCACGTTGGCTATTACCCATCAAAATAAGAAGAGCGGCTACGACCCTTGGGATGGTCGACAGCTGCTTGAGTATCTTCGGTCTAGTTTCGCACATTGCAGAGGTGCTCATTCACATTTCGGCCGCGGAACGCTTCTGAGCTTTCTAACCCGTTGCATCGCGGCTCAGTCGACGCTGCGTTGCCGGCGCACAGCAGTAAATCAGCAAGTATTCATACAACACTCGAAGCTCAACGGCCCCGTCAATTATTGCCTGCGTCAAGAACATCCACGCACAAATATGCAGTCTGACATACGGCGGCCTTTTGGGAGTTTCTCGAATTTTACAGACGCAGGACGCGGCCTTATACTACAGTGTAAAATATCAGTCAACTTTTGAGGGAAACTGCAGCCGCATTGCATGGCCGGCCCCGCGACTTAAGTAGTCATGGCAACGCAGATTAACGGGATGGAGGTTTCCGCCGATTGCGTCGTCGTTTTCAAGGCACGGCAGCAAGTAAATGCTTAATCGTCCGGCAAGCTCCTACAACAGCTCATGGCGGCTAGGGCTGGCCAAATTTGCGGCTGCGATCTCGGCGGGGGGCGCGGCCCCGAAGCTCGTCATTTCAACGAGATTCCGCACGGACCAACTGAGCTCGATCAGCCACGAACGACGAAGCACGGTCAATATCATCGGGCAGTTATCCCGTCGTAGCGCTGATCACAAACGGCATTCCGCCCGTTAAACCTATGTTCACCTTTACGGCCAGGATCGTCGCCTTATATAGCGCGGCGCGCGGTCGAGTTGGCAGAGCCTCCCTTCGGCCTGCTCGAACTTGACCGCGGAGTCCCATTCCGAGTCGAGCCCTGCCGGGATCGGCGGGGGACCGTCGCCATTTGCGGGTTGCTGGCCTTGAGCGGCCCTGGGTCGGCGCGGTGACCACGGGCAGCCTGACCAGCCGGCCATTCTAGCAGCTGCTACCGTCGGCAACCGTCACGACGTGGCTCCCGGACGATCTCGAAGGCCTCACCCTGGCCGCCCCACTCGGGCCCTGCACCGCCCCTCAAGCGACGAGCGGCCCATTCACAATTGGGGCGGCCATCTGGTCTGTCGCGGTCGACCGACAGCCGACGCCGCGACGGCCGGGGCGGCGAGCGATGGATAACGTCGTGCTCCCGCACAGCACCGGCTTGGCGCCCCGGAGCCATTGCTGCACGACCGGGCTCTCAGGAGCGGTGCGCTCAGTACGCTCTCAAATTCACCAAAAGCATCTTGCTTTCAGATGACCCTGAAGCACTGAGTTCCTGTAGTCTTCCGCTCGATCTATTCAAGGCCGAATAGAGATGACTATTTTGCGTCGGCCTGTTTTTCGTCCGACGGTGGAAAGCGACCATTTGTAACCGGCAGAACACGCCAAAGGCACAATCTGAGATCAGCGTCGACGTGCTCGCGCTCTGTATGAACCTCATGCTCGACGGGTTCTGCTTGGGGATGATGCCGCCCATTCTCGTGACGCTCTATAAACCTGGAGAGCGCTTTGTCGACGGTCGGTGGCTGTGGCACGTCATGCTCCCGCAGGAGCCGAGCCGCGCTCCGTAATGCGGCGATATGCTCTTCCGGGACCTGCCGGTTCGCGACGTCGGCATCTAAAACACGATCTGCGAGCGTTGTTGTCAATCTCAGGACGCGCGACATCTTTGACGATTGTGGATGCAACGCAGGCATTTCGTCTTTCTCCGTCTTGTTTGCCGGGCTCCGCATCTAAAACTTTACACTCGTTGCTACCCGCACCAACTCGACTCAATGGACCAATTGTTCATCAACCTACATTAGCCGATCCGCAGTTATGGGCGCCAGAGACACAGTACCGGCACGCAAGATAGCGACCTGCCGGTTGGATGTCGCGGAAAAATACGTAGGCCCGCCGATACCCGCCGAAATTGCGGCTGTTTGGCCACAGCGGTGCCTTTAGGCGTGGTCGGATCGCGCCACTCCAGGCCGCGACGGGGCGGGTGCGGCATGCGGTCGGGTTGCAGGATGCCGGCGCGCGTGGATCAACGCGGCTCGCTGCTCCGGCCGCGCCGATGCCACGCGCAACCCGGGCGGTGCGTAGTTCAACCTCGGCAGACACCGGACTGCCACTGGCGGCCGGGATCAGATCGGCGCGAGCCTTGATCCGGCGGCGATGATCACTCTCCTCGGACGGCCCGCAGTGGCAAGGTCGCCTGGAAGCTCTCGACCCGGTCGCGCCTGGCACGCGCCGGCCCGCACGGCGCGGGGAGTGACAGCAGGGCCGAGGAGAGCGACTCTGGCTTCTTGCCCATCCCTCAGAGTCCGTCCGATAAGTCATTCTGCTCGCCCCAGCCTTCGAACGAGGATCATGACGGCAGCAGCGTAGAGGAAGGCTTGTGCGGAGGCGAGGGTCGCCTCCGGGTCCTTCCAGAGGCGTCGGTTGCGGCTGATCCATCCGAAGAAGCGTTCCACCACCCATCGGCGTGGATGCACGGCGAAGCCGACCTGATCCCTGGGTTTGCGTACGATGTCGATGGTGATGAGGGTGGCGGTCGCGGGTCTGTGGCCGGCATAGCCTGCATCGGCGAAAGCCTTGACGATGAACGGGAAGGTCCGCCGCGACAGGCGCAGCACCGGTCCGGCCCCATCGCGATCCTGGATGTCGGCAGCCTGCGGATCGAGCACGAGGGCACGCCCGTCCGTGTCGACCAGAGCCTGACGCTTGCGGCCCTTGATCTTCTTTCCAGCGTCGTAGCCGCGTGGTCCGCCGCTCTCGGTGGTCTTCACGCTCTGGCTGTCGAGCACGGCCGCCGTTGGCGAAGCCTCGCGACCGGCCCGCTCCCGGTCGGCCATGACCAGGGCGTGGTTGATCCGCCCGAACAATCCCTCGTCCCGCCAGCGGCTGAAGTAGCCGAACGTCGTGCTGCGCGGAGGGAGATCCTTTGGGATCAACCGCCAGGCGATGCCGCCGCGCAGCACGTAGAAGATCGCGTTCAGAACCTCCCGCATCGTCCAGATCGGCGGGCGACCACGCGAGGCGGGATCCGGCATCAAGGGCGCGATCACCGCCCATTCCGTATCTGTCAGGTCGGTTTCGTATCGCAGGCGCGCACGGTTATGCTGCCGGCGAGTGGTCGGGGTCCACATGGCACGTCCAGATCAGGCTTCAGCACCCTTCTGGAATCACCGCCATCCCGGCCACTCAACCCCAGCAGGACATTATCGGACAGATGGGGTGATTGGGGTCACGCCGCGGTTCCGCTGAAGGCGGCTGCTCCTATCGAGATGTGAGATCGTGGTCGATGTCGGATCGCCGCAGCATCAGGAAGGAGCAGCCATGGCGCACTTTGCCGGACTCGACGTCTCCCTGGAAGAGACCACAATCTGCGTGGTCGATGAGACGGGACGGCTCATCAAGGAGTTGCGAACCGCGAGCGAGCCGCCCGCCCTCATCACTGCCCTGACGGGGCTCGGCCTTCCCCTGGAGCGCATCGGCCTTGAGGCGTGCTCGCTGACGGCGTGGCTGCACGACGAGCTTCGGGCAGCGGGCTTGCCGGCGGTCTGCATCGAGACGCGGCTCGCCAACGCGGCCATGAAGACGATGCCCAACAAGACCGACCGCAACGATGCCCGCGCGCTCGCCCAGATCATGCGCACGGGCTGGTACCGGCAGGTTCACGTTAAGTCGCGTCAGTCCCGGCTCTGGCGTTCGCTGCTGGTGGCGCGGCGCACCGTGCTCAATGAGATGCGAGCCATCGAGAATGTGGTGCGGGCGATCCTGCGCGAGGGCGGGATCAAGCTCGGCACCCCGGCCCGTGCCGCCTTTGCCGGGCGGGTGCGCGAGATGGCGGGCGACGATCCCCTGATCCTGCCGCTTGTCACGCCCCTGCTGGCGATCCTGGCCACGATGCTGGAGCAGCTCGATCGGCTGACCCGGCAGGTCCTCGCCATCGTGCGCGGCGAGGCGGTCTGCCGGCGGCTGATGAGTGTGCCAGGCGTCGGCCCGATCACCGCGCTGGCCTTCCGCGCCACCATCGATCAGCCGGAGCGGTTCCGACAGTCCCGGAACGTCGGGGCGCATCTCGGCCTGACACCGTCTCGCTACCAGTCGGGCGAGACCGACATCCAGGGCAAGGTCAGCCGCTGCGGCGACGAGCTGGCGCGTACCGCGCTTTACGAGGCGGCCCATTCCCTCCTGACGCGCTCGCGCAAATGGTCGAGCCTGCGCGCCTGGGGGATGCAGGTCGCCAAACACCGTGGCATGGCGCGGGCCCGCGTGGCGGTTGCGCGCAAGCTCGCGGTCATCCTCCATCGGATGTGGAGCGACGGGACCGAGTTCCGCTTCGGCAAGGAGCCGGCAGCAGCCGTCGCAGCCGCCTGATCGAGATACGCCTGCTGAAGCGAACTGGACGACGGCAGGCCAGACTTCACCCGCGAGGGTGATCCGGATCGTTCCCGTGGGGACGATGGGTGAGGCGATCTCGTTGAGAGTCCCGAACCGGTCCGCGTCAGCAGACCAGGTCGTGAAACAGATTGAGACGCCTCGCTCTCCTGACCCCATCATGCGGCGGTCTCGCGCCGACCGCGAAGAGAAGCGCGTGACCCGCGGGAGCGATACAGCCAGAACCCGAAAACATCGATCAGGAGAAGCTTGCCTCACGAACCCCAATCAGAGAGGGCTCTCAGCCCACCCCGCTCTCAGACTACTCGGATGAGGGTCTATCCACCGTTCCGTTCGTGCCCACCATTCCGCTCGGCCAGCCGTCGCAGCAGGAAGTCAGTCACTGCCCGGATCTCGGCCGCAGCGGGGCTCGCTGGGGCTGCCGTGGTGACCGCCACGCCCTGGCTGAAGGAGCGGACATAATACACGTCATGGCTGAGCGCTGGCCCAACTGGCTCGCCGAAGGAGCTCAATTCCTCGGCGATCTGCTGGCCTTCCGGGTGCTGAACATCGACCCGGGTCGGGATGGTCACGATCCGTGCCTGAGACCGCGCGTCGCTGCGCAGGGCAGAGCTCACCTGAGAAAGCGTCTGGCGCGCGGCATTGAGATCGAGGCTCGAGGGGCCGCAGGGGATGATGACGAGATCGGCGATATCGATGGCAGCCCGAAACGCAGGCCCGAGGCCTGCCGGTGTATCGACGATCACGAAATCCGCCTGCTGCTTGAGAACATTCCGCAGCCATTGCGACACCGTCTGTCCTCCGACCAGCTCGGCGCGCACCTCAAAGCCGAGTTTACGCGGGCTCGCCCACGCCACGGCTGAGGCCTGCGGATCGGCATCGATTAACACCGCCTTTTTACCGCGTGCACGAAGCTCAGCGGCTATGCTGATAGCCAGGGTTGTTTTGCCAACGCCCCCTTTTTGCTGCACTATCGAGAAAACGAACATCAAACGCCCATATGTTTTCTTGCGTCAGTGAAAAATACGGGGACCTGCACTAAAATCGGTCTGCGATTTGGTCGTCACACGTCCTCACTCGAGCTAACTGGCACAACCCCGAGATCATCTCAATGGATCAGCTCGGGCGTCGGAAGCCTTTCCTCGTCGAAAATTTCATGGTTGGCCGCGTGGAAAGCAGCCCAAGCGACTTGGGCCAAATCCCGCGATCGGCGGCAGTAGGCGTTCTCGGCTGCGGGCATTGCGCTCTGAGCTTACCCGATGCCTTGGGCAGGACGGCCGCGTGAGGCGCAATCACTGCGGCCATTTCCGCCTCTGAAGTGCGCTCTGCAGGCTCAGGAGGCGTCGGCTTGACCAAACGAAGTTAGGGGAGGGGACATCTCGTCATCCGGCACACGGCACCTCGTCATCCCTCGCCAATCTGACATCGGCAATAGCTCTGCGCCTTCGCCCCGCCCCCAGCAGGGAGAATTCGCAGCTTTCGATCGCCGCCAACGTGCGGAAATTGAGCGTCGCGCCGGTCGTGAGCACGAGGGCGCCATCAACGTCGCGCCCAACAGTTGGGATAGACGCGCGCTCTTCACTCAGGGCTGAGGCGCCACGCTTGCCCTACGCCGCGGGCTGCAGCCTACTCAACGGTCCTGTAATATCATCAGCGCGAAACCATGTACGGAAGAGAACTCGGCGCACGTCCTGCCGGTTGGCTGATAACGTTCCGGGGGGTTGAGTAGTCGGTTCACTTGCGCTGCGACGAGGTGGGGCAAGGCTTTGGCTGCGCTGTTTCCGCCGCGGCGATCCAGCGAACATCGCACTAAGACCAATCGTCGGGCCGGGAACCGCCTGCTACGTTCGCCACCCAAGAAAGTTACTACAGAGTTGCGGATCTGAGCTACTGCAACAGGTCCAGCTGATCCGTATTGCGAAACATCCGCGTCAGCTCGTCCGGTCGAGCATCTTGCATCAAGGCGAGTGCCCACAGATCGCCAAAACGCCCCTTCGCGATCCGCACCTCTACGAAGCCCGCCTCCAGAGCGACACGCCCCAGGCGCTCGGGGGTGTAGCCGGTATTATGGGCCATGTAGATATTGCCCGCTGCGATCGAGGCCGAGTGGCCGTAGAGCATGTCCATGGGTGTGATCGGACCGGCCGGAGATGTGTAGACGACGCTGTGCATCTGCCCGTCGGCGATCAGACGGGCGATCGCGTCCAGATCGGGACAGGTGATCAGCGCAAAGCCGTCGTGCTTGAGCACACGGTGAAACTCGCGAAACGCGGCCGGTACCTCGAATGTGTGGAGGTGCTCGATGTTGTGGGAGGACCATATGGCATCAAATGACCGGTCCGGCGCGAAGGCGCGCATATCCGTGACCGTCCCGACGTGATCGGGCCTCACCTGAGGATTGATGTCGAGGCGCACCTCAACCCAGTCGCCCGGCGCGAACGCTGGGTGCAGCTTGTCCGGACGATAGGGCCCACTGCCGGTGTTAAGGACGCGCTTTCGCTGCGCTGGGCGCGATGTAAACGACAAAGGGCTCTCCACGAATCGGCCGCGACCATCGGTTCAGATTGAGGTCTGAATCGGGCAGTATCATTCGGTGCGAGATGCCCTAGCAAGCGTCCTTCTCGGGAACAATGCGGGCACCGTAGTCAGCTGCGGTATCACGCTACCGTCTGAAAGCTCGATACGCACATCGTGGACCTCGCGCTCGGCCCTGCATCGAAGGCGGAGATGACGGGAAACAACGTGCACGATCGCCGACCTGCGTGGCAAGGCAGCCACACCTGTTGACCTCCGCCTCCATGTCGTCGATCAAGCGTCAGCGCATTGCCTCACACCGCACCCTTAGAATGCCCAGATGATCAAAACCCTAAGTCGAGCTTCAGCGCAGTCGGTGCACAGCTCGTGATCGCGGGATATCCGATGATGCTGGGCAACGTCAGACCGGGGCAGGGGCCTGACACATGATCGTCGCCTTGTTACTGAGTGCCGGGGGCGTAATTGTCGGTATGCCGCTCGTCCTCTACGGTTTCATACGTCTCGACGAACGGCCCGGACGATCCAGCTGGTTGATTCTCCTGTTGGGGCTCATCATCGTCGCCGCGCCCGTCACCGCTGCTGTCGTACTGCACCAAGAAGAGAGCGGGGCAGGCCGCTACGTCGGCCGGTAGTGCGAGCGCGGCGCATGCGAACATGTGTATCAAGCAGTCGCGGACGGATCCGACGATACATGGTGCTGAGGCGGCGTGGTGTCTGACGAGCGCGCGCCATCGCCCTCCGGCTTGCTGGCGCGTCTGCGACGGCAGCCAAGCGACCTCTACACGATGATCTTGGATCCAATTCTGCACCCGCAGGGCTTGAACCGCCTTGCCGCCTTAACGCTCGAACGGGATTGGCCCCACGCCGCCTTTGCATTTGCGGACCGACGCTGTCGCATCCCGCCTGTGCCGAACGCGCGCGACTATCTCCTGCGGGCGGAGGCCTCTCGTCGCGTCGGCGATATCACAGGCGCTGTCGCCGACGTGCGGACCGCGCGCGACATCGATCCGCTCGATCCACTCGTCAATCTTCAGGCTCTGCGCTGCCTGGAGGGCGACGAGCGCATCGAGGCCGCCAAAATGCTCGTCGCGAGCTCACGAGCCATGCCGGCGCAACTCGCGGCAGCGCTCGAGTGTCTCGAAGGCGCGGGCGTGAGCGTCAACGCCCAGATTGACGCCGCGCCTGAGGAGCTCTCAGGTTGGGTGGCCTGGCCTCGAGGCACATCCTTGGTCTGTCGGATTGAAGAGGAGCACTGCACCCAATTCGTCGTGCGATCGGACGCACAGCACCCGCTGGCGACACCCACCCGGTCCGCGGCGGCCTTCGCGATCCGGCGATCGCCCGATGTGCCATCCCGGGTCCGGTTTGTCGGTCAATCGCCCGACGTGCTCTGGGAGGCGATGTTCGAACCGTTCGAACTGCGCTGCGCGGTGCCGCGACGCCGCTCGGTCGACGCAAAGCTTCAGCCTGCTATGTTGGTCGTGGTTCCCGTCTACGGCGATCACGACGCCACCGTCGCGTGCCTCGACAGCCTTCGCACCCAAACTCTATCGAGTGAACCGATTGCAACCGTCGTCGTGGATGATGCGAGCCCTGATGCCCGGATCGTCGCGGAACTCGACGCTCGAGCGGCTCGGGGAGACTTCCTGCTGGTCCGCAATCCGCGAAACCTCGGTTTTGCGGTGTCCGTGAACGCGGCCGTGGCGATGCAGCCTGCGGGCGAGATCCTCCTGCTCAATGCCGATACCGTGCTTCCGCCGCGGGCACTCGAACGCCTGCTGAATGTCCTCCGGTCGGATCCTGCGGTCGGCACGGTGACCCCCCTGTCGAACAATGGAGAACTGACGAGTTTTCCCGCTCTACACAGCTTCAACCCGCTGCCCGATCCCGCTGAGTTGCTGGCATGGGATGCGGCTGCGGCGAACGCTGCCGCACCGCCGCTCGACCTGCCAAACGGGATCGGGTTCTGTATGCTCGTGCGGAGAGCGTGCTGGGAACAGCTCGATGGCATCGCGTCAATTTATGGGCGCGGCTATTACGAGGACGTCGATCTCTGTCTGCGGGCGCGCGATCTCGGCTATCGCAATGTCTGCGCGACCAATCTGATCGTTGGACATGCGGGATCGCGCTCGTTCCGCGGCATGAAGCGGGCGCTCGTGATCCGCAACCTGGAGATCGTGCGCACGCGCTTCCCGGACTTCGAGACCGAGAGCGCGGCGTTCTTACGCGCGGCACCGCTGCGGCCGATCTTCGCGGCGATTGAGCGTCATATCCCGCCGCAGCCCCATGACGTGGTTCTCGTCACCGCCCTGACTGGCGCCCACCCAACCCTGCAAGCGCGGATCCACGCGCTCATCGCAGCCGGCGAACGCGTCCTGCTGCTGAGCGTCGTGGACGGAGCTGGCAGGGTCGCCTCGACATTGCGGAGCCTATCGGGCGGCGTGCCTCAATCGCTGAGCTTCACGCTCACCGATTTTGACGGGCGCCAAGCGCTGCTCGGCTATCTCACCGCCGCCATCCACCGCATCGAAATAGTCGATATTGAGAACTGCCCCAACGTTCTGCTCGATACCTTGTGGGAGCTGGGCTGTCCGATCGATGTGCTCGCAGCAGGTGTCCGATCGCTTGTTGATCCGGGCGAGCGTGGCGTGCGCGCTCCAATCCTTTCGGATTCAGGATCGCGGGCCCGGGAGGCTGCGCCGCGTTTGCCTGGGTGGGCCGCGCGTCTGCGTCCGAGTGACTGCGTCATCGGCAGCGACGCCCTCGCGGTCGCCGCCGCCCAGCGCGTGTTCGCCGGTTACCCCGGTGTCCGTGTCGATCCGGAGCCTCGCCGCGCCCCGACCTGCCTTTTTGCAGCAAGATCGCACCCCGCGATATCCACACTGGCGGTCCTCAGTCCCGTCGCCACGGGCGCGGTCACGCGCCTCATCGCTGCTCTGCGCGATCGCTTGGCACGTGCGCAGCCCGCTGCCGAACTCTTGGTGATCGGCGAGACCATCAACGATGTCGCGCTCATCGCCGCCGGCGGGACTTTTGTGACCGGGTCCGTTCCAAACGAGGAGTTCACGCGCGTGCTCGAGGCGTATGGAACTCCCCCTTTGGTCTCGCCTTATCGCGACGGGCTGTTCCACCTGATCGAGGCCGCGGGCGCGACCTATCCGACCGGGCTCGGCTACTTCGACTGGGCAGCGAACTTCCCCGCGCGCGCAGGGGACCTCGCGCTCGATCCCGGCTGCTCCGACGCCGAGGCCAGCGCGCGGATCGTGGACTGGTTCGCTGGTCCGGCACCGAACATCGGGTCCCGCTGTGCTTAGTCCCGCGTCCAATCGATACCGCGCGCAGCTGCAGCAGGTCGGCCCCCGCGCGATCACCGGATATTGTTTCGACGCGGAACAGCTGTCCGTGCGCCTCGTCGTCGAGCTGCGGATCGACGGCGTCGGGATCGCGTGGACTCTAGCCGACGGGTTCGTCGACAGTTTGAGCGAGGCTGGCATCGGTGACGGCCGCTACGGTTTCAGCTTCCTCCTGACTCCGGAGACTGTCTTCAACGGCGGTCTCGCGCAACTCGTCGTAGCCAACACGGAGGTGACGCCCGCAGCTCCGCTTACCCTCGCGCCCGGGACCGGCAATCGGATGCTTGACGAGGGCGCGGGTCGAGTCCGCTGGGTCGGGGGCCGTCAGCTATCCGGCTGGCTCGTTGCCAAGCCGGGCGCACCGGTCGCGGAGGTGCGCGTCACCCTCGACGGTCGGTTGATCGCGCGTGCCCCGGCCGACCGATGGCATCACCTCCAGGAGACCGGCGGCGCGCGTTCCGTCCCCGGATTTGACCTACACTTACCCGCCGCGATCGCCGACGGCACAGTCAAGCGCGTCCTGGTCACCGATGGAACCGGGCGACCGCTCCGGGGAAGCCCGCTCACGATCGTGGCCTTCCCAGACGCCCTAACCGCGGCGGTCGAGTCGCTCTGCGGCCCGGAGGTCGGCCTGACCCGGGCGCGCGCCGATCTGTTCGACAAGCTGGTGCCGAACTCCTGGCCCCTCACAGATCCCGTCGGCTGGCTGAAGCGCTACCCGTCCGCTGGGCCGCCCGACGCCTCGCACACCGCCGTGGCCCTGATCGGCGATGGAGCGGCCGATGTTGAGCAGACCCTGGCGAGTCTCGAGGCTCAGCTGGGTCTCCCCTGGGTTGCGGCCGCGCTACCCTCACCAGACCGGTTGAGTTTCCGGGCCGACGATCTCGGCGCCTTTCTGCACGGCGACGCACGCGATTGCGCGGCGCTCCTCGCCGTCCCGGCGGGCGCCACGTTCCTGCCGGGGGCTGCCCTCCGCCTCGCGGCGGCCCTCGCAGAGGCGCCCAACGCCGCGCTGATCTACGGCGATATCAGCCTCGGTGACGCGCAGGCGCAAACTCTGCTCGCCTTCCCAAGCTTCGACTACGAGCGCTGGCTCGAGCAGGGTTACGGCGCGCTCGCCTTCGGTATGTCGATCGCGGACGCTCGGTTTGCGGCCCAGAAGGGCGCCGACAGCCTCTACCGCTTGGCGAACGCACCGCTTGATAGCGCGGCCGGGCGACGGGACGCCGTGCTTCATCTACCTGGAATCACCGTTCAAGTTCCGCCACTGGACCTCGCAGCCGCAGGCGCGCACCTCGCCGCGGCTACGCGCCAGCATCTCGCGGCTCGTGCGGTACCGGCAGCGGTCACGCCCGGCCAAGGATCCATCCTGCCAGCCGCACGGGTGTCGCGAACACCTGGGCAAGAGCGCGTCAGCATCATCATCCCGACCCGCGACCGCGCCGATCTGTTGGAGCGTTGCCTCGCTTCGATCCAGCCAGCGCGCGAACGCCACGGCTGCGAGCTCATAGTCGTCGATAATGGCTCCTCGGATCCAGCCACCCACACCCTGTTCGCCGCGGTGAAGGCCAATGGTGGCCGCATTCTCGCGGAGCACGGCCCTTTCAACTATGCGCGGCTATGCAACCGCGCTGTCGAGGCGGCTAGGGGCGATCTGGTGCTGTTCCTCAACAACGACGTCGAGATATGCGGTGACCGTTGGCTCTCGGAGCTGTTAGGCCGCCTCGCAGAGCCGACAACCGAGGCTGTGGGCGCCGTGCTGCGGTGGCCGAGCGGTGTGATTCAGCACGGCGGCGTGATTCTTGGCCCTGGCTTCTCGGCGAGCCACGCCTTTGACGACCGCTTTCATGGTGATCCCGGCTACGCGGACCTGCTGCGCGTCGCTTGGCAACCGAGTGTGGTCACGGGCGCCTGCCTTCTCATGCGCCGGTCATCCTACCGCGCGGTGGGCGGCATGGACGCCGTGCATTTTCCGATCAATTTCAACGATGTCGATCTGTGCCTGAAGCTCGGCGCGCGGGGCGGGAACATCGTTATCACGCCCCACGTCGAGGCAGTGCATCTTGGCTCGGCAAGTCGCGGATCGGACCACAGGCCGGATCAGCGCGCCCGCTATGGCCGAGAACTCGCCGCCCTCCGCGCGCGCTGGGGTGACGTCCTCGAGGCCGACCCAGCTTACAGTCCCCTGCTCGCGCTCTCAGATAATCCCTACACGGCGCTCGCTTGTCCGCCGCGTGGCCAAGCATCACGCGCGCGGCAGATCGGCCCAGGACGTCACATCCCGGTCGGCCTGTGAGCGGCATCTGATCGCGCTTACGCGCGTTTGGTCTGTCGGATGCAAGACTCGCAGCGGGGGCCACCTCGGTCCGCCTGTGACCAGAGGACATAGTAGATACGTCCGCACGCTGCCTAAGGGTCACGCAGGATTGCTGTCTGAAAGGAGCCTGCCGTGATCGTGCGGTTGATCAGAGGCGATGACTGCCCCCCTCGGCCTAGGATTTCACTTTGGCGCTCAAGTGCTAGCCGAACACGCGCCTCGAGATGCTCGGCTCCGACGCCACGCTCCAGGCGACTGAGCGACCCCTGGGGGACGTCGGCCAGCCGCGCGAGTTGGGTTTGTGACAGACCAATCTTGCGCCGAAGCAGACGGATCGGTAGCTCGGCCTCATCCGCCATTATCGCCAAACTCACACAGGGTCGACCATCGCAACAGGATTATACTCTAGCTTGCAAGCCGATCAAATACCAGGCGCGCTTCATCAATCACGCGCCGATATCATGCATGATGATAAGCTCGGTCACCTGTTCGCACCCTGCGCGTCGCTTTCCGAGCAAGAATCGAGAGAATGGCTCACAGAAGCGCCGCCAAAAGGAGTACGAGGATGGGGAGCCATGAGGTGATCGTCAGCAGCGCGCCCAAGGCGTCGCGAGGCAATCGAGTATCGAGCGTGGCGTCGTACACCTTTGCGAGCAATTTGCGGCAACGATGAACGTTTGCACATAAATAGCGCAGGGGAAATATTCACATGCACACCATCTCGTATCTTGAACATCGCTCGTCATTGATGCTGGCTTAGACACATGAAATTTCTCTTCGTCCATCAGAATTTCCCGGCACAATTCCGGTTTGTCGCTCAAGCTCTGGCCGCAGATCCCCAGCATCAAGTGGCGGCGATCGGAGCCCAGAATTCTAGGACTTTGCCTGGTGTCCGTTTGCAGCAGTACCACTTCGAAGAAGTAGGGGTCGCGGCTGTCCATACATTTGCTCGGCGCTTTGACCAGGAGGCTCGTCGAGCCGAGCAGGTGCTCTATGCCTTGAATACGCTGGAGCATGCTGGTTTTCGTCCAGACGTTGTCGTCGCTCACAGCGGCTGGGGAGAGACACTTCCCCTTCGGTCGAAATTCCCGCGCGCTCGCATCATCGTTTACTGCGAATTTTTTTATCAAGCGAATGGACAGGACGTCCATTTCGACCCGGAATTTCCGATCCTAGGGATCGATGGACTAACTGGTCTTCACGCACGGAATGCCAGTCAGCTGCTCGCACTGGCCGACTGTGATCAAGGACTCTCACCGACACCCTGGCAACGCGCGAGCTATCCACCTGAATTCCGACAGAAAATTGCAGCGATACATGAAGGTGTGGATACAGATCTCGTTCGGCCCAATCCAGCGTCACAATTTCCACTCCCAGATGGGCGGGCACTGACGAGCACCTCCCAAGTCATCACCTTCGTCGCACGCAACCTTGAGCCTCTCAGAGGCTATCATATCTTTATGCGCGCGTTGCCGGAGATCTTACGCGCTTGCCCGCAAGCGGAAGTCGTTATTGTTGGGGGCGACGATGTTTCCTATGGGGCTCGTCCTCAAGATGGGCGATCGTGGAAGGAGGTGTTTCGATCGGAGGTCGCAGACGCGGTCGATTGGCGACGGGTGCATTTCGTCGGCCGCTTGTCCTACGACGCCTACCTCCAGCTTCTGCAGGTGTCCGCCGCCCACGTCTACCTGACCTACCCATTCGTTCTGTCGTGGTCACTGGTCGAGGCGATGAGTGCAGGCTGCCTGATCATTGCGTCCGACACTGCTCCTTTGCGTGACGTCGTGCGGCATGGCGACAACGGCATGTTGGTTCCGTTTTTCGACGTGCGTCAGTTGTCCGCCACCGTCGTCGACGCTCTGCGTCGACCGCAGGCTTACGGAGCGCTGCGAGCACGCGCACGCGCGACGGCCGTCGGCGCCCTCGATCGACGTGACGCAACGCGGCAGGTGCTATCGCTGATTCTGGGCGATAGAACCTGATTGGGGCAGGATGACACGGAAGGCTTTCCGACACGATCAGACTTATACCAAGCCTCGTTGAGCAGGACTCACGCTGGGTAGCGGTGGCGAGCGGGTTGTGATTCTGTCCTCGGGTTTGGAGCCTGAGGAGGATGGGATGGCCGCTCCTGTGCCGCTGCGGCCAGACTTTGATGCCGGGGCCCTGCGAACTCTGGCCAAGAGCTCGCGCGATCCGGATCAGACCCGCCGCCTTCTGGCTTTGTCGGCGATCTACGCGGGCAGTGCGCGCTCCGAGGCGGCCGCTCTCGGTGGGGTTGGGCTTCAGACCGTGCGGGACTGGGTGCTCGCCTTCAACGCTGAGGGGCCACATGGGCTGATCGGCGGCAAGGCTCCCGGTGCCCGCCCGCGGTTGAATGCGGATCTGCGTGCCGCGCTGAAGGCCCTGGTCGAGCAAGGCCCGGTGCCAGCCGCGCACGGGGTGGTGCGCTGGCGTTTGGTCGATCTGGCTCAGATCCTGTTCGAGGACCACGGCGTCTCGGTCTCTGAGCAGACGCTGAGCCGAGTTCTGCGGAGCATGGGCTACCGGAAGCTCTCAGCCCGTCCGCGCCATCATGCTCAGGATCCGGACGCCATCCCGGCTTTTAAAAAGCCTTCCCAGTTCGCTTGGCGGAGGTCGCGCAGGCTGTCGGAGGCAAGCCGATAGAGATCTGGTTTTCCGACGAGGCCCGGGTCGGTCAAAAGAACTCCATCACACGTCGTTGGGCCCACCGCGGCACACGGCCCGCAGCCTCAAAGGACCAGCGCACCGCCTCCGCCTATCTCTTCGGTGCGATCTGCCCGGCTCGTGGCACGGGAGCCGGGCTCGTCATGCCCCGCTGCACCACCGAGGCGATGAACCTGCATCTGGCCGAGATCGCCAGGGCCGTCACCGCTGGTGCGCACGCCGTGCTGCTGCTCGATCAGGCTGGCTGGCACATGACCCAGAAGCTTATCGTGCCGGCCAACATCACGCTGCTGCCGCTGCCAGCGCGCTCGCCCGAACTGAACCCGGTCGAGAACCTCTGGCAGTTCATCCGTGAGAACTGGCTCGGCAACCGGATCTTTGCGTCATACGAGGCCATCCTCGATCAGTGCTGCGACGCCTGGAACAAGCTCATGGACCAGCCCTGGCGCATCATGTCCATCGGCCTGCGGGCCTGGGCTCATGAGTTCTGATCAGTGAGAGTTGGTATTACACCGCAAAAGTGGCTCTTCGCCATTTCGTGTGGGTCAAGGAGCCGGGAGCACGCGCCGGTGCAGGAGGTCGAAGCCGGCCCGGCCATACATCAGCCGCTTGATCAACTTCAGGCTCGTAATCTGGCCTTCTGACTGGGCGTTGCTCTACGGCATCGTCAACGCCGCCCTCACCGCGGCCGCATCAACGACGAGCCCGCTGGCGAACGTCTGCGCGGCTCGGATGCCGCTCGCCTTCGCCTCGACGATCCAGGCCTCGAACGCCGCCAGACGTCGGTTGCCATGTGCGGAGGATCCGTTCCCCTTCGTCCCGGCCTCGCGGACGAGCGCGACGAAGCGCTGGACCAGCCCGTGTAGCGTGGCCGCGTCTGGATCCTACATGATGCGCGAGAAGCGCGCTATCGGCCGGGCTCAGCCGGTCCGGCGCCACCGTCATGATCCAGGCGAGGACCTTCGATCCCGGCAATTGCACACGCCGCGCCGGCAGCTCGGCCGAGCCGGGGCCCGTCACAACGGGGATGGCGTCACGCCAGCGTCGCGGCGTGGTGATCGCGACCTTCGTCCGTCGACTCTGCAGCCATTTGTGGACCTGCCGCGAGCCGCCCGCGTAACCGCGGTCGCGCAGCTCTCGCAGGAGTTGCAATCCGATCTCGCAGCCCTCGGCACGGCGGTGCTCGAGATAGGCCAGCCAGGGGTCGAGCTGGCTTGGTCCGATCCGCCGTTCGCCGCGTTCCGGGGGCCTATCCCTGGAGGCGTAGCGCCGCACCGTTGCCGGTGCCAGAGGGATCGCGCGCGCGATCGCCATGATCGACCCGCCGGCCGCGCGGCGGCGCTGCACCTGTGCGTGACGCACGGCCCTCCAACGTTGCGCCTCCTGCGCGGTAGCTGGACGCCTCCAAAAACCTCGCGGCTTGAGGGGGTTCGTGGTGTGATGGCGTCGTCGGCCTGTGAGGTGCTGCGATGCGCGGTCAGCCCGGTTTTTTCGACGTGGATGAGCGTCTGAAGGATCTCTCGGCCAAGGGCGACGCGCTGGAGCGGCTGAACCGCATCGTCGATTTCGAGCTGTTCCGGGATGACCTTGCCCGTGCCGTGCCTCGCTCAGACGGGTCGAAGGTCGGTCGCCCACCGTTCGATCTCGTCTTCATGTTCAAGGTGCTGATCCTCCAGGCCAGCCACTCGTTAACGGACGAGCGCACGGAGTTTCTGATCAAGGACCGGCTGTCGTTCATGCGCTTCCTCGGGCTGGGGCTGTCCGACCCGGTGCCCGACGCCAACACGATCTGGACGTTCCGCGAGGCGCTCACCCGGGCCGAGATTGCGGGGAAGCCGGCCATTGCAGTGCTGTTCTCGGCCTACGAGGCGGCCCTGAGGCAGGCCGGCTTCCTGGCGATGGGCGGGCAGATCGTCGACGCCACGGTGGTGGCCGCGCCCAAGCAGCGCAACACTGAAGCCGAGAAGGCGGATCTGAAGGCCGGCCGTGTGCCCGACGCCTGGAAGGCCAAGCCGGCCAAGCTCGCCCAGAAGGACCGCGACGCGCGCTGGACGATCAAGTGGTCGAAGGCCAAGCCGGCTGAAGATGGGTCGAAGCGGATCGACCTCGCGGTGCCGGCCTTCGGCTATAAGAACCACGTTGGCATCGATCGCCGCCACGGGCTGATCCGAACCTGGATCGCCACGGACGCGGCCCGCCACGACGGGGCGCAACTGCCCGGTCTCCTCTCGAAGGCCAACACAGCCGGCGACGTCTGGGCCGACACGGCCTACCGCTCGAAGGCCAACGAGGCGCACTTGGCGGGCAACGGCTTCCGCTCCCGCATCCATCGCAAGAAGCCGCCGGGCAAGCCGATGGCGAGGAACGTCGCCCGGGCTAACGGCGAGAAGTCCAAGGTCCGCCCAGCCATCGAGCATGTCTTTGCCCGGCAGAAGGGGCCGATGGGGCTCGTGGTGCGCACGATCGGTTTAGCGAGAGCTCGGATGAAGATCGGCTTGGCCAACCTCGCGTACAACATGAACCGGGCGGTCTGGCTCACCGGCTCTCGCGCGAGGACTGCCTGAGGGGCGGGACAGGGGGTTTTTCGCCCCGCTCGCGACCGGCGCGAGGACAGCTTCAAATCCCCAAAGCGCTCAGCATTCCGCTGAACCCTCCCAGAAACCGCCGTCATCACGGTAATTGGAGGTGTCCAGCTTGATCTGTGCGGCTGCGCGGGAAGGCGTGGTCGCGGGGGTAATCAGGAACGGGAGCAGCCGAGCCGGAGGGGACGGGAAAGGCGCGCAGGCGGGCACGAGCGCCGACCAACCAGCGCTCCAGCATCTGGCGCGCGTTCAGAAGGAGGTGCCAGCGATCCGCGACTTGCTGGGCACGCGGGACGACGGCCTGGGCCGCACGCGGGTCGCCTGTCGAGCGATCCCGTGCGACGATCTCCAGATCGGTGTGCGACGCTAGCCAAGCCTCGACGGACGCCGAGTTGCGGTCGGGCAGAAGATCGATGGCACGATGATGCTCGAGGTCGACGACGAGCGTGCCCTAGGCGCGCCCGCGACGCCAGGCCCAGTCGTCGACGCCGATTGCCCGCGCTCGTGCAACGCGCGGCAGGGGCGCGGTGTGCATGAGGCGCAGCAGCGTCGAGGCGCTCGCCGGCATGGAGAGATTTGTCAGCAGGCGCGCACCGGCTCGAGCGTTGATGGCCAAGCTGACGCACTGCTGGGCCTTGGCGAGGCGTCGGGTTCGTCGGGCGTGCGGAGCCAGGAGAGAAGGGGCAGGAAGGCAGAATGTCCGTCGGGAACAGGAGGGGTTGAGGCAGCGCAGACGCCGGACGGTGAGGTTGAGCCGAACGGCTCGTCCAAGGGAGGGTAGATCAGCGGGGTGCCGCTGATAGGAGCCGTGACGGGCGGTGCCCAGCGTGCCGCAATCGGGACATCGTCCTGCGCAGCGGCGACCGTGAACGTGCATCACAACGCCCGCCTCAGGCCCGATGTTGATGGAGAGTACCCGGCAGCCGGGCACCTCGTTCAGCCTCGTCATCGCCAAGCTCCGTCTTTCTCACACGAACGGAGAACGCGCGGGGAAGCCACACGAAATGACGAAGAGCCGCAAAAGTGAAGAGCTCTTATCCCGAAGGGTTCTGACTGCAGAACGGAAACTGACCTCAGGATCTGAGTTTAGATGTTCGGTCTCAGCATGTGGTGTAACGGATCGAGCCTGAAGCGTTCGGGCTCATTCGTCCATACTTGGCAGATGAACTCGTAGGGGGTGAGGCCACGCAGGGTCTTGAGCCGGCGTCCATAGTTGTAGGCTCCACGAACAGCTGCAGGTGCTGCCGGAGCTCGTTATGGCTGGCGTAATGGTAGCGCTTGACCGTGGCTTCCTTGATGGTTCGGATCATCCGCTCGACTCGACCGTTCGTCCACGGGCAGCGCGACCTAGTCAGGCGCGTCTACTGCGCCCGGAAGCACCGCCCGGCCTCGATGCGCCGGCGCGAGGATCTCGTGCGGCTCGCCCTTGTTCGGTCGCCGGATAATTCGAAGTCCCCCAACCATGCCGGGCCGTCATCGAGGAAGTGGGCTCTAATTGCGTCGTCTAGACGCAGCGGCGTCAGCCCAGAGCGGCAGCTGTTCGTACCGTACCGTCGCTTCCTCTCGATCGTCATGGACCGGCCGCTTCGCTGCCCCAGAGGAGCGCAACTCGTCTCAAAGCCCGTCTCTTATCGATCAAGACAGCCCACCCAGCTCCCTTGACCGTTTCAGCTCACCGACCCCAGCTACTTCAAGGAAATTCGATCCGAAAACGCGTTTCGGGAAAAGTTCCACGACATGTTGACGCGGGATGCGCAAGCTCACCGCAATTGTGTGCTGCGCACCATGAGCATTTTGCGGATGCGATACGGAAGTCTCCTATCGATCACGCCCTCGTGAGATGTGCCGCTTATGAATTGAGGACCCGAGTCGGCATCCAGTCTTAGGGAACCGGCAAGCGACAAGTCGCTCTTGACCTTGAAATGTTGACGATAACGGGGCCATGCCATTCGAAAATTGTCACATGCAAGGATCATCCTGGCTAAAAAGGGATATCATTTTCTATCGCCGAAAATTACTACACGGTAATTACTTGTCAACCGCAAAAGATGGAAAGCTTATGCGGTGTGATCGAAATGCAATATGAGCTTCGTAACGACAATACGCCGACGGAGATTACTTAGGCGCGGTTGACAGCATGTAGATCTGGAGATACGAGCGTATTGCACAGCATCCCAACACTCAACGGCGGACGGCGGAAGGCCGCGGGCGATGAACGAGCGCGAGACTTCGCTACCCCTTAAGAGGGGGCTTTTCGTACTCCGTTACGTAAGCTCGCATGCTACGGGCGCGGCGCCGCAGGTGTCGGTGCGACCGGTAGTGGGAGCTGAGAGCGTAGTGGAAATTATCTCAGCGCCCGGCGACCGGGCCGGCGTCATAGAAGTTCCGGGTCGCGGCCTGGTCATCCGAGCGCAGGCGGCGACCACTCTGCTGATTACAGTCCATTCGGCCGGCGGCCGGAACGCTGACGCTGAGCTGCGGCTCGAGCCGATCGGAAGCAGTGATGCTTCAGCCGAAAGCCCTATGACAAATGCGCAAGAGGGCTTGCTCAAAGGGCAGGGTCGAACTGGCCGACAACCAGTCCTTGAAATTCTGGGCCATGTCTCACGGCGTGGAGACTTGCGCGTGAGCGCGGGTGAGTGGATCGCGGGGCCAGACGCGCCCGCGCCCATCGAAGGCATCGCGCTTGATGTCGAAGGACATCCGGGCGTGGCACTTGAGTATCAGGCCCTCATCGGTGGTCCGAACGGATCGTGGACTCAATGGAGCGCCGGGGGGTACGTCGGTACGCGCGGAAAGTTTAAGGCGCTTCATGGTATTAGGCTTCGGTTAACTGGAGTAGCGGCTTCTGCTCTCGAGATAGAGGCACAAGCTTTGTTTCTGGGGTCGTCGGCCATGACGCGAAAAGGCTCAAACATTGAGCTGATTAGCCCTGCAGGCGCGGATCCGATGGTTGGCCTAAGAATCGCCCTTTTCGAAGATCAATCGCGCAGCCGGGCCAAAGAAAATGGCGGGGCGAATTCGTCTGCCGCTGGGGCAAGCCGGGACTCCGGTCGAGTGCGAGTCTTTCGAGCATCCAGTCTTCGTTAACCGTCGCTCAATTTAATCTTTAGTCAGAAAAACTTCTGGGGGTTTAGTTATGGGAACATACAATATTACGCAGGCGGAATTGGATAGCCATCCAATTGACCCGACGACTAAGGACGCGATCGATCAAGCGCTGGTGGCGACAGGCCGTTCCAGTTCGCCTGAGTCGCAGGTGGATCTTCAAGTCGAGTCTTCGGGTTCCTATACTGTTGACTATAATACTGATATATTTATTGCGAACGCCCCCGGCGGAAATTATCAGTTGGGAATAGACCACAACAACATCGTCGCGACCGGCTCGAATTATCAAACGATCGCTCTTTCTGGGAACGGCGCTGCGACAGTCATCGTAGGTTCCGGTGGCGCCAATGTCACCGGCAACGGCGGCGCTGACACGATTCAAGGTGGTATCAACAACGATAAGCTCTCTGCCGGTCAGGCGGGCGGCAATCACTTGATCACGTCGGGCGGCGGCAACGATACGCTTTATGGTGGCATTGGCGCCGACACTCTGGCCGCGACCGGCGGCGGTAACAATCAGCTGATCGGCGGATCCGGCTCTAACGTACTTCTGGGCGGCTGGGGGCAAGATACGCTTACTGCGACCGACGGTACGACTAAGCTGATCGGTGGTACGGGCTCAAACATTCTGCAGGGTGGCACCGGCCAGGACTCGCTGTACGGCGGTGGCCAGAGCCTTCTGACTGCCGGTTCGGGCGGCCAAACCCTGATCGGCGGCGGCGCCACGAGCGCCCACGACACGCTCGTCGGCGGCTCCGGCCAGGACGTGCTGCAGGCTTACGCCGGCAACAACAGCCTCACGACCGGCGGAACAACCGGCGACACGCTCATCGGCGGCACCGGCGGCGATCAGCTGACCGCGATCGAAGGCGATAATAAGCTGATCGCTGGCTCGGGCTCGAACATCCTGCAGGGTGGCTCCGGCCAGGACTCGCTGTACGGCGGTGGTCAGAGCCTTCTGACTGCCGGCTCGGGCGGCCAGTCCCTGATCGGCGGCGGTGTCACGGGCGCACAGGACACGCTCGTCGGCGGCGCCGGCCAGGACACGCTGCAGGTCTACGTCGGCAACAACAGCCTCACGACCGGCGGAACAACCGGCGACACGCTCATCGGCGGCTCCGGTAATGATACGCTGACCGCGGTCGACGGCATCAATAAGCTGATCGGCGGCTCGGGCTTGAACATCCTGCAGGGTGGCTCCGGCCAGGACTCGCTGTACGGCGGTGGTCAGAGCCATCTGACTGCCGGTGCGGGCGGCCAGACCCTGATCGGCGGCGGCGTCGCGGGCGCACAGGACACGCTCGTCGGTGGCTCCGGCCAGGACGTGCTGCAGGCCTACGTCGGCAACAACAGCCTCACGACCGGCGGCACCGTCGGCGACACGTTGATCGGCGGCTCCGGCGGCGACCAGCTGACCGCGATCGAAGGCGCCAATAAGCTGATTGCCGGCTCGGGCTCGAACATCCTGCAGGGTGGCTCCGGCCAGGACTCGCTGTACGGCGGTGGTCAGAGCCTTCTCACTGCCGGCTCGGGCAACCAGACCCTGATCGGCGGCGGCGCCACGAGTGCCCACGACACGCTCGTTGGCGGTTCCGGCAACGACCTCCTGCAGGTCTATGTCGGCAACAATATACTGACTGGTGGCACGGGTCACGACACGCTGATCGGCGGTGCCGGCAACGACACGCTCACCGCCGGCACCGGCGGCTCAGTCCTCGTCGCTGGGTCCGGGAACACGACGATGTACGGTGTGTCGGGTGCCAGCACATCTTTCCAGATCAGCTCCACTACGGGCAACGACACGATTGTGGGCAGTGCCCACGACAGCCTCACGATCTACAATCACGATGCATCCGGTGTCGCCTACACCCTTAACAGCGACGGCTCGACGACGATCACGTTCAGCGGCAGTAGCCAGACAGCCACCGTCTTCGGCCTGACCTCGGCCTCGTTCGGGGATGGCATGACGCATCTTCTGGGCGACACAGGGAACTCGCACAGAAGTTGATGCGCCGAGCCGGTGAGCCGATGGCCCGCAGATGCCGTGAGGGCGCATCAAGCGCTCCAAAGGTGGTGTGCGACACACCCTGGGTCCAGGACGCCTGCTGACCACGCGCTTCCGCGGGCCATATGGCTAGGTTTCCGCTGATTCCATCAATGCGGCATTGAGTGGCCGGACTGCGAACTTGCGGCGGGACAGGGCTTGCCTCGATCCCGGCAGCGCCGGCAATTATTTGTGCTGGATCGGCGAGGCGACATCTCCTATCGCCGCCGCTGGGCATCGGCTGGCCCATGTCAGGATCCGCCTCTTACTGCCTTGCTGGATCGTTCAGACCGACGGCTTCGGTGAGGCACATGGATCCGCTGAGTGCGCAACGCCGGATCGGCGCGGATCCGGGTTGTTCTGGCCGGAGCCCTGCCTTTCACGGAAGCGAACGCCGGCTCCTCCTCCGTTTTCGGGGATGAACTGGATGCCCGCGGCTTCGAAAGCGCGCCCGATATCCGCGATGGTGCGGTCGTATGGCGTCCGCTTACCCGCTTCGAAATCGACCACCGTTTTTTTCGAAACAGACGCTGTCTCGGCCAGGCGATCCTGCGTCCACTCCAGCAGGGCTCGCGCAGCGCGGCACTGAGCGCGAGAAATCACCATTTTAGCGTAACATTCCACTTTTTGGGTTGACCGCAGTCGCCGAAGATTGCACTATTTTTGTAACGTTGCTCTAATAGGGCTGTCCGATGTCCCGGCGCTCCCTTTCATGGTCTACTGCCTTACGCGATATTCGCGCAGATCGCATCCAGTTGCCTCCACAGGAGAGGAAAGCTCGCTGCCGGCAGCGAGCATTCGCGAGGCTCGCTGCCCAGCGTGCGAGCGCCATAATCCGAAGTCGTCCGTTGGTCACCGCAGGCGCCTATAATCGTCGAGCAATCATGTGCATGGCTATTGCGGCCGCGAAGGCTCGCCGTGCCATCACCGGCGAAGCTTGGAGTCTCTGCATCTCTGCAGCTCTGACCGGAACGTGGCAGGCCGCCAAGGCTGCGCGCCTGTGGGCGACGCTACGTGAGCAGGGTCGTTTCGAGCGAGCGCAGGAGCCGGTGCGCCGCAGCAATCTTTCGGTGGTGAGGGAAGCGGAAGGCGAGGGGAGGGCTTTTCAAAGCGGTGATCTCTCACCATCGCAAACGTCGCGCCTACGGCCCGGCCCAGGCGCCCTGCGTATGCCGGGCACAGTTGCCAGCCTAATCCCGGCCTCGCGCTGACACGACGGCCCGCGGCGGCAGAAGCGTATCGCCCTGAACGATCTTGTCATCCCCACCTAAGCGGAGCGGCAAACCATGCCCCAGAAGAGCCCGCGCAAGCGCGCGGCTGATCCCGCACGCCCAACGGTGGCGTCGTTGAGCCTCCAGGTGAAGCTCGTGGCCCGCGAGGAGGATGCGGAGCTCAGGGCGCTTATCGAGCGCTATGAGCAGCTCCTGTGCGACTGGGAGCACCTGACCCACCGAGCGCTCAAGGCGCTTGCTGGCCGCCCGACTTCTCGGACCGAGTGCTCCGATGCCCTACGTCGCTCATGAGGACGTGGGCACAACCCGCCGACAGTCCCTGACGGGGCGTCGGCGGCTCCAAGCCTGGGAGCGGACGGGCGGCACCTGTGTGGTGTGCGGCCAGCGCATCGACGGCGTGCGCGAACGCTGGATCGTCGAGCACATCCGGGCCCTCGAACTCGGCGGAGCCGATGACCTTGAGAACATGGGACCGGCGCACGAAACGTGTGGTCAGGAGAAGACGCGGGATGATCACGCTCGAGCCGCTGAGGCCAAGCGGCAGAAGATCCGTCATCTCGGAGCCGCTGTCGTCGCTCGTCCGCTGCCCGGCTCACGGGCGAGCGCACTGAAACGAAAGATCAACGGCACCGTCGTCTTTCGCGAAGCGCGTGCCCGTCCGCTTGGCGACGTTTGTGCGAAGGCGGGGAAGGGGAGGGCACCGAGGCTCAAGCCAAAGCCGTTCACGGTGGATTATGCCGATGAGCAGCCGAATCGGCTTTGTGCTTATCCAAGGCCTTCCGTTAATGAGAATAGGGCCAGAACGACGAATCAGATGGCGAACCGATCGACGGGTGGGAAATCCGGAAAGGCCGACGCAGCGGGAGGGGATGCTCCCACCGCAGGGGAGATCCTGCCGGCGATCGCGGCAGATCTCGACTTCTTGTTCGACGAAAGCCCTCTGCTGCCAGGCGAGGACGGCGAGCGGTACAATGCGCTCCTGCGCAGCATCGTCCAGCAGGTTAACCCCACCGACGTGATCGAGGCTATCTGGGTTAAAGACGTCGTGGATCTCGTTTGGGAAGCCAAACGCCTACGCCGTTGGCGGCGACAAATCCTGGTTCAAGCTCGATTGAAAGCTGTTGAGGATTTGATCAGTCCAGCCCTCCAAAATACCAATCCTCTAAGTCTCGATATTTTTTCTCGTCCATCGTCTGATGTACTTGCTACAGGCTGGCTGACCGGCCGTGAGATTGAGAAAGAGCAGGTAGACGAAATTCTCGTGAATCGCGGGCTCACGGCGGCAGACGTGCAGGCGCATAGTTTTCTATTACGCCTATCCGATATCGAAAAGATTGACCGGCTTACATCATCGGCAGATCACCGCCGTGACTCACTGCTCCGCGAAATAGAGCGCAAGCGGGCGAGCTTCGCGCAGAAAGTGCGGTCTGCCACAACAGACGTCTTGGATGTCGAGCATGCAGACGTCCCGTAAAGTTCCGTTACAACAGGCGGGACTGCAATGATTTCCGAACGCGCCGCGAGCGCCAACCGCCGCAATGCTCAGGCCAGCACCGGGCCGCGCACACTCACGGGCAAGGCGCGTTCGGGTCAAAATGCCCGCAAGCATGGCCTCTCAGTAGCGGAACCCGCCCCTAGAGCAGAAGCGGAGATAGAGCGGCTAGCTGAATTTATCTCGGGCGAATACAGGAGCGATCCGGTCATACTGGATTCCCCTCGGGCCGTTGCTGAGGCGCAGCTTCACATCCAGCGCGTTAAAATCTTCAAGATCGCTCTACTGCGGGGTCAAGTCCTGGCCCAGAAGGGCGTGACGGATCAAGAGTCATACCCTTCTGCTGAAATTTCAGAAGAAGTATTCGTGCAGCTCGAGCGCCTGGAGCGGTACGAACGCCGAGCGTTGTCGCGCCGAAAGTTCGCAGTTCGTCGCTTCTATGAGCTCTTCAGTCGGGTGCCTTGGCCGCACATGTAGACCGACACCCACTCAGAGCGCAGCCTGTGCGGTCTGAGAGTCCGTCCGAGAAGTCAGGCTGAGAGTCCGTACGAGAAGTCAGGCTGATCGGGCGAGGCGCCTGACGAGGATCATGACGGCTGCGGCGTAGAGGAAGGCTCGTGCGGAGGCGAGGGTCGCTTCCGGATCCTTCCAGAGGCGTCGATTGCGGCTGATCCAAGCGAAGAACCGCTCAACGACCCAACGGCGTGGATGAACAGCAAAGCCAATCTGATCCGGCGGCTTGCGCACGATCTCGACCGTGATGATCGTGGCGGTCGCCGGTCTGTTGCCGGCATAGCCTGCATCGGCGAAGGCTTTGGCGATGAACGGGAAGGTCCGACGCGACAGGCGTAGCACTGGAACGGCTCCGTCCCGGTCCTGCACGTCGGCAGGTTGCGGATCGAGGACGAGCGCACGCCCGTCGGTGTCGACCAGCGCTTGGCGCTTGCGGCCTTTGACCTTCTTGCCAGCGTCGTAGCCGCGCGGCCCGCCGCTCTCCATCGTTTTGACGGTCTGGCTGTCGAGCACTGCGGCGGACGGCGAGGCTTCCCGTCCGACACGCTCGCGATCGGCCATGACCAGGTGGTGGTTGATCCGGCCGAACAGGCCGGTGTCGCGCCAGCGGCTGAAGTAGCCGAACGTGGTCGAACGCGGCGGCAGATCCTTGGGGATCATCCGCCAAGAGATCCCACCTCTCAGAACGTAGAAGATGGCGTTCAGGACCTCCCGTGTCGTCCAGAGCGGAGGCCGACCACAGGGCGCCGGCCTCGGCATCAGTGGCGCGAGCACCGCCCACTCGGCGTCGGTAAGGTCGGTTTCATAGCGAAGGCCCACGCGACTATGCTGCCGCCGGGTGGTCGGGGTCCACATGGCGCTTCCAGGTCAGGCTTCAGCACCCTCCTGGAATCATCGCCATCCCGGCCACTCAACCCCGCCTCAGACCCTTACCGGACGGGCTCTTAACGCCAGCATTAAGGTCAGACGTCGGGCACGAGGCCCCGTCTCACATCTCCCATGCAAATCGCACAATTTTGTATTGGTCCGATCGCGACTGTCACGCAAAGACTGCATAGATCTGTCACCACCAGAGCAATAAATTTCAACCATAGGAAGAAAATAGAACCAGACAACTACTGCCAGCGATTCACCTTCACGGCGAGGTATCATGAAAAGGTACATATTTTAGGAACAAAGGTCCGACGCGGCGGAACGCTCTAGGGCCGCCGATATGGCGCACGCGCTGGATAACCGCATCGATTTGTGGGTCGTCTGGAAAGAAGTGTTTGCCCATCAGAAAGGGAGCAACTATACCATCGGCCCCCTCAATGCTTGCATTGTCTGGTCGAGAAACGGGTTTTCCAGCATATTGATTGTAGGACGGGTAAGATCTCGTCTCAAGCGGAACGGCGGAAAAGCCATTTTCGAGAAAATTGGCAAAATAATAGGCATAGTAGTCCAAACTATCTTGAAGTTTATTTTTGACAGCATCGGGTAGGCGATGCCTTACTATTGCAAAAGCTTGCAAAAGCGATGTGAGGGACCAAAGTGGATAGCCAAATGTCTGAAATTGATGATTCCTATACCTGTCTACTATTTCTCCAGCAGCAATCTCTGCAATTTGCCGGTATCCCGAATCGTGTTCTTTACCTACGAAACAATCTCGTGGATGGTCACCAGCTGAGTAAATCGCTCCGTCAATCTGAGCTGGAAGAGTGACCATTATCCCAGGCGCTTGTCCGACCACCTCCGCAATAACATTTCGTTCGCCAAGCATCGTAGCCGCCGACAATATCGCAAGCAGGTGCATGCTTGTTTGATTATCGTATCTCGCGCAAGGCAATTTATTGAACGCAGAATGATTGTTCGCCGCCTCGATCAGGACAGAAATATGGTGAAGAAAAAATCTATCTACCTGCGCGTTATCTTCCTCTGAAAGCCGATTGTACAAACGTAGAACGTCAAGGGTAAAAACTAGTTCCGGCACAAATCTAGCTATATCGAGAGCTATCAGGCTTTTTGCAGTCCCAGGATCGATCTTGCGCTTGCTGCAGTAATCTGAAAAAGTAAGAAGCCTACCTTCTTTCCGAAAACCGGCGTTCATCCAGCCCATCAGCTCGTCGCGGATCGCGGATAGCAGGCTGTTTTTTTTCGCGACATTAGTCACTTCCTTGTCGCCATACATTACCAGCAGCAAAGCTGACAGCTTTGCCAGTCGCGGACCGGTGGCGTTTGGACCGTAACTCAAACGGGACGCATATTCTTCGCTATCGCAACCGGAATAAATTTCCGGGACCGGGGATCCAGGTTTTGTATTTCCAGCTGCATAGTCATCTAGATAATGGCGGATTGGAACATCTTTTCCCGACAAGGAAGCCGATATTCTCTGCGCATCAGTCACGTCGACGAATACGTTATTGCGTGTTACCACTTCTCCCTCACCGAGATGTCGTGTAGAAGCAAACGTTATACCGATTGAGGTAGAGCTTAGAATAAAAATTGAAGCGATCGTCGCGCAGAACAGATTGCTAGTGCAGCGCATCAACATCGAAATCACCTAATATATTTTCAAGTTCTGCCTTGACCCTGGCCGTATCGCAGACGTTTGAAGGTCCGCCTTGAGCCCTGGTAAATTCAATGAAAGCTCCCGTCAATTGGGCCGCTTGGTTGCACAATACTTGCGTGCTCAGTGGCTTCGTAGGAGATCTTAGATCCGCGAGCTCAATTACCAGGGAGTTGGGAGAAAGAAATAAACAATTATGAAGCGCCGAGCCGGAATACCCGGCCAATACAGTCGCGCCAGCATAGAGCCCTATTTGTTCATCAATACTTAATTCTTGAGGATGGATTATATCGAAACCGAACTCTCGAAAGATCAGCTCAATATCTCGGGCATTCGACACAGATCGCTCATCTTTCGGGAGCCGAGTCCGGGACAAAAAAATGCGGCGGCGTTGAGTGAGCTCGCCCTTCTGACTCCGCACAACGTGATCGCGCACTCTCCTGGCGGTTTCAGCATGTTGCAAGTGGGAAAAACTATTGATGCTAAATGTTCTTTGGGGAACCAGGAGATTCGAAAATCTAGTGGGGCGATCGATCATATAAATATCAGTAGTTAGAACACCGTGGGACTCGAAAAATGGAGTCATAAAATCTTTCAACTGCGAGCCAAACAAAAACTTATGAAATGCGACGCGAGAGAACTGCCAATTAGGCAGCGCCCAAAATGTGGAGATTGTCTCTGTTATGAAATGTCCGTAATGTCCCATCAGGTGACCAAGATATATACAAGGTTCTTCAATATGAATTTCTGCCGCATAAGGGTTCGGCAACAAATGAGGATCTTTATTTCTAACCCTGTCGCCGCCGACCCCGCTAACTCTCAAGGACAGATCCACAAGCTTGCCGTTATCTTCATAAATACACCCTGAAATCAATGCATTTTCTCTATCGTAGGAAAATGGCGTCGCCAAGGCTGGTTTCACCATTAAAAGATTGAGGGGACTTTGACCGGGGACTTGTTCGCGCTCTTCCATTTTAGCTCCTCGAGGCGGGATATAAAAATATTGATCCCATCTGCTACTCAATGGACAATCTTGTTATCGGATTTGCTACGGGTTCAGAGTCGAAGTCAGATTTCGCAGCCTAATTACAGTCATAGTTCGTTCAATTTCACAGCAATTTTTTGGAGCGCCGTTCCTTTGAGACGACGGGAGGATAAACGCCTCGTCTCGCGCGACCTTATACGAGCTTCGTTGGTGTGCTCAAGCGGCCGGCTATCTGAGAAAAATTTGCGAGCAGATAGCCTGCATCCCTAAATTGAGAAGTTATGCTGCCGAGTTCATTGTGGGCGCCGACGGCCTACGGTGCGCCTCTGTCTCAGTGGTAACTGTTACGATCGCGTCGCGTCGGGTTTTGAGTAGGAGCCATAGTATCTTGCGCCTGATATTTATGTCAAAGTTGCGCTGTCGAGTTCAACGTCAAGCGCTCGCGGGCAAAAGCACTTGCCTCCGGCCAGTGTCAACGGGCGCCGAAGTCTGGTTCTTCCGCGTGGCGAGCCCGACGCCGCGCATGCGTCGCCCGCTTCCGAACCTCGATTGCCGTCGGCGCCCGCGCGGCTTCCGTCGCGGCCTGTGCTGCGTCGACATCGTGGTCGACGCGCGCACGACCGACGGCGCGGATCACACCATGATGATGGGCGACGATCGCACGCAGGGCGACGCTGAGGTTACGCAGCAGGTGGAAACGATCGAGGACGTGCTGGGCTTGCGGCGCACCCGCGCGGGCGCCCTCGGCGAAGACGTCGGCGCGATCGCGAGCGATGACCTCGATGCCCGGATGAGCGCGCAGCCACGCGGCGACGCTGCCGGCGTCCCGGTCGGGCAGGAGATCGAGGACGGTGTGACGTTCGAGGTCGACGACCATGGTGCCGTAGCTGCGCCCGCGCCGCCAGGCCCACTCGTCGATGCCGACGATGCGCGGCACGGGCTGCGTCGGCAGAGGCGCCGCACGCACGAGGCGCGCGAGGGTATCGCCACTCACCGGCATCGCGAGACGATGCGCCATACGAGCGGCGGGTGCACCACCGAGGGCGAGACCGAGATGACGCTGGAGCACGCGCAGCCGCTCGGATCGGCGGGCGTGAGCGACGGCGACGTCACTGACGGTCTCGCTGAAGGTCCGCCGCGGACAAGCTGGTCGCCTCCAAAAACCTCGCGGTTTGAGGGGTTTCGTGGTGTGATGGCGTCGGCGGTCGGTGAGGTGCTGCGATGCGCGGTCAGCCCGGTTTTTTCGACGTGGATGAGCGTCTGAAGGAGGTCTCGGCCAAGGGCGACGCGCTGGAGCGGCTGAACCGCATCGTCGATTTCGAGCTGTTCCGGGACGATCTTGCCCGTGCCGTGCCTCGCTCGGACGGGTCAAAGGGCGGTCGCCCGCCGTTCGATCTCGTCTTCATGTTCAAGGTGCTGATCCTCCAGGCCAGCCACTCGCTGTCGGACGAGCGCACGGGGTTCCTGATCAAGGACAGGCTCTCCTTCATGCGCTTCCTCGGGCTGGGGCTGTCCGACCCGGTGCCCGACGCCAACACGATCTGGACGTTCCGCGAGGCGCTCACCAGGGCCGAGATTGCGGGGAAGCCGGCCATCGCAGTGCTGTTCTCGGCCTACGAGGCGGCCCTGAGGCAGGCCGCTTCCTGGCGATGGGCGGGCAGATCGTCGACGCCACGGGCTGATCCGAACCTGGATCGCCACCGACGCGGCCCGCCACGACGGGGCGCAGCTGCCCAGTCTCCTCTCGAAGGCCAATACCGCCAGCGACGTCTGGGCCGATACGGCCTACCGCTTGAAGGCCAGCGAGGCAAACTTGGCGGGCACGGCTTTCGCTTCCGTATCCACTAAGAGCAACGTAAGCGCTTTTTTCAGGCCACGGCTTTGAGGGCTGGCATGGCCGGGTAGGCCCATGGCAGAAGCTCGTCGAGACGGCGCTGCGGGTGACCCTCGACGATGCGGGTGATGACGTCGGCGAGGTAGGCGTGCGGCTCGACGCGGACGAGCTTGCAGGTTTCGATCAACGAGGCGATCACCGCCCAATGCTGGCCGCCGCCGTCCGAACCAGCAAACAGGGCATTCTTGCGATTGAGGGCCAGAGGCCGGATCGCGCGCTCGACGGTGTTGGAGTCGATCTCGATGCGCCCGTCGTCGAGGAACAGGCTCAGCCCCGCCCAGCGGCTCAGGGCGTAGCGGATCGCCTCCGCGAGGTTGCTCTTGCGGCTCAAGAGGCGGAGCTTCTCCCGCAACCACGCCTCCAGCGCCTCGACCACGGGCCGGCTTCGTTCCTGACGGGCCGCCCGTCGCTCCTCAGCCGAGCGCCCGCGGATCTCGGCCTCGATCCGGTAGAGCACGGCGATGTGGGAGAGCGTCTCCGTCGCGATCGGCGAGGCGGCGAGATCATAGAATTGCCGACGCACATGGCTCCAGCAGTAGGCCAGCCGCACCGCGCCGCCTTTGGCTAGCGTCTCGTAGGCCGCGTAGCCGTCGACCTGCAGCACGCCTG
>Ga0316228_1000625_pt1 | contig 45048 bp, 39 predicted proteins | sample TBH18021metaG_FD_206005 | JGI IMG/M metagenome (GOLD analysis project Ga0316228, IMG submission 206005) | Freshwater microbial communities from Trout Bog Lake, Wisconsin, USA - TBH18021 | ecosystem: Environmental > Aquatic > Freshwater > Lake > Hypolimnion/Profundal zone | place: USA: Wisconsin... | reverse complement strand
CTCCAAAGTGGCCAAGCTCCAAACCCTGCAACCCCGGCCCAACGATCGGCGGTCCTGATCGCCGCGCTGTTGCCTTGCCTGCATTCCGCCACGGGCGCCTCGATCGTCAAATAATATTCCCCAAGACCGCAACCGCATTGCCAGGGCCGATTCCGTGTGCTGTTTTTGCTGTGCCCGGCACCCTTGCGTCCGTAACCGCTTCTGTTTAAAATTGCGCCAGTTATCTGAGAAAAATTGTCCCTCCCAAAGCGAAAGGAGTCTCTCATGAATTGCCATGCGTTACGGATAACGTCAGTCTTCGCCGGCTTTCTGTGCTTGGTCGCCATCGGCTGCCAGAACAAGGTCTACGACGAGAACCAGCAACTGCACGCCCAGAACCGCGAGTTGCAGGCCCGCTTGACCGATGCCGAGGCCAAACTCGCCGCCGCCCCAGATCCCACCCAGCTTCAAGTGCTGCAGAGCGAGATTGCCGCTCGCGACGCCACTATCAAGGAACTTCGGGCCAGCTTGGCCAAGCCTGGTCCGGGCCAGACCGATGACGGCCTCAAGGGCATTGACGTCACCTACGACGCCAAGGCCGGCACCATGACCGTCAACCTCCCCGGCGACATCCTCTTCGATTCCGGCAAGGCTCTGGTCAAGACCAGTGCCCATGCCACCCTCGACAAGGTCATCGCCGCCGTCAAGAAGAGCTATCCCAACAAGCATGTGCTGGTGGAAGGTTTCACCGACAGCGACCCCATCACCAAATCCAAGGAATTCTGGGATGACAATTGGGATCTATCCTACGGCCGGGCCAAGTCGGTCATGATGTACCTGACCGAACACGGCATGGATTCTTCCAAAGTGGCCTGCGTGGCCAATGGCGCCAATAAGGCCAGGTCCAGCAAGGCCGCCAGCCGCCGCGTGGAAATCGTCGTCAGCACCCGCTGAGAACTCACCTCCATGATTGCCATCATTGACTACGACATGGCCAATCTGCGTTCGGTGCAGAAAGGATTCGAACATGTCGGGGCCGAAGCCGCCATTGTGCGCCGGCCCGAGGAAATCGACGGGGCCGACAAAATCGTCATGCCCGGCGTTGGCGCTTTCGCCGATGCCATGACTACGCTCCGCGCCCGCGGGCTTATCGAACCCATCCTGCGCCACATCCAGCGTGGCAAGCCGTTCCTGGGCATCTGCCTGGGCCTGCAACTATTGGTGGACATCGGCTACGAAGACGGCCGGCACCAGGGCCTCGGCGTCATAGCCGGCAAGTGCGTCCGTTTCGACGTCGACCGCACCCGGCATCTGAAGGTGCCCCACATGGGCTGGAACCAGCTTGACCTGCGCCACCCTGCCCCCTTCCTGGCCGGCCTGCCCTCCCAGCCCTGCGTCTACTTCGTCCATAGCTACCACGTCGTCCCCGACGATTCCGCCCTTATAGCCACCACCACCGACTACGGCGGCGACTTCGTCTCCAGTATCCGCCGTGACAACCTCATGGCCACCCAGTTCCACCCCGAAAAGAGCCAAAAGGTCGGACTACAAATACTCGCCAATTTCGCGGCCTTGTAATCGAGGCCAACGGCCCAAGCCACCACAACGCCTCGCTTGCCACTTTCCCCGCGCCATCGTACAACGCTTCCATGCGCAGACTCTTCTTTCGCGACAGTGCCTCGGGCGACAACATCGAGGATGTGTACGTCATCACCAACAAGCAGCTTGCCGCCACCAGCAACAACAAGCTCTTCATCAAGGCCCTGGTTTCCGATCGCACCGCCCAGCTCACGGCGCGCATGTGGAACGCCACCCGTGATATCTTCAACGCCTTGCCCGAAAGCGGCTTCGTCCGCCTCCGCGGCCGCATCGAAAGCTACCAGAACAATCTTCAGCTCATCATCGAACAACTATGGCCGGCCCAGGAGGGGGCATTCGATATCGCCGACCTCGTTCCCCAGACCGACAAGGACATTGGCCAGATGTTCGCCAAGGTCAGCCAGTTGCTTTCCGGTATTCGCAATCGCCACCTCTCCGCCCTGATGGCGGCATTCCTGGCCGATGAAGAGCTCATGACCCGTTTTCGCAAAGCCCCGGCCGCCATGACTTTCCATCATGCCTTCCTCGGCGGACTTCTGGAACATACGCTCAACTCCATGGAAGTCGCCCAGGCCATCTGCCCCTTCTATCCCGGCCTCAGCCGCGACCTGGTGATCTCCGGAATCTTCCTCCACGACATCGCCAAAACCTGGGAACTGAGCTACGACTGCTCGTTCGGCTATACCGATGCCGGCCAGCTCGTAGGCCACGTGGTCAAAGCCGCTTTCTGGGTCGAGGACAAAGCCCGCGCCGCCGAGGCCGCCCTGGGCGAAAAGCTTCCCCGCGCCCTCATCGACGTGCTTGAACACATCATCCTCTCTCATCACGGCCTGCCCGAACACGGCGCCGCCCGAGTGCCGAGCACGCCCGAGGCCATCGCCGTGCATACCATCGAGAACCTCGATGCCAAGATGATGATGTCCCTGGGGGCCACACGCGGCCAATCCATCGCCCCTGGCGCAGAAGGCAACTGGACCGAGTACATGAAGGCCTTCGCCGGCCGCCTGTACCGTCCTGACGTCGCCCCGGTCGATATCGTTGCTGACGGCCCTGCCGAGCAACCCCCAACCCCCACCACGCCTCCGGACAAGCCTTCCCAGGGGCCGGCGCCCAAAATAGCCATCACCAACCCCCTCTTTGAACCGTCGCCGGCCAAAAAGAAATGAAAACCTCGCGGCTCCACGCGGAACAATCCGCCGTGTTTCATTTGGCCGCTACCGCGTCCAGCGCTTGCTTGAAGTCCTTCTCGGGACGCATGCCCACGAACTTCTGCACCGGCTGGCCGCCCTGGAACAGAATCACCGTAGGAATGGCGCTGATGCCGTACTTGATCGCCACGTCGCGGTTGGAGTCGGTGTCAACCTTTCCGACCTTCACCTTGCCCGCGTACTCCACAGCCAGCTTCTCGATCGTGGGCGCGAGCATTTTGCAGGGACCGCACCACTCCGCCCAGAAATCCACCAGCACCGGCTGGGCTGATTGAAGCACTTCGTCCTGGAAGTTCTGATCCGTGATCTCAACAACGTGTTCCGATGCCATTGTTTACTCCAAAATAAGGCTGCTGCTCTCATCTGCGTTGCTAATTCTCTCGGCTGGCGATGGTAGAAGCGCGGCCTACGCCTGTCAAATCAGTTGTTCTCCCTGCTCCTGCATCATTCGCTGCTCTTTTTCCGAGGCCATTTGATGCTTGACGGACATCATAGTGACCGCCGCCACTCCGATCAGAACCAGACCGAAGGCACCCATGATAATAGCCAGGGGCTGGCCAAGGTCCAGGAGCGACTCCGGCCAGATGAAATGCGTGATTGCCAGCAGAACCAACAGCAAAGAGCAGGTCAGAAGCGGGGGAATTATTGTCTGCTTATAGCCACTGGTGGAAAACACATAGTGGCGCCGCATGTGCTGTTTGCGCACGACCCGCACGCTCTTCACCAGCGGCGCAGCTTCCTCGAGGGGCGTCTCCATGGTTGCATCTTCAACCGCCCCTGACTGCGCCATTTCAGACTCTTCAGTCTGGGCGAGTGCCGGCGGCGTGGCCGGACGATGCGGTAGCGCCGGAATGGCCGCGCGCGGCGGCGGCGCTGGGACCGCAGCATCCGTGGTGGGGCCGGGGATGGCAGCCGGCCTTGCCGGCCTGACCACCGGCCGCACTCCCGGAGGCATTGGCGGCCGTGTTGCCGCCGGCGCTGCCGGACGGGATGACACCGCCGGCGCCACTGCTGGCGCAGGCGCAACAGTGCCCGGAGGTGCTGTTGGACGCGCCGGCCGCGCCGCTTGAGCAACCACTCTCGGCGCCACTGCCGCAGCTACCGGAATTGTGGGACGAACTTTGGCTGCGCCAGGAACCGGGGCCGCCGCTGGGGCTGGAGCGGACGCTACTCGACGCTCGCTTGCCTCGGGGGCAACCGGCGCCGCCGACGGCTTGGCCGCAATCGGCGCCTCCACCGACAATTCCTGCGCCGTCTCCCCAGTCTCCGCCGGCGCCCCTTCTTCGTCGCTGGCGGGAGCTTCCCCGTTCATCATGGCGTGCAAGGCATCCGCCGCTTCGTCACTTTCCCGTTGTGCCATATTCACTCCATTCGCTTGCGCCAAACCATCCATCTTCTCTGGATTACCGGACTTTCAGCTAATTTATGCCTGTCGCTGGCGCTGAATTAACTTGCTACTTCCTCATTATCAGTATTATAGTGGAAGATATGGTCGGACCCCAAGTCCATTTACCGCGCAATCCCGCCGTCGCCGGTGTTTTTTATCCCGGCGACGCCGGGGCATGCCGGGCCCAGGCCGCCGCGTGCCTGAAAAGTCCCATTCCGCCTTTGCCTCCCTCCGGCGCCTGGATCGGCGGCATCGCCCCTCATGCCGGTTGGATATGCAGCGGCGCCATCGCCGGCCAGACCATTGCCTCTCTGGCCGCCAGAGCACCCGACCGCCCCAAGCTCGATCTCATCGTCGTTTTTGGCGCTGTTCACACGCCCCTGCCTCTCGATTGCGCCGCCCTGGATTCCCACGATGCCTGGTCCCTTCCCTCAGGCAACTCGACCCTGGACTGCCGAATCACCAACCTGCTGCGGCAATCGTCCCTTTTCGTATCCGCCGAGCAGTTTCATGCCCGCGAACATGCCATAGAGGTCGAAATGCCACTGCTGCAACTGGCCTTCCCGGGCATCGCTATCCTCCCCGTGGAGGTGCCGGCCATCGAAGCCGCCGCGGCCATCGGAACTGAAACCGCTCGCCAAATCGCGGCCGCCGGTCTTGAAGCGGTCTACCTGGCCAGCACCGACTTCACGCATTACGGTCCCAACTACCACTTCACCCCGGCCGGCGTTGGCATCCGGGCCATGTCCTGGGCGAAGGACAATGACTGCCGTCTTCTCGACCTGATCACCCGCCTCGAGGTCGATCAGATCATCCCCGAAGTGCGGGGCCACCTTAATGCCTGTGGCGCCGGGGCCATCACCGCGTTGCTGGCCGCCTGCCGTCACCACGGGGCCACGGCGGCGCGCGTGCTGACCCACGCCACCAGCTATGAGACCCTGGCCCAAGTGGCGCCCCAGGCCCCGAATAATTCCGTCGGCTATGCCTCGATACTCGTCGCGTAGGTTGTTGTGTAAATTGCGACGCATGGACGTGGAGCATATTCTAACTCAGGATGACCAGTGCAGTTGCGGAGCATCCCATGAATGAGCAGGAGTTCCAGTCCAAGCTCGGTGAACTGATGGGCGAAATCAGTACTCTTCCCAACGCGGAACGGCAGAAGTTGCAGCAACTTGCCGATGAAACCCGCGCCCGCCACGATCGCATCCGCCAGAGCGTAAACGGGCTTCAGGAGAGCCTCGACTACCTTCGTCTGAGCATCAAGTACCTGGTTTTCGATCTCGAAGCCACTCGCCGTGAAAACGGCTACCTCCGCCGCATGCTCGAAGAAGCATCGGAAAAAGAGTAACAGCTTCTGTGCCAAGACCCCATGGCCCTTCATTAGCTTCCAAGTTTTACTGCCGCTCGATACGCCGCCAGGGCCGCCCGTTCCCTGGCCACCGACCGCGCTGATTTGAGGTAATCATCGGTAATTTCCACTGCTTCCAGCGGGGCATGGGGATGGGCTTCGCCGGCCCTGACCACCTGGCGAATCTGGGCGATGTACACTTTTTCGCCGGCAATCTTATTCCCCTCCTCCGCCCAGGCCGCCGCCTCCGTCTGCTTGATCGCCTCGACAAACTTATCCCTGGGGTATTCCTGTTTGATCTCTCCGGCCAATCTTACCGCCGCCTCATAACTGTCGTCCTTCCCCAGCATGGCATCCCACAGCCAATGCAGATTCCGCGCCCCATCCGCACCGGCTTCATGTACGGGGATCATATTTCCTCCCTTGTCCCCCACAGGCAATTCCCGGAAGCGCGCCGCCGCATAGAGTGTCGCGCAGTGCAGTGGCTGATGGATGTCCGCCGTCAGGTGCAGCACCCAGCACAACGCCACTGCTCTGTGGCTGGCCGGCGCCTGTTTATCGTTAAGCTCATCGAGGGCCTTGTTCAAGGCCTGTACGGCGTTCATGGTCTGCTCATCGTTCGCCTTGCGATAGTCCAACTCCAATTCCGGCGGGTGGATGGCGGCCTCGGCCTGGGCATCGACGAAAACCGGCCAATCGATGAAGTGCCATTGCGGACGGCTGTATTTCTGCTGATCCTCACCGTGGAAAGTGCGGGCCAAGTCCGGCCAGCAGGCCGCGCGCATGAACACCCAGCGCTCCACTGCCCCCTGATCCCGTCCCGCCGGCGCCTGTGCCAACAGGTCTTGCTTGAACCGTGGATGTTCCTTCAGCAGCCCCAGCAGCGCCGTCCGGTCCACTCCACTCAGCTCGTCGTAAACGATGGATGCGATGGCCATATGACCCGCATTATTCCATCCCCAAGCCCTTGCCCATGGACCCAGCGCCAGCAACACCACTATCCACACAACCATCCTTTTCATACAGCAAACCTCCCCTCAAAGTGTTATCGAATCCCTTCCCCGAAGCAAGCGAACCTTCCCTTCACGATGTAGATCAATGGAACCAAGATGTACATCGACAATACCAAGAGGATTGGAACGCCAAACGTGATGAAGACTAAGTCGCCTTTTGTGCGGCGTTGACCGTATCATCGTCTTGAAGCCAGCCATCGATGATCCTCAACCAGCATCTGTCCACGACTATGTGAATGGTGAAATGAGAAGCATCTGATTCATCAGCATGCCCAGCGTATACCCGCTGTGCGGTTCCCCAGTCAAAGCTGCTGACGACGATAGTGCTCTTTCCCCAGAGGACCACTGGATCGTGGAGCAACGTCGGCGACTCAATCACCCGGCAGCACAGGACGCCGGGGTGCAATTTCCCGTGCAGGTTCTGATCGCCGAACTGCACTACCAGAAGCCGTTCCTTGCCGTTGCCGCTTTGGCGGCTGTGTATGAATACCGCAGCCGGAGCCAGTGGATTGAATTCACCGTCATAATGAAGCTCGACGTTCTTTGGCAAGCAGACGGGTTGCTGCAACGTCGCCCCAAGCACAACCCGCAGTTCATGGGCAACGCCATACTTGTCTTGAGCGGACACGGGTTGGGGGCGGACCAGTCAAAGGCCTCGACCTCATAAATCACCTGTTTCGGCGGTGCCTCGTAATTCATGCACTGCCGCTGTGTCCAATAAACCCGTACCCGATGCCAAGCCGTTGGCCCCCAACGAAAGCCGCTGTAGACGATCGCGATGAACAACACCGACCAGATCATCCATCGCCTCACGGTCCTACGGCGGTGCCACGGTGGACGGGGCGCATAATCAAGTTGGTGAACCTGCGGGTCAGGCACGTCGGGTATTCTGCCACAGCAAAGGCATAAACGGGCAAGAGGATGCAACGGCAGTTGGTTGACAGTAGAATGCGGCACGACGCACTGCTTATTAGATGAGATCAGTGTCATGCACAAGCCATCACCACAGATGCTTTGCTACGAATCGAGGACGGAAGATGGTGTTTCGCAAAATAATCAGCATCCTAGTTATTCTTATCGGCGTGTTCGTTACCGTAACATACCAAGCTTGGGGCTTCCGGCTTATCGCCCTAATCGGACCCGAGCGTGCTCTCGGTGCCTCAAACGTCTGGCACGAACCGGACGGGTCGGTATTGATGACCAACCCGGGTGCCATGTTGTTCTGGTGCCTGCCGTTCCTTGCCCTCGGCATCTTTCTCGTCGTAGTCGCAGCCAAGATTCTTCGTCGGTCCCGGTGCCATGTGTCCAAGCGTCGATGCGGCCAGCATTCCGAGGATGTTGACGCAGGAGTTGGTCGATGAATAATCACATGATCAGACCATCTACAGCGACCATGCCTTCGACCGGATGTGGGGCTGGTCATCAACGCGCTGGCATTGTTAATGATGGGACTCAACACGCTGGTCGTGATGCTGTGTATCAAGTAACGAGGGCCCGGCACATGTGGTTCGGCAACCGAGACGAGTGCGATTGATTTGCATGTGACCCGGTAGCAGTTGGACTTTGATGGCCAGACCCTGCCAAAACCTAACCATCTGGCTAACTGCATCGTCGACCTTTCTGAACGTCGCTGCCGCCAGGACATCCCTCCAAATCTTCGCCTCCGGCGAAGGTCTTGCGGAACTGAACATCGGCTTCTGTGCCCATCGGTGTTCATCTGTGGCTGTCTCTTCTCTTCCTACATGCGTCTTTGTGGTGGTCAATCCCCGTGGATTTCTCCATGGAAAACTCTTGACCCGACGCAAGCCGGACGCGAGGATGTGCCATAGCGATGGGTGGCCACCGGCAAAATTCAGACTGGAGTCCAACTGGAAAATCCAGGCTGAACTGTTGCGTGTGAGTATGCTTAAGTCCCGCAGAATCAACGGAAGCGCGTAAGGAGTGAAACGATGCGGCACTTGACGGCAGCGGTAATCGTGCTTGCAGTGACGTCCTGCGTTGCGGCCGGCGAAATTGCACCTCCATGCTTTGTGAAAAAACCCGTCACGTCCAAGGCCGGCGGGACGTTCCGCGTGGACTTCGCTGTCGATCGCGAAACGGATGTGGCTGTCTGCATCGAGAACGCCGAGGGCAGGATCATTCGGCACCTGGTCGCCGGCATGCTGGGCAACAACCCGCCGGCGCCACTGAAGGCCCGCGCGCTGGAGCAATCCGTCGAATGGGACGGCAATAATGATCTTGGCAAGCCCGCGGCCGGCGGACCTTTCAGGGTGCGCGTCGGCCTCGGTTTGAAGCCGAGCCTAGACAAAATGATCGGGTTCAACCCGGTCTGCATCTCATCCGTCCGGGCCATTGCGGTGGATCCCAAGGGCCAGGTGTTCGTTTTCTACTGTTTCGGGACCATTCATCCCAGCGATAACTCGATGGCTGCATGCGTGTTCAGTCGCGACGGAAAATACCTGCGGACGATCATGCCCTACCCGGCCAATCTTCCAGATGACAAGCTCAAGGGCGTCAAGCGGATTGAGTTGGAAGGCGGCGCGCACATCCCCTTCATCTATCAGGCGGAAACCCGCTCGCTCATCCCCGGTGCCGGCGACAACCAGAATCACGAGGCCCTGGCCACCTCCGACGGCCGGGTGGCGTTCGTGGGGTGCATGGAATACACCCGGTACGCCAATCCTGGGCCGCTGCACGTGGTGGTATTGAACGCCGACGGCAGCGTGCCTGTGGACGGACCGGTCAAGACCAGGATCGGCGTGGGCGTCTCGGCCACACTGGCCATGTCACCGGACGAGAAGACGCTCTACGCGTCCGATGTCCGGACAGCCAAAGACCATTATGGCTTGCCGAACAACACGCTCTACAAGTTCACCTGGGACGACAAGGAGGCCACGCTGTTCCTCGGTGGCAAAGAGGCTGCGGGCGACCTGGCCCTGAACGATCCTAAGGGCATCTGCACCGACAAGGACGGCAACCTGTTCGTGGCCGACAAAGGCAACAACCGGATCGCGGTGTTCAAGCCGGACGGCTCGCTGCTCGGCTCGCTGGCCACGTCCCGCCCGGAGCGCGTCTCTGTGAACCGCAGGACCGGTGCCGTCTACGTCCTCGGCGGGTCCAACATCAACGAATTGCTCAAGTTCAAGTCGTGGAAGGATCCGCAGTCCGTCGCGCAGATCGCCATCCCGTCGTTCCACCACGATGGCTACCGCGTCTCGATGGCCATGGACGACAGCGCGGACCAGACCGTGCTCTGGATCGGGTCGCATGCCGGCAGCTACGCCCATTTCGGGCTGCTGCGAATCGAAGACAAGGGCGACGCTTTCGGAGGTAAGGAGGACATCACAACGCGGCCCGACAACAGCCCAGGCAGCATCGGCCCGGTGCTTGAACTCAGCCTGGACCGCGAACGCGAATTGCTTTATGTCGGTCCTTCGGCGCGTTACAACGGTCGAACCGGCAAGAACGACAATATCCGTCCGATTTTGCCGTCGAATATCTGGGCTGGCGGTTCGACCTCAGCGGTGGGACTGGACGGTTTCATCTACGTCCACCACGGCAAGGGGGTTTCGCGGTTTAGCCCGGACAACCAGCCAGCCGCCGTCGGCGGCAACCTCCAGATGATTGCCAACGACGGAAGCCTGCGGCTGCACGCCCGGGGCGTGACCGCCGATGCCAAAGGCAATGTCTATCTTATCTGGCAGAAGCCGGGGGCCCAGCAGTTCAGCGCATTGGCGGCCTACGGGCCCGATGGTGTGGCCACCAACGAAAAACTGATTGACGCCGACATCCGCAGTCTCAACTCCGTACGCACGGACTACCAGGGCAACATCTACCTGGCACTGGGGCTGCGGCCAGGCAAGGATACGTTGCCTCCCGGCCTCAAGGGCAAGCTTCCCGACGGGCCCAAGGACCCTGACGCCGTGATGGGCGTGAACTACTACCCGTTCATGTACGGCAGCATCGCCAAGTTTGGCCCCGATGGCGGCGAGATTCTCAAGGGCAACGGCGGGGTGGAGTGCGGATTCAACTACGCGATGACGACGTCGGTCAAGGGGGCCAGGTGGATCGCCGGCGGCGCCAGTTGCGTGCCCTCCTGGCGCACCGGCACAGGCTCTTTCGCGCCGGACATCTGTCAGTGCGAGTCGCCGCGCTTCGACGTCGACGGATTCGGACGCAGTTTCTACCCCGACGCCGCCCGATTTCGCGTCGGGGTGCTGGACACCAACGGCAACGAGATATGCACGTTCGGCGGCTATGGCAACCAGGACTCATCCGGCCCTGGCAGTCTCGTGCCGGCCCCGGAGATTCCATTCTGCTGGGTGCAGGCGATCGCCGTCGGCGACGAGGCCGCCTATGTCGGCGACCGGCTCAACCAGCGGATCGTGCGAATTAAGCTGACCTACCAGGCAGAGGCAGACGCCGGGTCGCCCTGAAATAACCAGTTGGATCGAGGCCCTTTCGGTCCGCGATGGCACTGATGGCGCCATCGACCGCCGGCCGTTTCAGTGCCTTGGCGATCTTCTCCGGAGTGACGCGATAGGCCGAGTTTTCCCGCCTCGATGCGGCTGATATGGCTCCGGGGCAGGCCACTCTTGCCTGATAGCTTTGCCTGCGTCAAGCTATTGAGTTCAAGGGACACGCATGAGAACAGAAAAGACACAAACAAAGAGGCCCGGCGGTCAGCCGAGCCTCTTCTTGCCATGTTAAAAACAATACGCCGTCGCCACGCTTTGACGCGGCACGGTCGCCAGGCGTCTTACTCGCCTTTGAGCTTGAGATCGCCCAGGCCAGCGATGGTCTCGCCGCCTTCTATACCGCCGCGCAGACCGCGCTTTTCGGCACGCTGGGCTCGTACTTCCTCGCGCTTCTCTTCTTCCTGAGCCCATTGAGCGCGCTTGAGCGACAGACCGATCTTGCGCTCGTCGCTGTCCACGCGCAGGATCTTGACGTCGATCTCCTGTCCGACCTTGAGCTGGTCTTCCGGCTTCTCTACTTTCTGGTCGCTGATCTCGCTGATGTGCAGCAGGCCTTCCAGGCCAGGCTCCAGTTCGACGAACACGCCGAAGTTGGCCAGCTTGGTGACGTGGCCCTTGATGACCATGCCCGGCCGGTAGTTGGCGGGAATCACGGTCTTCCACGGATCCTCCTGCATCTGCTTGAGGCCCAGGGCGATGCGCTGTTTCTCCTGGTCGACGCTCAAAACCACGGCCCTCACCGAATCGCCCTTCTTGATCATCTCGGAAGGATGGGCCAGCTTCTTGGTCCAGGACAGATCCGAAACGTGCAGCAGGCCATCGATGCCTTCTTCGATCTCCACGAACGCGCCGTAGTTGGCGATGTTGCGAACCTTGCCTTCCACCACCGAGCCTGGCGGATACTTCTCCGCCACGCGCTCCCACGGATTCTCCTCCACCTGTTTCATGCCCAGGGAAATTTCCTGCTTGTCCTTGTTGATCTCCAGCACCCTGACCTTGACGGCCTGGCCCTGGGCCACCACCTCGCTGGGATGATTGATGCGCTTGGTCCAGGACATCTCGCTGATATGCACCAGACCCTCGACGCCTTCCTCAAGTTTGCAGAACGCGCCGTAGGACATGATGTTGACCACGCTGGCATCGTAGACCCCGCCGACCACATAGCGGACCTCGATGTTTTCCCAGGGACTGGCGTCCTTCTGCTTCAGACCCAGGGCAATCTTCTCGCGTTCCTTGTCGACTTCCAGGACTTTAACCTCGATCTCCTGGTCGATCTTCAGAAGTTCGCTGGGATGGTTGATCCGGCCCCACGACATATCAGTGATGTGCAGGAGCCCGTCGATCCCGCCCAAGTCCACGAAAGCGCCGAAATCGGCGATGTTCTTCACAAAGCCCTTGCGAATTTCGCCCTTCACCAGACCGTCCAGCGTGCGCTTCTTCTGTTCCTCGCGCTGCTGTTCGATCATCTTGCGGCGGCTGATGACGATATTCCGCCTTTCCTCGTCGATCTTGAGAATGACCGCATCGACCGACCTCCCGATCCAGTCGGAAATCTCGCCCGGACGGCGGATGTCCACCTGGCTGGCCGGCAGGAACACCGGCACGCCGATGTCCACCAGCAGGCCGCCCTTGATCTTCTTGGTAACCTTGCCCGACACCGGATCACCCTCCTTCTTGGAGGTCATGATCGTTTCCCAGTTGATGATCCGGTCGGCCTTGCGCTTGGAGATCTTCACCAGGCCGGTATCGCCTTCCACGTCCTCCAAAAGGACTTTCACTTCATCGCCGACTTTGACGTTGGCTGGTTCGTCAAACTCGCCGTTTTCCAGCACCCCTTCGCTCTTGAGGCCCAGTTCGACGATGAAGTCGTCGCCGGCCCGGCCACTGATGCGGCCCTTGAGTATGGCGCCGGGCGTGAAGTCCTGCACTTCATCACCGCTTACAAGTTTGGAAAGATCCTCGGCTGCTTCGCCCAAGGCGGTGGAGACGGCAAAATTAACATCCTCATCGATATTGCCGAGGGAGTTAATCAGATTCTGATCGACCATGAGAGTTGGGGCAGGCTGCGCGGTCGTAAAACCTTTGGCCTGCCGGACCTGTGATTGTGCGTGGCCCGTTTAAAAAGAAGCCGCCGGTATCCACGCTGCGCCGGCGTTCCGTATAACCTTCACCCAAAACGGAACGTCCGCTTTGGGGCGAATCATGCATGATAACACTTCGGGCAATCGTTCGCAATGGAGCGGAAATGCCAAAATGACGGAGCAAAAAATGCCGATCTAATAATCACCAAGTGGCGTAATACAGGCCTAAGATAAGAATGCGTCAGTCGAACGCGGAGGCATCTATGCAATTCGTTGAAGTTTTGGAGTCCCGCCAGTTGCTTTCCGGCACTGGGGCCATGTCGGAGATACGCACGGCGGCGTTATCCGTTGCCGGCGATGCCCTCCACGTACGACGGCAAGCCCCAGCCACGGCAACCCATGGCTTTATCTACGCATTCTACGGCTTGGGCGGGACCGGCTTCGGCAACCAGTCCCTGGCGCAATTGGCCAACGACGCCGGCAGCACCTATGGGCTTACGGTCGGCAAATACCAATACAATGAAATTGACAGCGCCCTGACCAATTTTTTGTCCGCCATCGATACCAATCACGACCATATCATCCAAGCCAGCGAAATCGCCAACATAAGCGTCAACTTGGTTGGCTACAGCTACGGCGGCATCACGGCGGCGAATTTTTCGCGCGACCTGGTCAAGACCCGGCGCGGCATCGACGGCTACACGCTGAAAGCTACAATTCCCGTACGACGCTTGATCACCATCGACCCGGTGAACTACACCCCCGGCGTATCCACCAGCGGTCCCGAAAACAATGTCCAGGAGTTCTTCAACTACTGGCAGGCCTTCAATTTCAACTCGACCATACAACTGACCGTGAAACATACCACCACCCCCGCCGGATCGGTCAATTATGACGTCACGCTGCCCCTGGGCGGTCTGCCTCTATCCAGCAGCGCCCAGTCCAGCACCCAGATCGAAGTCGACGCCGGCTCCTGGGCCGGCACGGTATCCAAACACTCTTACAACCGAGCCGACAACGGCTCCCTGGCCGGCGATCAAACCGATCACACCACCATGCCGTTCTATGTATATCCCTTCGCCATTGCCGATCTGGCTTAGAAGCAACCAGTGGTAGCGGCAGTGGATAAGCGGCCGGACATTTGGTCTGACAAGGTGTGCTGCGAACTTCATCCGCCGTGGAACAATCTTCTTCGGCATTCATCATCCCGGCCGCTTTGCCGCAGTCCCGCTTCCTTCCCATATCATTCCCGCCTCCTTTCTAATTGACATTTTCTCCCGCTTCCGTTCACATTTCCGCATTGATTCCTACAGAAGGACTCCTCATGGCTCGACCCGTCACACTCTTCACCGGCCAGTGGGCCGATCTTTCCTTCGAGACCGTCTGCGAAAAGGCCGCCAAATTCGGCTATGACGGCGTCGAATTGCCCTGCTGGGGCGACCATTTCGACGTGGACAAGGCCCTCAAGGAACCAGATTACTGCAAGAACCGCTGGAAGGTCCTTGCCAAGCACGGCCTCAAGGCTTTCGCCATCTCCAACCACCTGGTTGGCCAGGCCATTTGCGACAACATCGACCAGCGCCACAAGGCCATCCTCCCGGCCGATGTCTGGGGCGACGGCCAGCCGGAGCACGTCCGCAAACGCGCCGCCCTCAAGATGATCGATACCGCCCGCGCTTGCCGGGCCTTCATCGACGCCTCCCCCTGCCCCAGCCCTTTCCCCGCCGTAGTCAACGGCTTCACCGGCTCCAGCGTCTGGCACAGCATCTACGCTTTCCCTCCCACCGATCAGAAATATTGGCAAAAAGGCTTCGATGATTTCGCCAAACGCTTTGGGCCGATTTTGGACGAGTTCGACAAGGTGGACGTGAACTTCGGATTGGAAGTACACCCCACCGAGATAGCCTTTGACATTGTCAGCGCCCAGCGCGCCCTCGAGGCCGTCAGCGGCCACAAACGCTTCGGCTTTAACTACGATCCATCGCACCTGGGCTATCAGCACGTCGACTACGTAAAGTTCATCCGCGCCTTCGGCAAACGCATCTTCCATGTGCATGTGAAGGATGCCTGGTGGGGCCACGGCGACGGCACTGTGGGCGTCTTCGGTGGCCATACCACCTTCGCCGACCCCCGCCGCTACTGGGATTTCCGCAGCCCCGGGCATGGCGACATCAAGTTCGAGGACATCATTGTGGCCCTCAACGACGTGGGCTACCAGGGCCCACTGTCGGTGGAATGGGAAGACAGCCGCATGGACCGCGAGCACGGGGCCGCCGAGGCGGCGGCCTTCGTGCGCAAGATCGACTTCAAGCCAAGTTCGGTCGCTTTTGACGCCCAGTTTGAGAAGTAGGACAGTCCACCTTCCACAGTCACCTGCCGTCATGGGGACGGATGGCCGCCTCGGCGCGGGCGCACAGCACACCATGAGCCGCCAAAACCACGTCCTGATGCGGGCTCCGGAGCGCGGCGGTCAGCCCAGCGGTGGCCTGGTCGTTATTGATCCACCTGCACACACAAACCGCGTTCTCTCTTACGTGCATATCGGGATCATCAAAGGTGGCCAGGACGCCCGCAATCCCGGAAACAGATCCGCTTTGAGCGCACACGTGCCCCAGGGCCCACACTGCTGATGCCCGTACCAAGGCGTTGGAGTCTTTAATCGCCTCCTGGAGCAGCGGCACAACCGGCTCACCCACCTCAATCAGTTCCCAGATCGCCCGCGACGTATCCGGCCCGGCCAACTCCTTGATAAAGAACGACGCCGTGGCAAGCGACGGTGCCGGCCACGGCTTGCGAAAGCAGGCTACGACATGCGTCCCATGGGCCAGGATCACATCGAGCGTTCCGCCCATGGGAACGGCCAGTTCCTCCCTGACCTCACCCTTACCGGCATCTCCGCCCCATCCATAGCCCACAAGCAGCCGAACTTCGCGGGCCGATGCCTGCAAAACATTCGATCCTCCGTCGCACCAGCCTTTCTCCCCATCCCGGCAGCACGCGCCCATCATGTTGAGAGAAGGGAAGATGTCATCGGAATCCTGTGCCCGCCTGAGCCCAAAAACCGCGCGATCGACGATAACTCCAGGAATTGTCACCTCGACCGCCAGGGTGGTCTCGGCCTCGCGCTCGCGACAGTCGACATACGCTGCCGCCTCCTGGCGCGTTGCGCCTGACGCAGACGATGGGCTTCCTCCAGGCGTCAACGGCGCCGGCTGTGACCCTTTGCAATCGGCCAGACCCACGGTTTTCGCCGTCTGCAGCGGCCGATATCTGTCGCACAAGGCCACCATCACGGTGGCTATGATCGCAACCGTCAGGATTGGCGGCACCACCGCTCGGCTCACCCTGGAAAAGGCTCCATTTGCTGCGGACACGGGCGTAAGCACAACTCCGGCCTCCTTCCCCAATCAGGTTCGCAGGACTGGCGCTAACCCACGTCCGTTTCTTAAGCGGCGTTGACATCAGTCCTGCGAACCTCATTTCCCACAGAAGTCCACCAGCCTGGCGATTTCGCTGCGGAGATTCTTGCGGTGTACCACGAAATCCAGGAACCCGTGCTCCTCGAGAAACTCGCTGCGCTGAAAACCTTCGGGCAGTTCCACTTTGATGGTGTTCCAGATAGTGCGCGGTCCGGCGAAACCTACCAATGCCCTGGGCTCGGCGATGATGAAATCGCCCAGCATCGCAAAACTGGCGGTCACGCCGCCGGTGGTCGGGTCGGCCAGCAGGCTGATGAACAACCCCCCCGCGTCATCCAGGCGGGCCAGGGCGGCGCTGGTCTTGGCCATCTGCATCAGCGACAGCGTCGATTCCTGCATGCGCGCCCCGCCGGAGCAGCTCACTATCAGCAGCGGCAGTTTATCCTCCGCGGCCATCTCGATGGTGCGGGTGATCTTCTCGCCGACGACGCTGCCCATCGATCCCATCATGAATTCCGGGTCCATGACCGCCACCATGATGGGCCGGCCCTTGATAAAGCCTTTGCCGCAGACCACCGCGTCGGCATTGCTGGTCTTGGCCTGCTCACTTTTGAGCCGGTCCTTGTAGGCCTTCTTATCCACGAATTTCAAGGGATCGACCGGTTCAATGTCGCCGAACATCTCCTCGAAGCTGCCCGGATCCAGTATCTGCTCGATACGCAGGCGGGCCCCGATGCGGAAATGGTACTGGCATTCCGGACAGACGTTCAGGGCCTCCTCGACGACCTTGCGGAAGAGCATGCCGCCGCACTCCGGACATCTCATCCACAGGCCCTCGGGAATTCCCTCGGCCTTTTTATCCACGGGCATCTGGGACATGGGAACCTCGATCCATCGCCTGTCGCAACCTGGCTATCGCCTCCCGGCGAACGGGCTGGTCGAAAATGGCGCTGGCCACCACGAACCAGTCCACGCCGGCATCGACGGCCAGGGCTATTGTTTGGGCATTAATGCCACCGTCTATCTCCAGCCGCTGATCGGGGCGCAGCCTCTTGCGCACTTCCTTGACCTTGGCCAATGCCTCGGGCATGAACTTCTGGCCGGAGAATCCCGGCACCACGCTCATCACCAGAACCACATCGACTAGATCCAGTGCCGGCCACAGACGCTCGACCGGCGTGGCTGGGTTCAGGGTGATGCCGACATGGCATCCCAACTGGCGGATGGCCCGCGCCGCCGCCGCCGGGTCGTCCACCACTTCCACATGGAAGGTGACATTGTGCGCCCCGGCCTTGACCATCGCTTCGGCGTACCGGAGCGGCTGGCTGATCATCAGGTGCGCATCCAAGTAGGCGCTGGTAGCCCTTTTGGTCGCCGCCGTGACCGTCGGCCCGAAGCTGATGTTGGGCACGAAATGCCCGTCCATCACGTCCAAGTGCAGAAAATCGGCGCCGCCGGCCAGGACGTCGTCGACCTCAGCGCCGAGCCTGGCGAAATCGGCCGACAGAATCGACGCCGCTATCTGCCAGGTATGCGTGGTGAACGGGTTTGAGGTCATAAGGGCGTCAATCCAGAATATCCAGCGTGGAAAAGTGTCCGTTCTCCAGGAACTCCAGCGAAGCGCCGCCGCCGGTGGAAACGTGGGAAACCTTGTCCGCCAGGCCCATCTGTTCGATGGCCGCAGCGCTGTCGCCGCCGCCGATCACGCTCACCGCGCCATTCCCCGCTGTGGCATCGGCCACCGCCTGGGCGACGGTGCGCGTACCCTGGGCGAAGGCCGGCTTCTCAAACACGCCCATCGGGCCGTTCCAGACGATGGTTCTGGCCCTAGCGATCTCGGCCTGGCAGGCGGCTCTGGTCTTGGGACCGATGTCAAAGCCGGCCAGTTCGGCGGGGATATTGCCTTCCACGACCTTACCGACGGCGGCATCGATCGACTCTGCCACCACTGTATCCACAGGCAATTTCAGCTTGCCGCCGGCCTTGGCGATCAAGGTCCTGGCCAACTCGACCTTGTCGGGCTCGACCAGGCTCTTTCCCACCTGTTTGCCCTGGGCCAGGAAGAAGGTGTAGGCCATGGCGCCGCCGATGAGCAACGTATCGCACTTGCCCAGAAGGCTCTCGATCACGCTGATCTTGTCGGAAACTTTGGCGCCTCCAAGGATGGCCACGAACGGACGCTGCGGATTGCTGACCGCGTCGCCGAGAAATTTGAGCTCCTTCTGAATGAGGAAGCCGATGACCCGCGGCTTGCCGGCCAGCGCCTGGGGGCATCCGAAGGTGCTGGCATGCTCGCGATGGGCGGTGCCGAAGGCATCGTTAACGTAGACGTCGCCGTATTTGGCAAGCTGTTTGGCAAAATTGGCATCGTTCTTTTCCTCTTCCTTGTGGAAGCGGAGGTTTTCCAGAAGCAGGACCTGGCCGTCCTGGAGGCTATTGACGGCCTGCTCGGCAGCCAGGCCGATGCAATCCTCGGCGAATTTGACGGACTGGCCCAGCAGTTCACTCAGGCGGGCTACGCAGGGCTTGAGGGAGTACTTGGCCTCCGGACCGCCCTTGGGCCGGCCCAGGTGCGACATGAGGACCAGCCGCCCGCCGTGCTCCACCACGCACTTGATAGTTGGCAGGGCCTGCACGATGCGCCGGTCATCGGTGATCCTGCTCCCGTCCAGGGGCACGTTGAAATCCACGCGCATCAGCACGCGTTTGGACTTTACGTTCACATCGGCCACGGTCTTCTTCGCGGTGCTTACGCCTTGAACCATAATCCAATCCTTTCTTTCAGTACCTCTGAATATTCTGGTAAACTGTCGCCTACGCACCCGATGCTACGAGAGTGCGCCGTCAAGTCAAGATGTCCAACATTTGACAAATCGGCGTAAATCCTGAGTAATAGGTACTATATGGATGCTCAATTGGAAAATCTCAAGTACGATGTCGGCGGCTTGATCCCGGTGGTTGTTCAGGACTACCTCAACAACGAAGTGCTGATGGTGGCTTATGCCAACCGTGAGGCGCTGGCCAAGACCCTGGAAACAGGCAAAGTGCATACCTACAGTCGCAGCCGTGGCCGGCTGGCCCTCAAAGGCGAGAGCAGCGGCCACTTTCAACTGGTTAAGGCGATTTTCACCGACTGCGACAAGGATGTGGTCCTGATCAAAGTCGAGCAGATCGTGGCCGCATGCCACGAAGGATATCGGAGTTGTTTCTACCGCGAACATCAAAGCGGCGCCGGCGACTGGAAAATCGTCGGCAAGCAGATGTTTGACCCGGCCAAAGTCTACGGAAAGTAGACATGGCATCTTGTCGCCTTTTTGAAGCGGCCTGGCGCCGCTTCTGCAAATCGGAGAAGCTGTGAGCCGTTACGAGAGCCCCAGGCAGCGCATCCCGCCGCGCATAACCGCTCCGGCGCCTCGGCGCGTCATGGAGACAGCGTCACCTGAGCCACGCCTGCCCTGGACGCTGATCACGGTTTATCTGTCCACGGTTCTCCTGGGGGCCTGCGTTCTTCAGTTCGGGCCCTCGCGTGCCATCGGCAATGAGATGAACTTCCCCTCCGCCGTGTTCGCTTCGGTCAATGCGGCGACTCTCACAGGCTTCCACCAAACCACGGACGTGAACGAGTACACCGCGCTGGGCCAGTGCACCATCGTGCTGCTCACCATAGCCGGGGCATTCCTCACCATGCTGATTTCCAGCCTGGCTGTCGTGCGCATCCTGGCCCTGCCATACGCGTTCAAGAGCCTTCTTCGGGCGGCGACGATCTGCCTCGTCGGCGTCATGCTTATCGGCGGCGTCGCTCTGTACGACACCACTGGCGAAACCGCCTTCGATGGCATCATCCGCGGCGCCAGCGCCGGCTTGTCGGCTTTCGCCAACAGCGGAACCTTTCTGGGAACCCTGCACAAAATCACCGACTGGCAGACGCTCGGGATGTTGATGCCGCTGGCCTTGCTGGGCGGGGTGGGGCTTCCCGTGCTGATGCAGCTATATGACCTCCTATTGCACAAGAAGCCGATCTCGGCCCACAGCGCCACGGTACTGAATATGACCATCGGCCTCTACCTGGCATGCTTCGTCCTGTTTCTGATCATGCAGTTGAACGCGACGCCGTGGACGATTTCCAGCGGCGACTGGCTGAAGGACAACTGGTCCAAGTTGCAGGATGTCATCGCCTCCAGTTCCGTGGCCGCCGTCAACAGCCGCACCGCCGGTTTACCCTTTCAGTACGCCAGCGCCTTTCCCCGGGCCATGCAGTGGCTGCTCATGCTGGTGATGATGATCGGCGCCAGTCCCGCCGGCACCGGCGGCGGCCTCAAAACGACGACCGTATTCGAGCTCTTCCGCGGAACCTCGCGGCTGGTCAACTCCGAGCAGCCTGGCCGCGGCTTCGGCATCGCCCTCACCTGGCTGGGAACCTACCTGCTTCTGTTGTTGGTTGGCCTCCTGATGCTTCTGGGATGCGAAAGCAAGATCCCCGGCGATCAACTTCTGTTCATGGCCATCAGCGCCCTGAGCAATGTTGGCCTGTCGCATGGCCAACTCGCGGTTTCTGCCGGCGGTAATTGCATCCTCGCCCTCATCATGCTCGCCGGAAGATTCATGCCCTTTCTAATCCTTCTCTGGATGGCACAGTCAACAAAAGAAGCCGACCTGGCGATTGGATAGCGGTCAGTGTCTAGCGACCTAGGGCATGACCGCATCCACCGGCCAATGGTGCACACGCCCAATATTCGTTTACGGAAGGATACCTATAGGCTTAACTGGCCGCTCGTCACTTCTTCTGTTGTTCCAAATGCTTGATTTTCTGCACCCGCCGGGCATGCCTTCCATCCGCGAACGGCGTACTCAGGAATATCTCGACGATCTTGCGTATCTGGTCCTCGCTGAGCAGGTCTGTTCCCAGGCACAGGACGTTGCAGTGATTGTGTTCCCGCGCCCGTCGGGCCGTCACCTCGTCGTGGGCCAGGGCGGCGCGTACGCCGTCTATCTTGTTGGCCACCACCGACATGCCGATGCCGCTGCCGTCCAGCAGGATGCCCACATCTCGCTTCCCCGCCGCAACCAGCCGAGCCACGGGAACGGCATAATCAGGATAATCGACGCTCACCCCACTCTCGCAACCCAGATCTTCCACCTCGTGACCAAGTTTGCGCAGCAGGGGCAGCAGACGGCGCTTGCCTTCAAACCCACGATGATCGCAGCCGATTGCTATTTTCATACCTGACCGCTCCGTTCACATTTGCTTTTCTCAGAGCAAACCTTTCTCTTTGAGCCGCTTTTCCATGAACCGGCACATTTCTCCGGCCAGTTCCTGATACAGGGCGTTATCGCCTCCGATGGGATCATCGACGTCCTTGTCCACGTTCAACAGTTCGACTTTCTGGGCCGCCGACGGCACCATGGCCATCACGGAACGGACATGGTTCCGGCTCATCGCCCAAATTACATCCGCCTGGTGGATCAACTCCACCGACAGCGGCTGCGACCGATGCCGCGACAGGTCTGCTCCCAAGGCAGCCACCGCCTCAACCGCCTGTGGCGTCGCCCGGCATCCCGGCATCGCCGCCGTGCCGGCCGAAATCACGGTTATCCACTTCCTCTCCAGTTCGCCATCCGCAACATTCATGGCCTGGGCCAGGATATGGCGGGCGATCGCCTCGGCCATCGGCGAGCGACAGGTATTGCCGCTGCACACGAACAAGATCGTCGTCCGCAACAGCCGCTCCAGCATCCGCTGATCATACACTCCGGCGCGTACAATTTCATATCTGGCGGCGGCCACTTTCACAATCGTGGACGGCTTGGAATAGCGCGATGGGCCTCCGTCTAGGATCAGGTCCACCTTGCCGTCAAGTTCCCCGGCCGCCTGCTCGGCCCGGAACGTCGCCTGGCTGGAGGCGATTGACGCCCGCACCACCACTACCGGCGAACCGGAAGCCTCCGCCGCCGCGATCACGTCCTCCGCCACTGCATTATCCGGGCAGCGCAGGGTAATCTGCGAACCATCGTATATTTCCGACTCTTCCACGCCCAGCCCCGCCGCCACTTCTTGACGCCTGTCCTTGGCCACGTCGAAAACCATGGCTACCGGCCCCGGCCACAACTTCCTCATCATTCTCCGCCCCATCTCTGACACCTCCCCCAGGAATCGCATCGCCCCGCCCTTGTCCGCCAGATGCACCGTCAGCGGTTTGGCCGCGGCCTCGGCCCGCAATGCCCGCAGCCGCCGCCTCGCCTCCGGCAATTTCAGCAGCCCCGCCGCGCCATACACCGTTTCCGTAGGCAAAACCACGATTTTACCTTGGCCCAACAGCTCCGCCACGCCACGAATCTCCTTGTCGTAGTCGCCCACTTCCAGAATTGATAGCACCGGCGTTGCCATGATATGAAATGATTATCCGCCTAATGAAAGCAAGGTGTCAAGGAAAGGAACAAGATACTTCTTGGCAGCGAGGCGGCAACACCGCGACGTGGACTCCGGTGGAGTATCCGTCTGGCCACCGGGAAATCGTGAGTATTCATCTGCCCACCGTTAACCCCCCCCATGACGACTTCCGCCTCGGTTTGACATTTTGCATTCGTAATTCAGTATTCGACAGCGCCCGGCGAACGCTGCCCTCTCTCCGCAACATCCGTCACGACGCACGGTACAACTTCCAGCGGCATTTATTCCTCATTCACGGAGTTTCGCGATGAAACAAACGCTGACTTCAACCCTGCTCGTCCTCGCCATCGGATCCCTGGCTCTTGCCCAGACCAATGCCGTCAATAGGGGCATTGCCACCGCGCCTGCGTCGCGTCCCTCCGTGGCTTTGGAGCAATATTACAGGGGTCTGAAATTTCAGAAAGCCGGCCACATCAAGGAAGCCGTCGAGCAATACGAGTTGGCCACCGCCCCTGATGCCGAATGCACGCCAGCCTTGAACCACTTCTCATGGTTCCTGGCGGCGTACCCTGATGCGGCCTGGCGAAACGGCAAACGCTCGGTCGAGTATGGCCTGCGTGCCTGCGCCGCCGCCAAAGCCGACAACAACCAGCATCTGCTGGCCGACTGTCTGGACACGTTATCCGTCGCCTATGCCGAATCCGGCGACTTCGCTAATGCCATCGTCTCCGCCCAAAAGGCCCTGGACATGGCCAAAGAGGCCAAGTGGTCCAGCCGAAGCCAACTGTTTGCTGAACGCCTGCAACTTTTCCAGGCCCATCAGGCGTATCACGATGTTCCGCCCGCTACCCAGCCATAGAAATTTCATCCTCTCCCCGTCACGCCAGGAAAGCATGGATACCATTGAGCGCTGCAAGCCTCACGCCCTGAGCCTCCCCACGTCCCCGCATCACTTCGTCGCCGCGCCGTCTTCTTCCGGCGTCCCCGGCTCCTCAAGCCCTTCCGCCGCAAGCCCCTGCGGCTCGGGCGACTGCTCCGGGGCGTCTTCTTTCGTCGCCGCCGGTTCCTGCGCCGTTTCATCCACCTCCGCCTGCCCGGCATCCGGCGTCATCCGCTGCATCCGCCCCGACCCCGCCGCCAACACGCTGCTGTAGTACCCCGGCGCGAACAACCCCTGCTGTTGCTGGTAACTGAAGTTCACCAACTCGCAGAACTCCCGGATCAATTCCTGGGCTTGCGTATCGACACGCTCGGCACTCTGCACCGCCATCTGGTGCTTGCGATCGCGGAACCGCATCATCTGCACGAACCGCCCATTGCCGTCGCCGGCCGTGGTCCAGTTGTCGCCCACCTGCTCGTACACCTCGAACAAATCGCAGCCCAGCCGGGCCAGAACCAGCTTGAAGCTCCGCATCAGCCGCGCATGCGCCACCCGTTTCTCTTTGGCAACTATGTAACTGTGTGTTTGAAGTAGCATGCAATCAACCCGATTGTTTCCTTGACGGCCTTTCACAAATCACCGCCATACACTGGCCAACCCTTTATTGTGCCAGAAAATCTTCCCGCATTCAAATCTGGCCGACACCTCCCAAAGGCGATATGCTTGTTGGCAACATGAATGCCAAACAACGGGCGGCTCAAGCCGCTCTTGCTTTTGTCAGCAGCGGCATGGTTCTGGGCCTCGGCACCGGCTCCACGGCGGACTTCTTCCTGTTGGCCCTCGGCGATGCCCTGGCCAACGGCAAACTGCGCAATATTCGCGCTATCCCCACCTCCCGCCGTTCCCAGATCCGCGCCGCCGAACTGGCTATTCCCCTTATCGATTTCGGCAATTGTCCCCGGGCCGACCTCACTATCGACGGCGCCGATGAGATTTCCCCTTCTCTCGATCTTATCAAGGGTCTGGGAGGGGCCCTGCTTCGCGAGAAGATCGTCGCCCAGAACTCGGCCAGGCTCATCATAATCGCCGATGCCTCCAAAACCGTTCCCAGTCTCGGCCACAAGTGCCCGCTGCCAGTCGAGGTCGCCACTTTTGCCTACCAGACCCACGAGCCTTTCCTGCGTTCGCTGGGTTCGGCGCCGGTCCTGCGTCTGAATCCGGACGGCACTCCCTATCTGACCGACGGCGGCAATTACGTCTACGATTGCCGTTTCCCAAACATCCCGGACCCCGCTGCGCTGGAATCCACCCTCTTTGCACGTGCCGGAATTCTGGAATGCGGCCTGTTCCTGGGATTGGCATCAATGGCCCTGATTGCCGACGACGAGCATGTCGACATCCGCCAACGGACGGAATAGAGCCTCTGGGAATTCATTAATTATTATGTGTTTTGCCTTTCCATTTTAGATTACTTTCATATTCCCCATTATGCGCCACAACCCACTTTCCACCTACGAAACTTTTACCGGTTTTATCCTTGACTGGCACATCACCGGATTTTTCCCCAACGGCACCGACTGCGACCACGATCCCGATCTTTACGAACCCAAGCGCAGCCGCCACTGGAAACATGATTACCTCGCTCCCTGGGGTGGCGCAACCAATATCCAGGATCTCCCAAAGCCCAAAGGCAACTGTCCGGTCGAGTGGATGTTCATCCGCGGCGAGCCGGCAGCGCCGAAAATTTTTCTCCAATCCTTCTTGCGTTCCTGCCCGGATCTGGCCCGGGCCTTCCCGGGCGAAGCCCAATGGGACCACCAATGGTATGCCCTGGCCCTGCTCCAAAGCGACCGGCCGCAGGACGCCGAGCTTCGCCTCTGCGGCAACGACGGCTGCCAGGCCTGGTGGAACGGGCAATTGGTTCTCGAAGAGCATTCCTGGCACAAGTTGGCCTACGACCTGAACATCGTGCCCGTCGCCCTTAGAAAAGGCCGCAATGCGCTGTTGCTGAAGCTTGATCGTTTCGGCCTCCTTGCCCGTCTGACTGCGCCGGGAGGGGCCAGGATCAAAGACAACGTCTGTTCTCTGGGCGGAGCCACTCCGAAGGCAAAGCCACCAGGCACATTCGAGCAACTGACGCGCTATGCCCGGACCTTGAAGGTTACCCAGCCCCTTCGCGCCACCACTCCCGCCCAATACCGCCGCTGGCGGCATGACGCCCTGGCCCATTTCCATCGCTGCATCGGTCCCTTCCCACGCTTACCGGCACGACCACCCAAGCCCGCGCTCGTGGAACGCACGGCTTGCGACGGCTACACCCGCTTCCGCTATCACTTGAGTCGCGAAGCCGGCTCGATCATGCCCGTCTACGTTTTGCAACCCGAAGCGCGCCGCTTCAACGGGCGCAGCGTCATCTGTCCACATGGCCACGGCCAGGATGACAAGGTTGTCGCCGGGATTCAGCCCCCCGCCAAGCCTTACAACAACTGGTGCGGAAACTTCACCGGCAACTACGCCGAACTGCTGGCCCAGGCCGGTTTCCTCACCGCCACATGGAGCGAACGCACCTTGTCTCATGAGCGCCAGGATTTACCCGGCAGGGAAGACCCCTGCAATATCGCCGGCCTGTGCGCCGGAGCCATGGGCATGACCCTGCCGGGGCTGAATCTCTTTGATCTGCACGGCGTTGCCGACTTTGTCTCCAAGCTTAAGGGCGTTGACCCGGCGCGCATGGGCGTGACCGGCCTCTCCGGCGGCGGTACCATGACCTATCTGGCCGGGGCCTACGACGATCGCTTCCGCGCCGTGGCCATCTTCTGCGGCATGTTCAGCTATGCCGACTATGCAGTTGAGGGCGGTTGCGGCCAACAGGTCGTTCCTGGGCTCTATCCCCAACTCGACGTCGGGGAACTGTTGTGCCTCGTCGCCCCGCGTCCTCTTCTGCTGGCCCAGGGCCGCCGTGACGTGCTGTTCAGCATGCCTCTCCTGCATCGCTACGCCCGCCAGGCCCGCGCCGCTTATCGCCTGCTGGACCGCGAGGACCACGTTGAGGTCTGCATCTACGACCTCGCCCACCAGGTAAACATCCAAGCCGCGATTGACTTCTTCACCCGCCGGCTGTGATAGACCTCAACTACATGAAAACGAACGCATAATTGAACATTGGATCGCCCCAAGGGTGATTCAATGTTAAACTATCATCCGATGACGTTACGCCGAAAAATGTTCATTCAGTTCGGCAGCACCATTGTCGGACTGTCGCTCATCGCCATCGGGGCCCAGATAGCTTTCAACGGTCTGCGCGAGGATTTCGGGGTCGAAATCGCCGGCTACCAGGAGCTGCGCGGGTTTTACGAAGTTGGCTCTCACGTCTCTACCGCCCTATCCCTGCTCAACGCCTCCAACGCCGAACCCAGCCGCATCGTTCACGAGGTGCGTCTGGCCCACATCAAACTTGACGAGTTCGTCGGAGGCCGCCCGCCATTCAGCGCCGCCCTGCGACGATCCGCCGAAGGCGCCCAGCTTGAAACAGCACTGCGCCGGGCATTGACCGATGCTCTGGCTAAAACCGAGGCCGCTGAAGCCGGCGACGCTCCGACCCTTGCCGCACGCGCGGAAGAAGCCGCCGCCCTTAATCGCGTACTGGCCAGGGTGACATCCATCGCCGTCACCATTCGCCAGGCCATCAGCCAAAAAGAACGCGACGCCGAAACCAAACGCCTGGCCGCCATCTGGGCCAGCGCCGCCCTGTCACTGGCAGTCATACTGGCCACGGCGATCGCCGGCTGGCTCCAATACCGCGGCACCATGGCCCCGCTGCGAAGCCTCATGGAAGGCGTCCGCCGTATTGCCTCCTGGCGCGCCGGCGGACGCGACATGGCTCTGACCAGCGCTCACTTCCAACCCGTGCCCGGCGGCGGCGCCGATGAATTCGCCACTCTGGCCGCTGAGTTCAATCTCATGGCCAGTGAACTGGACGGCTTTTACCATGAACTGGAGCAGAAGGTCGCCGCCAAGAGTAAGGAACTGGTTCGTTCGGAACGGCTGGCCAGCGTGGGCTACCTGGCCGCCGGCGTTGCCCACGAGATCAACAATCCGCTGGGTATTATTGCCGGCTACGCTGAACGCGCCCTTGAACAGTCGCAGCAACCATCCGGCAACTCCACCACATCCGTCAACAAGGCACTGAAGGTCATCTGTGAGGAAGCATTCCGCTGCAAGCAGATCACCCAAAAACTTCTTTCCCTGGCACGTCCGGCTGCTGAGGCCCGCCGCCCCATGCTGCCGGCGCAGACGGCATCCCAGGTGGTCGCTCTTCTGGCCGGCCTGAGCGATTTCCGCCAACGCCAGCTCACCTATAGCGCCACCCCTGTCGCCGAGACCATGCGTATCATCGCCAATGAAGATGAGATCAAGCAGGTCATTCTAAACCTGGTCCTCAACGCCCTGCACGCGACGGCGGACGACACCGGAAAGATCAACGTGACCATCGGACCGGCCCAAGGCCCGGCGGCCGACCGGCTGACTCTGACCGTTCAGGATAATGGCCGCGGCATGACTCCCGAGGTATTAGACCGGATATTCGAACCCTTCTTCACCGACAAGCGCGGCGCCCAGCAAGCAGGCACCGGCCTGGGCCTGTCGATCACTCACGCCATCGTGCAAAGCCACGGCGGTCGCATCCGGGCCTACAGCGACGGGCCGGGCAAGGGCAGCCGTTTCGTCGTCGAATTTCCCATAGCCACCGAAACGGCGCCGGTCGACCCGGCAAAGGAGGAGGTTAACCGTGCCTGATCCCAGCGCTCCATCCAGCCCCTGGACTCGGCTTAACCAGCCTTTTGCGGTGCTGTTGGTAGAGGACGAGCCGCGCTTGCGCGATCTACTCCTGGAGGCCATACCCGACATGGGTCGTTCCGGTTTTTCCGCCGCCGGCGCACGCAGTGGCGAAGAGGCCCTGAGGCTCATGAACGCCCAGGTTCGCGATATCATTATTCTGGATCTCAATCTGCCGGGAATGGACGGGATGGAATTTTTCGAGCAGGTTCGTCAACGCTGGCCGCAGACCCAGGTCATCATCCTTACCGGCTTCGGCGACCTGGACGCCGCCCGAAAAGCCATTCATCTCCAGGTCGTTGACTTTCTCTCCAAGCCATGTCATCTCAGCGATGTCGAGTTGGCTCTGGACCGCGCCCGCCGTCGGATCGTCGAATTGCGAAAGATCAATATGACCGACACCGCCCCTCCCGTCTTAGCCCAACCCATCAACGAATCGACTACCCCGCCCACCACGCTGGAGGAGAGCGAGCGACAGATGATCATTGCCGCCTTGGAGCGCAACCGCGGCAACCGAACCGCCGCCGCCGTCGAACTGGGTATCAGCCGGCGAACCCTCCACTACCGACTTCAAGAATATGAGAGGCAGGGGTTTATCATTCCCTGACCGCAAAGCGACCGACTAACACATTCCCAACCGTTTTTTCATGCGTCTGCCCCCCGCCGACAGTCACCTCGAAATAACCCGGCTCGATCATCCTGCGGCCATCGTCGCCCACACAGGCCATCTGCTCCGCATTAAGAACGAATGTCACGCGCCGTTTTTGTCCAGGCGCAAAAGAAAACCGCGCGAAGCCCGCCAATTGACGAAGCGGGACTGGAACTGATGCTTGGACATCGGTCACGTATACCTGCACCACCTCATCTCCGGCGACGGATCCGGCATTGGTTACATCCGCCGACACCCACACCTTGCCGCCCGAAGATACCTCGGTCGGGTGAATTTCCAAATTGCCATAGCTGAACCGGGTATAGCTTAAACCAAAACCGAACGGATATAGCACCCGGCCTTCGAAAAAGCGGTAGGTACGCCCGCGCATACGGTAATCCTCAAAAGGCGGAAGTTGGTCTACCGACCTGTAAAACGTCACCGGCAGTCTTCCCGCCGGGTTGTATTTTCCAAGCAGAACATCAGCCAATGCCGTGCCCGCAGCCTGGCCAGGATACCAGCACAGTAGAATCGCCGGCACATTTTCCTCGGCCCAGGCGACGTCCAACGCGCTGCCGCCGGTCAGAACCAGCACTATCGGCTTGCCGGATTTGTGAACCGCCTTCAGCAACCGCATCTGCACCTCCGGCAGATCCAGTCGCGAACGATCTGCGGAACCTCCGTGGCCCTCTTCGCCTTCAAGGAGAGGAGAAAGTCCCAGGCACATGATTACCACATCGGACCGCTGCGCCGCCTGCACAGCGCCATCAAGCCAGTTCGCAGTTTCGTGCGAATCACTGAGGCGGCAGCCAGGGACGTGCAGCAGTCTGGCCTTGGGCAAAGCCTTGCGAATCCCCTCCAGAAACGTCGCCGGCGCAGACGGCTGGCCGTGGTAGTTGCCCAGCAGCACATCGAGGTCATTAGCCACGGGGCCTATTACCGCCATGGTGTGGATGGCAGCGGCGCAAAGCGGCAGCAGGTTGTTTTGATTTTTTAGAAGAACGATGCACTCGCGGGCCGCTTTGATGGCCAGTCGCGCGTGCTCGGGGCAGTCGTTGGCTTCGTAACTAATGCCGGCATAAGGCACGCGCTCAGGCGGGTCGAACAACCCCAGTCGCATCCGCGTGGAAAAAAGCCGCTGCAAGGAACGGTCCAGATCCTCTTCCTGCAACAACCCGAGTTTCACTGCTTCCACCAGATGCACATATGTATCGCCACAGTTGAGGTCGCACCCCGCCTTGACCGCAACTGCGGCCGCTGCAGCGGGCGTCGGGGCAGTCTTGTGGTGCGTGAAAATATCATCGATGGCGCCGCAGTCACTCACAAAATAGCCGGCAAAACCCCATTGCCGTCGCAAAATTTCCTGCAGCAACTGCGGACTGGCACAGCAGGGCTCTCCGTTGGTCCGGTTATAGGCCCCCATGATGCTGGCCACTCCGGCTTCCCTGACCAGGGCCTCAAAGGCCGGCAGATACGTTTCCCATAGATCACGCGGAGAAACCTGGGCGTCGAATCCATGCCGCATTTCCTCGGGACCGCTGTGAACCGCATAATGCTTGGCGCAGGCGGACACTTTCAAGTACTTGGGATCATTCCCCTGGAGGCCTTTGACGAACTCGACACCCAGCCGGGCAGTCAGGTATGGGTCTTCGCCGTATGTCTCCTGGCCGCGTCCCCAACGCGGATCACGAAAAATGTTTATATTGGGCGTCCAGAAAGTAAGCCCGAAATACCTGCGACGGTTGCCGGCGCACACGGCATGGTGATGCTTGGCGCGCGCTTCCGTGGCAATGGCCTGTGCCACCTTACACAGCAGCTTTCGATCCCAGGTAGCCGCCAGACCTATCGCCTGTGGGAAGACCGTGGCCAACCCGGCCCGACCGACGCCATGGAGACATTCGTTCCACCAATGGTAGGCCGGTACGCTCAGACGCTCTATCGCCGGCGCATCGGCCATCATCTGGAGGACTTTTTCTTCAAGGGTCATCCGCGAGACAAGATCTTCCACCCGGACCTCGATCGGTTGGTCGGGGTCCATGAACAAGGGAGATGGTGTGGTGGTCATATTCGCATCAAGGCTTAATGCCCCGGCCGGATGAATGAGAGGACCACGGCCTCGTTCATGGCCCAATCGACCTTAAACGCCTTACCGTCACCCAGGACCTTGTCGTTGCGTTCATCCTTCACGTTGCTGACCGCATCGTGGAAGGCCAGGGTTACCATGGCCTGGTCGGACTTCAGGCCCACGGAATTGCCGCCGCTTTCGGAACCGGCGGTGATATCGGGCTTGAAAAGCAGGAATATGATCGTCTTATTGCCCTGCTTCCAGTACGTGATCTCGTAACCGTTCTCTTTGTCGCCAGCGCCCTGGATCTCAACCCAACGACCACCGTTTGGCAGGGCTTTCTTGACATACTGGGTGAAAACGTTGCGCTTGGCGGCGGCATCGGCAACGGTCCCGTGGTGATAGACGTTGTACCACTGCGGCGACAGATTCATGAGCACCGCAGTGCCCGCACCAAACTTGTTCGTCCTGGATACTTCCATGTTGCGCACGGCTTTGTTGAATCCGGAGGCATCCTTGATGCAGCCATTATTGCTAAGGAATTCTTCCTCGTTGTTGTACGTGTAATGGGACTCCTGATCGACTTCCGCCCAGAGTTTGCCTCCCTGGAAAACGTCCGCTGCACTCATTTGGGTATCGTGCTTGACGCCAAACATGTCATCCAGCACGCCGCCGCCAACACGGCCCTTGCCGTGCTGGTCCCACAGGCCCGGCATGTAGTCGGCAATAACCGTGCCGCCCGACTTGCAGAATTCCTTGATTTTGCGGGCTTCGACATCGGAAAGACACAAGGTCGCGGGAAGAATCAGAACTTTGTACTCCGCCGGCACCCCGTTCTGCACCAAATCAGCGTAGTTGATGTAGTTGAACTGAAGGCCATCATCAATCAGCATGGCCTCCCAGGCTTTCTTGGTCTTGTGACTGGCGCCCAAATCGGAATCGCTGTTGCGATTGATCCATGTTTTGCCGTGGGCCTGGGCATCCATGATCCAGCCAAGCTGTACTGAGGCATGGTTGTAGTAAATGGCCACGCCATCATGAATCCATTCCGAACCGGTCATCATGGGACCGATCTTCTTGGCAACCTGCAGGTACGTGGGTGCCACCTGCTCCAGCCACGGCTTGGGAGTCTTGCCATCGAACCAACCTTCAACCCAGCCGATGAGCCCCTTGTTGCCGTGGGCCAGATTGTACCAAACCTGCCAGATCGTATCCTTGGCGGGATCACCACTCTTGCCGACAAAGTGCGTTGTCACGATGGGGAGCGCATTGTGAGGATTAAACGAACGGATTAGAGACGCGCCGCTGTAGCTCTCCATAAACTGGACCTTCCGCATCATCTTGGCCAGGTCATAGCCGCCGAAGGCATTGGCGCCCTGACCGCCCTCATATCCGCACGGCGTGTCGGCATCAACCGTGTTGGCGTAATCCACCAGGTCGCCGATGAAATTATTCCAGTACGAATCGTTGAACGTCCATTGATCCATAAGCTGGCTGGCGTCGAAATCTTTAACCTTTAACGTCGGCAATTTCCCAAGGATGTCGTTGTAGTCGATCCATCCGTTGCGCTGTGGCACGTTGGCCTCGCCATAAATCGATTTGAGCCATGCGGGGTATGCGGAGGCATCGTCGGTAACGCACCACATGCATGGATGGACGAAATGGCCCCAACTGATCTCGTCGTCCAAAGCGTAAGCCTGGCGCAACGGCGACACTTTCATCTTACTGATATTCCGCAAGATGACGCCTTCCAGTTTGGTTTTCATCGCATCATTCACCGGCTTGATGCGTACGCCCGTCCCGTGGATCTGGTTCTGGTACGGCTTCATGGCCCCCCCGCCATCCCACATGTGCAAATCGCCTTTGCCGGCGGTGTGATCGCCGTAGAACCGCAGGTTGTACTTGGTTATCCACGCGGCATCGCTCATATCGCCGTGATCGACGAATGCGCCATTGATGCCGACCTTCTGGCAAAACTCTCCGCCGGCATCATTGAAGCCGATGGACCAATTGGCGTACCACGGCATGTACGTCCAACTCGGAAACGCCTTCAGCGCCCAAGCCTTGTCCTGCTTAACGGGCTTGAAATCTCTGGAAGTCTTAATGTAGATCTCGTACGGATCATTGACCTGCCCCTGGACCGGCGCAACCAGCGCCAGGCCGATGACCACGGCCAGAACACACCCCAAGAGGTTAACCGATGACGCATTGATTCGGCTCATAAAGGCTCCTTTGATATAGATACTACATGTAGTACCCTAGCTGTTAAAGAGCGCAAGCAAGACGCTGTCGCCACCAATTTGCCAAAATCAATCTGTGGATACCCTTGTTACCTGCCCAGCTTGCGTGCCAACTCCTTAATCAGCTCTGTCTGTCCCTGTTTGATCTTATTTTTGGCTGTGGCCAGATCGAACCACTCTACGCGATCGATCTCGGGAAATTCTTGCTGCCTGCCTGAATGCGGAGGCCATTCCATCACGAACATGTTGCTCTTGGCCGCTCTTGGATCGCAATCCCCCTGACAAGCCCACGCATGAACGATCTTGCCTCCCTTCTGCCGGATCGGATGCAATTCGATGTACGGCCCCGCCGATGGACAACCAACCTCCTCTGCAAATTCCCGCCGAGCGGCCACCAACAGATCTTCATCCCCCTCGATCTCTCCTTTGGGAATTGACCAGATTCCAGCATCCTTTTTGACAAACAACGGCCCCCCCGGATGCCCCAACAGCACCTCCAATCCTTCGGCACGCCGCCGATACATCAAAATACCGGAACTGATTCGTGGCATAAGTTATGCGTGATGCTACTGCGAGATCAGCAATTCGACCAGCCGACGGTGGTGGTCGGGAGTCGGTGGACGGTAGGCGATAGGCGGAAAATGCAGATATTATGGCTGATGGACGTGCTGATATTGTGGCCTGCGTGCAGTCGTTGGCCCTAACCACAATTAGCTACCGGCTGTCTTCATATCAACCGCCCGCTTGTTTGGTTTAAAGCTTAGCTTAGAATAGGCTTAGAAACCGCTTGGGAGAGGCGGGTTGACACCATTGATCTTTGGCACTGCCTGTTGTGCCACGCAGCGTAATGGTCCGGAAAGGTCAGCAATGATTGTGCACCAGACGTCGGACGTAAGACGGTTGCTCCCTGTATTGTTCTCTTTGGCACTGGGAAGCACTCTGCTAATCGTCGGCGCGGAATTCGTTTGCGGCAATTCCTCCCAGCCGGCGACCACGTTGCTGGCATCCCAGCCAACCACGGAGACGGCAACGCCACCACCGACGACCGAGCCGGCCGCGATCACCGATATCGTCCCATCACCGCCGTCGATAATCGAACAACCCTATGCCACCGGTCGCCGACCCGAACTTAAACCGGTGCAGCTGCCGACACAAATCGTCACCGACGAACAAATCGGCAAGGGCATTTCCGCCGGAGTTGCTTATCTAATCAGCCTTTTCGATAAGGATGGCAACCTCACCAACAAAGTGAATGACGATCTGTTTGGGGGACACATGCTAATCATGCCTGGCGGACAGGCCATAACCCCCGCGACTTTCTTCGGACAATCCTACGACAGCGGGCGCTATGCCCTGTGCGTATATGCCTTGCTCCAGTGCGGTATGGCGATCAATGATGACCGCTTGAATCTCAAGGGGAAATTCGTCAACCAGATCATAGCCAGGATGAAAGCCATGAAGGCCGAGGGCAGGCTGGTAACCTATGCCGCGGGGATAAGAGCCTCGGCCCTGGCGCTGCACAATCGGCGTGAGGACCATGACACTCTGAGCACGGATCTGAAACTTCTGTTGGATACGGTGCATGGAGGCTGCTATAGCTATTTCGGAAATCTTCCCGGCCAAGATGGCGTCTGCTCCAACAATACGTCGGTACTGGTCAAGAACGATCAGCGTACCCGCTCCTTTGGAGACAACTCCAACGCCCAATACGGTCTGCTAGGCGTGTGGTCAGCGGCGGAAGTTGGCTACGAGATACCAGACTGGTATTGGCAGATGGTGGATCACTACTGGAGCGACTGCCAGCTTGACAATGGCCAGTGGAGTTACCGGATGGTCCAGCCAGGCAGGCGCCAGCCCGCCGAGCCTGAAAGACCCACTTACAGCATGACCATGGCCGGACTGGCATCGTTGTTTGTCACCCATGACTGGCTGGACGCTCCTAAATTCGGTGTCCAGGTGGGTCGCAAACCGTTCTCCGATGCGCTGACCCACGGCCTCGAATGGATGGAAACCGGCGACAACAGCGTGGCTCTGAGCCAAAGTGAGGGCCGGAACGGCTACCGTGGAGCCGGATACTCGATTTACGGGCTGGAACGTGTGGGCCTGGCCTCAGGGTTCAAATACTTCGGCAAACATGATTGGTATGCCGAAATGGCCAGGGCGGCACTCGACCGCCAACAGGGCAACGGCGCCTTCGGCGACGCCATTGAAACCTGCTACTATCTGCTCTTCTTGTCGCGCGGACGCCACCCCATACTCATGAATAAGCTGCGCTACGACGGCGCCTGGGCCAACCGGCCGCGCGATGCCGCCAACCTGGCACGCTTCGCCACGCGCGAACTGGAACGACCTCTCAACTGGCAGGTGGTTCCTCTCTCCGGCGACTGGAGCGGATGGACCGATTCACCCATTCTCTACCTCGCTGGCCATGAAGCCCCAAAATTCAAGGATCAGGATTACGCCAACCTCAAGAGCTTCGTCGACGCCGGCGGACTTATTTTCACCCAGGCGGACGGCGGCGCTGACCCCTTCAACAAGTTTGTTATTGAACTAGGCAAGAAAATTTCGCCCATCTACGAATGGAGCGACCTGCCCCTCGATAACGAACTCTATACCCTCAACTACAAGATCGACCCCAAGCCCAAACTCCGCTGCATAACCAACGGTTCACGCATTCTTATGCTGCATTCCACCAGCGACATCGCCCAAGGCTGGCAACTTCGCGCCGAAAAAACCAAACGCAACATTTTCGAGTTCGGCGTGAATTTGTTCATCTACGCCGCCGGCAAAATCGACCTTAACAACCGCCTCAATTCGCCGTTCCTGCCCGAACCGGCGGGCCAACCCACCACGCGCATGCCTCTCGCTCGCGTAAAATATCCCGGCAACTGGGACCCGGAACCTTATGCTTTCACTCGCCTGACCCGCTTTCTCCAGTATCAGACCGGCCTGGGAATTGCCGTCCACAGCATCGAGGTGGGCGACCTTGATCCGGTCATTTGTCCGCTGGCGCACCTTACCGGTACCGCCGCCTATACCTTTAGCAATACCCAGTCCCAGGCCGTCAAAAAATACGTGGAGGCCGGCGGAATACTCTTGATCGACTCCTGTGGCGGAGCCGCGGCGTTCGCCGGCAGCAGCGCCGACTTGCTGGATAAGGCTTTTGGCGCTGGTGCCTTGACCATCATGCCCGCCGACCATCCGGTACTTGTCGGTGGCGCGCCGGGCATGGACGCTCTCAAGCAGCAGGCACCGCTACGCAGATATGCCCAAACACAACTCGGCAAAACCACCGCCGGACTTCGCTTCCTCAAGGCCGGCAAAGGCCAGGTGATTTACACCGATCTGGACCTCACCTCCGGCCTGCTGAACACCAACACCTGGTCCATCCTCGGTTTCCAGCCACAGGCTACCCAGTCCCTCCTCAAAAACCTTATCCTCTGGACCTGGGACGGCTGCCCAGCCGGATAGGCTGCAGGACAATTATGATGTGCCAAGGGGCGCTCTGCAGAATACATGCCGGAAACTTTGTGAATAACAGGGAATCTGCTCGAACTCTTAAGCGGACCATCCTGATTGTTTCATCTCTCTTACCGCCGTCCTTCACCACCCTATGACTAAGAATCTATCTCAGAACCCAATGACTCCGCAATGGGTCGGGAATGGCCCAGATGCGAGGCGGAGGATCGAAGCGTATTCTGACAGTGGACGTTACGTTGAGGTCCGACAACGAAGCCGATGGGTCATTCCCGGCCCACCCTCCGGGCGATGCATCTTGCGCCCGCACTCGTCGTCGTTCCTCCTCGCCGTATCTCTCCATTGATACGCCTCGTCGTCGCTCCTTGATTGCAGGCGAAATATGCATCGTCGCGGGGCCATAGGGTTCTGAGATAGATTCTAATTAATGCCTCATCCGGCGACTACGGATAACGCCAACGCTGCCAATGGCCAACATCGCCCCAAATGTTGGAACCACCCCAGGCAACGGAGCAGCGGAAGACTGGGCGTCAGAAGACAAATACGACGGAGAATAGTCGTAAGTCACGCTGCCGCTGAGGTCGGCCAGAGTCGTAAAGCTGACTTGAACATTGGTTCCGGTCAGCGAAGCCTGGTCATAACTTGAGGTCTGGAACGGCAGTGCTATCGATCCCGTCCCAACAAAATGGGCCAGTTCGCTAGCGTCTGAAACAACCACCTCTCCGCTAAGGCTGGACGCTAAATTGCTTGTCGCGCCGCCTCCAGCCGCCAGGCCCTTCCCCGCATTAAGCGCGCTGACGTTGAAATTTCCGGTGGATGCGTCGATGAACTGAAATTGATCAAGCCAACTTACGCTGCCATCATTCAGTGTAACGGCCAATGCGGTGCTTACGGCGCCTTTAGAAATTTTTGTGCCGTTGTTTTGAACCGCAATATTTACCTGCGTATTAGAGTTCAGATTGAAATCTACCGCCGTCAAAGTGCCCAGAGAGCGATCGAAGAGCGGAAACGACATGGAATCGGTCCAATCAGTTGTCGTCAACGGCACGCTACTCATGTTTACCGTGACGCTATCAGCCCGCGTCGCGTGGCGCAGGCACAGACAGATAGAAATTGCCAACAGCACCTTCGCCGAACGACAATATATTTTTGCGCTCATCATAGCACACCTACCCGCGCCCCACGTCATCGTGAGGGGGCGACAAATTTACTGGTTCAAACCGTGAACCCGAAGGCTGTTTAACAATCAACAGCTATTGCCGGTATCGGCCTGTAAGGAGTGTGCCAGAAGTTCCAAATAAAAAATTTATTCCGTCTAGGCGGTCTTGCGCGACGGTACTATCTAATTACGTCCGATAACCCAAATCTATCTTAATAACTGCCCGAACCCTACCCCACGACCACCCCAGAAATGCTATTAACTTCGTATCTTCAAACGGTCACAAATACAGTGGAAAGTGTATGTCCAGGCAGCCAACTCGCCAGACACGCCGAAAAAAAAATGCTGCCCCCACAAGGGGGCAGCACAAAATTCATAAGTAACTGATTTTGCAGAACTTACCGACCAGCGGCACGACGTCTACGTACGGCCCTTACGCCACCAGCAAGCAGGAGTCCGAGGAATCCAGCGGGAGCAACTGCCGGCAACGGGGCACCGACCGCATCGTCATATTGATACGTCACAGTACCACTGACATCTGCAGAAGTCACATCCGTAACGTTAGTGTTGCCACCAGAAGTGCGGTCCCAGTCGTAAACCAAAGTTCCAACCGGTAGACTCATGTCACCGCTACCAATGAAGTGGGCCATGGTACCACTATCTGTAAAGGAAGTCGATCCGGTTCCACCGTATGTAAGCACTGGCGATGCAATAGACTGGCCAGCAGCCAACCCAGTGAAATTGAAACTAAACGGAGCCGGCGGATTAAGCGCAGGCGAACTGACATCAACGACAACGATCGTGGGCATCCATGACAGTGGCACAGATGTCGGGTCACTTGAATTTGGAGGCACACGGTCATTCACGCCAAGCTGCAATTCAGCGTAACCACCGCCGTTACTAGCTGTCAAACCATGGTTAGTAAATGTTATGACAGTTTGCGCGGTTGTCGACAGAGCTACCGTAACCTGAGTCAACGTGCCTAACGAAGAGTCGAACATTGGGAACGAAACATTCGCGTTAAACTCTGTCAGCGTGGGCCCTACACCCGTCATCGTGAACGATTCCGAGTCAGCCTTGGCCAACGAGCTCAGGCCAAACGCTGTCGCGATGGCTACAAGCACCGATGTACCAATAAATTTGGACATTTTCGTCATAATCTTACCGCTCCGTTCCTACAAATAACACTCCCACACCCACTCGACTTGTGCAGCGCCGAGTAACTAACCCAAAAACCTTCTTCCACTATATGCTGCACCACCGAACTCATCAGCGCTTTTCGCGCATTACTATGGTGTATACTACCCACTATTGATCAGCCTGTCAATACTAATCTAAAAATATTCTTTCTTTTTCTTTAATTTAAATTCCCCGGCTCCAAAGCCCCCTTCCCCATCAGAACAACGTCGATTGACGTCAAATCAACGATCATCTCCCAATATTGGTCAATATTTGCTCTAAAATACGCGGCGATATGCCAAATTTCATGCCCCAAACCTAATCTGAAACCGCTTGCGGATCACCCCGATAATTCCGACGACTATCAACCCAGCCATGACCGTCTGGGCCACGCCAGGCAAGGGAACAGCACCCGGAGTGGCATCCGTGTACTCATAAGTTACCGTGCCACTAGGATCGACCGAAGATGAATCCACAACACTGGCATTGCCGCCGGTCAGCGCTATGCTGGTGCTGCCATATTCGGCAGCCGACAGCGACAATACTCCTGGTCCGATAAAATTAGCAAGTTCAGCCAAATCTATAATTGATGTCACGCCACTACCCGTGGATAGCACCGGAGAACTCGTCACAAATGCTTGTGGAGCCAGACCAGTTACCACATAGGCAGTACCGACAACATTAATGACCTTAAGCGAGCTCAGCCAGCTGACAACCGGAGTGCCGCCGAGCATCACTAGGTTGCCATTAACCAAAACAAGATTGCCCTTGGAATCAAGCTCCGGCCCCCCACTGCCATCGTCATTCACAAAGATGTCAGTCTGACTGCTCACGGTTCCACTAGTCGAACTTGAGCCACGGCGGGCCGAATTGGTAACCGTAAATATGTCCTGAATCTGGGCAGTCAGATTAATCACCACCTGGTTCAGCGTGCCCAACGACCCATTGAACTGCGGAAATGACAGGTCCCAGTCCCAGCTTTCGGCATCCGTGGCCGGACTCACATTCATGTTTACTGTGACACTGTCCGCCATAGCGTCTTGGCCCAGGCCAAAAAAAATCCCCATGGCCAGAACTGTAAATACGAATGAAATATACGTTTTAGCCGTTGACATAGCAGAACTCCATGCCTGCCAGGAAACCTCGCACACCAGCGTACGCTGCTTCTCAGGATTACCTATCGGACAACTGATTCACCTGCCAACAAGACCCAACAGATTGTTCCAGCACTGATGGGCTGCATTTTACTGGCCATTCATGTTCTGTCAAGGTTTTTTTATTCATTTATTGATTCCGATAATCCATCGCTAATAGACGAAATTATTCGTGATATATTATCGGCCCTCATTAACAGCCAAATATTGGGCTATATCCCGTACGTCTCATAATTATTTAATACTTTATAACAATATCACCTACTACTCACACGCTTATTTTATATTAATTGTTTGGTTCCAATAATAACCTTTGTATCACCACCTTGTACCATTAATTGATCAAGCCAGTGCTGAAGAGCAGCGTTTTCCTAAACCCACCCCTCGCGTCCGAACCAAAACCGCGGTATCTTTGTCATGGTTATGGTCCATCACCAAATGCAGCTTCGCATCCGCTACAGCGAAACCGACCAGATGGGCACCTTCTATAATTCGCGCGTGCTCGAATGGTTTGAGTGCGCCCGTACCGAACTGCTGCGGGCCGCGGGGCGGTCCTATGCCCAGATGGAGCAATCAGGCGTGCTCCTGCCATTGGTAGAGGCCGCTGTCCGTTTTCAAGGACGTGCTCGCTATGACGATCTATTGGACCTGGCCACCACCGCCCAGATGAATGGTAAAGCCAGTGTGCGCTTTGACATAAGCATCGCTCACGCCACCGATGGCAAGCCGGTGGCCACCGGCCACACCATCCACGCCATCACCGACGCCGTCGCCAAACCGATCCGTCCACCCTCATGGTTCATAGTTTTTTTGTCCGGCACTGACAACCCACCGACGGGAGTATCTGCATGAGCATCGACGTGGGCAGCCTGATTTCCGGAGACGAAGCCGTGGCCTTGGCAGCACTTGACGGCGGTGTCGCCCTGGGCACCGGCTACCCAGGCACCCCCAGCACGGAAATTCTCGAAACCTTCAACGACCTTGGCGGTAAGGCCCAGTGGGCCCCCAACGAAAAAGTGGCCCTGGAAGTTGCGGTCGGTGTCGCCTTCGCCGAGGCCCGGGCTCTGGTCACCATGAAGCATGTCGGCCTCAACGTGGCCGCGGACGTCCTGTTCACCATTGCCTACAGCGGCATCGACGGGGCCTTGGTCATCGTATCGGCCGATGATCCCGGAGCCAGTTCCAGCCAAAACGAACAGGACAACCGGCGTTACGCCGTCGCCGCTGCCGTTCCCATGTTCGAGCCAGCCGACTCCCAGGAAGCCTATGACCTGACCCTGGCCGCCCTGGAACTCTCCCACCGTTGGCAAATTCCCGTCCTTCTCCGTATGACTACCCGGGTATGCCACAGTAAATCCATCCTGAAGAAGCGCCAACCTCCAAGACCCGCGCCTACGCCATCCTTCCGCCGGGACATTCCCGCCCGCGTCATGGTGCCTGCCCACGCCCGACCGGCCCACCGCCGTCTACGTCACAAACTTGCCGAGATCGCCCAGTGGAATGACACCTGCGGCCTCAATGCCGTCATTCCGGGCGAGAAATCGCTCGGCATTATCACCTCCGGCGTGGCCTGGCTGCACGCCCGCGAGGCTGCTCCCGCCGCCAGTTTCCTCAAGATCGCCATCACCTATCCCCTGCCCATGCAACTGATCCGGCGCTTCGCCGCTGGCGTCCAGCACTGCCTGGTTATCGAAGAAGGCGACCCTTATCTGGCGGAAGCCATCAGCGCCGCAGGCATACCCGTAGGCAGCAAAAGCGAGAATTTCCGCTTCGGCGAACTGAACGTGACGCGCGTGCGCCGGATTGTGGCCGGCGATGACTCCCTCGAACCGCCTCCTCTTAAGAGCAAGCCGCCGGAACTCTGTCCGGCCTGTCCCTATCGCGGGCCTTTTGCGGTCCTGCGCAAACTCGACTGCATCGTCTCCGGCGACATCGGCTGCTACACGCTGGGCGCTTTGCCGCCTCTGGAAGCAATGGACTTGCAACTATGCATGGGCGCCAGCCTTGGCGTAGGACTTGGTCTGCGCCATGTGCTTCCCGAAGAACAAGCCCGGCGCGTGGTCAGCGTCATCGGCGATTCGACTTTCATGCACAGCGGGCTTACCGGCTTGGCGGAAATGGTCTACAACCCGCCGCCGACCGGGCACGTGCTCATCATTCTGGACAACGGCACCACCGCCATGACCGGCCGGCAGGAACACCCTGCGACGGGCCGCCGCCTGGATCATTCGCCGGCCACGCGCTTGCGGATCGAGGACATCGCCCGCGCCTTGGGCGTGCCGCACGTGGACGTTATCGACGCCGCCGGGCACACCGACGAATTCGAGCAACTTCTGCGGCGGCGCCTGGCCGGCAACGAACTGGCCGTCATCATCGCCCGCAAACCGTGCATCCTGGCGGCGGGAAACATACGCTCTTATGAACGTGGCTCGGCCACCTGACGAATATGCCCACGGAAATAACCAATGTCATCGTCGTCGGCCTTGGCGGCCAGGGCGTCATCAAGGCTTCCGACATACTTGCCGACGCCGCCTGCCGGGCCGGGCACGATGTCAAGAAGGCTGAAATTCACGGCATGAGCCAGCGTGGCGGATCGGTTCTCAGCGATGTACGTTTCGGCCCCCTTGTCCTGAGCCCCATGGTTCCGTTTGGCGAAGCCGACTACCTGGTGGTCCTGGCCCCCGGCCAGATAGACAACAGCCGCCCCTTGCTGCGTCAGGGCGGGGTGTTGATTGAACCGGCTTGCCTATCGGCCAATCTGGCCGGCGGTCGGGCCATGAACATCGCCCTGCTGGGATCCCTGGGATACCATCTGGAACTACCGCGTGAGGCATGGCAGGCCGCCCTACGCGCCAACCTGCCCGAAAAATGGATCGCCATGAACCAGACGGCTTTCGACGCCGCCTGGGAAGCGACCGGAGGCTGAGCAAGCATCATGGACCATCTCTGGAACGACTCGCCGGGAGGCTTTCATACCGCCAGCGCCCCCGACTACCTGCCGGCCGAACAATTGCGCCAACTTCAGCTAAAACGCCTCCAGGCCAGTATCGGACGGGCTTACGACCACGTGCCCCAGTTCCGCGACCGCATGGGCCAGCGCGGCCTCACGCCAGCCGACCTGCGGAGCATCGAAGACCTGGGCCGCTGGCCCTTCACCGTCAAGGCCGACCTGCGCGACAATTACCCTTTCGGGCTGTTCGCCTCGCCGATGGAGGACATCGTGCGTCTGCACGCCTCCAGCGGCACCACCGGCAAGCCCATCGTCGTCGCCTACACCCGGCAGGACGTGCAGGTGTGGGCCAGCGTCATGGTCCGTGCTTTTGCCGCCTGCGGAGTCCATCGCGGAGATATTGTGCAGAACGCCTACGGCTACGGCCTGTTCACGGGCGGCTTGGGCGCCCACTACGGCGCCGAGGCTCTGGGCGCCACGGTCGTCCCCGTCTCCGGCGGCAACACCGAACGCCAGCTCATGGTCATGAAAGACTTCGGCGTCACCGTCATCTGCTGCACGCCCAGCTACTTTCTGCACCTGCTGGAACGGGCGGTGGAACTGGGCATCGCCATGCCGCTCCTGCGCGTCGGCATCTTCGGCGCCGAGCCCTGGTCCGACGCCATGCGCCAGCGCATCCAGCGCGACTCCGGCATCCGCGCTTACGACATCTACGGCCTTTCGGAAATCATCGGCCCCGGCGTGGGCATCGAATGCCCCCGCCAGGACGGCTTGCACATCTTCGAAGACCATTTCTACCCCGAGGTCATCGACCCCGAGACCTGCCAGGTTCTGCCCGATGGCGCTGAAGGCGAACTGGTGCTCACCACCCTCAGCAAACAGGCCATGCCCATGATCCGCTATCGCACCCGGGACATTACCCGCCTGATGGCGGAGCCTTGCCCTTGCGGGCGGACCATCCGCCGCATCCAGCGTATAAGCCGCCGTAGCGACGATATGCTCATAATACGCGGCGTCAACGTCTATCCCTCCCAGATCGAATCCGCCCTGCTGGCCGTCGAGGGAACTCTGCCTCATTACCAGATTATCCTCACCCGCCGGCAGGGGCTGGATGAGATGGAAGTTCGCGTCGAAGTAACCGCGGAGTTCTTTTCCGACAGGATACAGGCCCTGGAAACTCTCCAGACGCGGCTGGGCAAATCGATCGAGAGCACCATCGGCATTCGCGCCGCCGTGCGACTGGTACAGCCGCACTCCATCCAGCGCAGCGAAGGCAAGGCCCGCCGGGTGTTGGATGAGCGTGACAAGGGCATCTAGGAAACAGCCAATGAAACTGCGACAACTATCTCTGTTCATGGAGAACCGTCCCGGCGCCGTGCGCGAACCCTGCCGCGCCCTGGCCGATGCCGGCATCAACATTATGGCTTTGTCGCTGGCCGACACCGCCAATTACGGCATCTTGCGCCTGATCGTGCAGGACCCAGACCGGGCCCAAGCCGTTCTGGAACGCGCCGGTTCCGTGGTGAACGTCGCCGAAGTGCTGGCCATTGACGTCCCCGACC
>Ga0316228_1000624_pt1 | contig 45095 bp, 33 predicted proteins | sample TBH18021metaG_FD_206005 | JGI IMG/M metagenome (GOLD analysis project Ga0316228, IMG submission 206005) | Freshwater microbial communities from Trout Bog Lake, Wisconsin, USA - TBH18021 | ecosystem: Environmental > Aquatic > Freshwater > Lake > Hypolimnion/Profundal zone | place: USA: Wisconsin... | reverse complement strand
CCCCCCTCTGCGGGGGAGGGTGGCCCCCGAAGGGGGTCGGGAGAGGGGAGCGACGGTGCAGGATGGGGCTGTGCCCGTCCCGCCAGTCGCGACCATTCCGGAAGCCGCGCTCCCCTCTCCCGACCCCTGCTGACGCAGGGGCCACCCTCCCCCGCAGAGGGGGGAGGGAGGGCCCGCGGATTCGATGGTTCATATTGAAAACGGCCGGACCGCTGAGCGATCCGGCCGTCGAAGACCTTTCGGTCAGGTGCACCAGCCCCGCCTCACTTCTTCTTTTTGATCCCGCTCTGCGGGTTGAGGCTGCCGATATTGCCGCTCTCGCTGCCAGCGGCCGGATCGATCACGGCGTTGACCAGCGCCGGACGGCCGGAGTTCATCGCCTCGTTGACCGCCCGGGTCAGCTCGTCCGGCGTCGTGACGTGATAGCCGACGCCGCCGAAGGCCTCCATCATCCGGTCGTAGCGGGAATCCGGCACGAACACCGTGGTGGCAGGATCGCGGCCGGTCGGATCCGTGTCGGTGCCGCGATAGATGCCGTTGTTGTTGAACACCACGATGCAGACCGGCAGGCCGTACCGGCAGATCGTCTCGACCTCCATGCCTGAGAACCCGAAGGCGCTGTCGCCCTCAACGCAGAGCACCGGCTTGCCGGTCTCCACCGCGGCCGCGACCGCGAAGCCCATGCCGATGCCCATGATGCCCCAGGTGCCGACATCGAGCCGCTTGCGCGGCTGGTACATGTCGATGATGCCCCGGGCGAGGTCGAGGGTGTTGGCGCCCTCGTTGACCAGGATCGCGTCCGGACGCTCCTTCACGATGGTCCGGAGTGCGCCGAGGGCGGCGTGGAACGTCATGGGCGAGGCGTTGCTCATGAGCTTCGGCGCCATCTTGGCGATGTTCGCCTCGCGCTTGGTCTTGAGCGTCTCGATCCAGTCGGACGGGGGCTGCTGCCAGCCCTGGCCCATCCCGTCGAGGAGCGCCTGCACGCAGGAGGCGATGTCGCCGACGACGGGGGCGACGATCTCGACGTTCGAGTCCATCTCGCGCGGCTCGATGTCGATCTGGATGAACTTGGTCGAGCCCGGCTCGCCCCAGCTCTTGCCCTTGCCGTGCGACAGCAGCCAGTTCAGCCGGGCGCCGATCAGCAGCACCACGTCGGAATCTTTCAGCGCCGTGGAGCGCGCCGCGCCGGCCGAGAGCGGGTGGGTGTCGGGCAGAAGGCCCTTGGCCATGCTCATCGGCACGTAGGGGATGCCGCTGGTCTCCACGAGGGCGCGGATGGCGTCATCGGCCTGGGCGTAGGCGGCGCCCTTGCCGAGCACGATCAGCGGCCGCTTGGCGGACTTCAGGACTTCGAGCGCCCGGGCGATCGCCTCGGGGGCGGGGCGCTGGGCCGGGGCCGGATCGATCACCTTGACCAGCGACTTCTGGCCGGCCTCGGCATCCATCACCTGGGCGAACAGCTTGGCGGGCAGGTCGAGGTAGACGCCGCCCGGCCGGCCCGAGCAGGCGGCGCGGATCGCGCGAGCGACGCCGATGCCGATATCGGCGGCGTGCAGAACCCGGAAGGCCGCCTTGCACAGGGGCTTGGCGATGGCGAGCTGATCCATCTCCTCGTAGTCGCCCTGCTGCAGGTCGACGATCTCACGCTCGGAGGAGCCCGAGATCAGGATCATCGGGAAGCAGTTGGTGGTGGCGTTGGCGAGCGCGGTCAGGCCGTTGAGGAAGCCCGGCGCCGAGACCGTGAGGCAGATGCCCGGCTTCTGGGTCAGGAAGCCCGCGATCGCCGCGGCGTTGCCGGCGTGCTGCTCGTGGCGGAACGAGATCACCCGCATCCCCTCGGCCTGGGCCATCCGGCCGAGATCGGTGATCGGGATGCCCGGCACGCCGTAGATCGTCTCGATGCCGTTGAGCTTGAGCGCGTCGATGACGAGGTGGAAGCCGTCGGTCAGCTCGGGCTCGGCCTCGACCTCGGGCGCGGGGTGGACGATTTTGGCGAGAGCGGTCATCGGGTGTCTCCAGAAGCTCGGATCGGATTTGAATGGGCGGCGTCAGGCGGCCCGGATCGGCTGGGCGGCGAGCGAAGCGGGGGCGTCGTCCGCGGCGAGGTAGCGGGCGCGCATCGGGCGAAGCAGGAACATGGCCAGGGCCGCCGCCGTAACGTTGAGCACGATGATCAGCGTGAACACCGCCGACCAGCCGTAGGCGGAGGAGAGCAGGCTGGCGAAGGGCACCAAGAAGGCCGCGGTGCCCTTGGCGGTGTAGAGCAGGCCGGCATTGCTGGCGGCGTATTTAGAGCCGAACGTGTCGCCGCAGGTCGCTGGGAACAGCGAGTAGATCTCGCCGAACACCCCGAAGTAGACCGCAGTGGCCAGGACGAACACCATCGGGTTGTGGCCGTAGGTCAGCAGCACGATCACAGCCGCCGCCGCCGTCGAGAAGGCAATGAACATCGTATTCTCGCGGCCGATATGGTCGGAGACGAAGCCGAAGAACGGCCGGCCGAACCCGTCGAAGATCCGGTCCAGCGAGATGGCGAGTGTCAGCGCCGCCATCTGCAGGCCGAACAGGCTCACCGGAACGCCGGCCACATGGAAATCGTGGGCGATCGGGGCGATCTGAGCCGCCGCCATCAGGCCGCCGGAGGCCACCATCACGAACATCGCGTACATCACCCAGAAGACCGGGGTGCGCACGGCCTCGCGCGGGCTGCGGTCGACCTTGGTCTGGGGCAGGCGCAGGCTCTTGCGCTGCATCGGGGTGATCGTCGAGGGCTTGCGCAGGAGGAAGGAGAGGGCGAGCACCACCGCACCCTGGCCGATCCCGAAATACAGGAAGGCGTCCTGGTAGCCGCTGGACGCGATCATATTGGCGATCGGCACCACCGTGAGCGCGGCACCGGCGCCGAAGCCGGCCGCTGTGGCGCCGGCGGCAAGGCCGCGCCGGTGCGGGAACCACTTGAGCGCGTTGCCCACGCAGGTGCCGTAGACAGAGCCCGCGCCGATGCCGGCGATCACAGCCCCGAGGTACAGCATGAACAGGCTGTCGGCGTAGGCGTCGATGGTCCAGGCCAGGGCGATCATCACGCCACCGAACGCCACCACGATCTTCGGGCCGTAGCGGTCGACGAACCAGGCCTCGACAGGCACCAGCCAGGTCTCGGTGGCGACGAACAGGGTGAAAGCGAGCTGGATCGCCGCCCGGCCCCAGTGATAACGCTGGTCGATCGGATCGACGAACAATGTCCAACCGTATTGGAGGTTGGCGATCATGGCCATGCAGATCACGCCGAATGCGAGCTGCCACCACTTCGCCGACGGCGAATCCTGGCGTTCCATCCCTGAGCCTCTCTTGGGCGGCGCGGCCTTCCATGGCGGCGTCTCGTGCCCCTCCGATCATGCACATCCCTTCCAGGTATGCAATATACCAGTGGGAGACGGACGGGATGAACTGTCAGGACGGCGATATTATGCCGTTTGGCCGGCATAGGGCATCGAACCCCAGGCCCCCAGGGTCGGTTGCTCGGCTGGGTACAGGGTTTCATCGAGGAGGGGGAGGCCCGCCGTCTCGACCGGGATATTGATCAGCGCCCGCGTGGCGTCCCAGTCCGGCCCGGCTTCGACCGCCGCCAGGGCATCACCGTTCAAGCCGGTAATTTTCCCGCGGTCGAGCCTGAGGATTGCCCGCCCGGTCTCCGCTTGCACGAAGCGGATGGTTGCCATCCGGCGCAGGCACTCGCGCAGGAACCCGGTGTTGGCCGACGCCGCAAGGTCGACCCCCTCGAACACACCGTCGGGCGTGCGCGCAAAAATATCGACCTTGCGGAAGCGGTCGATGTCGATCAGCCCCTTCACGTCGAGGATGTTCAGGACATTGTCGGCCCAGAACGCGATGGTCCGCGGTCGCTCGCCGAGCGGCACACTGTTGTCCAGGAACTCGCAGACCACCTTCTTGTCGCGGGCGAGCGCCCAGTTGAAGAACAGCCGCGGCATGCCGGTATAGGCCTCGACGTTGTGGGCCAGCAGATCCTCAACCGCCTTGTAGCGGCCGAACATCTCGCCCCGCTGCCAAGCGCGCTCCACGGTGTCGGCCGGCGGCGTGACCATGAACTGCATGTAGACCCGGTCGCCGAACCGGGTGAGCAATTGGCCACCCCCATCCGAGCCGGCCTCGGCTTGGAAGCTGTCGAACCGGAACCGGTCGATCAGGAGGTTTGAGATCCGCCGCTCGGCCGCCTTTCGGGTGACGTAGCGGTCGAGCTTCATATCGATGATCTCGACCTCGTAGCCGGTCAGCGTTCCGGCATAGCGGGCGGCGTCCCCGAGGCTGTCATAGTTGAGGAGGTATTTGCGCCAGACATCCGGGGTGATCACCGCGAAGTCGGACCAAGCCATCCCGAGGCGTTTGGCGAGACCGAGCTGATAGGGGCGGATCGTGCTCTTGCCGGAGGCCGAGGCGCCCTTGACGTTCATCACCACCGGATGGTCCTGGGCCGCGAGCCGGCGGTAGCCGCGCGCCTCGACCACGGCGGCGATCCAGGGCTCGATCATCTCGCCGATCCGGCGGCTGCCGTAGCCGTTCGAGACCAAGGTCTCCGCAAGGCTGCGCAGGACGGTCGCGTCGCGGATCAGGGTGTTCTGCCGGGCGATGAGCCCCGAGACGACCGCGCGCAGCGCCTCGCAGGCGGCGATCTCAAGGCCATCACCGGATTCCAGCGCCCGCCGCTGCCAGGTTTCGATGTGAAGCAGGGCCCGGGTCGCACGATCGACGCGCGGCGCCTCGACCGCTGGGGGTTTTCGGCCGAGCAGCCGGTCGAGCCAGCGCGGCTCTGGCTGGGGAGGGGCCGGAGGATCGTCCAGGATGGCGGCGATCTCCCGAGTGAGCACCGCGTCGGCTTCGGCACGGAGCTGACCCAAAGCCTCTTCGACCTCGCCGAGGCGAGGCTCGACGCCCTCGCGCAGGATCGTGGCGACGATCGCGCGAAAGTTCACCCCGAGATCGGCATAGACCGCGCCCACCGGCACGGAGAGATCCGACATGACCCGGATCAGGACCTCGTGGACGACGAGGCGGTTCGCCCGGAAGCGGGTGAGCTGCCGGGCCGGCAGGCCGCACAGGTCGCTGAGATCGAAGGCGTCGCGCAGAGGCGTCTCGACATGCTCGGGACGGTAGACGGTGACGAGCGGCAGGAAAGCGGAGGGCAGGTCGGAGCGGACGCCCGGGTTCCAGGGGCCGATGGGTGGCTCGGTGTGGTCGGCGACCGCGTCCGTCATGCGCGTGTCTCCCTCCCGCCCCATTGGGTGGCAGTATTCCGGCCCTGGGTTTGAAAGCCGACGCTGGCGGCGGAGCGCGACGCGCCCCCTCTCCCGAGCGGGAGAGGGCAGGGGTGAGGGCGGAGACGGCTCAGGCCTGAGAACGCCATCGAGGCGCCGACTGGGCGTATTTCCTCCTGAGCGTTTTCGTCCCTCACTCTGTCCCTCTCCCGAGCGGGAGAAGGGACCCGCGCTCCATCCGGTGGTCGCATTGGCGCACGGGATGCGCGAAGCCGGTCGCCTCTGCGAGGCAGGGCGGGTCTGCATCAGGCTTCACGCCCGCACAGGGCAAACCTCCGGCATGCGCCATCCACGCAGGCGGATGAAAAGTCTCAAAACACCTTTTGGAACCAGCCATGGGCATCGTTCGTGTTGCCCCGCTGGATATCCACGAGCAGGTTCCGCAGCCGCTGCGCCACCGGTCCCGCCTTGCCGTTCCCGATGGTGAAGCTCTCCTCGCGGCCCTTCACGGTGCCGATCGGCGTGATCACCGCGGCGGTGCCGCAGGCGAAGGACTCGGTCAGGCGGCCCTCCCGGACGTCGGCGCGCCACGCGTCGATCGTGTAGGGCTCCTCCTTGACGGTGAGGCCGGATTCCCGTGCCAGAGTCAGCACCGAGTCGCGGGTGATGCCGTGCAGGATGCTGTCCGACAGCGGCGGCGTGACCAGCGTCCCGTCCTCGAACACGAAGAACACGTTCATGCCGCCGAGTTCCTCGATGTAGCGGCGCTCGACCGCGTCGAGGAACACAACCTGCTCGCACCCCTGCGCGGTCGCCTCCGACTGCGCCGCGAGGCTCGCCGCGTAGTTGCCGCCGCACTTGGCCGCGCCGGTGCCGCCCGGGGCGGCGCGCGTGTAATGCTCCGAGACCCAGACCGTGACGGTGCTGTTCGGATCTTTGAAGTACGAGCCCACCGCCGACGCGATGGTGAGGAACAGGTATTCGGAGGCCGGCTTGACCCCCAGGAACGCCTCGGTGGCGATCATGAACGGCCGGAGATAGAGGCTGCCGTCGGCCGTGTCGGGGATCCAGGCGCGGTCGATTTGGACGAGCTTGTGCATCGCTTCGACGAAGGCATCCTCCGGGAAGGGCGGGATCGCAAGGCGCTCGGCCGAGTGGCGGAAGCGGCGCGCGTTCGCGTCCGGCCGGAACAGGGCGGCGCCGCCATCGGCGGTCCGGTAGGCCTTTAGCCCCTCGAAGATCTCTTGCGCGTAGTGCAGCACCGCGGCGGCCGGATCGAGGGGAATCGCCTCGCGGGCCTTGATCTGCGCGTCATGCCAGCCGCGTCCGGCGGAGTAGCGCGCCACCACCATGTGGTCGGTGAACACCTTGCCGAAGCCGGGATTCGCCATCACGGCGGCCCGCTCCTCGGCGCTCCGCGGATTGGGGTGGCTTTTGATCTCGAACGTCAGGTCGCTCACGGTGGGGTCCTCATCGACTGAGGCTCTTATGGCGCGCTCCGGCGCGCGAATCTACGGAGCCGGCGCATGATGGTCGCGCCGGACATGCGAGTCATTCCGCCGCCGCAGGCTCGGAGAGCTGAAGGCGATGCAGGCGCGCATAGGCGCCGCCGGCCGCGAGCAGCGCCTCATGCCGCCCGGTCTCGATGACGCGCCCGGCCTCCATCACGACGATCTGATCGGCCTCCCGCACGGTCGAGAGGCGATGGGCGATGACCAGCGTCGTGCGGCCGCGCATCAGCCGGGTCAGCGCGTCTTGGACGAGGCGCTCCGATTCGGAATCGAGGGCCGAGGTCGCCTCGTCGAGGAGCAGGATCGGCGCGTCCTTGAGAAAGGCGCGGGCCAGAGCCACCCGCTGCCGCTCGCCGCCGGAGAGACGCCCGCCGCCGGGGCCGACCCGGAAGTCGTAGCCCTCCGGCAGAGCCGCAACGAACCCGTGCGCCGCCGCGGCTTGGGCGGCCGCCTCGATCTCCGTGCGGGAAGCGCCGGGGCGGCCGAAGCCGATATTGGCCGCGATCGTGTCGTCGAACAGCACCACCTCCTGCGAGACCACCGCCACGGCCGCGCGCAGCGAGGCCAGGGTCACGGCGCGGACATCCTGACCGTCGATGGTCACCCCGCCCTCGACCACGTCGTAGAGCCGGGGCACGAGATTGAGCAGGGAGGATTTCCCGGAGCCGGAGCGCCCGACGAGGGCCGTCACCGAGCCGCCCGGGACCGTAAGGTCGATGCCTTCCAGCGCCGGCGCATCCGGCCGGTAGCGGAAGTGGAGGCCCTCAAACCGGATCGCTCCGGAGGTCACCGTCAGCGGCGAGGCATCGGGCGCCTCGCGGATGGCGGGGGCCTCGTCCATCACGTCGAAATAGCGCCGCAGCGCGGCGGCCGCCTCCTGCAGGATCGCGTTGAGATTCCCGAGCGCCCGGGCCGGTTGCGCCGCGAGCAGAAGGGCCGCGACGTAACCGGTGAAGTCGCCGACCGTCTTCTCCCCCGCCAGCACCCGCTGACCGACCAGCACCAGCACCCCCGCCACCGCGATGCCGCCGCCGATCTCCAGCAACGGGTCGAGCCGCCCCCGGGCGTTGGCGGCCTTCATCTTGAGGCGGCGCACCTCGTCGAGGGCCTGCGCGGCGCGGCCCTTCAGGTAGGGCTCCATCGCGTAGGTCTTGGCGATCCGGGCGCCCTGAAGGCTCTCGGAGATCAGGCTGGCGGTGGCGCCCATCTGCTCCTGCGTCGAGGTCGAGACCCGTCGAAGTTTTTTTCCGATGCGCCCGATCGGCCCGGCCACGAACGGCACCGTGAGGCCAGCCACGAGGGTGAGCAGCGGATCCATCCAGAGCAGCGCCGCCACGAGGCCGATCAGCATGGCGATGTCGCGCAGGAGCACCGTCGAGATGCGGGTCAGCGCCTCCTTGATGAAGGCGAAGTCGGTGGTGAAGCGCTGGGTCAGCGCGGCCGGGCTCTCGCGGCCGAGTTGGGCGAGATCGGAGTCGATCAGGTGGCCGTAGAGCGCCGCCTGCATGTCGGCCTCGACCCGGGTGACGACCCGGTTGGTCAGCACCGTCTGGCCGTAAAGCGCGAAGCCGCGGGTGGCGGTGACCACGATCACCACCAGGGGTCCGTAGGCGATTGCCGCCGCATCCTTCCGGTCGAAGGCGTCGAAGGCCGCCTTGATCAGCGCCGGGTAGAGCCCCGTCGAGGCGCCGACCAGCGCGATCAGCACCAGCACCACCGCGAGGGTGGCCCGATGCGGGTACAACCACGTGCGCCAGAGCCGGGCGAGGAGGGGGGCCGTGTCGCCGGGGAGGCGCGCCATGAAAGCTACCGGGTCGGATCAGCGCCGCCCTCGAGCGATTGCGCGGCGGCAGCGGTGTGCAGCCGCCGCCGCCGCGGATCAAGCCTTCCGGCTCAACGGTCTTCGTCGCGCGGCCCGTGATCGTCCTCGTCACCGTGGTGGTGCCAGCCGCCGTGACCGTGTCCGCCCATCGGCCGGGCCAGGATCATCGCCCGCCGCTTCTGGTCCTGATCCAGGCTGGCGTAGAGCGGCTGCGAGGCATCGGCGAGCTTGCGCAGGGCCTCGCCGCGGGCGGTCGCGGCATCCGCCATAGCCCGCAGGGCCGCGGGGGCGTCATCGCGGAACTTCGGACGGTCGCGCATCGCCGCGCGGCGCTGTTGGCGCATCTTCGCCACGTCGCGGATGGCGGATTCCACCGGCGGCCACAGCTTCTCCTGATCGGCATTGAGCTTCAGGCCAGCATGCAGGGCGGCGATCCGGGCATCCGTGAAGGCGGCGCGATCCTCGGGACTCAGCGCGCTCCATCGGCCGGGCCCGCGGAACCCGTCGGGACCCGGGTCGCGCGCCGCGGCTGCGCCCGCCAGCCCCAGGCCGAGGGCGCCGGTGACGAGGAGGGCGGTTCTCAAACGTCGGGACATGGAAACCTCCGTCTCACGCTCGGGATGCCCGCAAACCGGCAGCATCCGATGCCGCCTATCGGAGCGGAGGCGTGTGTCCCGCTTGTGTATGTAACAATGTTACATTACTGGCTGCGCCGGTCGGCGACGCGGAGGTGGTGTGGTGGTCAGGATGGCGGGAATGGTCCGGATCTCGTTCGGAGCCGGCGTCGGCTTCGCGATCCTGGCCCTGTGTCTCGCATTCCCGGCCCGGGCGGCGCCGGACGGGAGCCCGGTCCGGGCGGTGGCGAGCTTCTCGATCCTCGGCGATCTCGTCCGGGCGGTTGGCGGTGGGCACGTGGTCGTCTCGACGCTCGTCGGGCCGGATTCAGACGCTCATGGCTTCAGCCCGACGCCGGCCGATGCCCGCAAGCTCGCCGAGGCCGACATCGTCTTCGTCAACGGCCTCGGGCTGGAGGGCTGGCTCGACCGGCTGATCCGTGCCTCGGGCACCCGTGCGCCGGTCGTGGTTGCGTCGGCGGGGGTGATGCCCCTCACCGTCGCGGATGAGCAGGCCCACGGCGCCGGCGGTCACGATCACGGCGACCACGCGCTCGACCCGCACGCTTGGCAAAACGTCGCCAACGTACGCATTTACGTCGCCAACATCCGGGACGGTCTCGCCAAGGTCGATCCCGCCCGTGCCGGCGCCTACCGGGAGGCCGCCGCCGCCTATATCGCGCAGCTCGACGCCCTGGATCGGGATGCGCGCTCGACGATCGCCGGCATCGCGCCGGAGCGGCGCAAAATCATCACGACCCATGACGCCTTCGGCTACTTTGCGGCAGCCTACGGCCTGACGTTCGTGGCCCCGCAGGGCATCTCCACGGACAGCGAGGCGAGTCCGCGCGACGTGGCCGAGATCATCCGGCAGATCCGCCGCGATCACATCCCGGCGGTGTTCCTGGAGAACATCAGCGACCCGCGGCAAATGGAGCAGATCGGTCGGGAGAGCGGCGCACGCGTCGGCGGCAAGGTGTATTCCGACGCGCTCTCGCGCCCGGATGGTCCGGCGGCAACCTACCTCGATTTGATGCGCGCGAACCTCCGCGCCTTCGCAGCCGCACTCACGCCGGGCTGATGCCCGCCTCGCCTCTGCGTGGCGGCGGGCATGACATAGCGTAAACCGGCGGTTAAGAGGCCCCCTCTAGCCTTACGTAACGGGTGCCACCCGATCCTCGTCCGCGAGGGCTCAGGGCCTTGGGGCCTTGTCGGAACGCGCAGCTCGGAGATCGCGTGGCTTGGGGGCCTGACCGCTGGCGCTTCTATCGGCTCGTCGCGCGCGAGGCCGCGCGCGCGATCCGCGCGGCCGGCGCCAGCCTGACCGCTTCGCCCGACATCCTCGCGCGGATGCGCGTCACGGGACTGGTGATCGCTCCGCAGGACCTGCGGACCTCCGACGCGACCTTCGCGGACGACATCTATGCGGGGCTGTTCGTCTTCGCCGGGCGGTCGCTGGCGGCGAGCGGCGGCTCGCCCTTCGACTATGCCCCACCCTCGCCGGAATGGGCCGACGAGCTCTACGGCTTCGGCTGGCTGCGCCACCTGCGCGCCGCCGACACGGCCCTGGCCCGGGCCAACGCCCGCGCCTTCGTGGCGGATTTCATTGCCGGGCGGGGCGACTCGGTGCTCGCCCGCCAGACCCCGGTGGCGGCGCGGCGGCTGATCTCGTTCCTCTGCCAGTCGCCCCTGGTGCTGGAGGGGGCCGACCACGCCTTCTACCAGAGCTTTCTCAAGGCGATCGCGCGCAACGCGCAGCAGCTCGAACGCGACCTACGACGGGGTGTGCCGCCGCAATGGCGCCTGAACGCCGCCGTGTCACTCTGCTACGCCGGTCTGTGCTGTGACGGCATCCAGCCGATCCTGCGGCGGGCGACGCGGGTCCTGTCGCGGGAGCTGGAGCGCCAGATCCTGCGCGACGGCGGCCACCGCTCCCGGGATCCGCGTTTCGCCATGGAGTTGCTCCTCGACCTGCTGCCCCTGCGCCAGAGCTACCTGAGCCGCAGCGTCGAGCCGCCGTTGGCGCTGCTTCACGCCGTCGACCGGATGCTGCCGCTGCTGCGCCTGCTGCGCCATCCGGACGCCTCGCTGAGCCACTTCAACGGCATGGGCGCGACCGACGCCGACCATTTGGCGACGCTGCTGGTCTACGATGGAGCGCTCGCCCGGCCGCTGATGCATGCGCCGAACAGCGGCTACGAGCGCCTGGAGGGCGGCCGGATCGTGATCGTGGCCGATGTCGGCGCGAGCCCGCCGCTGCCCTACTCGGTGAATGCCGGGGCGGGCTGCCTCGCCTTCGAGATGTCGAGCGGCCCGCAGCGCATCGTGGTCAATTGCGGCCTGCCGGCAAGCGGGCCGGACCTGCGCCTCCTGGCCCGCTCGACGCCGGCCCACTCGACGGCGTCCGTGGACCACGCCTCGTCGTGCCGGTTCCTGACGCAAACCGGCTGGGTGGGTGAGCGGCAGCTCGCCGGTTGGTTGATGAAGCGGCGCGGCCCCGTGGTGCTGAGCGGGCCGTCGGCGGTTGCTGCGGAGCGGGCCGAGGATACCGACAGCGTCACCCTGGCGGCCCGGCACGACGGTTTCGCACCGGCTTTCGGGATCGTCCACGAGCGGCGCTGGCAGCTCTTCCCGGCGACGGCGCGGCTCGAGGGTCGGGATGCCTTCCTGCGCCACGGCAAGGCGGGTAGCCGTGTGCGCCGCCGCCCCCACGACGTGGCGATCCGCTTCCACCTGCATCCCGGCATCGCGGTGCGCGGGGTGCCCGGGGGGCTCGAACTCGCCTCGGCATTGGGTGAGATCTGGCAGTTTCAGGCGGAGAATGCCGAGATCGCCCTGGAGGAGAGCGTGTACTTCTCCGGCCTGACCGGCGCGCGCCGCACCGACCAGATCGTGTTGCACCTGCGGGTTTCGGAGGATGTCGAGGTGCGCTGGAGTTTTGCGCGTCTTGCCTCGGCGCCGCAGCGGGGTGTGGCGCCAGCCTGACACGCGGCTGGCCCGGTTCCCTGTTTCCATGCTACCGCGCCCGAAAATCTCGAACTCCGGCACGAAGCTATGGCGCACGATCAGGTGCGGGTCTCCCGCGCGCTCCTCTCGGTCTCCGACAAGACCGGCCTCATCGACTTCGCCCGGGCGCTCCACGCCCGCGGCGTCGCGCTGGTCTCCACGGGGGGCACCCACCGGGCACTCCGGGAGGCCGGCCTGCCGGTGACGGAGGTCGCCGACCTGACGGGCTTTCCCGAAATGATGGACGGGCGCGTCAAGACCCTGCACCCGGCGGTGCATGGCGGCCTGTTGGCGATTCGCGACAACCCCGAGCATCAGGCCGCGCTCGCCGCTCACGGGATCGGGGCGATCGACCTCTTGGTGGTCAACCTCTACCCGTTCGAGGCGACGATCGCGGCCGACAAGCCCGATGCCGATTGCATCGAGAACATCGATGTCGGCGGGCCGGCGATGATCCGGGCGGCCGCCAAGAACCATGCGGACGTGGCCGTGGTGACGGACGTCGCGGATTATGCCGCCGTGCTCGCCGCGCTCCAGGCGCAGGACGGGGCGACCGGGGCGGAGCTGCGTCGGCGCCTGGCGCAGAAGGCCTTCGCACGCACGGCGGCCTACGATGCCGCCATCGCCAACTGGATGGCCGGCCGGTTCGGCGCGGACGAGCCGGCTCCGTTCCGGGCCGTCGGGGGCAGCCTTGGACAGGGGCTGCGCTACGGCGAGAACCCGCATCAGACGGCCGCCTTCTACCGGATTCCGGGCAAGGCCCGCCCAGGCATGGCGACGGCGCGCCAGCTCCAGGGCAAGGCGCTGTCCTACAACAACTTCAACGATACGGACGCGGCTTATGAATGTGTCGCCGAGTTCGATCCGGCCCGCTCGGCCGCGGTGGCGATCATCAAGCACGCCAATCCCTGCGGCGTCGCCGAGGGCGCGAGCTTGCTCGAAGCCTACGAGCGGGCCCTGAGCTGTGATCCGACCTCGGCCTTCGGCGGCATCGTGGCGCTCAACCGGACGCTGGATGCCGGGGCGGCGGAGAAGATCGTCGAGATCTTCACCGAGGTGATCATCGCCCCGGACGCCACCCCGGAGGCTGCCGCCATCGTGGCGGCCAAGAAAAACCTGCGGCTGCTCCTGGCCGGCGGCCTGCCCGATCCGCGGGCAACCGGCGACGTCGTCCGGTCGCTCGCCGGAGGGCTTTTGGTCCAGGGCCGGGACGCGGCCGTTATCGACGACATGCCGCTGAAGGTCGTCACCATGAGGGCGCCGAGCGATGCGGAACTCGCCGACCTGCGCTTCGCCTACCGGGTCGCCAAGCACGTGAAGTCCAACGCCATCGTGTACGCCAAGGGCGGCGCGACGGTCGGGATCGGGGCCGGGCAGATGTCACGGGTCGATTCTTCGCGCATCGCCGCCTGGAAGGCGGCCGAGGGCGCCCAGCGCCTCGGCCTGTCCGAGAGCCTTGCCGTCGGGTCGGTGGTGGCGTCGGACGCGTTCTTCCCGTTCGCCGACGGCCTGATGGCGGCGGCTGAGGCCGGCGCCACAGCGGTGATCCAGCCCGGCGGGTCGATGCGCGATGCGGACGTGATCGCCGCGGCCGACGCGGCCGGCCTCGCCATGGTCTTCACGGGCCACCGGCATTTCCGGCACTGACGGACCGCGCCCGTGAAACAAGCGCCCTGTGAGCGCCGCGCCGAGAGCGGACCGTTAACGATCCTGTCAAACTGACTGGTCTGCCCAGGCCTCGGTCATGATCTCCGAAGCATCAAGGCGCTGCCGATAACGCTTTTGGGATCTGATAAAGCCGGTGGACTAAAATTTTGGCCTAAAAGATCGCTGTTTTCGCCGCCGACTCGCTGGCAGTACTATCGTTCATTCGTATTCAGATCGGGGTCGAGTCCAGGGTTGATATCCCAACTCTGACGGGTCATCATCGATCAGATTTGGATAGGATGATTGCGCCATGCGTCTCCTTGAGCAAGCTTGGTCAGGGTGACGCGATGTTAGTCGCTGCGATGTTGTTCGTAGTGGGATGGTTGATCGGTCGGTCCTATACCGCCTTCGTGTTGGCGATGACCTCGTCCGTCATCCTGTTCACGGCGCTGAGTATTTTCATATCGACGTATGGCTTCGACCTGCTTCATGTGCTGATGACCTTCGGCTATCTCGGGGCGCATCAATCCGGGTACCTGCTCGGCGCCTACATGAGCGCCAGCCATCAAAACAATTGATGCCCCGCGCGGGTCTCACCACCACCAGACGAGCCGGCCAGCGACGCCGTTGATGGCGAGCCACAGGGCAATCGTCGCCAGGAGCCAGCAGACTACAAGGAGAAGTGGCGGTCTGGAACCCGGCTTGCGGCGCAATTGCATCAAGGCGTTGTTCACGTTCTCAATCCTGGCTTACCGATGTTGCGGATCCCATTACGGTCCGGGATCGGTTATGGTTCCAGAAAATTGATGATCGTCCGGATGGATTTCCGTCAAGGCAGGCGAATGTCTGAACATCGTGCAATGCTCGATGCGCGCCGCGTGGTCTTGCCAATACGGGTAATAATCAGTCTACGCGTAATAAGATTTGTTCCTGGTGTTCGTCTATGATTGTGCCAGCAGGGGGTGGTTGCAACTTCCGCCTTGTATCGCGGGCATGCGGCGGGACGTGACCCGACGTCGCAAGGCGTTTTCCGCTTCACGCGGAAGGATTTCAAAGGAAACGCCCGGGCCGCATGTGCGGCCCGGGCGGGGTGCGGAACTGACCTCAGACGACCGTCGGTCCTGGTGCTCAGACGTCCGTGAAGATGTCCCGGTCCTTCGTTTCCGGCACGAAGATGACGCCTATGACGACGGTCGCGACCGCGATCACGATCGGATACCAGAGGCCGAAGTAGATATCGCCGGTCTGCGCAACCATGGCGAAGGCGGTGGCGGGCAGCAGCCCGCCGAACCAGCCGTTGCCGATATGGTAGGGCAGCGACATCGAGGTGTAGCGGATCCGGGTCGGGAACAGCTCCACCAGCATGGCGGCGATAGGGCCGTAGACCATGGTCACGAACAGCACGAGGATGAACAGCAGGCCGATCACCTGTGCGACCTGCGGGCGAAAAACGTCGAACGGGTTCGCCATCTTGACGATGCCGGGGTCGCCCGCCTTCGGGTAGCCCGCCGTTTGGAGTGCCGCGATCGTCGCCTTGTTGGCCTCGACGTTGCCCCCCTGCGGGTAGGGGATCTCGGTGTCGTTGACCCGGATCGTCGTCGGCTGTCCGGCGGCACCGGGACGGGTGGTGTAGCGCACCGAAGATTTTGACAGGAAATCGCGGGCGAGGTCGCAGGATGCCGTGAAGACGCGCGTCCCGACCGGGTTGAAGAGGGTCCCGCAGGCTGCCGGATCGGCCGTCACCGTGACCTTGACCGATTCGATTGCCGCTTCCAGCTTCGGATTGGCGGCCGAGGTGATGCCTTTGAAGATCGGGAAGAAGGTCGCCGCCGCGATGGCGCAGCCCGCCAGGATGATGACCTTGCGGCCGATCTTGTCGGACAACCAGCCGAACACAACGAAGAAGCCCGTGCCGAGAAGCAGCGACCAGGCGATCAGCAGATTGGCGGTATAGCCGTCGACCTTCAGGATCGATTGCAGGAAGAACAGCGCGTAAAACTGGCCCGTGTACCAGACCACGCCCTGACCGGCGACGAGGCCGAACAGGGCGATGATCGCGAACTTCGCGTTCCGCCAGTGGCCGAAAGCTTCCGTGAGCGGGGCCTTCGAGGTCTTGCCTTCCTCCTTCATCTTCTTGAAGGCGGGCGATTCCGACAGCTGCAGACGGATCCACACGGAGATGCCGAGCAGCAGCACCGAAACCAGGAACGGGATGCGCCAGCCCCACTCGGCGAAGGCGGCCTCGCCCGTGAAGCTGCGGGTCGCCAGGATGACGAGGAGCGACAGGAATAGGCCGAGCGTCGCGGTGGTCTGGATCCAGCTCGTGTAAAAGCCACGCCGGCCATTGGGCGCATGTTCGGCCACGTAGGTCGCCGCGCCTCCGTACTCGCCGCCGAGGGCCAGCCCCTGAGCCAGCCGCAGGACGATCAGGATGATCGGCGCGGCGATGCCAATCGTCGCGGCGTTGGGCAGCACGCCGACAATGAAGGTCGACAGGCCCATGATGAGGATCGTGACAAGAAAGGTGTATTTACGCCCGACGAGGTCGCCGATGCGGCCGAAGACCAGCGCGCCAAACGGGCGGACGATGAAGCCCGCCGCGAAGGCGAGCAACGCGAAGATGTCGCGCGTGGCCGGCGGGTAGGCCGAGAAGAATTGAGCGCCGATGATCGCCGCCAGCGAGCCGTAGAGGTAGAAATCGTACCACTCGAACACGGTGCCGAGCGAGGATGCGAAGATCACGCGCTTCTCGGCCGAACTCATCGGCCGCGCGGCGTCACCCGCTTGCGCGTTCGCGGTTGCCACAGCCATCGACTCAACCCTCCCCAGACCGAGCTTTCGCGCGGGCCGCACCGAAAGCGAATCCCGCGTCATGCGCAGATCACCTATGCGTGATCGTAAGGGTCGGCAGGGTCAACCGGCCAAGCCTTCGTGGACGGTGTCATCAACACGGTGGCGCCTCGGCGCCTGATCCGCAAACGAGAAAGGGGCGCAGCTTGCGCCGCGCCCCCTGCTGCTCTGATCCGTCGTATCGGTCAGTGTGCGTGCGCGCCGGTTGCACCGATCCCGGTCTCGGAGCGCACGTACTGCGCCTCGAAGGCGGCGCGCTCGCGCTGAGCCCGCCGGGACTTGTCCATCAGGGACACCACCCAGATCGTCGCGAAGGCCAGCGGCATCGAGAACAGGGCGGGGTTGTCGTACGGGAACAGCGCGGCGGGGTGACCGAACGTCGTCACCCAGACGGCCTTGGACAAAACCACCATCGTGACCGCCGAGATCAGGCCGACGAGGCCGCCGGCCAGCGCACCCCAGGTGGTGGTGCCGCGCCACAGGATCGACATGGCGAGCACCGGGAAGTTGCAGCTCGCCGCCACCGCGAAGGCCAGCCCCACCATGAAGGCGACGTTCTGGTTCTCGAACACATAGCCGAGGTAGATGGCCACAAGGCCGATCACCACCGCCGAGATCTTCGAGAGGTTGACCTCGTGCTTCTCGGTGGTGCGCCCGCGGGCGAACACCTGGGCGTAGAGGTCGTGGCTGATGGCCGAGGCGCCGGCGAGTGTTAGTCCGGCGACCACCGCGAGGATCGTGGCGAAGGCCACGGCGGAGATGAAGCCCAGGAAGTATGGGCCCCCCACCGCGTTGGCGAGGTTCACCGCCACCATGTTGGTGCCGCCGATCATGTCCTTCAGCTTGTCGAAGGTGCCGGCCGCGCCGAGCTTGTAGTAGCTCGGATCCGACATCAGCAGGGCGATGCCGCCGAAGCCGATGATGAACGTCAGGATGTAGAAATAGCCGATCAGGCCGGTGGCGTAGAACACCGACTTGCGCGCCGCCTGGGCGTCCGAAACGGTGAAGAACCGCATCAGGATATGCGGCAGGCCGGCGGTGCCGAACATCAGGCCGACGCCGAGGGACAGCGCTTCAACCGGGTTCGACACGAGGCCACCCGGTGCCATGATGGCGTCGCCCTTCGGATGAACCCGCACCGAATCCGCGAACAGCATTTCCGGGTTGAAGCCGTATTTGTACAGCACGGCGCCGGCCATGAAGGTCGCGCCGCCCAAGAGCAGGCAGGCCTTGATCACCTGCACCCACGTGGTCGCCTTCATGCCGCCGAAGGCCACGTAGACGATCATCAGCACGCCGACGATGATCACCGCGTAGAGGTAGGGCAGGCCGAACAGGAGCTGGATCAGCTTCCCCGCGCCGACCATCTGGGCGATCAGGTAGAAGGCCACCACCACGAGGGTGCCCACCGCCGAGATGATGCGGATCGAGGTCTGGTCGAGGCGGAAGCTCGCCACGTCGGCGAAGGTGAACTTGCCGAGGTTGCGCAGGCGCTCCGCGATCAGGAACAGCACGATCGGCCAGCCGACCAGGAAGCCCGTCGAGTAGATCAGCCCGTCGAAGCCCGAAGTGTAGACGAGGCCCGAGATGCCGAGGAACGAGGCGGCCGACATGTAGTCGCCGGCGATCGCGAGCGAGTTCGTCCCGGCCGAAATGCCGCCGCCCGCCGCGTAGAAGTCGGCGGCCGACTTGGTCCCCTTGGCGGCCTTGTAGGTGATGCCGAGCGTCAGCAGCACGAAGAACAGGAACATCAGGATGGCCGGCCAGTTCGTGGCCGATTGCTGCACGGCACCGAGATCCGGGCCAGCGGCGTAGGCGGCGCTCGCCGCGACGGCGGCCAGCGTCAGGCCGAGAAGGAGGCGGTTCATCGGCCGAAGCTCCGCTTGAGGGCGTCGCTCAGCGCGTCGAAGCGCGTGTTGGCCCGGGCCACGTAGATGCCGGTCAGCAGGAAAGCGAACAGGATCACGAACACGCCGACGAAGAGCCCGAGCGAGGCGGTGCCGCCGACCTTCACGGCGAGCAGCGACTTGTCGAAGGCGATCAGGCCGATGAAGCCGAAATAGACGATCAGCATCAGGATCGTGAGCGTCCAGGCGAAGCGCGTGCGCTCGCTCACCAGCTGCTGGAATTCCGGGGACCGGGCGATCCGCGCAACCTGCGGATCCTGATCTGCCCCGAGGGTGGCTGTCCCCGGGGGCGCTGGGCGTCCCCGCGCGCCGAGTGTCGTGCCGCTGCTCATGACCGTTCCTCCCGCGAGGGCTCTCCGGCCCCCGGGTTCATCGCGTTGGAAATTCGTGGTTCTTGTTGGAGGTGGGCGCCGGACCGGCATCCGCCTCGATGAAGGCTCGCGCCGCCGCTTGGGCGGCGCGGACACAGTCAGGCCCGGTTCTGCCGGTTCTCGATCAGGTCGTCGACGACGGCGGGCTCAGCCAGCGTCGAGGTATCGCCCAGCGACCCGAAATCATCCTCGGCGATCTTGCGCAGGATCCGGCGCATGATCTTGCCCGAGCGGGTCTTGGGCAGGCCCGGAGCGAACTGGATGAGGTCCGGCGAGGCGATCGGCCCGATATCCTTGCGGACCCAGGTCACGAGTTCCCTGCGCAGCGCGTCGTCGCCCTCTTCGCCGTCGTTCAGGGTCACATAGGCGTAGATGCCCTGGCCCTTGACGTTGTGCGGGTAACCGACCACGGCGGCCTCTGCAACTTTAGGATGCGCGACCAGGGAAGATTCAACTTCGGCCGTGCCCATCCGGTGGCCCGAGACGTTGATCACGTCATCGACCCGGCCGGTGATCCAATAATAGCCGTCGGCGTCCCGCCGTGCCCCATCACCGGTGAAGTATTTGCCGGGATAGGTCGAGAAATAGGTCTGCTCGAACCGCTCATGGTCGCCGTAGACCGTGCGCATCTGGCCCGGCCAGGAATCGGCAATGCAGAGATTGCCCTCGCAGGGCCCTTCCAGGACCTTGCCTTCGGCATCGACCATCTCCGGCTTCACGCCGAAGAAGGGTCGGGTCGCCGAGCCGGGCTTGAGCGCGGTCGCGCCGGGCAGCGGGGTGATCAGGATGCCGCCGGTCTCGGTCTGCCACCACGTATCGACGATCGGGCAGCGCTTGTCGCCGACGACGTTGTAGTACCAGTCCCACGCTTCCGGATTGATCGGCTCCCCGACCGAGCCCAGCACCCGCAGCGAAGCCCGCGACGTCTTCTTCACCGGGCCCTCGCCGCCACCCATCAGCGAGCGGATGGCGGTCGGCGCCGTGTAGAAGATGTTGACCTTGTGCTTGTCGATCACCTCCCAGAACCGCGCGTTCGACGGGTAGGTCGGGATGCCCTCGAACATCAGCGTGGTCGCGCCGTTCGCAAGCGGTCCGTAGACGATGTAGCTGTGACCGGTAACCCAGCCGACATCGGCCGTGCACCAGTACACCTCGCCTTCGCGGTAATCGAAGACGTACTCGTGGGTCATCGAGGCGTAGACGAGATAGCCGCCCGTGGTGTGCACCACGCCCTTCGGCTGGCCTGTCGAGCCCGAGGTGTAGAGGATGAACAGCGGGTGCTCGGCCTCTACGGCTGCCGCGGGGCAATCGTCGGTCACCTGCTCGGCCGCCTCGTCGTAGTAGACGTCACGGCCGGCCTCCATGGCCACGTTGCCGCCCGTGCGGCGGACCACGATGACATGGTCGACCAAGTCGCTGTCGATGCGCTTGATCGCCTCGTCGACGTTGGCCTTCAGTGGCACCTTGCGACCGCCGCGCAGGCCCTCGTCGGCCGTGATCACCACCTTCGAGCCACATCCCTGGATGCGCGAGGCCAGCGAATCCGGTGAGAAGCCGCCGAACACGATGGCATGGATCGCACCGAGCCGCGCGCAGGCAAGCATCGCGTAGGCAGCTTCCGGGATCATCGGAAGATACAAAGTGACTCGATCGCCTTTCCCGACGCCGCGATTGCGCAGGACGTTGGACATCCGGCAGACCTGCGCGTGCAGTTCGCGGTAACTGATGTGCTTGGATTCGTCCGGGTTGTCGCCTTCCCAGATGATCGCGGTCTGGTCGCCGCGGCTTTCAAGGTGCCGGTCGATGCAATTATAGGCGACGTTTGTGGTGCCGTCCTCGAACCACTTGATCGAAACCTTGCCGGGCTCGAAGCTCGTGTTCTTGACCGTAGAGTACGGCGTCATCCAGTCGATGCGCTTTCCGTGCTCTTCCCAGAAGGCGTCTGGGTCGGAAACCGACGCCTTGTACATGTCCCGATACTTGGCGTCGTCGACGTGAGTACCCTCCCGCCACGCAGCCTGTACCTCGATGACCTTGCCTTCCATGGCGTCCCATCCCTGATTGGTGTCCGATCGTATCGCGGTCTGGGCCGCGCTGCCAGGACTTCCAAAGTAACGTAGCCTACACTGTAAGCTGCCGATATCCTCGTCTTTTTCTGCCGGCGCCTGCCACTTCCGCGAGATGAATTGGGCGCAATGTAAGGGGGTGAGTGAGGCCTCGGTTCTACCGTGTCAAGCTGAGCTCCCGGGGAAATGCGGAGCTGCGGCCCCGGCCCTCCGAATACTTCATGCTTCGCGCAACCGACGCTTGAGGCAGAGCCTCAGCCGTTTGCCAGCCGGCGTACCGGCATGATGATCTCCACCAGTGTGCCGTCTTCAGCCGGTGTCGACAATTCCAGCCGGCCGCCGTTGGCCTCCACCAGAGCGCGGGGCAGGGCGAGGCCGTCCTCGACCTCCCCCCTGGGATCATTGGAGCGACCGGCCGCGCCGGTATCGCGAACCCGCAGAGCAACGCCCGCCCGCTCGGCCGCGCCCGTCGACACGATGATCTGGCCACCGGCCGCCGAACGCCGGATCGCGTTTTCGATCACCAGGGCTGCGGCGCGGCTCACGGATCGCTCGTCGGCTTCCAGTTCTGCGAGGTCGGAAGAGAAGCTCGTCCGCACGACGACGCGTCCGCGCGCCGCCTCGGCCTGGAACCGCGCCACACAGCCGGCCGCCAGATCGTTGAGATCGAAAGCCCGCGGTTCCAGATGCAGGGCACCGACCTCCACCGCCGCGAGGTCGAGCAGGTTTCCGGCCCGCTCCAGCATCGTCCCGCCCGCCGCCTTGATCTCGGCGATGCAGGCTCGGTAGCGTGCGTCGCCGAGAGGGCCGAAAGGCTCTTTCAGCATCGCATCGGCGAGGTCGATCATCCCGTTCAGCGGTTCGCGGAACGCACGGTCCAGGCGCGCCAGGGTGTTGCCCGCTCCGCTCGGCGCGGCCCGATCGGTCATGCCCGCCGCCACGACCGGGGCGCGGCTCTTCACCGCTTGGAGGATCGCCACCAGGCGGCTGTCCTCCGGGGCGACCTTGACGTCGAGGCTCACGGGCGTGCCTGCAAGCGATACGCTGCGCGGTCCCCGCGTCACGCCGCGCAGGAGGTCGGCGACGCTGAGCACGCTCTCCCGATCGAATTGCGAGACGAAGCTGCCTCCGACGATCTCCCGCGGCTCGCAGTTAAGCAGGGTCGCGGCGGCACGGTTCACCGCTACGATCCGCCCCGCATGATCGAGGGTCACGATTCCGGTGTCGAGCGCGTCGAGGGCGGCTTCGGCGCCGATGGCGCGCTCGGCTTGGGCGGCACGGGCGAGGCGCTCGGCCGCGAGTTCGGCCGCCGTGTCGGCCTCGTCGATGGGGCGCAGGAGCAAGCAGATCGCAGGCGCGCCCGCCCAACTGCAGCGGTGGCTGAGGACTTCGACAGGGCGGGTGCAGCCATCTGTGGCCACGATGGAGGTCACGCGCGCGGCGGGATCCGTATCCCCCTCGTGCGGAGCACCGGGGAACAGACCGCCCAGGCCGCGCTCCGAGAGGGCGGCGATATCGGCGTGACCGGTCAGTGCCAGAAGTTTCGCGTTCGCCGCCAGAATGGCGCCGGCCCGATGCACGAGCGCCGGAAGCGGCAGGCCCGCCAGGATCTCGGGCACCGATGCCGCGGCGCCGCTGTCGTCGCGCGCCTCCGGCAATCCGGGTTGAGGGCCGGGGAAAGGCATGATCGCGCCGCCTTCCGCCTTCGTGCCCCGGTCTGCGGGTTCTGCCTCGTCGCCCGCGTAGCGCGCGCCGAGCGCCCGGGCGATCTCGCGGAACGCGGCATGCTCGTCCGTCGACAGCGGTGTCGCCGGAGGCGCCGGCTCGCCGTCCCCGGTCGGACCGGGCTCAGCCGGCTCGGAAGACGGAGGTGGCGGCTCCGGTAGTTCCGCCGCCCTGAGCGGCGCGGTCACAGGGAGCGATGCCTCGGTCATGGGGACGGTCGGTGCCGGTGGCAGAGCGCGGATCAGGCCGAACCCGGCGAAGCCGGCGTAAGCCGCGTCGCCGCGACCGAGCGGGGCGCCCGACAATTCAACCCGGAACGGCCCGGTGCCGGCATCGAGCATGGCCGGCTCGCCGCGAAAGGTCCGGCGCTCCCGCAACGCCGCCAGCACACCCTCGGCGCCGGAAACCCTGCCGTCCGCCGTCAGATCCTGCCAGCGCTGGCCGACCAAGCTCGCGAGGCTGGCCGGGCCGGTCAGCATGGTAAGTTCGCCCGCGGCATCGAGGCGCCACAGGAAACGGTCGTCCCGCTCGACGGGCGGTGCGGGCTGCGGAGTGGACGGTGCCTCGGGCGGGCGCGGCCGTGCCTTCGGCGTCGCGACCGGTGTCGCCGGCATCACCAGGGTCACGGGCGTCCCGCCGTCGCGGCTGCCACGGGCCAGCCAGCAGAGCACGGGCGGCGCGATCCGGCGGGGGTCGAGCCGCAGGCGCGCGAGCCGGGGCGCGCCGTCCTGCGGCGCCGCGGACGCGACCTGCCGCAGCAGGTCCCTCAGGCCCGGGCCGGACAGCGCCTCCGACAGGGGCCGTGCCGCCGCGGAGGCGTGCAGAATCGTACCAACGCCCGTGTCGAGCACGAGATACATCGGATCCGGGACGGCAAAGACCACCGCCAGATTCGGCAGCCGGCTCCAATCCACGAAAGCCGCGGCGAGTCCGAGTTCACAGCTTGGTTCGGTCGGTATCAGTGTCGTCTCCAACGTCCGCGACCTCGAACCCACACGCGATCCAGTGCTCCCCAGTCTCGTGACGCGAGAAACGCGCACGACTGGAGCGTTCTTGTAAACTCCCTGTCGCGGCAGCGCTGGACTCTGGCAACAACCGTCACACGTTTACGTCATGTCAACCTTAACGCCGATGGCGTGGGTGGCATATGGGTACGAATCGGTTATTGTGCAGTGCACAAAGCGCCATCCACAGGCCGAAACAAGAGGAGACGTACATGAGCAACCCCCCGAATTACGAAGTTCCCGCCGAGATGCGCGATATGGCCGAGAAGAGCGTCGAGCAGGCCCGCAAGGCCTTCGACAGCTTCATCGGCGCCGCGCGCCGTACGGCCGACACGGTGCAGGGCTCCGCGGAACTCGCGCGCACCAATGCCCGTGATGTCTCCTCGCGCGGCTTCGAATACGCCGAGCAGAACGTCAACGCGGCGTTCGATCTCGCTCAGAAGCTCGTCCGCTCCCGCGACATGCAGGAGGCGATGCAGCATCAGGCCGAGTTCGTGCGCAGCCAGTTCGCCGCCATCCAGGCGCAGGCCAAGGAGTTCAGCGGCATCGCGCAGAGCGCGATGCAGCAGGGCGCCGAGCGCGCCAAGTCGGCCATGCAGCAGGGCGCCGACGAGGCCCGCAAGGCTATGGAGCAGGGCCAGGACGCCGCCAAGCAGACGGCGCAGAACGCGCAGGATGCCGCCGAGCGCGCCAGCCACTAACATCGCTTCAGGGCGATGAGCCTGCGGCCCGCTGCCGGTTTCCGGCGGCGGGCCGTCTCGTTTTCGCCCGTATTGCCATCGAGAGCCGCCCCGCGGACGGGTCTGTCCGTGTCGAGCGAAGGATTTGACGATGCGCCTCGCTGTGTTCGGCCGTGCGCGCCGGCGTGACCCTCTCCGTGTAACGATCGCCGCACTGGCGCTGGCCGCCGCACTGCCCGGGACGGCGGCACGGGCGCAGTATGTCGACGGACCGGCTTATGGTGGGCCGCCAGCCGGCTACGAGGATCCGGGTTATGAGCGCGGCTACCGCCGCGCGCCGCGCCGGGTGCAGCGCGAGCCGGTCGGCTACAATTGCGATGCCGTGCAACAGGGCATCACCGGTCCGAAGCCGTTCTCGTGCCCGCTTCCCGGCCCGCGGCCGCTCGGCGTGCGCTGCTTCTGCGATCTTCCGATCGCCTCGTTCAGTCCGGCGCAGACTGCGGTCGGGCGGGTCGTTCCCTAGGAACGGCGCGGCCGCGACGCCCGGGTGAGGCGACGCGGCCGAATCGGTCGGAAACGGTAGCCCGGAAGCCCCCGGGCCGTTTCGTTCAGTTGAGTACGACGACCTTGGCGCCGACCTTGACGCGCTCGTACAGGTCGGTGACGTCGTCGTTGGTCATCCGGATGCAGCCCGACGACACGGCTTGACCGATCGTGTCCGGCTCGTTGGAGCCGTGGATCCGGTACTCGGTGCTACCGATATACATGGCGCGGGCGCCGAGTGGGTTCTCGATGCCGCCGGCCATGTAGCGCGGCAGGTCGGGGCGGCGGGCGATCATGGCCTTGGGGGGCGTCCAGGACGGCCACTCACGCTTGGCCGTGATGGTGTTGGTGCCGCTCCAGCTGAAGCCCGGGCGACCCACGCCGACGCCGTAGCGAAGCGCCTGACCGTTGCCGAGCACGTAGTAGAGCCGGCGTTCTGCGGTGGAGACCACGATCGTGCCCGGAGCGTAAGGCGCGTTGAACGCCACGACCTCACGGGGGATCGGCTGGACCTGGGCCTGCGGCGCGGCCTGCACGCCCTGGCCGTAACCCGGGGCATAGGTGCCCTGGTAACCATACTGGCCCTGATCTTGGTAATACCCGTCCGCATCCTCGTTTCCGAAGGGATCGTAGGACGAGGCGGCAAGCGCGGGCGTTGCGACAAGAACAGTCGCGCCCAGCAGCGCGGCGAGTGCGGTGACCGAGGTCTTCATGGGTGGCCTGCCTGTGCAATAACCTTTGCCATTACAAGCGTGAGCATAGGCAGACAGTTCCACACAACCGCCACGATTTCGGGGGGCGGTGAAATACGCAGCCCCCCTCGGCCGTGCAGGCCAGGTCAAGCGACCTCGTCGGTATGGACGTCGAACCGCGCGAGATGGGCGTATCCGAAATTGGTCGAGATCGCGCAGTCTGTGGCGTCGCGTCCGCGGGCCATGACGATACGTCCGATGCGGGGGCGGTTGTGGCGGGCGTCGAACGTGTACCAGCGCGGCCCCTCGGGACCGTCGAGGTAGACCTCGAACCAGGCCGAGAAGTCCATTGGGGCCGGGTCCTTGGGCACGCCGATGTCGCCGAGATAGCCGGTGGCGTAGCGAGCCGGGATGTTCATGCACCGGCACAGGGTGATCGCCAGATGGGCGAAGTCGCGGCAGACGCCCTCGCGCTGCATGAAGCCGTCATGGGCGGTGCGGGTGGCGTCGGCACGCTGGTAGTCGAAGCGCAGGCGCTCGTGGGTGTAGTCGACGATGGCCTGGACGCGAGCCCAGCCCTCCGGAGTGGTGCCGAACAGCGACCAAGCGGTCTGCGACAGCTTGTCGGTGTCGCAGTAGCGCGAGCCGAGCAGGAACATCAGGACGTCGTCCGGCAGATCCTGCACCGGGATCTGCCGTGCCTCCGGCGCAACCGCGTCCGGAAGACCGGTATCCTGGACCGTGATGTCGGCTGTGATCGTCAGTTGCCCCGGCGGCGCGACGATGCGGTGGCAGATATTGTCGAAGGTATCCCGATACTCGTGAGCCTCGAGCGGTGGATCGAAGGTGATCGTGTGGGGCGTCAGCACGTCCGGCATCCGCGAGGGGTGGACGGTCAGCATCAGGATCATCGGGGTCGGCTGGGCCATCGTGAAGGCGATCTCGAAACCCGTCTTGATCTTCATCGCGGCCACCTCACCATTTCGTTATTCGCGCGGAGTCGCCACGCACGCTCGTTCCGGGTTCGCTTCAACGCGCCGGGATCGGATCCGACCCGTGGCCGAGACGCTCGGCCTGCCCGGTCCCCGCAGGCTCAGTCAGCGCGACCACGTCGACTTCCACGCGCATGCCGAGATCGTCGCTCGCCAGCCCGTAGAAGGACCCGTGCAGCGGCACGGCCTGGGCGGGGTCGCGGGCGACCGCTACGCGGATCAGGTCGCGGTTCCCCACGATGCCGTTGGTCGGGTCGAACTCGACCCAGCCGGCACCGGGCAGATAGACCTGCAGCCACGCATGGGTGGAGCCGCCGCCGACATGACGCGCCCGATCGTTGCGGGGGTTGTAGAGGTATCCGGATACGAACCGGGCAGCCATCCCGAGGGCCCGTACCGCCTCCATCATCAGCACCGCGAAGTCGCGGCACGAGCCGCGTTTGCCGCGCAGGGTGGTCAGCGGATCCTGCACCCCCTTCTCGGAGCGCGCGAGATAAGTGAAGTTGGCCCGCACGCTGCGTGTCATGGCAGCGAGCAAGTCCTGCGTCGGAATCCGCCCCTGCTCGGGCAGGAAACTGCGCGCCCAGGCATCGACCTCGTGGCGCGGATCCGGCCAGCGGCGCTCGATGGAGCGGGCGAGATCGGGCATGTCCTCGGCGCCATAGCCGAACGGGTAATGGGTCGCATGCGGCGCGAGCGGAAAAACCGGCGCGTGTTCGGGCGTATGTTCGAGGGTGATGCCACAGGCGAAGGTGAGCCTCTCCGCCCGGGTCGCGAACGTCGCCACAGCCACGCAGTTGCCGAACACGTCGAACATCCAGCGTAAGGTGGCCGGTTCCGGGGTGATGTCGAGGGTGGCCTCGATCAGTCTCTGATCATAGCTGTCGCGCGGCCGAAACATAATCCGGTGCTCCCCGAAGGAGACCGGGCGCCGGTATTGGTAGACCGTGCGATGATGGACGGACAGGATCGGCAAATTGGCTCTCTCCCGGCGCGTGCCGACAGGGTCTCCGACGACCCCAGGCACCACGATGCAAGGGCCGGGCCCCGAACCCGCCAATTCTGCCCCGTAAAGGGATCGTGACTGAGAGAAGAGACTTCAGAGCCGCCTGGCGGGCACGTCCTCCACCCGCGGCCCTGTCGATTGCCGCGGGGGAGATCCGGCGTCCTAAGCGATCAAAGAACCGGCGGCGCCGGCTTCGTCGCGGCGCGCTCGGCTTCGACCAGAACGTCGAGGGGCCGCCACGGCTTGGCGATGAATACCGCTTCACGCGGCAGATCCGGGCGGGGCAGAGCGTGACCGGACGTGACCACCAGCCGTGCCCGCGGCCAGAGGGTTGCGACCGCTCGAGCGAGCTGCAAACCATCCATCTGACCGGCCAGCCGGATATCGGCGAAGACGAGGGCGACATCGCCACCGCGAGCCTGCAGCACCGCGAGCGCTGCCTCGGCGCTGTCGCAACCAACGACGGCGAGCTCAGTCTCCTCGAGCAACGTCTCGGCCAGCGCGCGGATCTCGGGATCGTCCTCGACCACCAGGGCGACCCGTGGATGCAGTTCCGCCGCGGAGGCGACGGCGGAATTCTCCTGCGCGGCCTCGTCGATTTCGGTCTGCCGGACGCGACGCACGAGGGCCGCAAGATGCTCCGGCATGCCCTCCGAGACCAAGTCATCGTAGAATGACGCGAGTGTCCGGCCGATCTGATCGAGCGGAATACCCGGCGACAGCGTATCGGTGAGCGGCAGGGGTGCGCTCGTCTGGTGCTTCCTCAAGGACTCCCCCCGAAGTCTACCGATGCGACCAACGAAATCGCGGCGTACGGAGAGGAAAGTCGGCAATCCGCCGGTGGTTGCGCAGGGGTGGTCGAATCGTCCCGGCGCTCCCGGAGCCGTTACTGTGTGGCCGTCTCCGCGTCGGCATACGCCATGATGCCCGACACCGCCCGCACGTTCTGGTAGCGCGAACCGCGGCTGCTCATCATCGCTTCGAACTTCTCGTGGACCTGCGCCACCGACAGGCTCAGCGGCTTGCGGTGCCGGCCCCGGCCGACGAACCGGCCCGCGGCGAAGAAGATCGAGCGGTTGGCCCGGGCCGGGCCGGGGAGCAGCGCGGCGGCGGCGGCGGCGGGCTTGTTCACGACATTGGCGAGGAATTCCTCGGCGTCATCCGGCCCGAGGAAGTGCGCGAGGTAGACCTCGCCCAGGGTGAGATCGCGCCCGATGCGCAGGGCGATGCGGGCCGCGTCGCGCTTGAGCATCTCGCCGGCCATCAGCGCCGAGAGATAGGGGTCGCGGCGCAGTTCGAGCACCCGGGCACGCTCGGCCTGATCGAGAATGACGGGCCGGTCGTTCGAATCGGCCGTGATCAGCGCAGCGTCCTTCTCCAGCCCGTATTTGGCGCCGAAGTCGCGGACGACACCGAGCCACGTGCGCTCGATGAACTGGTAGAGACCGGTCGCCGAGGAGGTCTTGGCCTGGACCGCGGTGACGAAGCTCGATTCCTTGTCGGCGACAGCCATGAGCAGGACCGGATCCGTCTGGACCGCCTGGGCGGCACGTACGATGGTCTGGACAAGGTGGCGCCGGATTTTCATCGGGCCGAATTCGAGGATGTCGTTCGGGTCGCCCACCGCGCTCTCGGAGAGCAGGAAGTCGTAGGACACGCGGTCGACCGTGTTGGAGCCGATCTCGGTGTCGAGGTCGTGCACGGCGGCGAAGCTCGACGAGGCGCGCAGGGGCGTGCGCTCCAACTCGTCCTCAAGCGCGACGGTGTGGATACGCGGCCGCGGCATCGGGATCTCGGTCGCGGCTTCCGCGACCGACACCGCCGGCGACAGGCCGACCTTACCGAGATCGACCCCCGACCCGATCAAGGCGGCGCTGAGTCCGCCGGCGATGAGCGCCACGGTCATCACGGACCGCAGAAGGGCCGGACGGCTACCATGGGCGCGGCCGAGCATCGGCTGCGCGGCGATCACGTCGGCGCGTCCCGCGCCGAAATGCCCGGGCGCGGCGCCCGGCTTACCCGCGCCCACCTTGCCTGTAATGGTCTTCGACGATCCGACCGTGCGGCCCTGCATCGTTGATCCGAATCCTCGCGCGCCGGTGATGGCGCCTGGATTGAACATCGCTTGACAGATGTGGCGATAACACGGCCGCGCTTATGGCGGCCCTGGGGCGGATCGCGGTGATTTTGCGGCCGCGGCCCGGAATCCACAGGATGTGCGCGCGGATCCGCACGCATCGGCGTGCCGCGGCCCTGCAACCCGGCTTCGTCCACGAATCGGTTCGTCTCCGGCGAGGGCCGCCCTGCCAGGGAGCCGCGGGACGGCAAGGACTTAGATCCGGCGCCGATTGCAACGCGGTTGGGAACGGCTCTAAGAGGGCGCCATGCGGGTGATGCTCGAAGGTGAGTGCCGCCCGGCCCTGTGTTCCTGCCAGAGTCAGCCCCGATGAGCGGCGTCAACGAGATCCGGTCGACCTTCCTCGACTACTTCGCCAAGGCTGGGCACGAGGTCGTGCCCTCTTCGAGCCTCGTGCCGAAGAACGATCCGACGCTGATGTTCACCAACGCCGGCATGGTGCAGTTCAAGAACGTCTTCACCGGGATGGAGAAGCGTGCCTACGACCGGGCCACCACCGCACAGAAATGCGTGCGGGCCGGCGGCAAGCACAACGATCTCGACAATGTCGGCTACACCGCGCGCCACCACACGTTCTTCGAGATGCTCGGCAACTTCTCGTTTGGCGATTATTTCAAGGACCGCGCGATCGAGCTGGCCTGGACGCTGATCACCAAGGAGTTCGGCCTGAAGCCGGACAAGCTCCTGGTCACTGTCTACGCCGACGACGATGAGGCCGCCGGCCTCTGGAAGAAGATCGCGGGCCTGCCGGACGAAAAGATCATCCGGATCGGGACCTCCGACAATTTCTGGCAGATGGGCGATACCGGCCCCTGCGGCCCGTGCTCGGAGATCTTTATCGACCAGGGCCCGGCGCTTCAGGGTGGTCCGCCTGGCTCCCCGGATGAGGATGGGGACCGGTTCCTGGAGTTCTGGAATCTCGTGTTCATGCAGTACGAGCAGCTGGAGCCGGGCGTCCGGAACCCGCTGCCGCGGCCCTCGATCGATACCGGCATGGGCCTGGAGCGCATGGCGGCCATCCTCCAGGGCGTCCATTCGAACTACGACACCGACCTGTTCCGGGCGCTAATCGATGCCGTGGCGCACGCGGTCTCGCGGGCGCCAGAGCCTGCGACGATGGCCTCCTACCGGGTGATCGCCGACCATCTGCGGGCCGCCTCCTTCCTGGTCGCCGACGGTGTGCTGCCGGGCAACGAGGGCCGCGGCTACGTGCTGCGCCGGATCATGCGCCGGGCCATGCGCCACGCCGAGATCCTGGGCGCCCGCGAGCCCACCATGTTTCGCCTCGTGCCGACCCTGGTGCGCGAGATGGGCCAGGCCTATCCTGAGCTGATGCGGGCCGAGAGCTTGATCGCCGAGACCCTGAAGCTGGAGGAGACCCGGTTCCGCCGCACCCTGGAGCGGGGCCTGTCGATCCTCGACGCCGAGAGCCGGGAGTTGAAGGAAGGCGACAAGCTCTCCGGCGAGACGGCCTTCACGCTCTACGATACCTACGGCTTCCCCCTCGACCTGACCCAGGACGCGCTGAAGGCGCGCGGGATCGGCGTCGATACCGACACCTTCGCGGCGGCGATGCAGCGCCAGAAGCAGGCGGCGCGCGAGGCCTGGAAAGGCTCGGGCGAGGCGGCCACCGAGACGGTGTGGTTCGGCCTGCGCGAGCGCGTCGGCGCCACCGAGTTCCTCGGCTACGAGACCGAGAGCGCCGAGGGCATCGTCACCGCGCTGCTGCGCGACGGGGCCGAGGTGCAGAGCCTTGAAGGCGGGCAGACCGGCCTCGTCCTGGTCAATCAAACACCGTTCTACGGTGAATCGGGCGGTCAGGTCGGCGATACCGGGCTGATCGTGGCCCCAGGCGTGCGGGCGCGGGTCACCGATACCCAGAAAAAGCTCGGCGACGTGTTCGTCCACCATGTCACCGTGGAGGAGGGGATCCTGATCCTCGATCAGGCGGTGGAGCTGAAGGTCGATCACGCCCGCCGGAAGGCGATCCGGGCCAACCACTCGGCGACCCACCTGCTGCACGAGGCGCTGCGGCAGGTGCTCGGCGACCACGTCGCGCAGAAGGGCTCGCTGGTCAGCCCCGAGCGGCTGCGCTTCGACATCAGCCACCCGAAGCCGATCGAGGCGGACGAACTCGCCCGCGTCGAGGACATCGCCAACGCGGTGCTGCTTCAGAATGCGCCCGTCGTCACCAAGCTCATGGCGGTGGACGACGCCATCGCGTCGGGAGCCCGCGCGTTGTTCGGCGAGAAATACGGCGACGAGGTTCGGGTGGTCTCGATGGGACTGCCGGTCGATGCGCCGGCCGAGCCGGTGAAGTCCAAGACCTTCTCCGTGGAGCTCTGCGGCGGCACCCATGCGGCGCGCACCGGCGATATCGGCGCAATCACGATCGTGGGCGAGAGCGCGGTGGGGGCAGGCGTACGCCGGATCGAGGCGCTGACCGCTGACGCGGCCCGCCATCACCGGGCCGCGGAGGCCCGGACGCTGGCGGCGCTTGCCGGCATCCTCAAGGCACCGGTCTCCGAGGCGCCGGATCGCCTGACCGCCCTGATGGACGATCGGCGGCGCCTGGAGCGCGAACTCGCGGACACGCGGCGCAAGCTCGCCATGGGGGGCGAGGGCGGCCCGGGATCGAGCGCGCAGCAGAGCGAGATCGGCGGCGTCGCGTTCCGCCGATCCGTCGTCGAAGGGCTCGATATGCGTGACCTCAAGCCGATCGTCGACGAGGAGAAAAAGCGCCTCGGCTCCGGCATCGTCGCCATCGTCGGCGTCGGACTCGACGGCAAGGCCGGTCTGGTGGTCGGGGTCACCGACGACCTGACGGCACGCTACGACGCGGTCGGGCTGGTGCGGGCCGGGGCCGGAGCGCTCGGCGGCAAGGGGGGCGGCGGTCGCCGCGATATGGCTCAGGCCGGCGGGCCCAACGGCGCCGGGGCCGAGGCCGCCCTCGATGCCGTCGCGCAGGCTCTAGCCGAAGCCGCCTGATATCAGGCTCAGGCGGAGCCGCATCGGTCGTGGCGCGGCTCCGTATCATGATCGATGTTGCGGCGCGGACTACTTGCCGCCACCGCCCGCTCCGCCCTGGGGCGCGACCCGCGACGGCTGATTGGCGTTGCCGGCAGCTGCCGAGTCGGAGGAGATCGTGTCGGCCGGCTGGCCGGTCGGCGAATACGTGACCGACGGATCGTTGCCCGTCGTATCGGACTGCGTGCTGACGACACCCGGCGCGCCGGGCGGTACGACCACAGTCGTGCCGGTCGGCGTCTCGACGACCTGGGCGGCCGCCGGCGCGATGACGGCGAAGGCAAGAACGGTGGCGAGGAGTGTCCGGGTCATAACGATTCCTGAGGCTGTCCGACCCAGGCAACTTTGATGGTGCGCAATCGATCCTGCGATGTTGCGACGCGGGATGTCGTCGATGAGACCGTCAAGCGCGCGTAGCGCGCAGGCCTAGTTGACCCGCGTCCATGTCTGTCGCTTGCAGAAAACGCTCATGACGCAACCGGAAACCTCCACGCTGTTGGGGCCGGTCAAGCGCAGTGAACCGGAATAGGTCTTGCCGTCGTTCGGGTTGTATAGCGAGCCTGAGAAGCCCGAACCGTCCGGCTGGCGCGCGTCGAGGATCTGCACGCCGACGACGCTGCGGCCGCGCAGGGCCGGATCGGGGTTCTTGGCATCCAGACCCTTGCCGGGGGCGCTGACGATCGTCCCGCAGAAGCCGCTGCCGCAGGGAGCGATGCGAATGCGCGAACTGCCGGTCTCGGTGAGCCACAGGCCTGCCGGATCGGCCGCCCGTGCCGTGCTGGTCACTGCGCCGGCCGCAAGCATCGCCAACCCGAAACGGCTAAGCCACGAACGCATCGTCATTCCTCCTGGTGAATTTCGCACGGCTCCGCGCCAGCCACGGATGTGCTCCGTCAACGCGACGGTGGCGTCGGCAGGGCGGTGCCGAGATAGGTCTCCACGACCTCGCAGAAGGGTTGGCCCGCACCCGTGGCGAGCACGGCATCGACCTCGAACAGCGGATCGACCGGTCCCGATTGCGTCTCCGGGGCAGGCGCGCGAACTTCGACGGTCCGGCGCACCGGAGCGAGCGGACGTACGACCCGGCCGAATGGCGTGCGGGTCTGGTCCAGCGTGGCGTTCATCTCGGGCGTCAGCCGGGCCGGGACGTACCAATTGTCAGCCTCCGACATCACGTGATCGCCGCAGACGAGGCGCACCCGCCGGTAGCGCACCGGTTCGTCCGGCCCGATATCCAGCCGGGCGCGCTGCGCGACACTGAGCGGTTTGTCCGGACCCGGCAGCCGCTGGGCGACGAGGTGCGGATCGGCCGCCAGCCTGTGCTCGGCACACCAGCTTTCGAGTGCGAATGTCGCGCTCTGGGAGGCGAGGATGCGGCCGCGCAGATCGGCGACGAGGGCCTCAGTGCTCGCGGTCCGGTCGATGGCCGCCGGAGCCTCGGATGCGGCCTTATCCGGGCCACTCACCGACAGCGCGGCCAGCCAAGCCAGCAGGACGACGGTGCGCTGACGGCGGCCGAGGGGATGCGCGATGCAGTTCGGCTGCCGGACAACGGGCTGGCCTGACAACGGCATCTCCACACGTCGACTCCTGGGGGCGGACCAGATTCAGCGGGCGGTTAAACGCCGGCTGCCCTTCAGAGTCCATCCCGGTCATCGGCATCGTTGAAAGGAGAGCCCTGTCGGCGCCGGCCTTATCGCCGCCTCGCCGGCGGCAGGTCGGTACAGAGGCCGAGCGCGGCCTCGGCGGCGAGGCCGACGGTCTCTCCCAGAGTGGGATGCGGATGGATCGTCCGGCCGATATCGATTGCGTCTGCCCCCATTTCGATGGCCAGCACGATCTCGCCGATCAGGTCGCCCGCGCTCGGACCGACAACGGCGCCGCCCACGACGCGCTTGGTCCCGGTCTCGAACAGCAGTTTGGTCAGGCCGTAATCTGCACCGTTGGCGATGGCCCGGCCAGAGGCGGCCCAGGGGAACCGCGCCACCTCGACATCGCGGCCGGTCGCCTTCGCGGCCGTCTCGGTGAGGCCGACCAAGGCGATCTCGGGATCGGTATAGGCCACGGACGGGATGGCCGCGGCATCGAATCCGGCTCTGTGGCCGGCGGCCACCTCGGCGGCGACATGGCCCTGGTGGACGGCCTTGTGGGCGAGCATCGGCTGGCCCACGAGATCGCCGATGGCGAAGATATGCGGCACGTTCGTGCGCATCTGGGTATCGACCGGCACGAAGCCGTTCTCCACGGTCACGCCCGCCGCCTGCAGACCGAGGGCGGCCCCGTTCGGCCGGCGGCCGGCCGCCTGGAGCACGAGGTCGTAGGTCGTGGCCTGCGCCTCACCCGACAGGGTGACGGCGATGCCTTCCGGGCCGGCCGTCGCGGAGGCCACCTCTGTCGCGGTGAGCAGGCGGCCGAAGCGGTGTGCGTTGCGCTTGGTCCAGATCGCCACGAGATCGCGGTCCACCCCCTCCAGCAGAGTCGGCAGCCGCTCGACGACGTCGACCTGGGCACCCAACGCGCTGTAGACGGTCGCCATTTCCAGGCCGATGATCCCACCGCCGATCACCAGAAGGCGGTTTGGCACACACGGCAGCTCCAGCGCGCCGGTGGAATTCACGATGCGCGGATCCTCCGGCAGCATTGGCAGGGCCACGGGGGACGAGCCCGCCGCCACGATCGCCCGGGCGAAGACCAGATCCCGTGTCCCGCCATCGTGGATCACCGCGACCGTATTCGGACCGGTGAATCGTCCGGTGCCGCGGATGACGGCGACCTTGCGCTGTCTTGCCATCTGGGTCAGCCCATCGGTGAGACGGCGTACGGTGCCGGCCTTGAAGGTCCGCAGCTTCTCCAGATCAATCGTCGGCGCGCCGAAGCTGATGCCGTGGACGGCGAGGCGTTGGGCCTCCTCGGTGACGGCCGCCACGTGCAGCAGCGCCTTGGACGGAATGCAGCCGACATTCAGGCATACGCCGCCGAGGGTCGCTTCGCGCTCGACCAGGATCACCCGCTGTCCGAGATCGGCGGCGCGGAAGGCGGCCGAATAGCCGCCGGGGCCGGCGCCGATCACCAGCACGTCACAATCCGTGTCCGTGTGCTGGGTGGCGATGGGCGCCGCTTGCGCAGAAGCAGGGACAGGCGGCACATCTGCGGTGATGTCCGCAGCGACGCGGGCGATCAGCGTCCCGGCCGAGACCGTGTCGCCGGGGCCGACCAGCATCTCCACGAGGTGACCCGCCACCGGCGACGGGATGTCCAAAGTCGCCTTGTCGGATTCGACCACCAGCAGCGTCTGGTCACGGGCGATCGCTTGGCCGGCTGTGACCGGGATCTCGATCACCGGCACGTCGGCATAATCCCCCAGATCGGGGACGCGGATCTCGTGGGCCTCGGGCATGGCGCGAACCGTCACAGCAGGGCGCGGCGCAGGTCCGACAGGACCGACGCAATGTGTCCGAGGAAGCGGGCGGCCGCGACGCCGTCCACCACGCGATGGTCCCAGGAGAGGCTAAGCGGCAGGATCAGGCGCGGCTGGAAGGCATTTCCATCCCAGACCGCCTCCATGCGTGAGCGCGCCGCCCCCAGGATCGCCACCTCGGGGGCGTTGATGATCGGGGTGAAGCCATCGCCGCCGATCCCGCCAAGCGACGACACCGAGAAGCAGCCGCCCTGCATATCGGAGCCCGGCAAGGTCCCGGCTCTGGCCTTCTCGGCCATCGCGGTCATTTCGGTGGCGATTTCGATGATCCCCTTGCGGTCGCAGTCGCGCACCACCGGAACCATCAGGCCTTTCGGCGTGTCCACCGCAAAGCCGACATGGACGTAGTCCTTCAGGATGAGGTCGCTGCCCTCCAGGGAGGCATTGAAGCGCGGGTAGACCCGCAATGCCGAGGCCACGGCCTTGATCAGAAAGGTCACCATGGTGACCTTCGCGGGCGGCGTGCGCGTCTGCGTATTCAGGCCGATGCGGAAGGCCTCGATCTCGGTGACGTCGGCCCGGTCGAAATTGGTCACGTGCGGGATCGTCAGCCAGTTGCGGCTGAGATTGGCGCCGGACAGCGACTGGATCCGCGATAGCGGCTCACGCCGGATCGAGCCGTACTTGGCGAAATCGACCGCCGGCCAAGCTGGCAGGCCGGCACCGATGCCCGAGGCGCTGGGTTGAACCGCCGGGGCAGCAAGGGCGGCCTTGACGAAGGCGTTGACGTCGTCGCGCAGGATCCGGCCCTTGGGACCGGTCGCTGGCACGCGGTCCAGGGCCACGCCGAGTTCGCGGGCGAGCTGGCGCACGGACGGGCTGGCATGCACGTCGCCGGTCGAGGCTCGGAGTGGCGTGGCCGGTGGCGCAACCTGCCCTCCCCCTTCTGCGGGGGAGGGTGGTACCTGCGTCAGCGGGGGGCGGGCCGGGACAAAGTCTTGCCAGGGGGGAGCCTGGCCTCCGGACTGGGCCGAGCCAATTTGAAGGCCGGCGCTTCCTTCTGGACCGTCGCTCCCCTCTCCCGACCCCCTTCGGGGGCTGTTCTCCCCCGCAGAGCGGGGAAGGGAGGCTGGTGCCGGCTCCGTACCGCCTTCCGTGGGCTCCACCATCAGGATTGGTGTCCCCTCAGAAACTTTCGATCCCACCGAGACCAACAGCTCGCGCACTGTACCGGCGACCGGGGAGGGGACCTCCATCGTGGCCTTGTCGGATTCGATGCTGAGGATCAGGTCGTCCACCGCGAGCCGGTCACCCGGCTTCACCAGAAGCTCGATGACAGGCACGTCCCAGTAATCGCCGATATCCGGAAGGGCGATCTGCAGCGCGGCGCTCATGCGGGTGGGTTTCCGGTTTCGGGAAGGCACTGGCTCGGGCTGTCTGCGTGCAGGCAGCGGATTGGCGACTCTCCGGACATCCCATCCACCGCCTCATCCTGAGGTGCCGGAGCGCAACGGAAGCCTCGAAGGAGAGCTTCAGGGACCGTCGCGTCCTCTGGGAGGCTCCTTCGAGGCCCCCGACGCGGGCATCTCAGGATGCGGTCGTGGATGGGATGTGCGTGTTCATCATGTCAGACGGTCCAGGGCGCGGGCGCGTCCGCCGCGATGCCGTATCGGCGGATCGCATCCGCCACCGTGGTGCGCGGGACCGTGCCGGCTTCCGCGAGGGCATGCAGCGCCGCGATGGCCACGTGCTGCTGGTCGACCTCGAAGAACCGGCGCAGCGCGTGGCGGGTGTCGCTGCGGCCGAAGCCGTCGGTGCCGAGGGCCACGAAGCGTGCGCCGACATAGGAGGCGATCAGCTGCGGATAGGCCCGGACATAATCGCTCGCCGCGACGATGGGTGTCGGGCCCGGCAGAAGCGCCGCCACATGGCTGACCGGCGCCTCTGCCTCGGGGTTGAGCATCGCCTGCCGCTCGGCCTCGCGGGCGTCGCGGGCCAACTCGCTGAAGCTCGTCACGCTGAACACCTCAGCCGCGACACCGAAATCCTGCGCCAGAAGCTCGGCGGCCGCGATCACCTCCGGCAGGATCGCGCCGGAGCCCAGAAGGCGCACCGCGGCCACTCCGTCCTCCGGTCCCGAAAGGCGGTACAGGCCCTTCAGGATGCCGGCCTCCGCCCCCTCCGGCATGGAGGGCTGGGCGTAGTTCTCGTTCATCGCCGTGAGGTAGTAGAACGCGTCCTCGCCGTCTTCCATCATCGCCCGGGCGCCCCGGTCGACGATCACCGCCATCTCGTACGCGAAGGCCGGATCGTAGGCCCGGCAATTCGGGATCGCGGCCGCCTGCATGTGGCTCGACCCATCCTGATGCTGCAGACCCTCGCCGCCCAGCGTCGTGCGGCCCGCCGTGGCGCCGATCAGGAAGCCGCGGGCGCGCTGGTCGGCCGCCGCCCAGATCAGGTCGCCGACCCGCTGGAAGCCGAACATCGAGTAGTAGATGTAGAAGGGCAGCATCGACAGGCCGTGGACGCTGTAGGCCGTCGCCGCCGCCGTCCAGGACGAGATCGCCCCGGCCTCGGTGATGCCTTCCTCCAGAAGCTGCCCGTCCCGGGCCTCGCGATAGTAGAGCATCGAGCCGGCATCCTCCGGCTCGTAGAGCTGACCGTCCGGGGCGTAGATCCCGACCTGCCGGAACAGGTTGGCCATGCCGAAGGTCCGTGCCTCGTCGGCGACGATCGGGACGATGCGGGGCCCGAGGTCCTTGTGTTTCAGCAGGTTGCCGAACAGGCGCACCACCGCGGTCGTCGTTGACATCTCCTTGCCGCCGGCTTCGAGCGCGAAGCCCGCATAGGTCGAGAGCGGCGGGACCGGGACGGTCGGCGCCGTCCGGCGGCGGGCCGGCAGCACGCCACCCAGGCTCTCCCGGCGTTCGCGCAAATAGCGCATCTCGGCACCGTCCTCGGCTGGCTTGTAGAAGGCGAGCCCTTCCACTTGAGCGTCCGTGAGCGGCAGGGCGAAGCGGTCGCGGAAGGCGCGGAGCGCATCCACGTCGAGCTTCTTGGCCTGATGGGCGGTCATGCGCGATTCGCCCGCGCCGCCCATACCGTAGCCCTTCTTGGTCTTGGCCAGGATCACGGTCGGCCGCCCCTTGGTGGCCTTGGCGGCGGCAAAGGCCGCGTGCAGCTTTCGGAAATCATGGCCGCCGCGCTTCAGCCGGTCGACATCGGCGTCCGACATGTGGGCGACGAGCTCGCGCACCTCCGGATCCTCGCCGAAGAAGTGGGCAAGGTTGTAGGCGCCGTCCTTGGCGCCGAGCGTCTGGTACTTGCCGTCGACCGTCTCGGCGAACCGGCGCAGCAGGGCGTGGTTGGTGTCGCGGGCGAAGATCCCGTCCCACTCCGAGCCCCACAGCACCTTGATGACGTTCCAGCCGGCACCGCGGAACAGGCTTTCCAGCTCCTGGATGATCTGGCCGTTGCCGCGCACCGGACCGTCGAGCCGCTGCAGGTTGCAGTTGATGACGAAGGTGAGGTTGTCGAGGTTTTCACGCGCGGCGAGCGCGAGGCCGCCGATCGACTCGGGCTCGTCCATCTCGCCGTCGCCGAACACGCCCCAGACATGGCGCCCGGCTGTGTCGGCGAGCCCGCGATGGCCCAGATAGCGCATGAACCGCGCCTGGTAGACCGCGTGGATCGGCCCGATGCCCATCGAGCCGGTGGGGACCTGCCAGAAATCCGGCATCAGCCAGGGATGCGGATAGGAGCACAGGCCGTCGCCCGCGATCTCCTGGCGGTAGTGCTTGAGCTGCTCTTCAGAGAGCCGCCCCTCGAGGAAGGCCCGGGCGTAGACCCCCGGTGCCGAATGCGGCTGGAAGTAGACGAGATCCCCGTCGGTCCCGCCCTTGAAGAAATGATTGAAGCCGACCTCGAACAGCTCCGCCGCCGAGGCGTAGCTCGCCACATGGCCGCCGAGTTCGCCGTACGCCATGTTGGCGCGCACCACCATGGCCAGCGCGTTCCAGCGCATGATCGAGGTCAGGCGTTCCTCGATGTCGAGATCACCCGGATAGCGCGGCTGCTTTTCCAGGGGAATCGTGTTGCGGTAGGGCGAGTAGGGCAGGGCCTCGTCGAGGATGCCGATCTCCTTCGAACGCCGCTCAAGCCGGTCGAGGATGAAGCGGGCCCGGGTCGCGCCCTCGGTGCGGAACAGCGATTCCAGGGCCGCCAGCCAATCCTGGGTCTCGGCCGGGTCGTGATCGACCTCGGCGGACCGCGCGATCGTGGCTTTCGGCGGTATGGCGTTCATCGGCGCGACTTCCCTATGTGCCTGGGATCGTACCGCCGACGCACTGACCGGGCTTGCCGAAGATTTGCCCCTGGCTCTGGATTATAGGATTATTCATCCCGAAAACCGCAGAGAACGGATCGGTTTTTCCTCAGCGGCCGGTCGATCCGAGGGCTGCGGGTCGATCGGCACGCTGACGGGCCGGATTTTCACGAAAGGCAACGGCATGGCCCCGCGATCGGTCCCCCTCGATGCCGCTTCCGTGCGTATTCTCGGACGCCTTCAACAGGACAGCGAAATCAGCATCGCGGATTTGGCCGAGCAGGTCGGACTCTCGACCTCGCCGTGCTGGCGGCGGGTGAACGACCTGAAGGAGGCCGGCGTGATCCGCGGCTGCGTCGCGGTGGTGGATCCGCTGAGCTTGGGGCTCGCGGTCAACGTCTTCGTGCATGTCTCGCTGGAGAAGCAGACCCAGGCCGCGCTTCAAGCCTTCGACGAGGCGGTGCGCAACCGCCCGGAGGTGATGGAGTGCTATCTGATGAGCGGCGAGGCCGATTACATGCTGCGCGTCGTGGTGGAGGATCTGGGCCAGTACCAGAAGCTCGTGCTGGACCACCTGACCCGGATCCCCGGGGTGGCCAACATCCGCTCCAGCTTCGCGCTGGGGCAGGTGAAATACACGACGGCGCTGCCGCTCGGCCACCTGACCCGATGAGTCGGGATCGTCGACGGCCGCGCAAGATTGCCGTGCGGTGCTGGCTCTGATTGGAAGGTTTCAGCCTCGGGCGCGGACGAAGGCCGCGCCGCGCGAGGAAAAGATGGTGGAGCCTAACGGGATCGAACCGATGACCTCTTCCATGCCATGGAAGCGCTCTCCCAGCTGAGCTAAGGCCCCAATTTTTAACGGCGGGTCACGTCCCAGACAGGGCCGCGTCGCGCAAGGGAAGAATGGTGGAGCCTAACGGGATCGAACCGATGACCTCTTCCATGCCATGGAAGCGCTCTCCCAGCTGAGCTAAGGCCCCACTTTAACATACACCGCGGTTTGGGTCCCGCGGGGTCTCGCCGTCCGGCTTGCGTCCGGCGAGGCCGGTTCTATAGGCGGCTCGCACCGCGGACTCAACCCCTTTTTTCACGCTCGTCAGCAGGGGCTTGAAGGTGAGGCGGAGACCGCCTCAGCTCTCCTCGTCGTTCTCGATATCGCCGTCGATCAAGTCGGAGACATCGTCGTCGCCGGTATCCTCCTCCTCGAGGAAGGTATCGTCCTCGGCCGCATCCCCATCCTCGACGGTCTCGTCGTCGGGTGTGGGATCCGCCTCATCCTCGGCGGCCTCGACCTCGTCGAGGGAGACCAGCTCCGGCCCCTTCTCGTCCGTCTCGTCCTCGTCGTCGTTGGTGTTCGAGGCCCGCGACAGCGCCGGAGGCGCCGCACGGCTCGATGTTGCCACCGCCTGATAGACCGCCCCGCATTTGGGGCAGACGGCGGGATCACGGGCGAGGTCGTAGAACTTCGCGCCGCAGCTCATGCATTGGCGCTTCAAGCCAAGTTCCGGTCGGGCCACGGGCGGACACCTCGTCGTCACTACTATCTCGGGGGAGGGGCCCCGTTAGTCGCGGGCGTCGCCCCTGTCAATCGACCCCGTCGCGACCTTGCAGGGCGGCATCCCCGGGCCGCGCCCCCCGAGGGACCCGGTGGATGACGTAAGTCGGTACGCGTGTTAACCGCACCCCGATTCCATGGTCCGAATGCAGCGGCGCGGCGAGCCTGTGCAACGCGCCGGATCCCGGCCCACTCATCAAGACCGAACGGACGTTCCGTGTCGCACGATTTGCCCCCTGAACCCCTGACCGCCGCGCCGGGCACGCCCCTCACGGGGCGTCTTCGCCCGCCTGGCGACAAATCAATCTCACACCGCGCGATGATCCTCGGCCTGCTGAGCGAGGGCGAGACCCGGGTCGAGGGTCTGCTCGAGGGCGACGACGTGCTGCGTACCGCTGCCGCCGCCAAGGCTCTCGGTGCCGGTGTCGAGCGTCTCGGTGACGGGCGCTGGCGCGTGCGAGGCGTCGGCATCGGGGGCTTGAGTGATCCGGCCGAGGTTCTCGATTTCGGCAATGCCGGGACCGGCTCGCGGTTGATGATGGGTGTTGTCGGCGGCCAGCCCGTCACCGCGACCTTCGACGGCGACGCCTCCCTCCGTTCACGCCCGATGCGCCGCATCCTCGATCCGCTCACCCGGATGGGCACGCAGGTCCTGTCCGAGGCCGAGGGCGGGCGCGTCCCGCTGACCTTACGCGGACCGCGGGAGGCGATACCGATCACCTACGAGACGCCGGCCGCCTCGGCGCAGATCAAATCGGCGGTGCTGCTTGCCGGTCTCAACGCCCCGGGAACGACGACGGTGATCGAGGCGGCGGCGACCCGCGACCACACCGAGCGGATGCTGCGGCTGTTCGGCGCCGCGGTCGAGGTCGCGCCGCACGGGGCCGAGGGTCATGGCCGCCGCATCGTGCTCACCGGGCAGCCGATCCTGCGCGGAACCGATGTGGTGGTGCCCGCCGATCCGTCTTCGGCGGCATTCCCGCTGGTGGCTGCGCTGATCGTGCCCGGCTCCGACGTTGTGATCGAGGGCGTGATGATGAACCCGCTCCGGACCGGTCTCATCACCACCCTGCTGGAGATGGGCGCGCAGATCGAGCGCGTCGCCGAGCGCGACGAGGGTGGGGAAACCGTCGCGGATCTGCGGGTGCGCGCGAGCCGCCTGAGCGGCGTCGATGTCCCGGCCGAGCGGGCGCCCGCGATGATCGACGAGTATCCGGTGCTGGCTGTGGCGGCGAGTTTCGCCATGGGTCGGACGCGGATGAACGGCTTGCATGAGTTGCGCGTCAAGGAGTCCGATCGTCTGGCCGCCGTGGCGGCAGGTCTGGCGGCCAACGGCGTCCGCTACACGGTCGCGGGCGACGACCTGATCGTGGAGGGCGACGGAACGCCGGCGGCCGGGGGCGGCACGGTGGCGACCCATCTCGACCACCGCATCGCCATGGCGTTTCTGGTGATGGGGCTCGCAACGCGCGACCCGGTGACGGTGGATGACGGTGCGATGATCGCTACGAGCTTCCCGACGTTCCTGCCGACCATGCGCGCCCTTGGCGGCCGGATCGGGGCGTGAACGCGATGCCGCTCGTCATCGCCATCGACGGTCCGGCCGCCTCAGGCAAGGGCACGCTGGCCAAGCGTCTGGCCGATCATTACGGCCTGCCGCATCTCGACACCGGTCTGCTCTATCGCGCCGTCGCACTGGCTCTGCTCGATGCGGGTCTCTCGCTCGACGATCACGCGGCCGCGGCCCGGGCGGCCGAAGCCCTCGATCCGGAAAAGCTCGACGACCCGCGCCTGCGCGAGCGGGTCATGGGGGAGGCCGCCTCGAAGGTCTCGGCGGTCCCGGAGGTCCGTGCCGGGCTGCTCCAATGGCAGCGTCGCTTCGCCGCCGATCCACAGGGTGCCGTGCTCGACGGGCGCGACATCGGCACGGTGGTGTGTCCCGAAGCCGAGGTGAAGCTGTACATCACGGCCTCGTCGGAGGAGCGCGCGCGCCGCCGCCATCGGGAACTCGCCGGCCGCGGCGAGACGGCGAGTTTCGCGACCATCCTGGCCGATATCGAGGCGCGTGATGCCCGTGACGCCGGCCGGGCAGCCGCGCCTCTCAGAATGGCTGGCGACGCTGTGCGTCTCGATACGACGCAGCTGGATGCCGACGCGGCTTTCGACGAAGCGCGAACGATCGTGGAGCGGGCGCGGGGCAGCGCCCGCTAAGGGATCTTCCCCGGTCCTTGTTGACCCCTCGGTTCGGCTCACCTATTGCGGACGCGCCGTCCCCGGTAACCGACCTCAGGCGCACCCGGGACGCGAGCGCGTAGCTCAGCTGGTAGAGCAACGGACTTTTAATCTGTAGGTCCTGGGTTCGAGTCCCAGCGCGCTCACCACTGTTATCAGCAACTTACCTGGCGTGCGGCGGACCTTCTCGGCGCTGTGGGTAACAATCCAGGTAACGCAAGCTGCGGAACGAACCGGCGGCCTAATTTCCGGTCCAGCCTCACTGGCATGAACGAAGCGAGGTCGCGAGTGCGACCAACGTGCTGCAGCCGGGTACGGATCGCCCAGATGCGCTTCGGCTTGAACGGTGGCTTCGGGCTGATGAGGCGGCCGAGGTTCCAGGGTTGGCGGGTTGTGTCGCTACCTAATGGCATGATGAGGCTCTGTTTGAAGAGCCGTCAGCATCACACCTCGAACGCGGTCCAGCCGCCCCGCAACTGCGCGCCAATACCGGGCCTTGTCCTTCGTCCAGGAATTAGACATTCGGTTCGGCGCCCAATCTAGACAGGTCGTCCGTTACCTCAGCTCTAGCAGGCTGCTGCAAAAGTCGCTGGCCACTGGGCTTTGCGGATGATTCACTCTGTCGATGGCGTCGGTGGGGTGTGAGCGATGCGCGGGCGTGAAGAGGGATCGGCCAACCTGTTCAGCTAC
>Ga0316228_1000619_pt1 | contig 45359 bp, 78 predicted proteins | sample TBH18021metaG_FD_206005 | JGI IMG/M metagenome (GOLD analysis project Ga0316228, IMG submission 206005) | Freshwater microbial communities from Trout Bog Lake, Wisconsin, USA - TBH18021 | ecosystem: Environmental > Aquatic > Freshwater > Lake > Hypolimnion/Profundal zone | place: USA: Wisconsin... | reverse complement strand
AATAAAACAGTGGCTTCCCTAGTGTTTCCCTCAGTTGTCGTAAATAATGCTCTTATTGTATAGAGTTGGTTGATTTGTGGGGCAGGAATTACACCTTCTGAAATTTGAATTGAAATCACTTTTCCGGGGGCAGCTACTTGCTTATCAGGAAAAGTAATTGGATCGGGATTAATAGCTGGACCAATCATTACAAGACCGGGCTGATCCGCAGTTACCGAAGTCACGCTGCTGATAGTCTCCAAAGTATCAAGAATATAGGTGCAATCAATATCGTAATAAATTGATTCGGAGGTCCGTTTTTCTAAAATGTAACTATTCATGAGCTTGCCAATAATCCTGTCTTGGTGAAACGTGCCAATAATCTAATCTTTGCGCTACTTGCCAATTTGTCGGTCTTGGTGAAACGTGCCAAACTTTATCCGATTTTTGGAAGATTGGAGCGCAAATATAAACGTCTACTGCATTGCCCGATTCTACTACTGCGACTATGACATAGTTCTTTGCATTAGTCGAATCTTGAGCGTTTGCAGCCTCGTCAATGTTAAGCGAAGCTGTAAGGACTTGACTGACAATATCTTCAGCCAATCCTGCCTCGATAACATTTACCGGGGCAATCATGTTTTGAATGACTAAATCTTCAGCATTTCCAGCTTCTGCCATTTGCAAATAAGCTGTCATTGACTCCGATGCAGCATCAGAAGCCAGCCCTGATTCTGCTACTGATAGTAGCGCAATCATGTTTTGGGTTTGAACGTCTAAGGCATTAGCAGTTTCGATTGCTGCCAAATAAGCCGTTATATTTTGAGAAACGGTATCTTGAGCATTGGCAGCTTCAGTAACAACTACCGAAGCAATCATGTTTTCAGATTGAGTAGATTGAGCGTTTGCAACCTCAGATATTGATATTGGTGCTGTCATATTTTCTGACTGAGCATCCTGAGCATTTACAACTTCATTTACAGAAGTCGGTGAAAACATTGTTTCGGATTGAGTATTTGTAGCGTTTGCAGTCTCTGTTATCGTTACTGGAGCAGTCGAATTTTCTGAAATTGTCTCAATGGCAGATCCAGTTTCGATAATTACACCTTGAGCCGTCATGTTTTCAGAAACGGTATCTACCGCATTTCCAGCCTCAGATATGGCAACTGGAGCCGACATTGTTTCGGATTGGCTATCTATAGCAGTGGCTGACTCAGTAACCAAAATAGGGGTAGTTGTGTTCTCTGATACGGTATCAACTGCATTCCCAGCCTCTGAAACCACGCCCTGAGCCGTCATATTTTCTGAAACCGTATCCATTGCAGACCCGGATTCAGAAACGCTATTAGGAGCCGTCATTGACTCAGAAACAGTATCTATTGCACTTGCAGACTCAGATACTGATATTGGAGCCGACATTGACTCGGATTGAGAATCTACCGCATTTCCAGCTTCAGTCACTGCAACTGGAGTATTTGTATTTTCCGAAACAGTATCTACGGCATTTCCTAGTTCAGACAAAGTAACAGGAGCTGACATTGACTCGGAAACTACATCAACAGCAGACGCACTTTCAGATATTGACGCTGGAGCAAACATTGATTCAGAAACCGAATCAACTGCATTTCCAGCTTCCGCAATATTTAACGGAGCAAAATTATTTTGTGAAACAGTATCAACAGCATTACCTGTCTCAGATAAATTTCCATAAACAAGGACAAGTATGGATTGAGAATCTTGAGCATTCCCATTTTCTGAAATAGTAACAAAAAAAGTTGTTACTTTGCCATAAAGCCCCGATATTGGAGCACCCGAAAATGGATAGCTACCAAACATTAATCACTCGCTGGAAGTGGGGTATTTCCCTCGGCTAACCATGTTTTATATGCCTCATAGTCAACATTGCCATCTGCAAAAGGAATATATGCGTTATCTGCCAATCTAAGGACCATTGGAGCAGGTTTCCCGGTATTTGGATTATTTATAAGTTGGTACATTTATAACCTTGCATCCGCTTTATATGATACAGAAGCACCAAAATCTACAGAAACGTTGCTTGTGTAAAAATAAATAGAAAGATTATCAGTAGTTACGCCATAAACAGGCATTGAATTTAATGTTCCTGATGAACAAAAAATGGTTGAAAATGAAACAGTAACCGATGGAGAAGTCCGCATTCTTACTGGAAATACTGTAGTTAACCAAGGAGAAGTTCCTCCGTATCGAATACCATAATAAGCTTGTGATGGAGCTGAATAATAGTAACGGAAGCAATAAATTAACTCTTGCTCATAATTTCTAAAATCCCAGCTAGTAGCATATGAACCGCTTTCCAACTGTGGATAAGCAAGAGTTCCCGTATTAAATTCAACAGTTAAATTTGATCCAGCAGTTAATCCTGTGACTGTAATTGGGCTTGCTGCGTAAGAACCGCCATTAATTCGTCCTTGAGCAGTTCCTTGCCAAGATAATGTATAGCTAGTGCTGTCCGCTACCAAAGCCCCTTCAATTACTTGCTGTAAGCTTCCTGCGCTAATAGTAATGCCGATTGGCACTCCAGTTGAGCCTTGAGTAAAGGTGTAGGTACACCCTCCTGAGCCAGCTTTCCACATATCATGACCATACACTCCAGCAGATAAAGCTGTCCCCGAGGTATAAGCCATTTGATTGACAATAAATCCAGCGTCAATTAATCGATTTTTAAATCCGAATGTATTTGGAGTGTTTACGGATGTTGCACTTGCTACGCCCAAAACTGGAGTAATTAAAGTTGGACTATTTGCTAATACATTTGCGCCCGACCCTGTATTTGAAGCAAAAGAATCAAAAGCAAAACTCCAAGAAGCTGCGGATGTTCCTGAAGTCAAAATACAAATAATTTTTGCTGTTGAGTTGGGCAAAACCACGCCAACTAAATTTGAACCTGAACTATTAACAGTTAAATTACCAGTGCTGTTGTTAATTACTTGATAACTCCAGCCTTGAGCCAAAGTGCTTGTAACTGGCAATACTATTGTTTGAGTTGATGATCCAGTAAATACCTGATTAAAAGTGCTTGTATTAGTTAAAGTTGTAGTTCCTGCTGCCGTTGCAGTAGTAGTAAAACCTAAAAATGCTGCTAAAGCAGATTGAAGCGTAGACTGACCAGTACCGCCACCACTCGCTCCAAGAATTCCCCAAGCTGGAGCTGCTGCATTTCCTGCAGAAATTAATGCTTGACCGAAAGTGCCAAATCCAGTTGTTCCGCTTAATGCTGGAGTAGCTCCTAAATTAGTGGAAAACCCTAATGCTCCTGAAGCGTTGATAACGTGAGCAGATTGACCTGAAGATCCCCAAGCAAAATATGATTTAAAACCATTGCCCGAGCCAAAAGTTATATCCCCATCATGACCGGAAAAATAAATTCCGTTATTGATAGAGTAAAAATCTGTGGGAGTTCCTGAACTATATACCGATGAGTTCATTCCAAACTCACCGTAATAACTTGAATCAGTTCCTAAGTCATTGCTTAAAACGTAATTAGCTGAAGCTCCAGCAGTTCCGCTTTTGTTTTGCAAAAGAGACTGAAGATAACTTCCTGAAACACTTGCGCCAACAGAAAAGCCAGTGTTTGACGCATTAAAACTAAGATTTGGAGTCGTGTTAGTTGTTGAAGTTGTCAACAATACTGGGACAGATACGGTCCCAGTTGAATCTTGAAATACTGCTTTATTAGCTGGGTAATCGACCCATACGTCCTGCGTACCACTGGAGAAGTTCACCAATGATCCAGCGTTGGACGAGGACAGCACTGTAGTTCGAGCAAGCGTAGTGCCTCCCGAGCCAACAGTGCCATAACCTACCTCCCAGTTTGCGCCCGACTGATCGGCAATAACATAATAAGTCGTGTTATTTGCCCCTACCCCTGCGGAGAAGGTTTGATAGCCAAGGGCTGCACCTGCGAGAGTTGCCGTACCCGTACCGGGAGAGATTGTGGTCTCTCGTACCCGGTTAACTAATAAAAATGTCATGATTAGACGGCAGCGATTTCAGTTTCTTTGAAATAACGCTTTTGGTCTTCACCGTCTGCGTCTTTGTAGGCTACCAAAAAAACGATTTCGCCAGTGTTTTCGTCAAAAGCAAACTTTTCAACAGTCCCAGTAATAGGGGCTGTAATGATTTGAGATACTTCTTGACCTTGAGTAAATTTAGGCATGATTTATTCCTTAGAGGCTTAGTGAGTAAGTAACTTGAACAACGTTACCGCTATTAACAGGCTGATTACCGCCAGTGAATGCGCCAGCAGACAACAAAGTACCTGCAGTGCTCATCAATGTAGTAACTGCGCCAGTGCCGTAAGTAATAAACGCACCGACCAAAGTACCTGCGCCAGTCATTGTGAAGCTAGTTGGTGTTGAAGTGGAGATTGCGCCAGCAGAAGCAGTGCCGAATGCAGGAGCAACACGAGCTGCAAAAGTAGGAGCATTGGTTGAACCAGCTTCATTCCAGCCACTATGAGAAGCCATCGTATCGGAAGCAGCAACTGCTGTATAGCCGATAGAGCTAATCAAGCCCATGTAAGGACCTGTTACGGTATAAGCTGAGCCAGTCAAAGCTGTCTGCAGCATCAAGTTTTTACCTAGGGTACAAACTACGTTTTCGATTGTGTCTTCCCAAAGCAGGGGACCGCCTTCGTATTCAAAGCATTTAAAAGTGTAAACACCTTCTGCTTGGGCAGATTCGCCCATGCCAGCGATTGAGGCAATGCTCATATTCGCTGACTCTACTGCGTTTAGTTGATCTTTCATTTTGGTTCCTTATTCGTCTAAATCAAAGTTGATGACTGGCTTGCATATACAACGGCAATTTGGTAAATCACCGGGTAATCCCCGCACTTCTTCCCCGTACATTACCCCAATTACGGGAGGATTGTCGAATGAATACTCATTACCCGACATTCTAATATGATTCACCCGAGGCTCTTTACCTCCACCGGAGTGTATCCATATAAAGCTTTTAACTCCAAGCGTTTTAAGTCTTGCAGTATTGATCGATTGATAAGCCTTGCGAGTCTGATCCAATGCAACATTCCTCGCATGACGAATATTGCCATTGTATTTTTTTGTCAGGAAGGGGACAAGATCCTCCATTCCTTTTCCAGTTGTAATGCTTCGCATGACCTGACCTTGGACTTCGGCTAGGTACTTTTGCGGAATTACTTTGATAAGATTTGCAGCTTCTTGGGTGCTTGCCTTGATTACATCGTTGATCTGAGCATTCCTGAAGGAAGTGTCGATCTTAAAATCCTCCGCAGCGTCCTTTAATGACAGCCCCAGCGTTACGGCTGAGTTGCGGATAGTGCGCTCTATCATGCGCTCCGTTGATCGCTTAGCGACCTCATTGAAGCGTTTTGACCACTTGAGCAGCAGCCAGTTCAATAGGATTCGGGCTTGACTAGAGATTGAAGCATCCTCAGCAAACCCGAAATTGTTTTCTTTAAATAGTTTTTTGAGTTGTCTCTCAACGTCACGAGACATCAAGCCGATCAAATCGACTGTTGGCTTGGCATAGTCGGCAGCAATGCTTGCATTAGGTCGTAATGCTTTACCGACTATCCCGTTTACCTTCTTAGTTGCCTTTGGCATCTTCTTTGGCTTTTCCCCACTGAGCTACATACTCAGGAGTCATAAGCTTTTTAGCCTTGGCAGCGTTCTCAGCCTCTCGCTCGTCTTCGAGCTGAGCCCAAGTTTTGTTACCAATCTTAGCCAAAAACTTCTTTTTTGCTTCTTCAAAGCTAGGCATCTTGCTCTCCTTTCTTTTTAAGGAATAGCTCCCAATGAGCCGGGTGCATTCGACTTTTGCCAGTTTCGTAATTACTCCAACGTGCTTGAGTAGTATAGATCATACTGGCTGCTTTGGATTGGGATAAATGCCCTCGTGCCTGAATAATTTCCTCAGCCAAGGGGACGTATCCCATCCCCCCTCTGTTTCGTTTGTTGGTCATCATGCGTAAGCTGTCCAGTTGGCTTGCTCGTAAATCGGAACCCCAGCCACTACTGCAACAGGATTGATCCTGTAAGCATTAGCGTAGCTTGCAAAACGGAAAAACACGCTTTCACCACTGGCTTGAATACGAACCCTTCTAGCTTCACCCCTGAAATTGTTAGGAGCTGGGACGCACACGCCTTGGTCAGGCAATCCGTTACCTTCGCTCAAGCAGCCGATCTCACGAACGTCCATCATCTGACCACGAACCGCAACAACTTGGAAGTAGTCAATATTTGTCTGATCGTAACCCCACATTGCTTGGAAAATGTCACCGACATTCACGACAGCATTACGGTTAGCTGCAACACGCTCAGCTCTACGCTGGGCAACACGATCACGCTGAGCAGCAATGCCAGCAACGTATTCGGCAATGTAAGCATTCATACGCTCAGCATTGTTGAAACGGTAGGCAAAGTCAGCACGATTTCTGCGACCACTGAAGCCCCTTGCGACATTGCGCTCAGGATCTCCGAAAACCTCGATACCCAAAGCTTCGTCTTGAGCCAACAAAACATAACCCTCGGGGACAAATCTGCAACGTTCTTGAACTCTCATTTTGATTTCCTTTCGTGATTAATCAAAGACAACACCTTCAGTATATACCTATTTAGCATCGAGTCAAGGCTTTTTTGCATTTATTTTTAGGTGTATGACAAAAACAACACCATCAAAAATATTTTACAAACCCCTTGACACTATGCTTAATTAGCATGATACTAGAACTGTAGTAGAGATCAGACATCACGAAAGGAGTCAATCATGGAAGCACTAGCCCGGTACGGATACTTGGAGATCCGAGGAATTTTAGAGTTACGAGTGATCTATGCCGTTGCAATGGCAAAAGGTCATGTCCGTAGAGCTGCTGCTGCTCTTGCAGCAATAGCGGAACTTGAAGCTGCAGGTTGTTATTAATCCCCACGAAAGGAAAAATCATGAGAAACGCAAACAGAGTTATTGATCGCCAAGTCAACGAGATCTTCAATCGCATTGGCAACTGCATTCAGTTCAACATTATGAATCTCGGACGCATTGACGCTGCAGCTCGTAATGTCTTGGTTGCAAGTGGCAGTCTTGAAGCAGCCGAAGCAGCAATGGCAATCGCAATCGAGCAATACAGAGAAAATTAATTAAACCGATCACACGAAAGGATCAAATCATGAGATACCAAATTGTTGCATTAGATCAAAACGGCTGGGGTGGCTTTGACATCGAAGTCGCAAACGTAGCGGACTGCATTGAGGCTATGGCAGTTCGTGGTTACGAATTCAATCGTCTTGAAGATCGTGGCTACTTGCGTAGCGAGCTGATCGGTCAGCCAGTGTTCGCTGGTTTGTTGGGTCCAATGTATAACGGTGAAGGCTGCGTCCGTTACGAAAACCAAGCAGCCTACAACGCAATGAGCAACTAAGGAAATCAAAATGGCAATGTCTTATCAGGAACTCAAAGTTTTCGCCAATTACGTTTATAGCTTTTACGGAGCTGGCGGGGTATATGACCTCGGAGCTTCGATGGAGGAAATCAAAATGGCAATCCGTTTCCTTCAATCCAAAGCTGGAGCAGTTTATCGCTGCGGATCTCCAGTCATCGGAGACTCACTTGATCGTGAGCACGTCCGAATGATTCTTGAGGATCGCAGGATTAACCTAGCAGCAGCTTGAGTTTTTCCTCAGCGTTTGCAAGGGGCTTCCGGTCATGACCGACTAGCTCCTTATTCGCTACCAACTTTTTAGCGTAAGTAACCAATCTCTCTTTGACGGCTTTTGCATCGCTGTAGTCAGGAACGTCAGCCAGTGAGCCTTTAGCCAAATCAGGAGGGTCTCCGCTATTGTTGACCACTGTGATATTGACCCGAGGATCATTTTTGTAATGCTCAGCCAGTTTCTTGATATTCTCTGAAGCTGCGAAGTGAGCATGGAGTTGCGTATCCAATTTAACAGTGCGACCACGTTGCATATTGAGCTTAACTGCCAACTCCAAAGGTGCGTTGGTGTAAACAATGTCAACTGGACCGTCTTGTCCATCTAAAGCTTCTTTGATCTTAGCGACTGACTTGTCAAAGTTGCCAAGCACTGAGTCAAAGGTCAATGAGTCTTCAGGAGCGTTTAGGATGTCCTTAGCCAAGCTCATAGCCTCAGACTTACCTGAGCCACTACCGCCAGCAGTAAACAGGACTGGAGACTTGTCTCCGGCTTCCTTCTTCTCTTTTAGAGCGTTTTTCCAAATCTCTTTTGATAGCAGTGAGCTAGGCTCATGAACTGCTGCAGCCAGTGAAGCGTCTTTGTCAAAGTTAGGGTCTAGCTTTTTAACGAGGTCCGGGTCGATTGTGTTGCCGAATGTTGACTTGTAGTCAGCGATCAGCTTCGGGGTATCGTTTAGGATTTGTTGGTAAAAGCCGTCTTCAATACTTCGCTCATGGTCATTGAGTCCGGGTGAATGCTCGAATCCATGTTGGTCGACATATCCACCGTTAGGAAGCTCTTTGGTTTTTTTGAACCCGCTTGCTTTTGCTTGGTTAGATCCTGTCTTTTCCTCCAAAGGGAGCTCTTTTTGAGCAGACTCAGAGGACTTTTCAGCAGATCCATGAGATTCACCTTTTACTTCTTTTTTTTTAGACTCTTTGGATTCAGGAGCTGCACTAGCCCCGCCTGAACCGAACTGTCCATTCTTTGCCCGAGGATGATCTTCTTCTTTGAATTCAGCCTTGTCTTGAGTTACTTGAAGGGTTTTGCCTACAGGCTCACCACCGACTTCGGGATCTTCAAAATCTCCGTCAGTTGTCTTGTAGGAGAGGTCATCATTCTTTGGTAATGGGGTCCAAATACCGTCTTGCACCTTCTCGAAATCTTCCTCAGCGAGTTCTTCGCCTTCGGGGTCTTGATCTTCAAGAATGCCGATTTCGTTGTAGCCGGACTGCTTGTCAGTTGCCACACGTTGACGCTCATCTTCGCTGCTGATAGCACCGGAGCCGATCAATACTTGTCCAGCCTGAGCCTTAGCAAGGTTAGTCGCAGCCAATTCCTCGGCAGTTGGTGTATCGAGTGGGAGCCAGTTCAATGTAGTTTCGAGGTCGAGCTTTTTCTTGAGCTGTGGCTCTACAAAAGACTTGATAACCAGTTGATGATGACGTTCAGCGAATGGGGTAAGATCGTTTGATTGGATCGATTCCAGCATTTCGTGATAGCTTGCTTCCTCGTATTCGCCAGTGGCATTAAAGCCTTTTGGAGAAGTACCGAGCAGCTTAGTAGCTGGCACACCTGCAATAGCAGCCACGAGCTGATATTGAGTCATGATGAGGGAATCAAAGTCGGCTAGGGAAGTGTCGAATTGTTGGAATTCGTCACCCTCTTTATCGCCCAGCTTGACTCCGTAGTTGTCACGATACGCAGCCCATTGCTGCAATCTTCCGATTGCTGCGTTGGTGTCGCTCATGACGGCTTCCATGTCGGTTAGCCAAATAGTTGTCCGCTTGGACATTGCCAACTGAGGAGCTTCATTGGAGGTACGCTCTGCAGCATATACTCGCTCCATGATCTGCTGAGTCAGTGGCACACCGCCATAAATGTATTGAGGCTTGAGTACGTCTACAGGCTCAGCATGACGGAAAATGATTAAGTGGCTACGGTGAACCTTCTTACCGTTGATGATCCACCAAGTCGGTTCGTAAAAGTGCAGGGTGTCCGGCTGGCTGGCAGCAGCACCGTCTAGCATTGGAGCTGTCCAGTACGGATCAACTTGTACGATTCCTTTATAGGAATTTGGAGTCACGCCATCAATGTTGAAAGGCTTCTCGTAATAGTCTTTATCAGTCGAAATGACTTTAAACATTGCAATGCGAATGCCGAAAATTCGACCCTTACGGATGAATTCACGCATATTGAAATTGAGCTTAAATGCTTTGTCGTAAGCTTTAATGATTTTAACGGCTTCAGGATCTAGCTCGTCACCGTCAACGGTAACTACGTTATAGCCCTTGCGGATAGCGTCATCGGCTGGCATAGCACAAGCCTTATTCACTAACCAGTTTTGCGCCAAAATACCGCATAACTGAGCACCGATAAAACCTTGTGAAACATACCAGCCAACTACTGCATCGGAAACGGTGTTCATACCGTTTGCGTACATTTTGAAATTAGCTACTCCATTGCTGGAGTCATCCATAGCGTATTCGCCATAGAACGCTGGCTGAGTCTTTTTGATTGCTTCCAAAGAGTCAGCCAATTTGAATCGTTTAGCATCGGGATCGAGAATATCGAACGCATGAGTGCTGAATAGGCTTTTACGAGCCTTGGGCTTGGCAGGTTCTTGTTGAACCTCTGTCTTTCCTTTTAGCCACTTAAACATAAAATCCTATCCAAAGAAACTCTTACGAGGAATCATTATTTCAGAAAACGCTCTTGATAGCGAGTCCACTTGGTCATCATGTGATCCATTAGGGAATATTCGCATTTCGTTTATCAAGGGTGCATTCCAATCGCCTCGAAGCATTAATACGTTACCGATATTAACTTGAGCAGCAAACGGCTCTGCTCTCGTAATTTTGTCGCCCGACTCGGGTGAGCTTTTGACAGTATATCCTGACAATGCTCGGGTTAGGTATAAGACTTGCGTTTTACCTGCCTGTCCCGGATCTTGCGGAATACTTACTTTGACCGCCCGTCCATCAAGCGCAGTCGTATTAACCATTGCTGCGTCACGCTGATCGGGACCCACACGCAGTCTAACCATATCTGCAATAACAAACCTGCCATCCGATAATCGCCCAAGTTTTCCTCCAGCCGTATAGTCACCGTCTACAGTGCTGGCTAAATCCCAGCCCCTGCACCATTTAATTTCGCCAGCAGGTATTGCGTCCACGATCTGTATTTGATCGGGTTTAAACAAGTCTCCGTCTAGTGGAGCAGGTCTCTGTTGATAGAGAGCTGCCCACGTCCTCGGATTACTTTCAAATTGAGCCCAGTGCTTCTCATCGAACCATTCGGTCCAAAGGTATTCACCGATCTGTCTGCCAAGGGGATCTCCCTCGTTTTCGCATTTAGCGGGTAAGCAGACAACTTCCCAGTAATTGCCATCCTTGCATAAGATTTTGCCGGACTCGCCTTTCCAGCCATCGGGAAGTATTCGTCCAGCGAGGTCATCCTCGTGCCAACGGGTTTGGATGAGGACAATCCAGCCTCCCGGTATCAAACGGGTCTTTAGATCATCCTCGAAAGCGTCATAGGTTTTATTACGGATTGTGTCCGAATTAGCTTGCTCACGTCCCTTGATAGGGTCATCAATGATGATTCCATGAGCTCGATTACCAGTAACGCCCCCGAGAATACCGCAAGCCATGTATTCGCTGCCGTTGTCCAGTGAGAACTCTTGAGCAGCCGAAGACTCGACTGTCAGCCCAGTTCCGAAGATCCCTCGGTATCTAGGCTGCTTAATGATTGATCGGGTGCGTCTACCTAGTTTTCGGGCTAGATCGTCACCATAGCTGGCTAGGATGACTTTACGGTTCGGAGCAGCCCCAAGGTATTTGCTTGGGAATACTACGGAAGCGTAGGTCGACTTAGCCGAGCCCGGGGGCATGAATACCATCATGCGCCCATGTTTTGTATTGGCTACCTCGTCCAGCTTGGATAAGAGTAGCCTGTGATGATGAGCCATTGTGGTTTCGATAGGCTCAAAGAATTCTGTATCGGGATCGTCCGTCATAGGTCGACCCGGCACTTCTATGGCATTGGCATACTGAAGGATGTCTGATCGGGCTTTACGCCTAATCAGCAACTCCCTAGCTGCCTCGGCTTGCGATAGCAAAGAGTTCCTCGTCTGTCATGCCCTGCAGATCTGAATGCTGCGGGTTATTAAGCTTGAGCACTTGCTCCTTGTTTGCATTAAGCAATCCCAAGGGAACTTTGCTGGCTTCATTGGCTAGGTCTTGCAATGCGCCCACTAGCTTGAGAGCGATCATTCCCTCTCCAGTGGTCAGCGATTCCTCATTGACGGTATTGAGTTGAGCATTAGCCAGTCCTGATAATCGATTGGCATTAATTGCTCCGAACTTACCTGCACTGGCAAGATTAAGACTGATTGCCTTTAGGTCATCTACGAAATTTAGTACGGTAACTTGTTCGGAAACTGGAAGGGCTTTTAAATTTTGCTCAGCCGTAACTAATTGATTTGAAACGGCTTTCATGGTTTCCACACGCTTTGAAAGTCGTTCGCTTATCGAAGTCTTACTTACCCCGTATTCTCGGGATAGATCCGCAGCCTTCTCGCCCTTGAGCATTCGGCTTTTGATTTCGTCCCACTGTTTGTCAGTGAGCTTTGAAGGACGTGCCATTAGCTGACTACTCCTCTCAGCGTATTCAAAATATACGATTTATTGCCCAAAATGTATCTTCCTTTTTTGTCTCCCTGTTCGGGATACACTTAGTTTAATACAATATCTGCGGGGGGTGGTTAGGCAGACATTAGAGGATGCGAGAAGTAGAGAGTTTTTCTGCCTTCTGCTCTACGGTTAAAAATCGCCAAATCTACGCCCCCCACCCTAATCTGCTTCCACGTCTTCAGCTTTGTAAAGTTTTTGATCCGTTTTGTAAAGTTTTGAGTGCAGCATTGTAATGTTTTTGGCTTGTTTCCATGCCTTTTGAGCTACTGAGTCTGCCTTCTTGTAAAAGTTTGCCCGGTTGATTCCTACCTCGCTTGCAAGGACCTTAATCGGGATCTTGCGTCCATTCCTGTATCCAGCCGAAATGTAGACCGCATAAAAAGCAATTTGCTCCACCGGATCAAAGCTGTCAATCACCAAAGTAAATGCTGGAAAATACTTGTTTAGCGGATAGTCGACCTCATGAGTGGCTGATCCTTCATTGAGCACCTTAGCAAAGCCGGGTGGGAGACGGGGACCGCCATACTTATGCGCTTTGGCATAGTGCCAAAAATTTACGCATATTTCCTCAAATTCAGGATCGGTAAACCGTCTGCTCATCAAGTTCCTTTTTAGGTGCTGGTTACGTTTATCCAGCGTCAGAGAAAGGAATTAACTGACCGATTCGGGTCAATCTTAATCGATCAGTCAGGGTCATGCAATTTTTCCAAGGGTGAGTTCCAACAAATACTCCTCGGTGACGTATGCCTTCTCGAAGGCTTTGCGTCCAAGTCCATGAATACCGGAATTGCCTCGATGATGTTCGGGGCAGAGGGCAATGACCGGAGCATTACTGCGCTTCCCGGCTCTACGGATGTGATGAATTTCAGCAGGTGTTCCTTCTCCGTATCCGAGGTAAATACAAAGGATGCACCCGAGACTCGCAAGTTTTCCAAAATGTTCTTTCTCGGCTTTAGTTGCCATACTTGTACCCGTAAGCCAACTGGCAAAATTGCTTTTCAACGGTATTGCTCGACTGCCAAAAAATATCGACTGGACAATTATCCCTGTAATCCATAAATGCTTTGACTGCACAAAGCAATATGACCATGCAGATAATTAGTTTAGCAAGATTGAGAATGTCCTTCATAGCAACGCTTCCTCAAACTGCGACAAATCCAGCTTTGGTTTTGGCTTTCGGACGCATTTAAACGTCCAGCCGGGACGCAAAGCGCAAACTGCAAGAGCTTCCTCTTGTCTGCCAACAATCCGCATTACTTCGTTGTCTTCGTTTCTGATAACGTACATTGCATATCCTTTCGTGAATATATTCCTATCATACACTTAAATCTTTATCGACTGCCCATGCTTGTATGTATTCGATCAGCTCGATCATTTCGTTGACCGACAACTCCGAAGTCCTGCGAAAAACGATGTCGACCCCATGACCGTCTAAAGCTGGCAGCATTTCGATTGGTTCGCCACGAGCTCGAAGCCATGCAGCCGTCAATAATCGCTTCCAAGTCTCTACGTCTCGCTTTGCTCCAGCCCATTCAAGTGCTTTGGCAATATCGGTTAATAGGGCATGAAGCTTGGCATTTTGAGCTAGGCTGCGGGTAATCGGTTTGATCTCCACTGCGTAGCCTTCCGGGGCTTCTGCTACGGCAATTTTTGCGTTAGACCTAGCAACGTCATGAGCCAGTATGAAATATTTTCTCAAAAAGGACTCCCCCCAAAAACTTCACCCTCTAGGAATCGAAGGTATTTGTTTTGGTGCTCTAGGTGCTTCAGTAGCTCATCATACTTGCCCCGCCAAAAATCAGCATCATTTATTTCCAGTTCCCCCACTCGCCCCGATTGCCCAGTCTTTTCTGGACTATAAAGTCTTCCTCGACCTGCAATTTTATTTTTTGCCTTAGTGGTGAATTTATCCATAGCCTGTATTCCTCTAAACCCCATTCGTGTCTGTATCTGAGAAGCTGCCTGACTAAGCAGCGATATTTATGCGTTTCCTCACTGATCGCCATTGATCCGGTCCGAGTGATACTGGTAGGACCATACTTCCTTCCGAGCTCTCAAGGTTGTATTTGGCACGATTTCCCGAGTGACATACCGTTGTTTTCGCAGGTGGCACAAAGCCATTGCGATTGCAGCAGAAGTCAAATTGGTTTTTTCTCGGATCGCAGATAGGGTCAACGGCTTTTTTTCTTTGACAAATACGGCTCGGACCTTTACCAGTGCGTTTGAGCTTTGCTTTTCCATTTACTTTCCCATCATTTCAACAGATTTTTGTTTGAATGAGGAAGTGAATTCCCTCAATTTTTCGAGTGCTTCCTCTTTTGCCTTAGCTGCTGCAGCGATCTCGGCTTGAGTTGGCTGCTTGGTGATTATGGTATTTGGCTTGCTAGGAATCCTCGGACCTTCGTTGCATAGGTTTTTAAAAGCCAATGCCGAAGGTGGGAACTTGGGGTCCATGTGCAGAAGGGCATAGTCAATCTTTGGCTTGTAGGTTGCATGAACTCCCAGCAGCTCTAGCCAAGTTTGACGGACCAATCCATGATCTACCCCATCCCAGTGACGCATAAATGCAGCCCCGTAGATTGCCCCCATGCGCCCAAAAATGTAATCCAAGCCGTCTTCAGGCTGGCAAAAATCACTTTCCAAGTAGTCGGACATTGTTGTCTCCTCCAATTAAACCTCGGGTTAACCCTGACATTACTTCCTGATTTCGAGTGCCAGCCGTCTTTGACTGGTTCCTGTCCTTCAGCCAATCCGCTTTAAAGCCCCTCCAGCCGTTCTGACAGCAGAGTTCTAAAACTTCCTGAAGGCTGATACCAGCTTTTGCTGCCTCTCGTTGTAGACCCTTTAAAGCCGTTTCTGTGACGGGTGCTTTTAAACCCTTTCTCAACTTTACAAAATCTTGAAAGACAGTTTCACTAACTCCGTCAGGAGTCTTAGTATTTATCTTTGGTTCTTGGTTATTGGTTCTTGGTTCTTGGTTCTTGGTTAGGATCTGAAACGTATCTGAAACCTGATCTGATTTCAGTTCTGATTCCTTATCTGATTTCAGATCTGATTTCAGATCTGATTTGGATTCCCAACGGATGTGATTCGCTTTTCGTGCGGAATTCGCTTTAGACCGATACTTCGCAATTTCCTTGTCGGCTCTCTCATTATGCCAGCCGTCTTCCTGTTTAACGAAGAATTCCTCAAGCAAAGCCTCTACGATGTCAACGGTAGATTTAACCTTCCTAGCGACCAATAGAACGCTTGTGAAGGGCTCCTCGCCTTGGTAATACAAGTCCATCATCCTTCGATAAGCGAGGTCTTCTGCATCGCTTAAATGGCTTGTATGCGATATGTAATCGCCTATGTGAAACGGGTAGAAGTTCATTGTGCTCCTTTCGTGGGTGCTTTTGCTAAGCTTCCTATCATACTCTAAATTTAAAACGGTAATACATTTATTTTTACGGTGCAGCGTCCACCCTTGACAATGGGTCCTTCGTAGACGTGCAGCACCTTGATCTGCGAGTCATCGTCCATAAGTCCGGCTTGGACTAAAGCGTCCTCCAGTGCCTTGATTCGGTTTGAAATGTCAGCCTTACGCTTGTCTCGGAAGTTGATCGTGACCGTCATTTCGAGTTTTGCGTCTCCAAAGCGGATCGGCTGTAGGCTCACCGCATGAGCTACGGCTGTCTTAAACTCTCTAGCTCCTAGCGTTAGGAATCGCCTATGCCCCGAAAAGCCCCAGTAGGAGTTGATCGTTGGTGGTAAAGGCAACACTAAAAAAATATTTTTTGGAAAAGTTGGCATAAGTGCGGATTATCATATATGATAGGAACTGTAACAACAAATTTATCTCACGAAAGGATAAGACTATGAATTACGATTCTTGGCTCGAGCAGCCATACCAAGACCAATACGATGAAGACGATAAGATCGATTCTCGAGTTGAGGAGCTTATGGAGGAAGACTATAACCCTAACGACTTTAATAATTTTGTCGAGTCGATTAGCGAAGCTTCCAAAGATGACATTGAAACTATTGAGGACTACCTTCAACGGAAGGAGTATGATAAGTTGGGTCTGAAGCTTTGGGCAATATGCTATGAACGCATGGAGAAACAAGCTACAAACCACGCAGTAGAGAACCTGAATTCAGGTTATTTAGATTAATCCACGAAAGGAAATCATTATGAAAGTTTATCAAGCCATCAATGCAGTTCAAGCCGAACTTGCCAAAGTCGGTATTACCAAAAGCCGTACAAACACTCAAGGAGCTGGGTACAAGTTCCGGGGTATCGATGACATTTTCAACGCAATTAGCCCATTGCTTGCAGAGCACAAACTTTGCATTCTGCCTCGGGTTATGGCTCGTGAATGCGTTGAGCGAGTCAGTAAAAACGGTGGAGCTCTTTTCTACATTACCGTAGAGGTTGAGTTTGACTTTGTTTGTGCCGAGGACGGCAGCAAGCACACCGTCAAAACTTTTGGTGAGGCAATGGATAGCGGAGACAAAGCTACCAATAAAGCGATGTCAGCAGCGTACAAATACGCAGCTCTCCAAGCATTCGCTATTCCTACTGAGGGTGACAACGACACCGAAAATCAAACGCATGAAGTTGCGCCTCGCACTGCGCCAGCTCCAAAGCCAGCTCCAATCAACAAGTCTCCATTGTCTGAGACTCAGGTTGCCGACTTTTTGGCAACGATTGACGCTGCAGCCGATGAGGATGAGCTGACAAAAGCTTACAAGGCAGCTTACCGGGTTGCTCAAGCTCAAGGAGATCAAGCAGCCATCAAATCATTCACCACGAAAAAAGACGCTAAAAAAGCAGAATTGGGGATCGCATAATGACAAACCTTACTCTTTACAACATTGCCGACCAATACTTAGCCGACCTGCAAAAGCTGCAGGATATGGAGATTGATGAGCAAACGTTTGCGGATACGTTGGAGGGTCTCTCCGGGGACCTTGAAGTCAAAGCGACCAACGTTGCCATGTTTGTTCGTAACCTTGAAGCTTCTGCGGAAGCTATCAAGAATGCTGAAAAAGCAATGGCAGACCGCAGAAAAGCTCTTGAAGCCAAAGCTGATCGCATTCGTCAGTATTTGCTGGACAACATGAACCGCACTGGCATTACCAAGATTGAAAGCCCTTACTTTGTTTTGAGCATTCGCAAAAATCCTCCAGCAGTTGAGGTGCTTAATCAAGACATGATCCCGGACGAGTATTTTGACATCCCTGAGCCACCTGCTCCGACCTTGAATAAGAATCGTCTCAAGGAAGATCTGAAAGCTGGGGTCATTGTTGAAGGTGCTAAGCTGACTGCTGGACAGTCTTTGGCAATCAAATAAGGATCTGATATGAAGCTTGAAAGCGTTTATCTCAGCCGGAACTCGGAAGGGTTCCTATCAGGCAGCGTAACCTTTGCCGGGGACGCTCTTGAAATCAGAGTCAAGCTGGACAAAGAAAAGACCGAGGAGATCATGGGGATAGTCTCTGCGGAACTTATGAAAATATCCCAACAACTGATTCAATCTTCGGAAGGAAATTAAATGAATCTCAAAAAAGCAAAGCAACTTCGCAAGTCCCTTCGGGCTATGGGAGTTGAGCCCAAAGAAAAAATCTTTACCGGATCGGTTAAGAAAATGCAAACCAAGCTTGGACTTTTGGAATTCGTTCAATGCCAACTGACAAAGACCTGCGGACGCAAAGCCTATCAAGTCGCAAAGCAAGAAGGGATCCGTCATGGCTTCAGTAAATAAAGTAATCCTGATCGGCAATGTAGGTCGTGACCCTGAAACTCGCTATATGCCAAGCGGGGACGCAGTGACCAACTTGTCGCTGGCTACAACTGACAAATACAAGGACAAACAGTCAGGAGAGCAAAAAGAAGCTACGGAATGGCATAGGGTTGCATTCTTTGGCAAGTTGGCTGAGATCGCTGGACAGTACCTTAAAAAGGGCTCTCAGTGCTATATCGAAGGAAAGCTTCGCACTCGCAAATTTACCGATGCCAATGGCATTGAAAAGTATTCGACTGAAATCGTGGCAGAGTCCATGAAGATGCTCGGAGGAAAGCCAAGTGAAAGTGGCGCAGGTGGTCAGCCTCAGAATCAAGGGGCAGGTAGTGGTGGTCTAGGTGATTTAGACGAAGATATTCCCTTTTAGAATGGATATATAATGTTGATACCTTTTTAAGGAGGATACATGAAAATATGCAGAGAGTGCGGACTTGAAAAACCTTTAACCGAATACTATGCCCACAATGCTATGGCAGACGGGTATTTAAACAAGTGCAGAGCTTGCGTTCGGTTAAGGGTTGCAAAGAATACAAAAGAGAAATCTGAGTATTACAAAGAGTACGACAGAAAAAGGGGAATGCTGCCCAAAAGGGTTGAGGCAAGAGAAAAATATGCCAACACTCAAAAGGGAAAAGAAGCTATGAAACGAGCTCGAAACAAGTATATGGAGTTAAATCCTTTGCGTAGAGCAGCGCATATAGCAGTAGGAAATGCAGTAAGGGATGGAAAGCTTCAAAAGCTGCCATGTTTTATTTGTGGCGATGTTGCAGAGGCTCATCACCCTGATTATGGAAGACCGTTGGATGTAGTTTGGCTTTGCAGTACGCATCACCGAGAAGCTCATTTAATCAAGTAAAAAGGAAATAACATGAAAAAAGCACTAGCCGTAGTATTGTTGACAGTATCGTTTGCAGCAGCAGCTTCATGCCCTGTATACGCTCCGTATCGTTGCACTCCCGGATATAACGGGAAAATGGTTTGTAGCTGTGGAGGCTAAGTTTCACCGGGGCAAAAGCGGATGCCATTTAATGCTTATGACTTGGGAGTGGCATACCAAGATGGACGCAGCGAGTAGCCCCACCCGTTTTAATATGTATGTTGATTGCTCGGTAGCAAATTGGTGCGCCCTTGCAAGCCTGAGAGACTAGCGTTCTAGACACCCTAGGAATAAGGTTTAGTCAAAGGCAGAGCTGGAAATAGCTATTTCAGCAAGACCTTTGGTACGGCAGAAATGTCGGGTAGTAAACAGTCAACATTCATATTAGAATTGCATTACCTTCACTTTGCAGCGAAGGTGGTTGCCAAACCTCTTATGGGGGTGTCATTCAGGGCTGGTATCCCTAAAATCTACTGCTCAGCGCAATGCTGGATCCTTTCGTGGTTTGACACCCCCACCCTTTTGCTAAATAGCAACAAAATCCAAAAATAAATGTTGACGCTGTAATACTCCTATGTAATACTGCTCATGTAGTTTGATTTTTCACGAAAGGAAATCGAAATGAACCAAGACTTTGACCTCCAATGTTACGGCTGCAATAGTGCCGAATTTATCGTCCAAATCCAAAGCTGCATTACTTACCAGTTAAGCGGAGCCAATATGGTTGTCGCTGGCTTGATGAGCGATGCTCAAGAGGAAATGGCAATGGGTGCAGTAGAACGTGCTCGTCAAACTTTGAATCGTGCCAAGTTGATTCTTGGTGAAATCATGGACGGCAACTTAGTTGCTAACGTAGCTAGATAAGGAAAAGGCAATGAGAGACTATCGAGACCAACGTTTGTATCAGGGTGACTTGCTGGATAAAAAGACTCCAGTATGGCTTGAATACCTAGGGGCAGCTATCTTGGGTGCAATCTTAGGAGCCATGTTCGCTTATGGAATATAAGAAGTTTAATCAAGAGCTGCATGACCGTTGCGACCCGCCAGCACGACAAGCTGTGACTGAGTGGGTCAAAATGAAGTGGGGACTGACGTGCATAGAAAATCCCGATAAATATGCAGTTGATTTGATCGTGTATAGAAAAGATCAGATCTGTGGATATATTGAGGTGGAGACAAGAGACTGGGGGGTTCGGCATTGCCCCTATGACACCATTCATATAGCTCAACGAAAGGAAAAGCTTTTCACCAATCCCGGCACTTTGATCTTCGTGACTACCCGAGATTTTGAGAATGCGTATTGGTGTACGGCAGAGGACGTAAAAGGAAGCCCATTGATTGAGGTTCCGAACCGAGCAGTCAAACGCCACGAATATTTTTATGACGTACCGATTGAGTTGTTCAAATACGTTACTTTGAACCTTCCGTTTTAGGGGGCTGCAATGAAGATTTTGTTGTTTGTTTTGCCAGTGTTGCTGACGGGCTGCATTACTTACCCTTCAGTTGTTTGCAAAGACGGAGTAATGTATACCAAGCAAGGATTGACCTCGGTGTATACCAAAACCGTCATGAGCTGTATTGAAGTGAAAAATTACTTTCAAACTGAAAAAGGAGAAGCGCAATGAATGAGCATATTTGGACACCCGCAGGAACCGATGTCACTATTCGCTGGAGAATGAATGGCTGGGTCCCGCCTTCAGAGCAGCAAGTCTACAGGGATAAATGGTCTTACTACCAAAATTTGCCACTTCGCAAACTTGATGATGCAGCCAAGGAGCAATACGAAGCCGTACTTCGCAAGGCAAAAGTGGCGAGGATCAAATAATGAGAAAAGATATTTCCCAAGAAATTATTGTTGCCAAAGAGCTTTTGAAGGACGCTGAAAAGCTTAACTCCAATCCAGCTATGTACGGCTATGACAATCTCTACAACAAGCTTATAGAGCTTGATTTGTGCGTTCAAAAAATGTTATCCGATATGGAGCAAAAATGAAGGATTCTGACTGGGGTGGGATTTTTTGGTTGGGCTTGGTTATTTTGGGAGGGATTGGTTGGGTCTGCAACATTATTGAGATTGCTCATGCTGATCTAGTGACCGGGCTTGTGATCCTTCGTGTTGTTGGCATATTCATGTTCCCACTGGGAGCCGTATTAGGGTGGCTATGAATTGGGCTGAAAAGGTTGCATTGACTACTATGGTCGTTGCGTCAATCGTTTTAATTGCTGCAATACGATTGGCAATTAGATTGGGGGGCTGGGGATGAAAATTATCAAATCTGAGTTTTGGTACATATTGCAACGAGAGATCGCAGCAAGGAAAAGAAAATGACAGAGATACTCTTTCTTTTTTTCTTAGCAAGCGGGATACTTGCATGGGCTTTTGCACTTTTTGTAATTCTAAAAATTTGGTTTGAAAAATGACTACTTTTACAACTGAAGACAGGCTCCAAGCGGAGCAACAAGAAAAAATGGGAGTGCCTTATGTTGACGGGGAAATGGTTCCTTTTGTTGGCTGGGTCCAGTACGAGCCAATGGTAATCGTTAACTGCGGAGCAAGCGCACCTCATACCAATCAGGAATCAAGATGATCTATTTTTTGTACCCCTTTATGGCTTTAATCAACTTTTTGGCAACGGTTGCAGCCTATATCCTTGCGCCAGTGTTGCCTTTGCTTGCAGAGCAGCGAGACGGGTGGCTGGACAATGGTTCGATTTGGGGTAGGGGACCTAGGCTTCCGACTTGGTTAAATTGGTTTATGACACCGGATAACAGCCTTGACGGGGATGCCACTTTCCAGCAAATTAATGGTAGAAGCTACTGGAGCAAAGTAAAATGGCTTTGGAGGAATCCGGCTTATAGCTGCGGACTGCGTTATTTGAATAACCCCTACTTGACTTCGTTCAAAGGAAATAACCTGATAAAGGACAACGACAATGCGATTTCAGGTTGGTTACTCGTTAACGCTAATGGACTATTTCAATTTGTCGCTATTGTTCCTGTTGGTTTCAGTCGCTGCATTATGGTTAATCTCGGTTGGAATATTAGGGCTTTGGTCGATGATAATGTCCAGCCTAAGCCTCTTGCGTACCAAGCTACGTTCGCTTTTACACCGTTCCGAATAAGCGGGTTCCGTTAACGCTTCGATTTTCCAACGATCTTTTTTCGCATTTCGCTTTCAAACTCGTAGTCTTCTCGACACCAGTTATCGCAAAAAGCTCGGTCATGAAGCTGGGCATTGCAGGACAAACAGTATCCAGTGGTTTTATGTTGCCTTGGATACCGTTGCTGCTTCTTTTCTTCTATCCTATCGTAGATAGCGTCCATATCAAGACCGGGAAAATGCTTTGTCATGCCAGTCCTGAAAGGAATTCCTCAGCTTCTGCGTTTCTGCGCCTTAGAAGTCCAGCCATGTGCTTACCTCCCGCCATGTCCCACTTTTCAAATTCGGCAGCAGCTCCATGAATATCGCCAGCGTTTACCTTCTTGAGAAGGGTTGAAGCAGCAAAATTACCTGCGCCAACGTTGAATACGAAGTCCACAAGAGCGTCAAATTCCTCTTGGGTAATATCCCCCGTCACTTTAGCGTTAACGGCTGCAGCAGCCTTTTTAACGTCTTGCATAAGCAATTCTTCGGCTTGCTCTTGGGTAATTGTCAGTCCGGGGTGAACTTCAGGACCTGTATGTCCATATCCAATCGTCCAAGGAGCCCCGCCAGTGCCGGGATCAGGGTAAGCAGTAAGCTTCAAACCTTCAAAAGATTCGGTAAGGTGAGCCCCATTTTTTGAATATTCTCTATTGCTCAACGTTAGCTCCGATCTTGATTCCAGTAATTAATCCGATGAACCCGCCAATAATGGTTTGAAATGCAGGTCCAACTATTTCAAAAAGTTTATTGTTGTCGACATCCGGGTTAAAAAACCCAAACATAAAAACAGTGACCATTGATAAAACAGTCACCGCAAGGGTAATAGACGCAATTAAAGTGACAACGGCTGCAAGCTTATCTTTTTGCATTTCACTTCATTAACGAGTCGTATTGTTCATAACAGGCTTGGAGAGCTGATCTGAGCTTGTCTGCTCGGGCAGCTTCCCCGATAAGAAAGCTTCCATCCTCGGCATAAAGGGTTGCCCCAGTTCCACACGTTGAAGCGTTGGTGGCTTCAGATTTGGGTCTGCTGGGACGGTTCCGCAGCTCGACAAGAGCATTGGAAAGCCGAGTATTAATAGCGTTGATTTGGTCATTTTTGTCCTTTTCGATTTTGTCTGCTGCTGCTTGGTGTTCGTCTTTCAGCTTTTGAGTCTCAAGCACTTGATCGGCTTTATATCGATCAAAGCGAGAAGCTTCAAAACTGTAGCCAAGATACCAAGAAAATGTCAGCGCAGCCAGTGCTGCAGCGATTTTGACGTAACTAAGGATTGGCAACGGAAACATTATTGATCTTCAGTTTTTTGAGTGGCAGCTTTGGCTCCAATCATTACTCCTGAACCACCAAGAACCGTACCAAATCCTACGCCAAGCTGAGAAAAATCAATGTCTTTGCCATGCAAAACGTGAATGATTGCAATAGCCAAAAAGCCAAAAAGAGAAGCAAGAGCGCATACACGAGCAGCGCAATAAGTCTCGTTGTCGTCTTCGGTCAGAATGTCTTTGAATAGCTTCATTTTGTGGTCGTAATCTTGTCTGAGCCTTTGGTGACAGTTACTTTGTCTCCGTCTACCGTTACGGACATTGGAGGCTCTTTGTCAGCCAAGTGATCGAGTCTTTGAATGAGTTGCTGGATAACCTGAAACTCAGGACGTTCCTCTTTTTCAGTGGTCCCTGAAACAGAGTTCATCATGTTAATAATTGCCATGATTGCACCGCCAGCCATACCAATAACAGCAGCGATCTTAGAAGCGTCCAAGAAAATGCTGGCTGCTACGCTAATGACAATAATGGCTGTAATGTATGCAAGACCATGCTTGCCAATCGATTTCCCAGCTACTTCTTTGGCAGTTTCAATATAAGATTGCTCAGCCATAATTAGCCTCTTTTTTTGGCAACAGTCTTTTTTGCTGCTGGCTTTTTCGTTGCAGTCTTTGCTGCAGGTTTTGTTACTTTGGCAGCTACTTTTCTTGTAGTTGCTTTTTTGACAGTTGGTTTACGTTTAGGTTCGGCAGAGTCTACAACGGCTACAGTCTCTACGGGTCTAGGTCTTAGTAGTGCTGCGATCTGCTTAAACATTATTTGTCCGCCTTCGTATCAAGTTTGTCGAGTATTTTGTCCAGCTTTTGAAAAATTTGGTTGGTAACGCTTTGAAAGTCTTCACGCTTGACGTAATGATCTGACACTTTTACCTCAAGACTATTGATTTGTCTTGCAAGAGTGGATTGGTCTCCAATGATTTTGTCTTGATTCTTGGATAGCTCTTTTGACCACCAGCCTATTACTCCCGAGGCTGCAGTGGCTAAAATGGCTATAGCTGCGACTATTGCTGACCAATCCATGACGCTTACTCCGCAGCAGGTGTTTCGGCTTCTGCTGCAGCAGCTTTAGCCTTAGTTTTTGTTGGTGCTGGAGCTTCTTCAACAGCAGGAGCTTCAACGGCAGAAACGCTGGCTTCAATCTCATCGATCAAATTACGGATCTCTTGACGAACTTCTGAAGACGCATTGATGAGGAATTGTTTAATAGAAAACATGGTCTATCCCTTATTCTGTAGGGGTTGTAGGGTCAGCAGGTGCTTCGTTTGCTGCTGCTTGTTTTGCTGCTTCTTGATCCATTTGAAGGGCTTGAATTTGAGGGATCGCTTGAATCTTGATCTTGTTAACAGTTTCCTCAATTAGCTCCATTGGGAGCTTACGCAAGCCAGCAACAACAGCTTCTACTTCATTAATTTCCAACGTTAGATTAATGCTCATCTTTTTTCCTTTTTAGATTGCAGGTTTTGTGGGTGCTACTGGGAGAGCTGCCACAAAATCATTGACGTTTGTTGGCATTTTTCCCGTTTCCATTGTATATGCTTCTGCCCATAAATTGTCACGCCATGCAATCAAAGCCTCTGCTTCGGCTTTAAATTGAGGGTTAGTTGAATTAGCATAAGAAGCTGCTGCCACCAAAGAATCATATCCCCAAGCTTTAGCAGTTGTATCTAGCAAGCCTTGAGCAGACATTTCACAAGCAACAATTAAATCGTTTCCTGTTGGGTCGGGGATGTCAATAAGAACTGGATTCCCTTTTTTGTCTACAGAAATTGCTTGTCCGTTGGCTTGACCCAAAAGAAGACTTTGCCACTGTTCGTCAGTAATCAAAACAGCATTAGATGGAATATCCTTATGAATTCGATCATCTAAAAATGAGACTGGATCTGCTACAAAATATTTAGACATAATTTTTCCTTAATTTCCTATTGCTATCCAATGAGCACCATGACCGGAAGTTTGATTTGGTCCTATTACAAAACTAGATAAAGTAAAGGAGGAGGTTCCAAATTGAACTAAAGCTGGGTAATAATCATCAGATCCAGCCAATACTGTAAAAATGTTATTAGGAAAAGATATTGGAAGGGTGTAAGTAATTCCAGTACCACACGAAGCAATGTTTCCCCATTGAATAATTAATCCCGAAGGAAATATTTGATAACCTGTTGATCCAAAAGATTCAATATATTGATTTGGATTAATCGGAATATAACCCAAAGCACTTGTTACGTCACTTGCGTTTAAAGTAACAGCCCCAACTCGACCATTAAAACTAGCAACTTTTGATGAGTCGGCATAATACATATTTGTGCCGTCACCGTAAACATAAGTTGATTGACTTTGAGTTAATGTAACTCCAGTACCTGAAGGAGTTTTTACAGTAAGCGTATAAGATCCAGTCGTACTATTTACAAAAATCCATTCCCCAGCTTGAGCAGGTACGTTAACAATGCTATTTCCAGTCAAAGTACCAGTAAAAAATACAATCGGATAAGCCGATTGCAACAGAGTTAAGGTAGTTGTAGTAGAGGAAATAGCAACAGAAGTGGTCCCCTCCCAAGCAAACGAAGTCCATCCTGTACCAGTCGTATCAGGATTATTAGAATTGTTTTCAATGGTGCTTACCCAAAGACCTGCAAAAGTTGATGATTGAACGATTGCACCTTTTGGATACCCGCCAATCGTTGCAGCAAAAGCAGAATCAAAAGGGAAAAAACCACCAGCTTCTTGCCATTGCTGAATTGCAGTAATTTCATACAAAATGCCGTTAAAGTCAGCTCCGAATGGAGGAACACCGCCTGAGCTAATAGCTTGAAAGGTAAGCGGAGGGAATCCATCGGTCAAAGAAGCTTTACCGTTTGTAATGCCAATTTGAGAAGCTACTGGAATAGTATTTTTATAGGAAGATCCTGCAGAATTCGCAAAAGGAAGTGGAATCTTTGAAGGGATATTGGTACTTTGCATTTTTTATCCTGTTAATAAGTAACGGTTACGGCAACGCCAGCAGGTCTAGGAAATACTCCCGAATTTTGCACGATTGCGAGTTGCAGCGCATTAGGCACAAAATTGAAATGATAAGTAAATCCTTGGTTTAAAGTGTCAATTACATAAGCTACACCATAAGGACTTCCTGAAATTGATTGTCCAAAAAACTTTTGCAATAATTGATTAATTTGAGGAACCGATAAATTTCCAATATTGACGGCTGCTTTAATTAAAATTAACTGTCTATAAACGTCATCTGACAAATAATAAGTGGTTGTCGAATTGACGCTTGTAAAAAATGGAGCTTGTCCGAATGGCTGCGGACCTGTCGTGGCATATCCCGATAGATAAGCCTCATCAAATCCCAAATATGCAGGAGATCCGGGAATTTGTAAATAACGAGGCACATTGACAATCGCACCCCAAATATCTAAACCAGTACCTACTGCAGTGTAGACATCCCAAATATTTAGGTAAAAATTAGCAATATCAGAAGCAGGATCAACTGCGCTATTGTAAGAACTAAGCAGACCGTCAATCGTTGGAGAATCACAATATTGACTTAAAAGAGTTTGATCCCAATTTTGCATGATTAAACCAATACCACCGCAATATTAGAGGCTGAAAGTGTTGGAAGTTGATCGATACCGAATGCAATCGATAAAGTGCTCGGACTAGCAGACAAGCCCAAATAAACCTCAATGACGTTTACGTTTGAGTTAATCGCATTGATATTTGCATAATATCGACCTGAATAAGTTGTCGAGTTAATAGTGACAGCAGTTCCTCCGTCTTGACCATTAAACGATGCCAAAACAGCGTTTTGAACAAGCTGAACAATGTTTGAAGGCAACAACGGATTATTTTGAATATTTATTGTGAAATAAGCAGGTGTTGACGTTGGAGTCAAATAAGTGACTGTATAAGGAATTGGGGTTGCGTAAGTCGTGTCATAAACGGTAACGGTTGTATTTCCGTTATATCCGCAGCCCGGTGGCTTTTTATTCCAAATAGCAGTGCCAATCGCTGAAGACGTACCACCAGCCACGCTGACGCAAATAGAATGCGCTGCTAGTGGATAGCTAGTGCTGCCATAGTTTACGGTTGAATTGGTTGAATTATCAACAACTACTGCTTGCAATACGTTCGGAACCGCCAAAACTGCAGCTTGAATGGATTGGATCGAGTTGACCGCATTGACGGCAACGCTGGCTTGTCTACGCAATTCAAAGGCTGCCCGAGACTCCACATTGTTTCCAAGTGCTCCAACAGCAGGATTGGATACCGTATTCCAGCCAGCAACTGCTGTATAAATCTTATTAAGTGAGCCAATAGGACAAGCAATCGGACCCGTAGTTTGATTCTGAAATTGAACGGTTACGCTACCACTGGAAGGAATTGTGGCTGCAGCCGTAGAAGCGTAAAGGTATCCGCTAGTGTCTTGAGCTATAGAGCCCAAAGGAATAACTGTACCAACTGCCCCTACGCAAGTTGCATTTACCACTGTCCCCGAGGCTTGAATTCGGGTCATGAAATAAATATAGCCGATTGCATCTTGCCAAATACCGGAAGCAAACGCTGGATTTACTTGATTGGCAATGTACGCAATTTGATTGTTTTTATCACCAATAATGGCAGTTTCTGTTTGAGCTAATTGACCTTGAGGGGTTGTAAGACCGGGGTTTACACCTCCACCGAAAGCTGCATTGATGTCAGCCTGAACGCCAGCAAGAATATCTGATTCTGCTGGCAGGACGGGTGCGCCATTGGTCCATGTAATTGACGGTACGTTAGTGCTCATTTATCCTCCGAAAGCCACGTTATTTGTGACTCCATCCGTATCTATAATTTGAATTTGTCCAGCCAAAGAACGATTTTGAAAGGACGTAAAGGTTGCTTGCGCTGCAGCCACGTCAGGCACTGTTAAAGCTGCATCCTGAAGTTGCTCAGCAACGTACTGCAAAGGAGGAAACTCTCCAAGAATTTGCTGCCAGTAGGGAATACCCTGAGTAGTGTCATACCAGCATTCCCCTAAAAAGGTTCTAGTAACTGAGGCTACGTCTTGAGCGATTGCGTAAGGTGCGCCAGCTAAGGCAATGTTTCCATTGAGGTCGAGAACAAGGTCCCAAGCAGTCTGATCGAGCAGCAAAGTATTGTGAATTATCGTCATACTGGAGTTCCTGTTTGACCGCCACCTGTTTGTACGCCACCATGTTTATGAGTATGCAAGCTTGTACCCGCAGCCGTAACGTCACCCGTTACAGTCATTGAGCCACTAAATGTCGCTGCTCCACCACTTGTCTGACTTACCGCACCATTTAAGACGATTGACGGTGCATTAATCGTACAAACTGAGGAAGCGTCAATCTCAACGTTTGGAGAAACTACCTTCACCATTGTTGACGCATCTACTTCGACATTCGGTGCGTTTATTGTAACCTTGATGGGGGAAAGTATGGTAATTCCTGAGCTATTAAATTGAACGTATTGAGTAGGTGCTTGCCCGATAATGGTCATTAAATAAACCATGTCAGACATATCATTTTTACGGTTTGAGCCGGGAGCTGCTACTGCGCCAGTGCTTTTAACGGTTGAAATGTCTCTATCGCAAACGGTTCCTATTCCAATGTCACCGACAACTGGATCAAGAATTACGCCATTCGATCCACCTTGAATTCGCATATATGGGACATTGTGGATAATTCCATGAGCCCATGCTTGACCGTTTCCATCTACCGAGCTGACCAACGGCTGTACGTCTACCGTACCAATGGGAGAAAGACCGCCACTGTTTGTAACCGCAACAACTTTTACTGGAATCGCAGTTCTAAGACCCGATAAAGCGGACCGGACAATAAAGTCCATGCGCCCCACTTCTGAGGCATTATCTGCCGGGACGTGGTTTGTCTGTATTGGTTGATTAGTTGACTGGGACATTGATCGCTGGACTTAATTTTGAAGTTGTAAACCAAGGACCGTCAGGGGTCAACGTACTTAATTCATGAGTCGCATACTGAACCGGAAACTCTCCGTTCGCTTTTGGCAAACCCGAAGTTAGGTTGATTGTCCTGCCAATAGCAATAATTGGATTAAATTCTGATCTAACAGTAAATCCAGCTTCCCAATAATAAGGATAGCCAATCAATCCAGTCTCAGGGCTTAATTCGACCACAATATCGTCTCTTGTCCCGCCATTGGGGAAAATAGTGACAGAGTTGTTTTCAATAACCAAAGGCAAAGAAGCAGCTCTTGCAACGGTTTGAATTTGATCGATCAATGATCCTGACAAATATTGATTTTGAATAACGGCATGAGCACCTTTTGGATTGTTAAAAGTCCAATCCGAGCCCAACAAATTAGTCAATGAAGCAATAATGTCTTCTGCATTTTGCGCCCCTTGGTAGGTATTTGGAGCTGAAGGAGCTGCTTTGTTGTAATAACCAGCTACCGCAGCACAAACAAAACTGACCTCGGGAAGGTTTGATAGATCTATAAAGCTGGAAATCAAAGTGCCTGAAAACACTTGGTTTAGAGTTCCCCCTTGATTTCCCGCAGAAACTGTTACGGCTTGATTTTGAACCGCCACCATGTTTGAGCCAGTGCTTGAATATTGGTTCATCTGATCCAAAGTCATTCCATAGACTTGCAGTTGAAGCTGTCCAAAAGCGTTATTGCCTCCCGGATTAGTAATAACCGCAGAGCAACGCAAACCCTCAAGAACCAAAGGCTCAGCATCTGCGCTTGAAAATGTCAAATTGATCTGACGGACTGCAAAAGTCATGATTGATAAACCAATAAATAACGAGAGCCTAAACCAGTATAGTAAGGATCACTGGTTCCCTGAGTGTCAAAAAACGCTAATTGACCTACAAAACCATAGTATTTTTCTCGCACCAATCCGACCAAATTTAAGCAAAGTACCGAATTTACGCAAGGATTGTTATTTACAGTCATGTCAAAGTAAAGCCCATTGCTTTTTTGAGATAGGTTAATGGCGCAACTTTGACCATTTAATTGAATGGTGAACTTTTGAACAGCAACTGCAACGATTGGAATAAATTGAGTAGTTGTCATTTTATTGCTGGGTTCAAACCAGTCGCTCCTTGTGCATTCGGATTAATTGACCCAAAATTTCCAGTAGGCACTTTGGTAGGAGATAACTGACCAAGGCTAGTGCTGCTTGCTCCCGAAGGTGCTGCAGTCGGAACCACTGGCTGCTGAGCAATTCTGATCTCTTGAAACCATAGCTGAGCAATCAATAAAGTTGCTCCTTGACGAGCTTCTCTACGATAGTCAACATGAATAAGGTTGCAGCTTTTATAAGTACCGTTCGGAGTAACCACGCTGCAAAGAGTCAAAGAGCTTAAAAGCTTTTCAATCGCTGCCAAAAACGCTTCCTTGCTCATTTTCCCGTTACCGCTACACGATACTGTCACCCGACAATCAAAAGGCATAGCCACTTTGTTATAGCTTTGGAAACTGCCTTCCTCAAGCGGATAAATAGGAATCTTGTATTCTTCTCGATATTCAAAATCGACAAAAGAATCGGGGCTTAAAAGAGCTGATCCGTTTTCGTCAACAATGCCCCAAGTTGTCCCAAATAAGTTGAGGGGGAGAATCTCTCCGACAATCGTTAACGCTGCAGCCACAAATTGAGAATTGTTGCTTCGAGCTAAAGCGGGGACTCCGGGTAAAGCTGGGACATTAGGGTAAGGAATATTTGGCATTATCTATTTCCCTGTACGCCTAGATTAATTAATGAGTTATTTTGCAATGCACCACGCAAGCCATTAGCAACGCCATTGGCATCGGTAGCTTGAGTTTGTACGTTGATTGTGTTGATATTGGTTTGCACATTGGTTCCTGCGCCACCGCCAGCACCTACTGGGGCAGTTGCTTTGGCTCCGACCATGCCTTCATGAGCAGACATTGCTTGCTGAACTGCAGCCAGCTCGCCCATACTTAACGGTTTATTTGGATCAATGCCAGTCTTCTTAGCAACGTCAGCAATGTAAGCATTCGTATTGGCAGCACCATTATCTCCAGCCGGAGACCATTTACTGACAATTCCAGCGATAGTATTTGTACCGCCTTTTGCGTAAGACATAAGCAATGAAGCCATTGCATCTTGCCCGGTCTTCATGTCGGGGAAAATAGCAAAATGTCCATCGCTACCAGTTGCCCCATGCTTACGAGCAAAATCACCGTACTCAATATTTCCGGGGTTGTTGTTTCGCATATTGCGAGGAAGACCGGAAGCAGCACCGCCTTTTCCTGAAGCCTTGTCTTGAGCTGCATGAATACGAGCAATTTCCTCGTCTTCACCCTTGTTTAAGCCTTCGCTATGGAATAGCAATGCAGCAGCTCCAAAGAGTTTAGAAAACGCTGCTGTGAGCCCTTCTCCAACGGATACTCCAACAATCTTCAAAGAAGACAGCGCACCTTGCAAAGTTAAAGCTGCGCCACCGATCAAAGTCAACTGGGAAAGGAATCCGTCTAACTTTTTATCGGCATTGACAAAGCCTTCAAAAAAAGCTGTACCACCTTGAAGGGTTGCACTCAATGCAGGATAAAGCTCGTCCATTAAGGCATTTTTTGCCTTGGAGAATGCTTGACTGGTTTCAGCCCATTGCTGCTGAAGCTTTTGAGCATTTTTGGTATTTTGCTCAGTTACTCCTGAAAGTTTGTATTGCTCGTCATAAAGCTTGCGAACCGCCTCAGAACCTTGGGAAAGGACCATATAGGTCTCTTTGTTGATTCCAAGCTGCTGAGCAAGGGTAAGCGTAAGCTGCTCACCGTTCTCTGCTTTAAAGCGTTTTAAAGCGTCTGCCAACTTGTAAATGTCAACAGTGCCTTTATTGATGTCTACTGCAGCCAATGCCCCCAATCGTGCCAATGGGGTAAGAATGGCAGCGTCACCCAGCTTAATGCCAGCAATACCTTGCTGCATCGCTTGAATGGATGACTGGAAGGTTTCAGCGTCACCGCCTACTGTTTTTAAAACACCGCCCCAAGCATCGAGCTCTCGGGCAGACATTTGGAATAATTGAGCATTTCGACCAAGAGCTGCATTGGTCGTTGTCATTTGCTGAGCAAAGTTCGTAAAACCTTTTATGCCGACAAAAGCGACTCCAAGGGAGACTAGGGCATTCCTAGCCTTTTCAAAGCCGTCACCGATGTTTTTGGAGCCTTGCTGGGTATTTTTAGCCGTCTTTTGGGCTTGCTCGTCAAACTTGCGAAGTTCCTCTACGGACTTCTTTTGAGAAGCATCAAACTTGGATGTATCTAATCCAAGCTCAATTAATAAACTGTCTATGACCGTTGCCATTATTTTTGACTCACTATATAAGCATTATGCCGATCAACAGCATGAATCTCAAGGAGTATCCACATATCCTCAACACCATAGACAGTATCAAGTTCATGGAGGGTAGCCAGTCTTGACGAGACTACTGTTGCTATCGTTTGCGGGGTGGCTTGATACTCAACGAGCCGATTGTTGCTTGTGCTTGCGCTTCTGACTCCGAAGTCGACTTGTCTGCGTCTAAAAAAAAATCCATGTGCAGATCCCAAATTGCTTTACGCAGGGATAGTCGAGTTTTTACTTCCTCGATGTCATCTTCAATTAATGGACGCTTAACATTGGCAGACGGGACTATTTGAACGCATCCCATCATTTCGTCCAAAAGAGGCTTTGCAGCCTCGAATGGAATCTTGAGAAGGTTCATATAGCCCACCGCCATAAGACCCGCCATTCCCTGAGAAGCTAGGTTATCCGGGATCTCAATACCAGCGTTGCCGATAGCGAGAATTACCCTGAAAGCCCAGCTCTCAGCTTGTGAAGCGGACATTTCAGTGATAAGGAATTGCTTGCCCTTATCACGTCCTGCGTCCGCTACGAATGTCGACTCTTTTCGTGCCATGTTTTATATCGCTGCCATGTTAGATTTGACCGCCAATAATGCGCTGCCAAGTAATCTCGTAAACGAGTGGTTGCAATGTCTTTTTAACTGCAGGGAACGGAGTCGCTGAGGTCAAAAAGCCGTTTTGCAAAGTATATACCATACTTGTTGAAGGCAGGGTAATGGATCCACTTGCTGAGAAGACATCAACTGCAGCATCTTGTGCGTTGCGCCATGCGTCAAATAAGAAAACGCTTGGGCTATCAGCTTGAAGGTGAATAGTCATCTTATAAGGGACGAATACTTTACCTGCGCTGAGCTTGCCATCCACGCCCATCAAGATTTCAGATTGCTGTACGGCTTCGCCTTCAAAAGCATCATCCACTGCATAGCCTTGGATAACTTGAGGGACCGGGAAATAGTTATTGATCGCTAATGAAAGGACCGAATTTGCTGAGGTTATTGTTGACATAATTTATCCTTATTGAATTGCAATAGAAGCCATAACGATTTGCTGAACTGCCTCACCATCTTGATAATACAGAGTGATTGGAGGAGACTGACGAGCAGCACGAGTCTGAGCAGTAGCTGGAGCGATCTGCAAGTAGAAACCTTGAGAAGCAATGGTAGGAGCAGCGTTAAAGCCTAAAGCATACTGAATTTCAGCAGCTTGAGCAGCAGAAACGTTGATACCAGCACGAATTGCACCAAAGTTCAAAGCTGCATTGATTGGATCAAGAGCAGCAGAGTAGATCAAGCCGTTACCAGTTGAGTTATAAGGAATTGCGCCAACTTGAGTCAACAGGTTAACCATAGCCAACTGGAGGTTAGCATTGAGCCAAATTTGGTTCAAATAGGTATCAGCCCATAACCATTTACCTGAAACAGATCCGGGGAAGAACCAGTTAGCATTGTTTGCTGGATTGTTTGAACCCCAAGCACCGTAAGCGTTGTATCCATTAGCAAGAACCGCAGCGTATTGAGTCGCATTAGTTACTGAAGGAACGAGACCTGATTGTGATTTGAAATCAAGTGTTGCACGTCCATTGAGGCGATTAAAGTTCAAAGAAGCTGCAAATCCGCAAACAAAAGCTGCATGAGTGTAATCACCAAAAATAGGGCAAGTACCGATCAGTTGGTTTTGTTGCAAATAATCACCGAATGTAGTGGTGCTAGAAGCTACCAAAACGTTAGGATCTGAGTCTTGACATACATATAACCAACGTGGAGCAGCAGAGTTGCTCCATTGTGCAAAAGCTTCTTTTTCAGCAAGAACAGCTTCCCAAGCAGTCATAAATGTTGCCCAGTTTTGATTTTGAGTCAAAATGCCAGCCATAAATGCTGCAGGAGTTGCAGCTCCAGCACCTTGAGACAAAATTGCGCTAGTGGCTTGAGTCAACATTAAACTAGCAGACAAAGTGCCAGTTGCATAACTCATAGTTTGAGTTGCGCCAGTTGTATTTGTTGTAAATACAAAAGATGAGCTAGTAGAGCTATAAGTTACTGTAAAGCCGGGAGTTGTAAATGCAGTTTGAATAATGGAAGCAGCATTGCTAAAGCTTGTTGCGCTGCTTAAATTAATGGTTCCTGAAGTTTGAACAACGCCAGCAACAGTAATCGACAAAGTGCCAGTCAAAGCTTGCAACTGACCCAAGGTCATATTAGCCAATGATCCACCAGTTAACCAGCCAGCAATCGCTGTCTCAGGATAACGAGTCATCAATAAAGTGCCGGGGAGTTGAGTCCCGTTTTGGTATCCATTGAAATAAACGTTTGCGATAGCAGCTTCAGTAGAGTTCGCACCAAAATATTGTTGAACTCCTGCAGCATCTGCAAAAGTTAAAATTGAACCGTAAGGAGCAGCAGCATTTTGAGTAAGCACGAGACCGTTTAGGTCAACTGCTACACCATTAGCCGATAAAACTGACGGTACGACTTGGACTACTTGCGAAAAAGGAATGGTACTCATAAATTCTCCTAGGGGTTAAATGTCTGATCGATTGGAGCAAGCGCAATATCCACTGCAATCATAGACTGTTGAGTCGTTGAAAGGATTGGGTTGTATTGTAAACTCGCTACCAATTTCCAGCGTTGCTCATATTGGGCTTCCCCATCAATAAGCGGAATTTGGACTGGATCGTCCGCATACAACGGCTGAATATTTGGCGGGAAAATCTCCGTTGCATACTCATCTCGAAACAATGCCATAGTCTGCATAGCCCACTCTTGAGAAAGCGGACCATAAAAATCTAACTGCATTGAATATTGGGTGGGGGTAAGAATGAACTTACCCTGAGAAAGTGAATCATAGCTATCAACGTTAAATGATAATCGATCCATTCCCGTATTATTCATGGTCACAAAGCCATTTTTAGGCATTGGAACTCTGTTATCTTGAGCTTGAACTACCTCAGTCCCCGCAGGTAAAAAGGAGTTAAAAAAGACCACTAACGCTCGAAATACGTCTTGGTCATTAATATCTAAAGTTGCTGACATGATTAATCGTCCTGAAGGGTAACGATAACGTGACACCAATCAGACCATGTTTCCATGACTTGAGTGATAAGCCAGTTACGATTGCAGCCACCGGGAACTTCAGGAAATACCAAAATATCCCCGCCCAACTGATCCACTCGGACCACGCCAGCAGCATTGCCGTACATATAAACAGAGCGCATTACGCCTGTGATATTGAGCCCGTCAATATGCTTTAAATCGGTTGCACTAAGAGCTTGTACCTGAGCATCAACTGTCAAAGTTATGGTCTTAGGGGTGCGTTTCCCTGCGTCATCGGTCACATAACCGTTTGACTGTATCCAGTTGATTTGTTGGTTTTTGTTTGTGATCTGAATATTCTTGTTGGCAAGAGCTCTAACATTAAACATTACGAGCCTTTCCCAGTAAATTCTGACCCAGTTTTATTGACCGCATTTTGAACCGATGCAAGCATAAGCCCAGTATCAATCAATGGCTTGGATGAACCTTTTCTCCTGATTGTTGCTGGCGCATTAGGAGGTGAATAAATAGTTGAAATCTTTGTTTGAATATCCGCAGCAGCTTGAATTCCCACCAAATCCAAAACGTCAAAAGCAGTCATTTTCCCAAGAACTACCTTGGGAATGCTTTTTTCAATAGTTTTAGTCCAAGTGTCTTTTTTTTCTTTGACTGTTGGCTGCATAAATGGACGAGCCGGGATTCCAACTGCCGGAGCTCCAAATTCTTGTATTGCTGCTACATAAGCAACGGAAGTACCATCTTCGTAGTTGATGCCCGAAGGAAAACCGACTTGAGCTACCATGCCCTCGAATTCTTCAGGAACACGCTCTAGCGCAATCTTGATCTTGTCGAGGTTGAGTTGTTTCATCCAAAGAACCCGCCAGCTCTACGAAATCCTTGATTTTCAGGACTTCCACCAATATACAAGCCTACGTTAGCGACCACTCTCAATAGAGCCCTTAACTGGTTTCCATAAGGAGTAGTTGCCAGCCACCAGCCGAATGCAGTTTTAGCTGGAGGAGGCACTAGAGAAACGTTAACAGATCCCTCTGCAGAGCCTTGAACGACAACAACAGGCACACCGTTGTTAATAAGGCTAAAAGACGCTGCCAAGTGAGCGCACATCAAATCGATTGCTAACTGAAGCTGCTTGGTATTGAAATTCCAAGGATAGTTATTGTCGATGTTGATATACGCAGTACCCATAGTCCACCAACTTTCCAACTGAGCAGGAGGAAACAGTGTCGTATTCTCAAATTGAGGAAACTGGTTCCGAAACGCCTCATCGTTGTAGGTTGGTGTAATGGATGTCATTTTTATTTAATTCCGACTTTTGGACCGTCTTCTTTTTGATAATCTGCGTCAGTCAATGGAGCAGATTCATCCTTTAGGTTCATGTCCGCAGCCACTTTTTCAGCTTCCGCTTTTTTGGCTTTTACGGTCACAAAACCTTCTTTTTCATGAGCTTTGAATGAAGGGTTCTTTTGAAGTTCCTCAAGGTCATAATCAGTAATCTCTGTTGATACGCCCAAAGGAGTAATCAATCGATCATTCGCTACGCCTGTCCCACCTTTGATGAGAACAGAATGTCCCTTAATAGGAACGTCAGCACCGCCTTGGATCCAATTCGTATAGTTTTGGTCGTTCGCTAGTGTTGAAAACACATAATTTTTAGCCATTTTCGTTATCCTTTTTGATGTTTAGAAAGACGGGATTTCTCCCGTCTATCCTATCTTACATCAGCTAGATTGGGCAGTCCATAAGACCGCCCTATCTATTAAATGCCTGAGTAACGAACAACAGCGTAAGGACGCTTCAACAAGCAGCCAGCAGTTGCGTTGGCATAGTCTTCTTCGTAAGCCTTAGCCATTTTTTCCACGCCTAGGGCTTGGAATTTAGCTGGGACTACTTGAACCCATGTACGGCTGTCATCGCTTGCGCCATCTTCAACGTGCTCAGCATAGAGGTAGAACACGTTTGCGCCACCGTTAGCCAAGTTCAACTGAGGAGCTGAAATTACACGCAGTTTTGGATAGGTCTTGTTTAACCAATCACGAACTGAGATACCAAAGTCAGAAGTAACTGACAAGTATTGGTATGAATTGGTTGGCAATGCCAAGGTCAATTCTGCATCTTCAGGGTTGATTGTGTCTTGAGACTGAGTTTGCAACTGAGCTGCAGCAACACGAATGTCAGCAACGATTTGCAAGAAAGTCTTTGTAGACCACAATGTTGAGCCACCTGTACCAGTCGCAGCAACAGTAACGTATGCTGGCAAGCCCGGATCATTCAAGAAACCGTAAGTCAAGTTGCTACCGTTGTTGAAACCGTAGAAACCAACGAGGTTACGTTGAATTTCGAGAGACAATGCTGCAGACGCACGTTTTTCAGCAGAAGTGCTGATACGGATACGAGCTGCACGAGCTTCTTCCAACATACCTACTTTGATGCCCTTTTCAAAACGGACAACAGTTCTACGAACGAAGTTGGTATTCCAAGAAGCCAAAGGAACGTTTGTGTAATCACCGTAAGGAACGGCATTACCGATTGGCTCCAAAAGACCTTGAACGATCTCTTGATCTTCCCAAGAGCCAGTTGTAGTAATACCGCAGAGCTCGTCAATTTTACGAGCAGCAGTGATTACTTTAACGAAGCCGGGAAGCCAGTTTTGCAAAAACTGAACTGGAGTCGTAATCGAAGGTTGGCTTACATCGCTTTGGGTATCCATTGCGTAATTAGCCATTGCCTTCAGATTTTGAGCTCCGAAGTTAATGCCGAGGTCTCCGAGTGCAGCGTAATCGGATACGTCATCGGCTGACATTACCACCGCACCAACTTGGCGAGGGGAAAGTGAGCTGCGTTCGATAGATTTGTTCATATATCAGTCCTTATTAATCAGTGATACGGATAGCTGCTAAGCCAGTACCGCTAGTTGGGTAATTCCATACAACGCAGTTAGGAATCAAAGCGTTGCCAGTAGTAGCAGAGCTACCCGGAGCAACAGTGGAGAGAACGCCAGTGGTTGTGTTGTATTGAACCAAATCACCGATATTCGCAGCACCTACGAGAGTCACAACAATAGTACCCATAGTCATGAACTCGCCCTGAGTGTTAGGACCGAGGAACAAGGTTGGATCTAATGGAGCACCACCAACAGCACCGTAAGAAGCGTAGGATTTTGGGTTAACCAAAATACCAGCAAACAGAATGCCAGTACCTACCACGCCACCTTGAGTAGCAATGTTAGTAGAGTTGGATTTTGTAAACGCTAAACCGATAGTTCCACCAGTGGAATCAAGGGTCAAAGAATCTACACGTTGAGGACCGTCAACAATCAATTCACCGGGAACTCCAAATCCCAGATTGACGTTAACTGTGGATTGAAAAGTCGCAGCAGTCATGATTATTTACCTTCTAAAAAACGTTGAACGAAATTGCCCTTGCGAACTGCGGAATCCATTGCAGCACGACTAGGAACACCCTTGCCTTTTAGGAACGCTTCCAAAGCGACTACACGAGTCTCTTTAGGGGCTTCCAAGCCAAGCTTTTTGCAGCCATACTTAGCCATCTTGTCCAAGTCCATTTCGGCATGGTCAAACGCACCGATATGAGCTGACAACTGGTCGTATAGCTTAGATTTTTTAGCCAACTTAGCTTCGACAGTACGAGCAATAGCTGCTGCGTCCATACCTGCGCCACGTTGACCTTCTTTTTCTTCTTCTTTTTGACCGCCAACACCATACTCAGGACCTTCTTCGTCCATCATATTGCCCGGCTTTTCTTCGTCACCGTCAGGTTTTTCTGTGTCTTCGTCAGCAACGGCTTCTAAACCTGCTGAACCAAACGATTGACCTGTCAATTCTTGAATTTTTGCCAGTTTTGGCATAACTTCTTCGAGGAACTTGTGAACTTCCTCAAGAGTCATAGTAGGCTTCTCGCCACCTACTTCTTTGTTTTCTTCAGCCATGTTTAAAAACTCCTTGTTATCTACTGTGAAAGTGAAATGGTCTAAAACTGCTACATCGGGACCCATGCGTCCATTCTCGACAAGGGCTAGATGATTGCCTCGAATATCCCGTTGCACATAATCATACTTTATTCCGTCATAAGTGCCGGGTGCGTATTCATATCTGCAACGGTATCCGCAGGACAATTCCTTTTTTCCATTGGCAATAAGATTAGCCATTGCCTCCGAAAATACTTTGATATTCCCTTTTAGGGTATCGCCATCGAAATAAACGTCCTGCCCGATAACGCCCTGTACGCCCTTTTGCTCTGAAGGAGTCAATCCTTCGTCTTCGCTTCCAAGCATGACGTGATTGTCAATCCAAGGGATCAATTTGAATGAGTCGATACAGTCGGTAGAGCTTAGCTCCTCGGCTGGACGATAAACCATGTAAACCCTGTCTTGATCGCATTCAGGGGAAATTGATCTGCCTGAATAAGGGAATACCCCGACCATTGAAAGGGGGTTGTCTTTTACTTCAAACCATCCGTTTGTATCGTATTCACGTTTATCCATAGCAGAAGCGTTAGCTTCAGCAGCTTCGGCAATCTTTTCCTCGTCCCCGTCAACTTTCGGAAATATGGGCTCGGGAGCATCCTCAATGGTTGCCCATACGAATTCGCTATGCTCATCATTGAGCTCGGGCTTAAATTCGCCATCATTGCAGCCAAATAGACGCACTTTGCCCTCTGAATAGATCAACTGAAGACCTGTCTCAGGGACGTGCATGATTTCCTCACGAGATTCACGAATTGCGCCTTCAATGGCTGATTCGCCTTCCTCAACATGACCACCGGGAAAACCCCAAGTATCGTCCTTGGTACGCTTCATCCATAGGATCTTGTCATCGTCCGTATATACAATAAAAGCCACGATTTTTGAATCGGGCTCCTCTTTTAAATCCCGTTTATGGGATTGCTTCATTCCCTCGGTTTCCACCTCATCAACGCCATGAGACTTACGGGCATTGGAATAGGCAGCAGCCATAGCTTGCTTGGGATCATGCCCAGCTTTAATCATTTCACGAATATTTTCCTGAATGACCTCTTTTGAATAACCTTCTTTTAACGGCATTAGCAAATTCTCCCTGTCTGAGTAGGAATGTCTGTCACGTTCAATAAAACAGTGGCTTCCCTAGTGTTTCCCTCAGTTGTCGTAAATAATGCTCTTATTGTATAGAGTTGGTTGATTTGTGGGGCAGGAATTACGCCTTCTGAAATTTGAACGGAAATTACTTTTCCGGCTGCTGCTACTTGTTTGTCGGGAAACGTGATTGGCTCGGGATTAATGGCTGGACCAATAATTACAAGACCGGGCTGATCCGCAGTGACCGAAGTAATTGCGGAAATGGTTTCCAAAGTATCTAGGATGTAAGTGCAATCAATATCGTAATAGATTGACTCTGAAGTCCGTTTTTCTAAAATGTAACTATTCATGAGCTTGCCAATAATCCTGTCTTGGTGAAACGTGCCAATAATCCAATCTTTGTGCTACTTGCCAATTTGTCGGTCTTGGTGAAACGTGCCAAACTTTATCCGATTTTTGGAAAATTGGAGCACAAATATAAATGTCTACTGCATTGCCCGATTCTACTACTGTGACTATGACATAGTTCTTGGCATTAGTCGAATCTTGAGCGTTTGCAGCCTCATTGATGTTTAGCGAAGCCGTAACGACTTGGCTAACAATATCTTGCGCTAAACCTGCTTCCGAAACATTTAACGGAGCAGTCATGTTTTGTATGACTAAATCCTCAGCATTACCAGCTTCTACCATCTGCAGATAAGCTGTCATTGACTCTGTTGCAGCGTCTGAAGCAAGCCCTGATTCTGCCACCGATAGCAGAGCGATCATGTTTTGAGTCTGAACGTCTATTGCAGTTGCTGTCTCAATGACAGTTAAATATGCAATTACATTTTGAGAAACCGTATCCCGAGCATTGGCTGCTTCAGTCACTGTGACCGATGCAATCATATTCTCTGACTGGCTGTCTTGAGCGTTTGCTGCTTCTGATACCGATATTGGGGCAGTCATATTTTCTGACTGAGCATCCTGAGCATTAGCAGCTTCATTTACAGAAGTCGGGGATGACATTGTTTCAGACTGCGTATTTGTAGCGTTTGCAGCTTCAGCTACTAAAACAGGAGCAGTCGCATTTTCTGAAACGGTATCAACGGCAGATCCAGCCTCGGAAATTACCCCTTGGGCTGTCATATTTTCAGAAACGGTATCAACTGCGCTTCCAGCCTCAGATATAGTGACTGGGGCAGACATCGTTTCAGATTGAGTATTTGTCGCATTGGCTGCTTCAGATACTACGAGAGGAGTGGTCGTATTCTCTGATACGGTATCAACTGCGCTTCCAGTTTCCGAAATCACGCCCTGAGCCGTCATATTCTCTGAAACCGTATCCAATGCAGATCCCGATTCAGAAACGCTATTAGGGGCTGTCATTGATTCGGAAACAGTATCGGCTGCGTTTGCAGACTCAGATACTGATATTGGAGCCGACATTGACTCAGATTGAGAATCTACGGCATTTCCAGCTTCAATCACTGTGACTGGGGTATTTGTATTTTCCGAAACGGTATCTACGGCATTTCCTAGTTCTGACAAGGAAACAGGAGCAGACATTGACTCCAAAATAGTATCGGCTGCACTGGCTGCTTCAGTAATAGATACTGGAGCAGACATTGACTCAGATTGAGCGTCAGTTGCACTTGCTGCTTCCGTAACGGTCAATGGAGCAGTTGTATTTTGAGAAACTGCATCGGTTGCGCTTGCTGCCTCGGATACTGTTACATAAACAAGAACCAGTGCCGACTGAGTGGATTGAGCGTTTCCTGACTCGGAAATCGTGACCACATAGGTCGTTAAAGTGCTATATAACCCCGATATTGGCGCACCTGAAAAGGGGTAGCTGCCAAACACTTAGATCTCCGCAGGAGTTGTAATTGCCCACTGTTTTAATGTTTCGTCCCATGAATAAAACTTTCCATCGGCAGGATATGGAATAGGAGCATCCCAAAGCCAAGTTGATTTATTCAATGTCCAGCTTGGATATGGCTGGGGAGGAAAAAATACATCATTCAAAGGATCATAAGAAAAACCAATGCCAGCATAGTTTCCACGCAACGCAATGCCTCCATCGGGAGTATCGCTATTGGGTGCGTAGTGAACGTTTCCCCTAGTGTTGTAAGAAGTCTCTAACCATTGACCGGGGCTTGAATCTATAAATGTCTGAAAAAAATCAGGCTCAGCCACAATTACTTGAACGACTTTACCATCAACAACTTTAGCGTAATGGCTCATAGTTTTAACCTTGTTAATGACTTTTGATTGCCAATATCACCTTTGAAAAAGGTATTAAAAGCAATGCTAATTCTTGTTTTTGAAGACTTTGTTTGCTCTACACAATGCTCAAGTTTAGAGGGAAACATTGCTAATTGCTTGTTTTTAACTTCATACCACCAAGTAGATGAGTTATACATATTGAATTCACTGGCATCTATAGCAAACGTATCGGTGCTTGGCTTAAAAAAAGTGATTCTATCAACTTGCTCATCAACGTCTATATAAAGGCATCCCGAAATAAAGCTATTTGAATGCGAATGCTTATGATGATATTGATTTTGCTCGGTAAAATTTACCCAAGACTGCGTAATGTAAAGCGAAACGTCTGAGCTTGGACGGTAAACCTCTTGAAAATAGTTGTTGATTTCTAATTCACAAAATTGCTTTAAATCTTTTAATGCTTCTTGCTCAAGTATGTAAGTGTCTGCACTAAATTTATTTCCAATGTTCGGATTGGTTTTTTCTTTTTCCAAAGCAATAAAATCTATTTCAGACTGAGTAAACTCACGATCTAAAAATGTAAACCCTACCGGAATAGGGAATAGATTTTGATAGATAGTTGTCATGCAGTATAAGTACCCGAGCTAGTAAATTTAATAATAGTAAAGGCTCCCGATGTTGTTACGGTTGGGCTTCCAGTTACTGTTCCTGTATAAACAGAAGTAGGAATTGAAATAATTACCACTCCTGATCCACCGTTACCGCCACCCGGATTGCCGTTGTTTCCAGCACCACCGCCACCGCCACCTAAATTTGCAGTTCCTGAAGTAGGGTTAGTTGAGTTATTACCGCCATTACCACCACCTCCTGAACCACCGGGAGCAACGGACGCACTACTATAAGTCCCGCCACCACCTCCACCAGCATAATAAACAGCAGATCCAGTAATTGATGATTGCAAGCCAATACCGCCACCGCCACCACCGGATGATGTACCGTTTGTACCCGCAGCTCCAGCACCACCACCGCCTGATCCACCATATCCGGGACCACCTACACCAGTTGGATCGGTTCCTCCGTTATTACCTTGCCCGGTAGTACCAATACCACCGCTTGAAGTTCCCGGTGAACTACCATTAGAGCCACCGCCTGATCCACCTGATCCACCTTGGACTGGGTTATTACCCGGACCGCCACCTGATTGAGCACCGTATCCACCACCAATAGTCGATACAGAAAGAGATCCTCCCGATAAAGAAGATCCTGAACCTTGCACACCGTTATTTCTACCTCCAGCAGTACCGCCAGCACCACCACCTCCAACAGTTGCCGTATAGACAGCACCTGAAGCAAGTACCGCAGTTCCTGAAATCATTCCTCCAGCACCACCGCCACCGGGACAGTAATCTCCTGAAATTTGACTGCCACCACCGCCACCGCCAGCAACAACTAAATAAGATACCGCAAGAGAAGGGGCAGTATTGGTAATAGTTACGCCACCTGTAGTAGCTGATACGGAAATTCCTACACCTGCAGAAACAGAAGTCACGCCAGTATTGGCAATAGTGACTGCTGAAGATCCGTTATAAGACGTTCCCGACAATCCAGTTCCGATCGTCAAATTAGAAAGAGAAACTCCTGTCAAAGTAAGGGCAGCAGAAGCCCTATTCAAAGCTACGGCAGTCGTACCAACGTAAAGGGTAGAGTTACCCAAGACACCCGAAGGAATCGTTCCTGATAGGTTCCCAGCCGTCAAATTGGTTAAATTTGCTCCGCTTACTGCACCAAATAAACCTGACCAAGTTCCTGTCGTAATTGTTCCGACAGAAGTAAGGCTAGAAGTAACGATTGCAGAAGGAAGGGCAGTCCCTGCTAGGTTCGCAGCAGGAAAGCCAGTTGTATTTGTAAGCGTACCGCTTGAAGGAGTGCCAAGAGCTCCGTTGAATGTAATAGGAGCACCTGCAGAGCCAATAGCGATAGCTAAAGCTGAAGCAACTCCAGTGCCTAGACCACTAATTGCAGTGCTAATTGGAACACCAGTAAAGTTAGTTCCGGTCAATGTTGGGGTGCTGCTCCAAGAAACTGCTCCAGTAGATCCTGCGCTAACTGGGACTTGACCAGCAGTTCCGTATCCAGTAGTCCCGCTTAATGCTGGAGTAGCTCCTAAATTAGTG
>Ga0316228_1000611_pt1 | contig 45914 bp, 45 predicted proteins | sample TBH18021metaG_FD_206005 | JGI IMG/M metagenome (GOLD analysis project Ga0316228, IMG submission 206005) | Freshwater microbial communities from Trout Bog Lake, Wisconsin, USA - TBH18021 | ecosystem: Environmental > Aquatic > Freshwater > Lake > Hypolimnion/Profundal zone | place: USA: Wisconsin... | reverse complement strand
CTAAGGATTTCAGAAGCGAAATGCCCCAATCTCTCCGTTGCCGTTGCTTTCGCCAAACAAAGAGCCGGAGCTTTTAGCTCCGGCTCGATCCTGACCTGCGCGGCCCGTGCTCTACTTTTCCGCCCGCACGAACTCCCACTTCCCTCTGCCGCAAAGATTCTTGCACACCGGCAGCTTCTCGCCTGCCTTGAACTGCACTGGCAGCTTACACACGCTGCACCAATAAATACCTGTGGTCGGAGCTTCGCTCCCCGGTTGATTCGCCATTCAAAAATCCTCCATGTTGATACCTTCATCGTATGGGCAGCGGCACGTCCACTCAGTGACGCCCGTCACGTTTTACTGTATGCGGGGAAACTCTGGTCGATACAGGTACATCCGCCAAAGTGTGTAGCTCAGCGACTCGCGCGCCACATTCAGCGCCCGCGTCCAGATTGCGGGTGCCATCTCAGGTCTGCGCGGCGAGGCGTATACAAGCCTCCCCTGCGCCTCCAGCAATCGCTTGATTCGGAAAACGTGATAAGGATCGCTCACTGCGATACAAGAGCGCATGTTGTTCGCATCCATGATGATGGCGATTCGCCCCGCGCTCTCCGCGCTGGTATCGCTCCGGGTTTCAGCAATCAGATGACGGTCGCCGATCCCACGCTCGATGAGGTAATCGCGCCCGACTGAACCCTCGGTGAACTGCCGCTCGCCGCCACTGCCCCCTGTGGTAATAACCACAGGAGCCAGTTTGCGCTCATACAGTTCGAAGGCATGATCGAGCCGCGCCCGATAGACCGGCGAAGGCTTTCCGAAATATTCCGCCGCGCCAAAGACCACAATCGCGTCTGCCGTCTGCGCCTCGTCCCGTCCGGACTGCGCCACGATCCGCACGCAGGTCCATGCGAAATAGCAGCCGTACGCGGCCAATATCGCAGCGGCAATCCTACCCGGCCTCAGCCACTTCCGGCGCGAACCAGCGGTCATTGATCGCCTAGCAGGTCCTCGATCTCAGACAGCGCGATTGCGCCGTCGCGCTGCAGTGACCATCGTCCATCATCGGTTAGATTAATGATCGTCGTCGGTACTGCACGCGGCGTTGTGCCGCCATCCACCAGCAGTTGCACGCGATCGCCCATCTGCTCTACCACAGCAGCTGCGGTTGTGCACTCTAACGCTCCGGCAAGGTTTGCCGAGGTCGCCGTGATCGGGCACTTCAGGGCGCGAACCACTGCCAGTGCCACCGCCGAGTCAGGCATGCGAACCGCGATGTTGCCCGAGTTCGCTGTAACCTTCAGCGGCAATCGCGGGGCCGCGCGCACAATGATCGTCAGCGGGCCCGGCCAGAACTTGTCTGCCAACAGATAAAACTCGTCCGGCAACTCGTGTGCTAATTCTTCGGCTTGCTCCACGCTTTCAATCAGCAGGGAGAGCGGTTTATGCCGGCCACGTTCCTTGATTTCGTACACGCTATCCACTGCGTGCAGGTTATACGGATCGACCGCCAGGCCATAAAACGTGTCGGTCGGCATTCCGACCACACTGCCATGACGAATTCTGTCCGCCACATAACTGACAAGTGACGGCTCGGGCTCAGCTGCATGAACGCGAATAATTTCCGGGCGCACCCGATCCACCTCATCTTTCAGGTTCAACTTCAGAGAACCTTAACCAGATTAAATCACGGACTACGTTAACTCCGAAATCCCCCACCTGATTGAGTTATATTCGGCAGGTCATCCTCGGGAGGTTATCATGTCCCTTGGTGGTACTCCAGCATTCTACAATGCGCGAGGAGGAACATGTCCGAGGCTTTTTTGAACCCGCCACATGAACGCCTCCGCGCCATCGCGAGTCGCCAGAATACGCTTGTAAAGGACCTTCGCAAAGCCTTCTCCCAGTCCACCCCCGCCGATGACGGCTCCGTGGCCATCGAAGGCGTCAAACTGGTCGAGGAGGCCATTCGCAGTGGACTTCGCCTGCGGGCCGTCTTTTTCTCGGAATCGGCTCGCGAGCGTGCCAATCGCCTGCTACCCCAGCTAAGCCATGCCACGGAAACCGTTCTCCTGCCTGACGACATATTCCAAAGCGCCGTCGCCACTGAAACGCCACAAGGGGTCGCCGCCCTCGTCTACCCTCTCGTCGCGACGCTCGAAGACCTCTTTCGCGACACAAATTCGACTGCTCCGCTAATTCTGGGCTGTGCCGGACTCCAGGACCCTGGAAACTTTGGAACCATCCTACGCAGCGCCGAAGCCTTCGGAGCCAGCGGCGTGCTTGCCACCGATGGTACGGTCTCGGCAGCCAACCCCAAGGTGGCACGCGCCTCAGCCGGATCGGTATTCCGACTGCCGGTAATCAAGCTTTCCACCGCTAAAGCCCTGGCTGCCCTTGAAGAGAACGGCATTCGGTTGGCCGTAACCTCCAGCCACAAAGGGCGTCCGGTGCAGGAGATCGACCTGACCCTGCCGACTGCCATCTTTATCGGGAGTGAAGGACAGGGGGTCCCCCGCGCCCTCCTTGACGCCGCCGATGAGGCCATTCTCATCCCCCATTCGCCGAAGGTGGAAAGCCTGAACGCGGGGATTGCGGCAAGCATTCTGCTGTATGAGGCACAAAGGCAAAGGAGCAAGTGAACCTGCGCTTTTTGATTTTGCTCTCGTATTCAGGGTGTCATTCCGAACGAAGTGAGGAATCCCAGCAAGGATCAAATCTCCTTTGGACCCCTAGGCTTTTCAACCCAGATTGTCTGTTGGATTACAGGTGGGCCGCCTTGACGGCTCCGGTTAAAAATCCTCAAGAGGCACTCATGCCGCCATCTGTGCGGGGATTCTTCACTTCGTTCAGAATGACACGACAAGAAAAAGCGTTTAAGGAACTGCAATCCCCTACTCCCGCATCCGTTCTTTCTTCGCCTTCACCGCCGCCAGTCGTTCGCGGATTCGCTTCTCCACGCCTTCTTCCGTAGGGAAGTACCACTGCTTGCCCTTGAGATTTTCGGGCAGACACTCCATGTCCGTAACTTTTTCATCGAAGTCATGGGCGTACTTGTATCCCTCACCATAGCCAAGCTCTTTCATCAGGCGTGTCGGGGCGTTTCTCAGATGCAGGGGCACCGGGTCTGCAGCAGTTTCTTCCACGTCACGCTTCACCGCGCCGTAGGCCATGTACAGCGAGTTCGACTTGGGAGCAATCGCCAGATACACGGCCGCGTGAGCCAATGCGAGTCCGCCTTCGGGAAGACCCATGAAGTCCAGAGCGTCCTTTGCTGCAATGCAAATTTCCAAGGCATGCGGATCGGCCAGGGAGATGTCCTCCACGGCCATCCGCACAATGCGCCGCGCCAGATACATCGGGTCTTCGCCGCTCTCCAGCATCCGTACCAACCAGTACAGGGTCGCGTCGGGGTCGCTGTTGCGAACCGATTTATGCAGCGCCGAAATCAGGTTGTAATGCTCTTCGCCGGCTTTGTCATAGCGCAGCACGCGGCGCTGGAGCGCGTCCTCGACCTGCGGCTTTTCGATCACTCCGCCGCTCGCGCCGCCTGCGGCTTCCACCGCCAGCGTCGCCGCGATCTCCAGCACGTTATACGCAGAACGTGCGTCGCCGCTCGAATACGCTGCGATCCGCGCCAAGGCCTCCGGACGCGCCGTCAGTTTCAACACACCCAAGCCGCGCTCTTCGTCCGCGAGAGCGCGCTCCAGCAAGGTAATGATCTGCTCCTCGGTTAGCGGGTTCAGAGTGTAAACCCGTGAACGCGACAGTAGCGCTGAGTTCACCTCAAACGAAGGATTCTCCGAGGAACGCGTCCTGCTGCAACCGGTTGAAGCGGTGAATCTCATCGATGAAGACGATGGTTCGCGTGCCGTATTGCTTGGCCCGCTCGGCATCCACCATTACCTGCTTGATCTCTTTGATCCCAACCATCACCGCCGAATACTCAACGAACTCCGCCTTGGTGCGGCGCGCAATGATTTTCGCCAGCGTGGTCTTCCCTACTCCTGGCGGCCCCCAGAACAGAATCGAACCAATGTCATCGTGCTCGATCTGCACCCGCAGTGCCTTGCCGGGAGCAAGAATATGCTCCTGCCCGACGAACTCATCGAGGTCCCGCGGACGCATCCGGTCCGCCAGTGGACGGGTGCGATCAGAGGCTTCATCAATCGGATTGGAAAACAAATTCATCGCAGCAAGGGTAACACTGAAAAGCAAGGTTTCAAGGTTTCGCAGGCTTCAAGGTTTCAAGGTTGAAAAACAAACACCCCCGAGCCAAGCCGGGGGGCGTCCATCACGCGGAATTTTACTTTGAAACCTTTGAACCTTTGAAACCTGGTTCCTACGCCTTCGCTCTCGCCGTCTTTTCGTCACCTGCGACTTTACCGTCGCGAATGTGAATGATGCGGTGCGCATACTCTGCGATGTCGTGCTCGTGGGTGACCAGCACGATGTTATTTCCACGCGCATGCAGTTCATCAAAGAGCGCCATGATTTCGTTTCCGGTCTTGGTGTCCAGATTTCCCGTAGGTTCGTCGGCCAGGATGATCGAAGGATTATTGACGAGCGCGCGTGCGATGGCAACGCGTTGCCTCTGTCCGCCTGAGAGTTCGTTCGGTTTGTGGTTCATTCGCTCGCCCATACCTACAGAGATGAGCGTCTGCTTTGCGCGCTCCAGACGCTCTGCGGAAGGAAGGCCCGCGTAGATCAGCGGAAGTTCCACATTGTGCAGCGCTGACGCCCTTGCCAGCAGGTTGAAGGTCTGGAAGACGAAGCCAATCTCTTTGTTGCGGATACGTGCGAGTTCGTCGTCATCCAGTTCGCTCACCAGATGCCCATTGAGCCAGTACACGCCCCTGGTCGGAGTGTCCAGGCAGCCGATCAGATTCATCAGCGTCGATTTGCCCGAACCAGACGGCCCCATGATCGCAACATACTCATTGCGATTGATGGAGATATCCACGCCGCTGAGGGCGTTCACCTGCTGCTCGCTGCCCATGTCGTAGGTTTTCCACAAATCCTGCGTACAGATGATGCAGTCCGACGGCGGTGCTTTCCGTTCCTGGCTCATTCCTGCGGTTTGCGTTGCCATCCCTTATGTTCTCCGTGGAGGTTCTGCCCTTCGGTGCCCCACATCTGCCATAGTCAGCGTATGTGGGTCTTGCTTACGACTTCTCTTCTTCTTTCTTCGGCGCCGTGTTGTTGATCTTGACCGTAGTGTCTGGCTTCATGGTGCGCAGAACCTTATAGCTCCCGGTCACAATCTCGTCGCCTTCCTTCAGTCCGTCAAGGACCTCAATGTCGGTGGTCGCGGTGATTCCCGTCTGCACCGGCACAAACTGCGCCTTGCCTGCGCGGATTACGAACACACCCTGTATCTCTTCCTTGGCCGCCTTAATTTCTTCGGGCTTTTCTGCCGCCTGTACCGCGTTCTTGTCTTTATTCTTTTTCTTCGGCACCAAGTCGCCCTTCTGCCGGATCGTCAGAGCCTGGATCGGAATCGACAACACCGTCGGTTTGGTCGCCGTAGTAATTTTCGCGGTTGCAGAGAGTCCTGGGCGCAGATTCTCCGGAATATCACTAAGGGTGACTACTACCTTGAAGTCCTTCGCCTCCTGAGAACTGCCGGTCGACTGCGAAGTCGCGACGCCGGTAGAGCGCAGCAGGGCGTTGTTGCCGATCTCGGTAACGATTCCTTTGAACTTCTTCTTCGGGATGGCATCGATGCTTACTTCCACTGGTTGTCCGAGCTTTACATTGACAATGTCGGTCTCATCCACCTTAATCTCGGCGGTAATTACCGATATATCCGCCAGAGTCATCAGCGTTGAACCGGGCGCGTTCTGGATTCCCATGACAACCGTCTCGCCCTCGCGCACCGGCAGGTTGGTCACTACGCCGTCAAAGGGCGCGCGATATTGGGTCTTGCTCAGCACGTCGTCGTTGTGTACGAGGGTTGCCTTCTGTACCGCGATGCGATGTTTGTAAGCGTCTGCCGCAGCCTTGGCCTGTGCAATCTTGGTCTTGGCCTGGCTCAACATGGAAACAGCCGCCTCATATGCGTTCTTCGCCGCGTCGTAATCCTTCTTTGCGATTAGCTGATCCTTATAGAGACCCTCGGCACGCTTCCAGTCGTAGAGCTTTTGCTCCTGATCAGCCTTGGCCCGATCCAGGTCGGCGACATAGGTGTTCAACGTCTCCACCCCGGCTTCATAATCGGCTTGCGCAGCCGTCAAAGACGCCTGGGTTGCATTCACGTCCGCGGAAGGCTGTACGTTTTCCAACTGGGCGAGCATCTCGCCCTTCTTTACGCGGTCGCCTTCCTTCACGTACAGGCGCACGATCTTGCCCATCGCGTTGGCGCCAACGTTCACAAATGTCTTGGGACGGATTTCGCCAGACGCAGTGACCTGGGATGTCAGGTCTTGGCGCAACACCTTGCCGGTCTGCACCTCAACAACGCCTTTACGGCTCTGTTGGATGCTGAAGAAAATTATTCCTCCGACCAGAACCACACCACCGAGTGCAAGGGAGACTTTTTTCCAGGTTTTCATCGGTCCTCATCAAATTGCCCGGCTTTAAACCGGAGATACCCTAGTAGGGCGTTCGGCCGCAGAATTCTCTTTCCGCTTGCGCCTGCTTCTTGGTACGGGCGAGGCAGCTTGAAAGTTCCACCAAAAATATCAATTTTGCTTGCATAAATCAGAGACGCCGGACTGCTTCGTCACTCGGCAACCCACGACCTCGCCAGTCCCGCCAAAGGTGATGCGTCGGCGTCTGATTGTAAACCGCTGGCGCTATCCCATTCTAAACGAATCACCTTTGCTCCAGGCTGACGCATATTCCGGCTTGCCATCATTTTCTTTTCCCCTCTCAGCTTTTGGCCTTCCGCGCCCCCTCCTTGCCTTGGCTCCTATGAATACTTACAATCTGTGAAGCCCTAAGAGTCCGCAGGAGCGAGGCTGTCCATGCCGTTTTTTTCCTTTCGTCATTTTTCCTATGTTGTAGTGGCAGCCGCCTTGCTGGTTGCACCCGCCGTTGCCCAGAGCGCGTCCAGCGATAAGGATCAGGGTACCTCTCTCAAGGATCTCAAGAAGGCCAAGAAGCAGGCTCCCGAGGAGAAGAAGGAACTCACCGACCAAGAGCGCAAGGAACGCCTCCGCAGTTTCAAAAACGAGGTCAGCAAGACCTACCGGACCTGGCTTGATCAGGACGTGAAATATATCATCTCCCCGGAAGAAGAGCAGGCATTCAAGCTCCTCGGCACCGATGAAGAACGCGACCAGTTTATCGAGCAGTTCTGGCTTCGTCGCGACCCCACTCCTGACACTGAGGAAAATGAGTTTCGCGAAGAGCATTACCGCCGCATTCAGTATGCCAATGAGCGTTTTTCCGCCGGAATCCCAGGATGGAGAACAGACCGCGGACGTATTTATGTCGTCTGGGGACCGCCCGACGAAATCGAGTCCCACCCCGCAGGCGGCAACTACCAACGAGATCAGAGTGAAGGTGGCGGTAGCACCTCCTCGTTCCCATTTGAGCGTTGGCGTTATCGCTATCTCGAGGGCATTGGAACTCAGGTGATCATCGAGTTTGTGGATACCTGCATGTGCAACGAATACCACATTTCCATCGATCCTAACGAGAAGGACGCATTGCTTCACACCCCGGGCGGCGGGCCGACCATGAACGAACAGATGGGGAAGGGTAATCGTGCAGATCGCATGATGGGAACTCCCGGCGGAACCAACGGAATGAACGGCAGCGCAAGGCAGTTCGAGGCAATCGAGCGTTATGCCAAGCTCACCTCCCCTCCCCCCGTAAAGTTCAAGGATCTCGAAGAGAAGGTCAACACCAAGATTCGCTACAACTTGATGCCCTTCGACATGCGCACCGACTTTGTGAAGATCACTGCGGATACAGTGCTTGTCCCCATCACCATCCAACTCAAAACCAAGGACATGACCTTCCTTCAGAAGGAGGGCATCCAACGCGCTTCCGTCAATATCTTTGGCCGGATCTCCACCATCTCCGGACGTGTCGCCTCGACCTTTGAAGATACCGTTGGAGTGGACGAACCGAATGACCTGCTGGAAAAAGCGCTGCTCACCACTCAGGTTTACTGGAAGGCGATTCCGCTCAGGCCCGGAATGTACAAAATCGACGTCGCCGTGAAGGATGTCAATGGCGACCGCGTCGGAACCCTGGTTCGCTCTATCCGCGTTCCCGAGTTCGATGAAGAGAAGCTGGCTAGTTCCTCGCTGATACTGGCCGACCTCATGGAACGCGTCCCGGCCAAGAGTATCGGCTCCGGTACGTTTATTATCGGTGACACGAAGGTTCGTCCTCGCGTCGATGCCTCGGATGGCAAACCCGCCAGCTTCAAACGTGCGCAGCGCCTCAACGTCTGGCTCCAGGTTTATAACCTGCAGCAAGACAAGCAGACCAACAAAACACACGGAAACATCAGCTACGACGTTGTCAACATGCAGACGAACAAATCCGTTCTCCATACCGATGAATCATCAGCTGCTTATGGCAACACTGGCGATCAGATCACCATCGAAAAATCGATGCCGCTGGCAAACCTGGAGCCCGGTTTATACAATCTGAAGATCATCATCAGTGATGAGGTGACGAAACAAAACATTAATACTTCGGCGCGTTTTCAGGTTGAATAGAGTAGAATTTCCACAATTGCGATAACGGCTCGCCGTCCAGTTCGTTGAAAACGCATTTGCGAGAGTCGCATTGCCAAATGGCCCGTTTTCGCAGGGAGGATGCATGAAGCGAAAGCTCGGAGTCCTGGCCCTTGCACTTGTATGGTGCCTCGGTGCTTCCGCCGCCGTTAATCCCGGTGCGATCACTGGAACAGTGCGTAACAACGCTGGTGTACCGCAAATGGGAGCCGTAGTCGAAATCCTTGCTTACTCCACTGCCCGAACTCAGACGGCCCTTACGGACACCAGGGGCGCATTCAATATCGCTGGCTTGCTTCCCGGTCTTTATACCGTCAAGGTCACGGCGCCAAGCTTCCTGCCCACAATCCGCGAGCGCGTCCACCTTCAATCCGGCGCCAACCTGCTCCTCAATCTCACTCTCAACACGCTTTTCGAAGCTATTCAGCTAGTCCCACGCCACAAGGCGTCGGCTGACAGTGACGATGATTGGCGCTGGGCGCTCCGCTCGATGGCAAACCGTCCTATCCTGCGCCTGGCTGATGACAAGCCTCTTGTGGTGGTTGAGAGAGGCGAGGCCGCATCCGTTGGCGAACTCAAGGCGCGTGTGTCTTTCATCGCCGGAACCGAGGGCGACGCCTTCACCGCTCCCAGCACAAACTTTCAGGTCGAACAATCCATCTTCGGCAAAGGACGCTCAACCCCTTCAAAGTGGTCGCTAAACGGAGGGCTTGGCAGCGCTCCAACCAATCCTAATGCGGTACTCCGCGCCGCATATTCGCGCGAGATGCCTGACGGTACCTATCCGGAGATTGCGATCTCCGCCAAGCACTTTGCCTCGCTCAATCCGGATCAACCTGCCATCCAGGCACTTGCTCTCTCCATCGCCAACTCCATTACATTTGGCGAGTACCTCGAACTCGAATATGGCAGCGAAACTCAGATGATCCAGTTCAGGGAGCGCGCTACCAGCGTCCGGCCATTTGCCAGTCTCACCGCTCATCCCGGAAAAAACACGATCTTGCAGTACCGTTATGCCACCAGCACGCCTGATTTGCGCCGCGCCAAGGGCTTTGACACAGCACCGGCTGACCTCAGCGAGAGCAATCCGCGCCTCACCGTCACCCCGTCCGGTCAGCACATCCAGCGCGCCAGTCATCAGGAACTCTCGGCATCCAAGCGCCTCGGCAACAACAAGGTACAAGTCGCCCTGTTCTCTGATTCCATTCAGAACGTCGCGCTCACTGGAACTGGTGCTAGCTTTACTCAAGACACTAACGCCTTGATTAGCGACCCGTATTCGGGGAATTTCGCCGCGAACGGCGGCAGTCTGCACACCCAGGGCGTCCGCGCAGTTTACTCGCACCCCCTCGCAATGGGCCTTGACGCAACCGTCAATTATGCCTACGGCGGGGTGCTCACGGCTCCCGAGAGCCTTGTGCAAGTCAGCCAGACATCGACTTCGTTGGTCACCACTAAGCGCCACTCTGCTGCAGCGAAGCTTTCTGGAACCACCCCGGGATCCAAAACGAAGGTGATCGCCAGCTATAAGTGGCTCAGTGGCAGCGGGCTCACCCCCGTTGATATGTTTAACGCTTCGGCCGGACAGACCGATCCCTATCTCAGCTTTTTCGTCCGTCAGCCCGTCCCAACAATGCATCTGTTGCCCAACGGATTGGAAGCTCTCGTGGATGTGCGCAACCTGCTGGCCCAGGGATACCGCCCCGTACTCAGCGCCGATGGAAGTGTCGTTTATCTCGTGCAGGGCACTCGTAGCTTCCGCGCCGGGCTTAGCTTCAACTTCTAGGTCAGGTTTCCTAAGGTGTTATAGTTTGCAATCTTTTCTCGAGCCAGGTGCCCCACCTTCGCGCGTCGTGCTGTTCATCTCAACAAATCCTCTAACTCCACGCCCTGATCCGTCTTATCGTCGCGATACTTCACAATCACCGGAGTGTAGACGCTCAGCCCCCACTCGGCGGCTTTCCCTTTCGTAATTGCCCTGGCTCCGGCCACAACTACGGCACCCTCAGGAACCATCAGGGGGTCCGTCGCTGTCGCCCGGTAAATCTCTCCCCGCACCGTGTCAAACAGCGGCGTCGAGCGCGTAAGAATCACTCCCGAGCCCAGCACCGCACGCCGCCCAACCTGCGTCCCTTCGTAAATGCCGCAATTCCCGCCCACCAGCACGTCGTCTTCAATGACCACCGGAGTCGCATTCACCGGTTCCAGCACCCCTCCCACCTGCGAAGCTGCGCTCAGATGCACCCGCTTGCCAATCTGGGCACAGGAACCAACCAACGCGTGCGAATCCACCATCGTTCCCTCATCCACATACGCTCCAACATTGATATACATCGGAGGCATGCAGATTACGCCCTTGGCCAGGTATGCCCCTTGACGCACGGTTGAGCCTCCGGGCACCATCCGCACGCCATCGACGCACTTAAAATGCCGCACCGGATAAGTATGCTTATCGACAAATGAAAAGATTTCACCCGCATGGGTCTCTTCTGCCGCGCCCAACCGGAAGCCCAGCAGAATGCCCTCTTTGACCCATACGTTTGCTTCCCAGCGCCCATTGCGCTTTTCCGCCGCCCTTAGTTCTCCCAGTGACAGTGCCTCGCGAAACGCATGAAATGTCTCCAACGCCCCGCACTCTTTCTTCGCATCCATTCCCAGCGCGTACAGCCGCTCGATCTCAGAACGTAAGTTGGTCATGATGAAAGAAGTATAAGGCGAACTTAACGCCATGCGACCAGAAACCTTTCCGCAAATATGTACCCAAGGTGCGGCCCCGGGCGGGGGCGACCGGCCGAACTGACTTTGACGCTGTCAGCTACCCTTTTGCTGCCGGAGCCCGGGTCATTCGTTCAATCACCTCGTACACGGAAGCGGGATCGTGGTTGGCGTGGCCGCTGGCGATGGCAGCGATGTAGATAGGCGTGCAGGCTGTAAACGCCGGCGCCGGACATTCAGCCGCCCGCAAGGCTTCGGTGATCAAATTTATGTCCTTCTGAAGAATGTTGACCGATGCGGTGGTCTCTTCAACCCAAGTTCGTTTCGCCATCATCGGTCCCCGAACTTGGAGCATACGCGATGTCCCAGCTCCGTCGCCGAGGACTTTGACCAGGTTTACCGGATCAAGTCCGCTACGCACTCCAAACAAGATCGCCTCCGCCGCGACAACGTTATGAACCGATACCAATAGATTAGCAACCAACTTCGTTTTGATTCCGTTGCCGAATTCACCCAGGTCGTAACATGCGCGCGCGAAAGCATCGATCACCGGACGCACTTCCTCAATCGCCATGGAATCCCCGCTTGCATATACCGCCAAGTCGCGGTTCTTGGCCTGGGCGCCGGTACCAGACAGGGGGCAGTCGAGCAGAATGACACCCTTCTCAGCCAGCAGATTGAGCATCTTCTGCTTAGCCGTGAGGGGTAGCGTCCCGGTCTCCAGGACGATTGTGCCCGAGGCGCAACTGGCTGCGAGTGTGGCGCAAACCTCGTAGAGCGCGGCTTCCGACGGGAGTGACAGGATTATGCAGCGGCAGGCTTCCCCTACTTCGCGCGCACCCGGAACTACTCTTGCACCTGCCTTTGTTGCCGCGGCGCACGCCTCTGGCGAAACATCTGTGCCGATGACTTCGAAACCGGCATTCACCAGGTTGGCCGCCATTGCGGACCCCATGTTTCCGAGTCCAATTACGCCTACCGGGCCCCATTTTTCAGTGCTCATTTTCTTGTTCGCTCCTTGCGCTATGTCATCTAAATAGCATTCTATGACTTCCGAGCCTCCATTCAACCGAGTTGTCTGAACAGTGTGCCGCCCCTAGGAAAGCTGGTAATATACAGCCATAATGGGTCATCTTTATGCGTGACTACGCCGTCATCTACGTGAATGGGCGGCGACGCGAAGTACGCGGCGCTGACGTATTCCAAACTCTCTCTGACTATTTGCGGGACGAGTTGAGATTGACGGGAACCAAGGTGGTCTGTGCGGAAGGCGATTGCGGTTCCTGCACGGTCATCATCGGACGTCGGCACAATGATTCGATCCAATACAGCGGCGTTTGCTCCTGCATTCAATCTCTGTATCAACTGGATGCGGCCCATGTGGTCACCATCGAGGGCATTTCCCCCGATGGAGTTCTAACTCCTGTACAGGAAGCCCTGGTTCAGCACCATGGGACGCAGTGCGGCTTTTGTTCGCCCGGATTCGTGCTGTCAATCCATGCGTTGTTGGAATCCGATTCGGCTTTGACGGAACAGCGCCTCCGGCAGGGACTGGTTGGGAATCTGTGCCGCTGCACAGGATACGAACCGATACTGGCAGCGGCGATGAAGATCGATGCCAGCCGGGTACTGAAACTGAATCAGCTTTATGACTCGCCCGCGTTAGCTGCCGAACTTGCCCATCGTGACGGTGAGCCGGTGCTCATAGAGGCCGAGGGAAGAGTCTTCTACAAGCCCTTAACCATTGACGATGCGATGCAATTCAAGGCTAAGCATGATGATTGCGTCATCGTCTCTGGCGGAACTGACCTGGGAGTTCAGATCAATAAGGGGATTCGCGCGATGAGCTCTGTCTTGAGTATCGTGGCTCTGAAAGAACTGCGGCAACTGGAAATCTCAGGCGGCCAAATCATTGCCGGGGCGAGCGTGCCGCTCACCGAATTGGAGAAGCTGGCGCAAAAAGCTATGCCGGAGTATGCGAAGCTCTTCGAGAGGTTTGGATCAACGCAGATCAAGAACGCGGCCACGCTCGGCGGCAACATTGCAAACGGATCGCCCATCGGCGATTCAATGCCCGCATTGTTCGTACTCGGCGCGAAGATCGAACTGGCCAGTGTCGGTGGCCGCCGCCGAGTGGACATCAACAACTTTTATACCGGGTACAAGAAGAATGTTGCTACACCCGGTGAGTTGATCAGCCGTGTGTTCATACCGCTTCTCGGCAATGGTGAGGTCCTCAAACTCTACAAGGTTTCCAAGCGCCATGACCTCGATATTTCCACCTTTGGTGCAGCTATCTGGATCAAGCTTTCCGGAAGCCACATCGAGAATATTCGCATCGCGTATGGAGGCGTTGGGCCCATGATTCTGCGGCTACCTAAGACTGAGTCGCATCTTCGCGGAAGTGACGTTTCAGAACGCGCCTTCGAGTCTGCTCGCGAAATTGCGGTCCAGGAGATCACTCCGATCAGCGACGTACGCGGATCAGCCGAATATCGCAATAAACTCGCAGCCAACATTCTGCTGAAGCTGTATTTCGAATTACGCGCAGACATAGAAGGACACTTCGCAGCTACGCCATAGTCTGCAAGGCATTCTCAACATCCCATCTTGCCAAGGAATCGCCTAAGCCTTTGGTTTCGCGATAGCCGGTACGCTTGACGGCGCGAACTTGTACTGCTTGATGGTGCAGGCCATGAGGAACGAGGGTTGATCTCTCTTGCGAGTCGGCGGAACACATTCGACGCGCACCAGCAATCCTTCGCACACGACTTTTGCTCCGTTTTCGCCTGCAAGTTCATTTGGCATCTCAAGCGCTAGTTCTATCGTGGAGCCGATTTCAAGAGGGCTGGATGATCGAAACAGTAATCCCGAGCGGCTGATGTTTTCAGTCACTCCCTCGATCCAATCGTCGCTCCCGGCAATTCGGAATTGAACCGGGACGCAATGGCGAAGCCGACGCTCGCGAGGCCTCCATGCGGTCTTTGTCCCGCATTTGCGCATGAGGACTCGGCCGGCATCGAGTTCGGTCTCTACGTTCTCGAGTGGGGCGACTCGCCGCATCTTGGCCCAGTCATAGCTATATTTGGCGCCGCAATGAACGCACACCTGGTAATTACCGCCGGTTTCGTCACGCCGTGGCCACGAGAACTGATGGTGGCAGGTAGACAAAATGCCATGGATCAAGTCAGTGCGCATGGCGGTATAATGACCCGTTTTTGCCAGTCACGCACATTACCGAAGTAGCTAGCCATCTGCCGCGTTAGAAAAGTGAAAAAACGATGATCATTTTCCAGTCAATGCCGTCATAGCACGTCAGTCTTGAACAAACTCACAATTGCAGGTTTTGTCACCTTGCCCATTGCATTTCGGGGAAGAGCGCCGACAACCAGTAGCCGCGACGGAACCTTATAAGCAGCGAGACGTTCCTTTGCCCAAGTACGAAGGAGTTCCAGATCAAGCGTCTGGCCGTCGTGCAGCACAACTGCGACAGCTACTCGTTCTCCCCATTCCAGGTCCGGGATACCGACGACTGCGCATTCCGCAATGGAAGGGTGCTCGCGAAGTTGCTCTTCAACCTCCAGGGCCGACACTTTGTGACCGCCTGTCTTGAGAATGTCAATGTTCATGCGTCCGAGAATTCGATAGCGGCCATTCTCAAGTACCGCGACGTCGCCGGTTCGAAACCACCCATCGCGGAAGGCCTGCTCGGTCGCTTGCGGCTTACCCCAGTATTCGTGGAACACGTTTGGGCCACGTACCTCAATTTCCCCCGGGGTACCCGATGCGACCGTTCCCCCTTGCTCGTTGACCAGTTGCACGTCAACTCCCGGCAGCGGAATGCCTACACTGCCCGGGGTTCGCTCGCCTGCCAGTGGGTTCGACAATGCCATGCCGATCTCCGTCATGCCATAGCGTTCAAGCAATGTGTGGCCACTGATCTGTTTCCAACGGTTCAAAGTTGAGACGGGCAGCGCCGCCGACCCTGACACCATTAGACGCAACTTGGTGCAAGCTTGGCTGAGGACACCTTTGCGTTGCGACGAGGCCGCCTCCCATGCCGCAATGAGCCTTACATAAATGGTGGGAACCGCCATGAATACAGTCAGGCTGCCACTGGCGATACGATCCCAGACCGTATTAGCGTCGAAGCGCGGCAGCACCTCGCAAAGCGCGCCCGACCATAGAGCACACGAAACCACATTCACGATTCCGTGCACGTGGTGCAGCGGCAGAAAGAGCAGGATCCGATCCTCGGCGGACCACCCCCAGGCCTCAACCAGAGATGTAATCTGGGCCGTGATGTTCTCGTGGGTTGTCACCACGCCCTTTGGCCGACTGGTGGTACCGCTGGTGAACAGGATCATGGCACGCCGCTTAGGATCGACCTCGGGCAGCGGCCCCGTCTTGTATTCCATCGCCAGGTCACAACGCAGAAGGCGAAGTCCGCGTGCTGCCGCAATCGGGGCAAGCAGGTTTTCCCCTGCAACATCGGTCACCAGTGCCGCTGCCTGGGTATCGTCAATGCAGTATTCCAGTTCGCTAGCGGGAGATCCAAGTGGGAGCGGTACCGCGATGCCGCCCGCCAGCCAGATTCCCCACTGCACTGCCACCCATGAGAACCCCGGTGTGACCAGGAAAGGGATACGCTGTTCCCCAAGATCATCGAGACCATCCAGCAACGCCGATGCAACCCGGGCGGAAGCACCGAGCAGACGCTCGTACGTATAGGTTCCCTCAGCGTCACAGATAGCGATACGCTTCGCATGGAGTCCTACCCGCGCAATCAGCGGTGGGTGAGTGGCTAGATCTTTCATCTTCCGTCTTCCTCCGGAGTCCCACAATTTGGATGCGTATGGCTGGGCGAGCAGTCCCCTTCCCACTAAACTCACGCGTGATCAAATTACCGATTCTGGTCTACCTGCTCGACTTTTTTGAGTTTGCTGCCGTGACGCGATCCAGCAGAGTGGCCGCATTGATTCCTTTACAGTATTCCGCAAAATTCGGACGAGGCCCCTTCCAGCGCAGGTCCTCCACCGAATCGAAAACGGGTACATCCAGACGCAGAGTCGCAAGGGTGCGAAACAACAGGGCGTCATTCCAGCCTTTCAGGAGAGATTCAGACAGCAAGCGCGCCTTTCGAATCGATGGATGCCAGCCGCGCCAATTCTTCGGGATATTTTCAAGGTGAGGGTACTGCGATAGAGTAAGAGCCGCAGACTTCGTCCCCCAACCCGGCAATCCGGGAAAGCCATCAGCGCTGTCGCCCACCACCGCCAGGTAGTCTGGGATCGATTGGGGCGACACTCCAAACTTCGCAACAACCCCGGCCTCATCGCGCACCACGTTGCGCATTCGATCAAGTTGTACAACTCTTGTTCCAGCTACACACTGGCCGAGATCTTTGTCTGGCGTGCAAATGAATACCTGCTTCACATGGTCATCCTGTGCAGCTTTGGAAGCGGCAGAGGCAAGCGCATCATCTGCCTCAAAGTAGACCATCGGCCACACCATCACGCCCATTGCTTCCAAAGCTTCCTCCAGCACGGGAAACTGGGAGAGCAACTCACGTGGCACACCTTCACTGGTCTTGTATCCGGGGTAAAGATCGTTGCGAAACGACTCCACAACGTGATCGGTAGCAACCCCGATGTGAGTTGCACCGCGCTCGATCATGGATAATACAGATGTAAGCACACCACGTACCGCGCCGATTTCCTGGCCACTCGCATTTGCTGCGGCAGGCACAGCGAAAAAGTGCCGGAACAATTCGTAGGTCCCATCAATGAGGTGAACGTCCATGGGGCTCCAATCAGATTCTGCAAGCGATGTTACACCTCGCGTCCTCTAGAATTGGTATGCACGCTATGAAACTTGACTGGAATGCGGGAGCACTCGCTGACGGACTTCGCTGCTATCGAAGCCAGGAATTCTTTCTGGCTCACGAACACTGGGAGATTGTCTGGCTGAAGTGCCCGGAGCCGGAGAAGACTTTTCTGCAGGCATTAATTCAAGTGGCGGCAGCATTTCACCATCTTCAGCGAAACAACGCTGGTGGAACGACGTCTCTGCTCAAAAGGTCGCTGCGCCATCTAGAGTCTTTCCCCGAACGCTTCGAGGGCGTGGAGGTTACATCGCTCCGTGCTGAGATTTTGGCGTGGCTACAGGTTCTCGAAGTGAACGATTCGGCCATTCACCCTGCTTTCCCGCAGATACGGTTAGTTTGAAGAACAAAGCAAGGGTATGCCGAATGCACGGCTACTTCGCCGGAAGAAATTTTCTTCCGACGATTGCCTGAGCTTCGGGTGTGAGCATGAAATCGAGAAAGGCCTTCGTATCTCCCACGGGAACTTCCTTCGTTACCAGAATCAGAGGGCGCTTCAGAGGATACGCGCCGCTTTGAACGTCAGTGGGCACGGGAGCAGCGCCATCAATAGCCAGCGCCCTGACACCGGGGACGGCGAATGACATGGATGAAGCAGTGATGCCCCCTGCATCGCCGGCAACGTCCCGAATGCAATCGATGGCATCGTCCAGTTCCTTCAGCGGGCCATACTCTTCGTTGCCGAGAACCATGTCTCTAAACGCTTTGACCGTTGCCCGGCCTCCAGAGAGCTTCTCGCTATACACGGTAATGATCAGGTTCGGCCCACCAAATTGATTCCAGTTGGTCGCCCTGCCGGTGAAGATATCTTTCAGTTGAGCGCGGGAAAGGCTTCCGGCGGTGTTCCGGGCGTTGACAAACACGCCCATGACATCGTACCCGATCACCGCATAGCCACCGACTTGTGCCTTTTCGCCATCCGTCAACTGACGGGCTACGCCACCAAATGTGACCCGCCCTTCCCGTGCAGCATTGAAACCGGCATCAGCACCAGCGCCTCCGATGTAACTGAAGCTCACACCAGTCTGTGCTGCAAATAGCTTGGCGGCTTCGGGCATGATGTTCGTTCCGATAGTCGTGGCGCCGTCGTAGGAAAGTATGTGCGTGCTAGCCGTCTCTTTCATTCGTGATCACTCAGTTACACATGAATCTACATTGCAGTCCGGGGCGTCGCGTGTCATCGTACACAATAACAACTAGGGCCGCAGCACTACCTTGATTGCGCTATCGTCTTTCACCGCAACATCGAAAGCAGCCGCAATATCTTCGAGTTTGAATTCGTGAGTGATCAGAGACTTGATGTCCACGATTCCCTTGACCACCGGTTTCATGGCCCACGGCGTCCATACCGCACGCTGTTCCCGCGTGTGATGCACCAGACAGGTGTTGCGGAACTTCAAACCATCATCGTGCCATCGGCTGATGTTCAGCTTAATGGGCGTGGTGACCCAGCTGTATAAAACGAATAGCCCATTGTGTTTGATCAGCTCACTGGCCGCGTTGAAACTCTCTTCGGTTCCAGCAGCTTCCACCACTACGTCGGCGCCGATACCGCCAGTGAAGTCCTTCACGAAGGCAACCGGGTCCTGTTTGGTTGCGTTAATTCCGATATCCGCCCCAAGCTTTTTTGCAACACCCAGCTTGCTCTCTTCCACATCGACCATAATTACGGTCGCCGCACCCTGCTTCTTTGCACACTGGGAAATCACCTGCCCGGCAAAGCCCGAACCCATAATCACAACAACGTCACCAAGATTCGTTCCGGAATTCAGTCCAGAAAACATAGCGCATGAGATCGGTTCACCGAGGGCGACCAGATCCATGTCAAGCCCTGCCGGTCCCGCCTGCAACTCCCACACCTTGGCCTTGAAGTAATCGGCATAATTATTGTTCCACCCAAAGCACATGACCTTGTCGCCCGGTTTGAATTCTCGAACCTTGGCACCCACTTCCACCACTGTCCCTCCACTCTCGTGGCCGAGGTAGAAAGGAAACTTCGGGTCTTGCCGGAACTCCGCCGTCTTCAACGGCAGTTGTCCTTTGTAGAAACTCTTGTCGGAGCCGCAAATGCCGACGAGTTGATTCTTGACAATTACTTCATCGTCCTCAACCGTTAGCTTGCGCTCGATCAATTCGATCTGATATGGCGATTTCAGTAGTGCTGCTCTGGTAGTTATTCCCATTGTCTGACTCCTTCTGTCTGCTTTCGAATGCAGTCGTGCTCCCTCAGGTGCAGGCCAATGGAAGAACCGCAAACCGTGCGCCCGACACCGTGGAGAGGGCATTCTACCGACACGCACCACTCGGCAAAGCCCGTAGATAAAGTATAGGTAATCGCAAAGTAATTCCACCTGACGACGTTGTCAACCAGAGTTGCGCCACCGAGCGAGCACGCGCTAAACAATGACAATTGCGTTCCATTAGCCGTCCTGATATAAAATTTTCTGCGATGGAACTCCCAGGAGGTTAATCGTGAAGCACCGTCCCGGTCGTCATTTTCTTCAAATTCCAGGTCCCACGAATGTCCCGGATCGCGTTCTGCGCGCTATCGACCGGCCGACAATTGACCACCGCGGTCCTGATTTCGCTCTGCTCGGAAAGGAAGTCCTCGAGGGCTGTCGCGCAATTTTCCAGACCTCTGATCCTGTGATCATATTTCCGTCGTCGGGCACCGGAGCCTGGGAAGCGTGCATCGTCAATACACTTTCGCCCGGGGATAAAGTACTGGCGTTTGAGACCGGGCAGTTTGCTGTTCTGTGGCAAGCCATGGGTAAGCGCCTGGGGTTGGACGTAGAATTTGTGCCCGGCGATTGGCGTCATGGTGTGGACCCGGCGCAAGTGGAGGCACGACTTGTTGAAGACCATGCGCACACAATTAAAGCGGTCATGGTCGTACACAATGAGACTTCTACCGGCGTCACCAGCCGGATACCTGAAATCCGCAAGGCAATTGACAACGCCCGTCACCCTGCGCTCCTCCTGGTTGACACCGTTTCTTCGCTTGCTTCCATCGAATACAAACACGGCGAATGGGGCGTCGACGTTACCGTAAGCGGCTCGCAAAAAGGGCTTATGCTGCCGCCCGGTCTCGGCTTCAACGCCGTCTCAAAGAAAGCAATCGCCGCCAGCAAAACGAACCGCATGACCCGCTCATATTGGGATTGGGACGAAATGCTGAAGGCAAATGTCAGCGGCTACTTCCCTTACACTCCAGCCACGAATCTGCTTTATGGCCTTCGCGAAGCCATCGCGATGTTGATGGAAGAAGGCCTGCAGGAAGTTTTTGCCAGACATCGTCGTCACGGCGAAGCGACGCGAGCTGCCGTTCAGTGTTGGGGGCTCGAGGTTCTCGCGCTGGATCCCCGCGAATACTCAAGCAGTTTGACAGCGGTCATTATGCCGCAGGGTCATGATGCCGATCACTTCCGCAATATCGCGCTCGACAAATATGACATCTCGCTCGGAACCGGCTTGGGAAAAGTGAAAGGTAAGGTGTTTCGCATAGGTCACCTCGGCGACTTCAACGATCTCATGCTGATTGGCTCGCTGGGTGGGGTGGAGATGGGACTGCGTGCGGCCGGCGTGCCTCATAATGCAGGCGGAGTACAGGCCGCGATGGATTCCCTTAGCAAGGAATCAGTGCCGACGCCAGTAAACCAAGTCACTGCGGTTCGCTAGTTTCGTGTTTCGGGTTTACCTCTCTCAAACTGAGGTTGACCCGAAACTTACGCCACCGAGTAGCCTGATTTCATCGCTCTTACCTGTGCCTTGAGAACAGTCAGTATGTCCAGTGCAAATAGTTCTAAAGTGAGTTGGAGGGCTGAAACCTTTCGGCCCGTCGCTCTACCATGAGCCTTTTTTCATTCAAAAGATTTTCAATATGAATGTGCATCATCTTCGACGCATCTGCCCCGTCACGTTGACTGATCGCGCGCACAATTTGCTCGTGCTCCTTAACCGCTGTGCTGGAGTTGTCCTGGCGGCCCAAGAACGAGATGGCCTGCATTAAGGCTACTTTATTACTGATGCTCCTTCTTAACTGCAGCATGATGGGGTTATTCGCCATGCAAGCAACCTGCTCATGGAAGCACCGATCCTGTTCGAGGAAGTTTTCATTATCTCCATCGCGAAATGCCACCTGTTGCAGCACCAGCGATCGCTCCAGGGCTTGTATTTGCTTGTCGTCAGCTCTCTCTGCCGCCCACCTGGCCAGCGGCGGCTCCACGACCAGACGAGCTTCATAGAGTGCAATAATCTCGCCGTCAGGAATCTTGGTGACGTAAGTCCCCATTCTCCCTCTCGACTCGATCAAATGATCGCCCGCCAGCTTGTTTAGTGCTTCGCGTACAGGAGTCTTGCTTACTTGCAAAGTAGTGGCAATCTCGTCTTCGAGGATCCGTTCTCCCGGCAGGAGTCTTCCGTTAAAAATTAGCCGGGTAACGTGTTGGTAGACGAGATCGCTACATGTTAGTTTTTGATCGCTACTCTTAATTAGCTGCATACCACTCCTCACGCTAATGGGTTTTATCGAATAGCGAAGACTACCTGTGTTCAGATCAGTTAGGGTTTTCGCGGCGACCGCTACTGCCTGTTTCTCTGCGCAGCAGCGGTCCCGCAATTTAACAAAGTAGACAAGGTTACTTTTTGACTATAGTAATGGTGCCTGCATCAGCATCGACTTCCAGCAGATCGCCGTCCTTGATAAGTTCAATCGGGTCCGGCTCTACTCTGTCCATCATCGGGATCTCAGCGATGATGCAACCAATCGCCGTCACTTGCTCGACCGCCCGATTCACCATAGCGCAAGGACCTACGCCATTTTCTACCGACTCAAAGATAAGATAAGACCCGCCCGTAGATCCTTTTCCCGTGGGGAAAACCAGCACCTTACCGGCGATGTTCTTACCTTCAAGCGGATGGCCAACCTCAGTCACTCTGCCAGTCTTGACGTCAATTCCGCCCAGGAAACAGATTGGCTCCTTACTCACCAGAGCCTCTCCTCTCGCCTTGCCTCCCACTACCTTGCGACCCTTAAAGACGCCAACTTTGATGGTGTTCTCTTCTATAATCATTAAAAAACTCCTTCCACTGCGGCTTTGAGGCATCTCTGCAAGCTGCCGTAATATGTCGGCATGGCCCATTGTCCCGGAGCGTAATGTGCGAGTTTCGCCGAATTCGTCACCAGCGCCTGCATCCCTTTCTTACTGGCTACATAGGCCATGGGCGATAAGATGGGGCAAGTGTCGATAACAATCTTCCCGCCCGCCTTTACAATCGTTTGTTCAAAGCCGCACCGCTGGGCATATGCCTTTACAGGTTGAGCGGCAGTAACCCATAACTCCACGCCAGCGGCGACGTGCTTTCCGTCAAGTTCCTTTGCAATGACTCCGATTTCTTCGATTGAGGCATGTGGGCAACCGATGACTACGATTGATACCTTCTGCCCCTGATGTTTATTCAGCGAGGCTTCACTCTCTGCCAGCGCGCTCTTATCGAAGGTTAATACCTCTCCCGGTTCGCGGCCGCCAAAAGCAGTTTCGAGGGTAGCAGCTTCAGGAGTAACTCCAACAACATGGTAGAGAGCAACCGAGCCCGACGAGGCCAAAGCTGCGCTCAACATCTTCAACTGGTCCATCGTTACGTTGCTGGCGATACCGGTGAAGACCGGCACCTTGCTCCCCGCTTTCTTACCTACCCAATAACCCAGGCTGCCGTAGTCGACAGCTTCCTTTAATGGGACTTCCACCTTGACATGAATCTGTCCGTAGCGGTTCTCCTGAAGATGATAACCATACTCAGGTACCACACCTGTAAGAGCGGCAGCTAATGCCGAGGGACCGCCTTCGCGATTCGTACGCGCGCCCAGAACGGAGTTGACGAAAGCAATAGCCGAGGATTCGCCCCAGGCAATATGTTCACCCAGTCGCGGCACTTCCCCGATGAAATAGGGAGTGCAGGTATGGCAGGCAATGCCTCCCAACTTTTCGTATGCCGTAGTCAGTCTGAGTTGTTGCTTATAGGTCTCCTCGGGATAGCCCAGTTCTTTCCACTGACCCAGGTCTACCGCGCCGGTATTCAAAGTGGTGGGAACCTTGAAATAACCGCCATTGGTCACCATCTTCTCAACCAGCTTGGTTCCCGCTTCCCCGGCCACTACGACAGAAGATCCCGGCATGTGTACCTTGCTGACAGGAATCATCCGCTTCGCGTCATATATCTCGCCGAGTTGGACGAGAATCTGCATTGCCTTCTGAACTGGGTAACCTTCTTTACCGTCTAACATCCGTTGTTCTTGTTCTGTCAGAATCATGTACTCTCCCTCTCTAATACAGCCGCAACATCGGTACCCTGTTTGAGTCTCGAAGTGCTGCGCATTGCTCTTTCACGCTATTGCGCATCCTTACGGGTTTGGAGTTTGTGGTAATTTACCTTCGCCCGCGCTTCCCTGAGCGATGCGCCCGCGTGGAGTTCCTTTTCGATGAGCGCCTCGAGTTCGGCAATTTCCTTTGCAACGCGATAGACCTCTTCGGCTCTCTCCGCAGGAATCGCAAGAGCACCGCTATCGTCGCCCAGCACGATATCCCCTGGATTGATTCGCACGCCAGAAACGGAGACAGGAACATTGACGCCGTCGCATTCGACGCGGTCTTTGCCGGTAACCATGTAGCATCCCTTGGTAAAGATTGGATACGTATACTTCTTAACTCCCGGGACGTCGCGGCAGACGCCGTCGATGACCGTGCCCGCGACAGCACCCTGGGAGGCAGTAATGGTCATTAGGTCGCCCCATACTGTGCAGTAAGTACGACCGCCATTGTCAATGACCACCACTTGGCCGGGCTCAACATCGTCAAGAAAATCGCCTACGGTTCCCTTCTCCTGACCACATGGCGTGTAATGGACCGTAAACGCCCGCCCACAAAAGCTGACGCCTTCGATCACTGGCCGAATGCCGAGCAGGCCACCCACGATTCCCAACCTGTCCATAGCATCGGAAACAGCGGTAGTGTCTAACTTCTTAAAATTCTCGATAACTTTCGGATCTAACTCGATCATTGGTGAATTCCCTTAGTAACTGTGTTTATTTCTTCCCTGAAGAACTACTATCGAACATCGTAGATTTCTAGAGCGTCTTTTCCTTGCTGCAGCATTTCCCTGACTTGATTTCCTTGTCAACATGGCTTGAGCTCCACTGAGCGCCGCACGCACGCTCTACTGCGCTACTCGGGTGCAAGTATGAACCCACCTATTGTTCGTATTAAGGTCAAGACGATTTATAACAGCGGAAAGAGATAATTGCAATAATAAGTTCATTGCCAGACTGCAAAACAGCAGGCTCAAAGGTTGACGCTTACAACTGAACATTTGGGGCTTAGTAACACATTGCAACGACAAGCAACTAGCGTTCAGTGCCACGATGGCTACTGAACGCCAATAACGGTTAACAGATCGAAACTACTTATTAATGGTTGCCGCACCGGCCTTACAGGTCACTTCATCCTGCGAGCCCACACCTCCAGAACAACCGATCGCACCGATGATCTTGCCCCCTTCAATCAGGGGAATACCGCCGCGAGAGGCAATGATTCCGTCGAGGGTGGCTACAGAGACGTTGGTCTGGATTGCGTTTTCATAAGCCTTGGTTTCGCGGCGCGTGAGCACAGCCCAACGGGCCTTGTGCTGCGCGATTTGGATTGAGGCAAGTTGCGCGCCGTCCATACGCTGGAAAGAGACGAGGTTGCCGCCGGCATCGACCACCGAAATGTTCATTTTCCAATCTCGCTTCTTCGCCTCGGCTACTGCGGCGCTAATTGCGGCGTTGGCTCGCTCAAGCGATATAGGGGCGCCGTAAGGCACGTCAAACGGCATCTTATCCGGCACCACATCAGCGGGATTGACCGTGGGGGGAGGCTGTTGCGCGCCAATCGGACTCGCGACGAGCAAAGTAGCACAAAGCATAGCAATGGCAAGGACTCGTATCAGTGACATTCTGGTTCTCCTTCTTTCGACCAATTGGGATTGCAATTTCCAATCATCTACTCAAATGGTCCTAAGCGCACCTGTTTTTTAAGCGTCGCGCTTAGCTCCTTCTTCTCACGGAGTCATACGGCCACAGATCGCCTCGTTTTCGGGGGCAAGCGGGGCGACCTGCGTTGTATTCAGCTACCCAGTTGCTTATCCAGGTTGCCGACAATCAATCCGTATCCGCCGCAACCAAACACGATCGCGACAGCGGCAGTAACCAGAAGAGGAACCTGAAAATTTCCAGCCGTAGAAATCAGCAGGCCTGTGACTAGCGGCGCAAACGATCCGCCGATGTTGCCGCCAAAATTCTGCAGCGACACCAGAGAAGACACGATATGCGGGGGTGCAATGTCGACCGCCATCGACTGAATCGAGGCAGTAGCGAAACTGAAGCCCGCAATCGCAAGCGTCAGGAATGTTACTGCCAGCCACACGCCATGCGTGTAAGCCCCCAGCATTGTGAACATTGCTGCGGCAAATAAGCCGCCGACCGAGAGTGACTTCCGCGCGATTGTAACTCTCACTCCACTCGCAACCATTCGGTCGGCAACCCACCCGCCAAACATGGTTACAAGAACCCCAATCAGGAACGGCAACATGCCAATGATGCCGCTGTTCAGTACCGACATTTTGCGTTGCAACACCAGATATCCCGGAAGCCAAGTCGCGAATACATAGTAGGTATACAGGTAACCGGCCTGCCCAAGCATAATGCCCCACACCGTTCGGTACTTCAGCAGAGTGCGCCACTTGATCGTGCTCTTGACTCCGGTAGGTGTGCTTCCGGCGCCGCGGTAAGAGAATAGAAACCACGCGATCCACACGAAACCAAGGGCGCCGGTAATATAGAACATCGACGCCAGCCCAAGCGAGTGAAGTAGTATAGCCGCTAGCGGAATACCCAGGGCGAGCCCGATCTTATTTCCCGCAAAGAAGATTCCGATTACCGACGAGCGCTGCGCCTTAGGAAATGTCTCGAAGATAACTCGCTGACCGGCCGGAATCATTGGGCCTTCGCCTACTCCCACCAACCCACGGAAGAATGCCAGCGGCAAGAGAGAAGTCGTGATTCCGCAGAGCATTGTGGCGACAGACCAGAGGGAAACCCCAACGGTGTAACCGATACGCGCGCGAACCTTATCTACAAATGGACCAGAAGGGATTAAAGAGAACGTGAAGACCCAATTCAGAACAGAAAATAGTATGCCAAGCGTAGCCGGTGTGTAATGAAACTGCTTGATCAGTACCGGTGCGGCTACAGATAAATTAACCCGGTCGATGTAGGCAAGGACTTGCGATGAAGCCAACAGTAGAATGATATTCCAGCGGTATGCCGCCGATCGGACTGGCGCCATCATTGTAGAAGGTGCGGCAGTTGCCATATGAAGGAAACCTCACTATCGGTACTACTTGCGTACGGATGTTACTGCTCGAACATTGTAACTATTAAGGTCTTACTACCTTCGAAGTGCATGTACCGCTATCTGTTACTTCTTTCCATCGGATGCATCTTTTACTTCAACATCTTCTCGTAATTGAACTTGTTATCTACGGCCAGCATCCCGACTCCAGACCGAATCTCTGCAATCATCTGCTCTTCCTTGCCGTAGAACAGCTCGGCCTTCTCGATAACTTCGTCGAGTTTCTCCTGGGGAACGATGACTACGCCGCTTCGATCCCCCATTACAATGTCCCCCGGTCTTACCTGCACTCCCGCAAACTGGATTAGCACATTGGTTGCCTCTTCCATGATGCGGCCACGTGCAGTTGCAACCACGGCACCTCTTGCATATGCGGGGAACTGTATTTCGACACAGTCATCCAAGTCCCGAATGGCGCCATCAACTACGACACCGCTTATTCCCTTTTGCTTTGCACCATTTGCGAGTATTCCGCCCCAACATGAGGTGTCAAGCCGACCTCCGTTGTCGATCATGATGACATCGCCCTTCGACGCCGCCTCAATCGCGGTAACGCCAAGGTGATTTCCAGTAATCTTCGTCAGTCCCGCTGCAGTGATCTTGATTGTTACCGCTCTTCCCAATACCTTTTCAGCGTTCTCCCACAGGGGACGAATCCCATAGGTTGCGCCTTTCAGCCCTAACGCATCTAGCGCATCAGACAGGTTAGTCGTAGATAACCGAGCCAGTCGTGGGCGATACTTGATATCAAATTCCGAATCCAACATACAACTCCTCTCGCGTGCTAAGTTCGCTCCCGTCAACCGAAAGCCCAATTCAAGCTGCCTTTGACTCCGTCGTATTCATAAAAATGGCAGGCGGCTAGTTCCAACAACACCGCCTGCCCATGCTTCGATTAAACAGTCGCCGCCTTAGCGCGCGGAGAGGTCATTGCGATTGCATTTTCAGGACATACTTCCTTGCACAATCCGCAGCCATCGCACTTTTTCGTGTCCACTATCGAACCCACCTTGGTAAGGTGGATCGCATCGTAGAAGCAGCTTCTTGTGCAAACGCCGCACTTGTTGCACTTGCTGGCATCGACGTTCGCATACACGCCCTCAGCAGCGCGCACCACGTCCTTGGTCTTAAGGATGTTCGGCAGCGCGATGCCACGGATCTCGTCAAGCGAGTTGTAGCCCTTGCTGTCTAGCCAGATGTTGACGTTGTCATTCCACTTCTTGGTGACGTTATATCCCTGCAGCATGATGCCGACGCCGGACTGCACGAGGCTCGCGCCGCACATGGTGTAACGGATGATGTCCTGCCATTCCCACACACCGAGGCCTGCAATGATTGGAATCTTCAGGCGTTTCGCTGCGTTGCTGACAATCTTGAGTCCGTAACCAAGCAGATAGGGTCCGCCCCATCCGCCCTGGGCTCCAGGTCCGATTGGGCTTGCGGTTTCGATGTCGATCATGAAGCCGGAGAAACGAGCGGACAGGTTTACTGCCATTCCGCCAGCCTTCTCCACCGCTTCGGCGATCGCGACAGGATCCGAAGCCTGAGGGGAGATCTTCACGCTGAAGGGCTTCTTTAGAATGCCAGCGCAGGTGCTAACGATTAGTGGCGCCCTGTCCACATCTCCGGCACCCATCTTGACGCCCATGTCGGCAGCAAACGGGCAAGAAACATTCAACTCGACCCAATCAGCCTTGGTTTCGTTGACCATCTTGCACATCTGTTCCCATTCTTCCAGACCAGCGCCAGAAAGACTCGCCATAACGTTTCCGTTATCGCCGATCATCTCTTTCGCCTTGTCTACGTCCTTCATGTATTCTTCGTAGCCAAAATGCGAGCACTCTTCCAGCGAGTTCAGAGTGAAGGCATGTGGCAGCTTCTCTGGATATCCTGGGAAATTCTTGTAGTCATACAGCATGAAGCGGGGACGCGGGAAGCTGCGACCCAGTCTGCCTGCATCGCCGAACAATGACTTTACGATTGCACCCGAGCAGCCACCATCGATGCTCTTCTTCGTTCCGACCCAGTCCATGGTCGGGGTCGCAGAACCTGCGATCACGGGATTCTTAAACTTCACTCCATTTACAGTTACGCTTAAATCAGCCATTATGAAAAACCCTCCGTATGGTTAATGTTACGTGTGTTACTTTTCTACGTTCGTCGAATACAAGTTGCTGCAGTCAGTTCGAGTGAAAAATCTATCAGGTAATAGGCAATGCACGTCAGTAGCATGCCCAGATTAACTTCTCCGGGGAACGTAGATCATTTGAAGACTGCGGAGCGACCGCAAGAAGAACAAAACGGCAATCTCCTTATGATTCTCCTCATACTCAAACACTCCCCCCATATAACCTAAACGGTCGCAGTGGCGGCTTGCGGCTTATCCGTCAATTCCTTGTCCAGGCTACCAACGATGAAGGCATAGCAAAAAGCCGCGAATAGTGAGACTCCGGCAGTGACTATCAGCGGGGCGGTAAAGCTCTTTGTCCTGGCCAGCAGAATTCCAGTTACCATGGGAGCAAAAGCCCCACCCATATTGCCGAGGAAATTCTGCATCGAGACCATCGATGCTACGTAACGTGGCGGAGCGACGTCGACCATCATCGTCTGGATGGAACCGGTGGCCAGACTGAATCCAGCGACCGCCAAGGTAAGAAAAGTGACTGCCGGCCACGTGGAAGTGCTGTAGGCTCCCAGCATGGTGAAGAGCGTCGCCAGGCACAATCCTCCACAGGCAAGCGTCTTGCGGGCGACTGTAACACGCGTTCCGTTTCTTACCAGCCAATCGCTGATATAGCCTCCGGAAAGCGTTGCAAACACGCCAACCAGAAAGGGGAGCATAGACACAAAACCGCTCGACATGACGGACATCTTCCGCTGCAATACCAGATAGCCCGGGAGCCAGCTGGCGTACACGAAATATACGTACAAGTATCCGAAATTACCCAGCATCGCACCCCAGGTGGTGCGGTACTTTAGCAGGTCGATCCAGCGGATCGTGCTCTTCTCCCGAGCCGCCGGCCTTTCTTTGCCTCTATAAGACAGCAAGAACCACGGCAGCCACATCATGCTTAGAATGCCTGCAGCGTAAAACATCCAGGCTAATCCAAACCAGTGGTAAATGGAGGCAGCGAATGGAATCCCAAGCGTCAGCCCAATTTTATTTCCAGAAAAGAAGGTAGCCACTGCTGTGGCTCGCCGTTCTCTTGGAAACGTCTCTTGGATAACGCTTATTCCGGATCCGAGCATCGGCCCCTCGCCCACTCCGACCATCGCACGAAAAATCGCCAAACGCCCGAATTGAACCGTCGTTCCACACAACAGTGTCGCTGCGGACCAGATAAACACTCCTACTGGATAAGCAATGCGCGCCCGCACGCGATCGACAAAGGGGCCAGCTCCTAACATCGTGAAGGTATATGCCCAGTTAAACACTGACAGCAGAATGCCCACAGTCGCTGCAGACCAGTGATAGTTCTTGATCAGTACAGGTGCTGCCACGGACATATTGACGCGGTCCAAGTAGGCAATTGCCTGTGAGGCGGCAAGCAAAAAAAGAATATTTACGCGATATGCCTTCGAGTATTCGGAACCCACCGCCGCTTCCACAGCGGTGGACTGTATAACAGAAGCTCCAGTGCCGGTCGCCATTAACTACTCCTATAAATTATTTTCAGATAATATTTCGCATGAAACACCCAAACTAATAAGTCTGTAGAACCAAACTCTTGCTAGCCGCAATCGTAACGGCGGGCTCACCGTCGCTTCCCTTGCGAATCACGATCCTACCTATCGCTTCCGGATTTGGCGCAGGAAAGTCCTCGCGATAATGAGTACCGCGGCTCTCTTCCCGGGTAAGGGCGGCCATCGCGATAATCTGACCGACTAGCAACCGGTTGAGAGACGAGTACGTGCCAGCGCGGGGTTGGTTTTCTTTTATAAACTTCAATACTTCGTTGAGACCATTTGCAGTTCGAACAATCGTAAGATTGCGGTAATAGAGATCTGCGGCCTTGCTTTCCATCGCAGCCGTTTGGTTCTCGATAGCTGCGTCCGGAGCGATCTTGGCTGAAGGATAAGACTTAACCGGGGCGCTGCCTGAGAGGGACTGAGCGTAGAGTGCTGCGGAACGGCCAGCCCTGCAGCCAAACACTTGGGTATCGATAAGATTGTTTCCACCCGGACGGTCAGACCCATGCACGCCTCCGGATACCTCTCCCGCGGCGTAAAGCCCATTTACTCCGGTCGCTGCATTCTCGTCTATAAGAACGCCACCGTTGAAGTTCTGGATCACTAAGCCCAACTCAATAGTTTCTTTCGCCAGATCTCTTCCAGCGTTCTTCAGGGTCTTATAAGTAATTGGAGAGCGCTTAATCAGTTCCTGTTCTCCGACGTGTGTGACATCGAAATACACGCCATCATTCGGAGTGCCCCGGCCTTCCATGATTTCTTTGAAGATGGCAATATCGACATACTTCGCGTCGGTTCTGACCGAAAACGGATAGGACATTGCTTTCAAATTGATGACATCATCCGTACTGATCCCCGCCGGACAGTAGCCCGCCAGAAACTCCTCACCATTGATGTTTGTCATGCGCGGCTTCAGCTTCCACATGTGACTGTGGATGATGAAGTCCATCTTCGGATTCACCACGCCTGGTCCAATTTGAAAGAACTCCATGTTGACAAGCCGCGCGCCGGCACGATAAGCCATGGCCCATCCATCACCCTCCAGCGAGGGAGGATTAACGTTCTTCCGGAAGAGACGGCCTGCTCCTCCTGTAGCCAGCACGACTGCCTGTGCATGGATCACGACTTCTTCCTGTCCGACCTGTCCAACAGCGCCGCGCACCTGCCCTTGTTCGTCGAGCAAGAGATCAAAAATTCGAAGCTGTTCGACAACCTTCACGCCTAATTGGGCGTTGGCTTGCTTGAGAACAGCTAGCATCCGCACGCCGGTGGAACCGCCGCAGGTTAATGAGCGGGCTTTGGTACACCCTGAAAGTTTTCTCTGGATGGGATGGCCCCCTTCACTGTCGAACTTCAGGCCTAAGCTCATCAGGTCTTCCAACCGTGCGCAGGACTCATCGGCAATGATCCGGCAGAGTTTTGGGTCCGCTAGCCCTCCGCCTGTTTGGACGATATCGTCGTAAAAAATATCAGCGGTATCGCCGTCGCCCGCAAAGTTAAATGGGGCATTGATTCCTAGACTCTCTGACGCGATTAGCCCGGTACTGCCGCTGAGCCCATACTTGCCAGCCACAGCGATTAGGACATTCAGATCTTTGCCAGTCCTTTTGGCTTCGAGGGCAGCGCGGCTTCCTGCAGCACCTCCGCCCACAATTAACACATCACACGTCATCTCGATCATGGCTATATTCCTCTTAACAGTGCGCTAGTTCGGTTGCGATAAGTGCTTTAGTTTTTGCCCTTGTTTTGTACCGCACAATCACCGTCATCTCACGCCCCGCTTCGCGATGAAAGCGAGAGGCCGGGATAGAACAAAGTGTTGAGCATAGGATTCGGCTATTTGGGGAAATGGAAAATTGTGCAGTGGCGTAAGGCTTTGGCTTATCCTCTGAGCGGCAGCGATCACAAGGACCTTGGTGGATTCCGCCCATTGGCGGTCATGCCTAATCGAGGGCGCAGACAATACCAATGCTCCGGCAAGATCATTTGGGCCCATCACTGGTGCGCTGATCGCGCAGATTTCAGGATCGATATCCCCCCAGGTAATGTGCGCCCCTTCCGCCCGTAGCGCTTCGTCGGCTTTCTGGTAGGGCTTCGTGAATATCCGGATCACGGTTCCGCTCGCGCCTTTGTCGGTTGGTAGCAGATTCCCAACATGGAAAGTATCTCGAATGCGTCGTTCTGGGTCGACACGGAGGAGGCACATGCGCATCGGAGGCTCCGCACCCAACACAGGGACGTAGAAGGAAACGCTCTCTCCTGTTTCTGCAGAAAGGGACTCCATCGTCGGAAGGAATAGCTTCTCCAAATCGAGTGTGAAGTTAGAGCCGACCCGCCATGCCTGCACTCCAATTCGGTATCTGCTATCGCTACCCTGCTCAACGAATCCGGTTCTTTGCAGAGAGACGAGTAGTCGAAGGATCGTGCTCTTATACAATCCAGTTCGCGCCGCGAGTTCGGCAAGGGTCAACGCAGGGGCACGGTCATCAAATGCGGTAAGAATTGCCAACGCACGCTCAACTGCAGCGACACCACCTTCGGTCTGGCTCTTATCCGGGGCCACAGGGTTCCAGTTGATGCGTTCTGTTGGGCAGAACGCCCTTCTATTAGTTACTTTGGTCGAGGAGAACTGTATCTTCTCACGTCAAGATTGTCCAGCAAAAAGTTTGAAACTATTTTGCAGTCGCCGCATCCGTGGGGACTAACTGGCCAGTTTCATTGCTCTTGCGCAACGGGAAGGTCGGTTTCGAACTTGAATCCGAAGCGTCGCGTGTTATCAAGATAACGGACCCAGCAGGGCCGAAATATGTACAGCGAACTCTTGATCATCACCGCCCGAAACACAAGGCCGAGATCGAATCGAGTGCAATAGGCTTTTGAAATCTCCCGACGTCTCGTGCGTTGCGTGACCTTCTGAACGGTCCCGCGCATCTGCACGCCGCGGATTTGCTGCCATTGGTCGGTCGATGCGTAGATTGCGACCGAGGCTTCCGGGGCATTTGCAACATTACGACTGTGAACGCTCGACGGAGAGGAAAACCAGTAGAGTTCGAACTCGTTTCCCGTGAGGTAGAACAAAGGAGTCGCATGCGGGCCATCAACAGGGTCGGACGTGCTTATAACCATGGTGCTCTGACTCTTGAGGAGAAGACCGATCGCCTTTAGGATTTCTTCCCGCGACTCACTCATAGCAAACCGGAATCGAATCCGGTCCCCCGGGCGTTAAGGTTGCCGGGTTGCTCGATCACCTTCTGTAGCGAGACGAGCACATAGCAAAAGAGATGGTATTCCATATTCCCCTGGCTTAGGACGGTCTCAGTTTCTTGAGGTGAACAGAATCATAGCCAGTCCACGACGGCGATGTCAAAAATACAAGCTGCCCAAAAAACGCCGCGAATCAACACAGAATCAGAGAGGTGCTGACAACTAACTTTGATCTTTGAGTCTCACGAGGAGTGCGTTTCGCACCGTTCTATTTTCATGATGCCTATTAATAAGATGAAGCCTTACCCACAACGAATCTTTTCTTGCAAGGCCCCACATATAATGCGACGCACCGCGGTTTACTCTCGCATTTCCTCTTGCCCAGTTCGCCTCAGTTAAAGTAACAATAAGACAGGGAGCTACGTACAATGAAAGATCTTCGCGCATTTATAGAGAAGCTGTCCGAATTTCCCGGTGAACTTCTCACGGCAGACGGCCCGGTGAGTCCGAAGCTGGAATTAACGAGAACGATTTACAAATTGGCGAACGACAACCGTCACTCCGCGGTCATGTTTAACAACGTCGATGGTAATCGTATCCCGGTCCTCACGAACTTATTCCGCACTCGTAAGAGAATGGCTATCGGCTTGGGTTGCTCGGAGCAAGAGCTCAATCGCGTCTATCAAAGTCGCGAAAGAAATTACATCAAGCCCAAGCTGGTGGCTCAAGGACCGATTCAGGAGGTCGTACTCACGGGGGCAGATATTGATTTAGGGATTCTGCCGGTTGTTACTCACAATACCGAGGACGGAGGAGCGTACATTACGGCTGCCATCGGTACAACAACTGACCCTAATACGGGAATCCGTAACGCCGGAATTTACCGTCTGCAGATTTTGGGAAAGAACAGAACGGGCATACATCTGGCCGAATCCAGCCAAGTTCACTACATTTACAAACAGTACTGTGCACTTGGCAAGAACATGCCTATCGCCCTCACGATCGGAGCAACCCCTGCGGCCTACCTTGGAGCCCTCAGTACTCAGAGTATTGACGTCGACGAGTATGACATTATGGGCGGCTTGCTTGAGGAACCTCTGGAAGTAGTGAAGTGCCGGACCGTCGACCTCGAAGTACCGGCCTTCGGCGAAATTTGTTTGGAAGGGTATGTAGACTGCAAAGAGCGAACAAACGAAGGTCCTTTCGGCGAGTTCCCTACACTTTACGGCGGGCCGATGCCTAATACGGTTTTCACCATAACAGCCATGACCATGCGCAAGTCGCCGGTTTATTTAGATGTTTGTTCGGGAACAGCCGAGCACCAGCAACTCGGATCTTTGCCACGCATTGGACAGGTTTATAACCAGGTAAGGGTAGCTGCTCCTGGAGTGAAAGACGTCTACCTGCCGCTGTCCGCCTTCGGTCGTAATGCCTGCTATGTCTCCATTAAAAAGATGGTGGATGGCGAACCGCAAAACGCGGCTGCGGCAGTTATGGCCGCCGACCCTTATATACGACACGTTGTGATCGTAGATCACGACGTGAATATCTTTGATGAAAGTGAAGTAATAAGGGCCATCAGTTTGTATATGCGGCCAGAAAACTGTTTCATGATCCATAGAGCAAAAGGAAGTCCCATTGATCCGACCGCCATAAATGGGATGGTAACAAAGATAGGAATTGATGCGACAAAACCAGTCGGTGTTGAATCCAGGAAGATCAATTATTCCGAGGGCCTCGATCAGATAGACCTGAAGAAGATCTTCGGCGGAGCCCTGATCGATAAGTAGTCTGGCACACCTTGTTAAGTAAGATTCGAAGACACAAAAGCCTCTTCTGCCACGGATACGTTGTTTTAACCGTCTCTGGCAGTAAGAGGCTTTTATAGCTCCAAACCTAAATCACTAATTCTGCTGGCGGCAACAGTTCCTCTGGCGCGCAGTCCTTCTTGAATATCCGGGCACCCCTGAGACCTCTGAGATGGATCTTCCCACCCTTCACGCACAATATGGCGCCCTCGCGCAGGCCAATTACCGGTCCATTGTTCTCTTCCAGATATTGCAACAGTCGTTCTTCGCGCGTCTCTCCCATGTGCTTGGAATCTGGATCTGGGTCTACATAGTGCGGGTTTATCTGGTAGGGAAACAGGTTCAGCGCGCTAAGAGTGGGAGGTTCTACGATGGGCATATCGTTCGTCGTACGAATGGTCGGGCAAGCTACATTCGACCCTGCGCTTGCACCCATGTAAATCATTCCCTGCTCGACGCGCCGACTGATTGCCTTCACCAGACCGAAGTCGTGGAGGGCCTTCAAGAGCCGAAAAGTATTACCGCCGCCCACGAAGATCGCATCGGCATCATCGAGTGCGCGCACTGGGTCGGGGTAATCCTCGATTGTCTTACATTGGAAACCCATGGCCTCAAAACGGCTCTGCGCCTTTTTCGCATACGCGGCGCGGTCCGCCAGAGCGTACGGAATAAAAATAATGCGCCGCGCATCGCCCATTGTCTCGCGAATATGCGACTCTGCATGGTCGAGGTATCCCGTGCCATAAACGGTAGAAGTGCTGATTAGAAGCAACCTGGTGAGTGGCATCATTCCTAAGAAATTATCAGATTGAGGGTTGTCTCGCCAGCGCGCAGCAATTCTGGGTGATTATCTTTCCACTCGCACCAGCACAGGTCCCAACACCGATCCATCACCTTTGCGGAGTCCCTGGTTTGGAAACATATGTGACCTTGCCTCATCTACCGTATTCGTAATTGTCTGGAGCGACCCATTCTGCATCACCAGCACCGTGTCGCATCGCTCGAGTGTGCTTAGTCGGTGGGCAATCATAAACGTCGTACGTCCTGCCATCAGTTTGTTCAGGGCTTCCATAATGAGATGTTCCGTGCGGGTATCCACGGCGCTAGTCGCCTCATCCAGAATCAGCATCGGAGTATTTTTCAGAAACGCACGTGCGATGGCCAGACGCTGACGCTCTCCGCCTGAAAGTCCAGCCCCACCATCTCCCATCAGTGTGTCGTAACCTTGCGGCAGACGTTCGATGAACTCGTGCGCATTCGCCAGTTTCGATGCACGCACCACCGCGGCTCGCGATGCCTGCGGATCGGCATAGGCAATGTTGCCTGCCACGGTCGTGGAAAACAGCATTGGCTCCTGCATCACGATTGAGAATTGCTGACGTAACTCAGTGAGGTTGTACTCCCGCAAATCCGTGCCGTCGATCAGGATGGCCCCACCTGTAGGGTCGTAAAAGCGTGTCAGCAGGTTCACCAGGGTGCTCTTACCTGAGCCGCTCGGCCCCACCACTCCCACTCTCATCCCAGGACGGATGTGGAAGGAGACATCCTTTAACGCGCTACGCCCTCCCATGGTGTACTGAAAGGAGACGTTGCGAAATTCCACTTCGCCCTGAGTGCGTAGCGGAGTCGCATCGGCCGGCATGTCCTGCAGTTCTGGAGTCTCTTCCAGCAACGCGAAGGCACGATTCAGGCTCGCCAGAGTCGACTGAAGCTCCGGAATTTTGGTACTCATGGTACGCAGCGGCTCGTAAAGTTGAGCCATGTAGGCCATTACCAGCAAGAACTCACCTATCGTGATGATGTGCTGCCGAACTTCGGTCACTCCGATCACCAGCGCCACCGCCGCAGCCATCGCCACACAGAATCCGATCAGCACATGAAAACCAGCCTGGATCGATGCCAACCTGACTTGCTCTGTCATTCGCTGACGTGACTTGCGCCGGAACAGCTCATCTTCGTACGCCTCCTGCCCAAACGCTTTCACCGCCCGCAAACAACTCATCGCTTCATGCAACACAAGCATGGCTGAGCTGTCGAGTTCGCGTACCTCATCGTAGCGCCGCCGCACTTTGCGGCTCGAATTGCGCGCCAGCACAAACAGCACCGGCGAGAGAATTGCCGAGATCGCAGCGATGTGCCAACTGATTCGCATCGTTACCACTACCATCGCGATGAACGTGCAGCCCGCGGATAAGAGAGGAACCATCCCCTGCAGGAACAGGTTCTGGATCGCGGGCGCATCGTATTGAATGCGGTAAGCGATATCGTTGGCCCCGCGACGATCGTGAACGGACAAGCTTAGCCGTTGCGCGTGAAATAACAATTGTCCACGGAAGTCGTGAACAAGTTTTTCTCCGGTATAAGTCGAAAGCAACCAGCTTGCCAGCGACTGCACACAGTTCAGCAGCGCGATTGCGACAAGCAACATCGCACAAATTACCAGCCCGCCGTTTGGCCCTGCCGACCACCTTGCGGGCCATGGCAGCATTCGCAACCAGTCGGGCAGGGTGTGCGCCCCCAAGACGCTATCGACCGCAATTTTCAGCGGTAAGGGTGCCAGTAGTGTCACTGGCGTTGAGAGCAAGCACAGCAAACTGATGCCCGCCAGATGCGGCCAGCACGGGCGTGCTTCCTTCAGGGCTTTGCGTACCAGGGACGAATTGGCACGTTGCTTAAGTGATGAGTCCACGCCACAGCGCCTTCAACGGAGGATGAAGTCAGCATAGGTTTGAAAGAAGCGCCTCGCAATCAGTCGATGCTACTAGCTCACTCGTATTCGGCCTTAGTCCCACCTTTCCAGCTATTTAGCCTTCGCCCGGAAGTACTACGGCCCTTCTTCCTATTCGCTGAGCGCAGGCAGCCACACGGGATGCTCTGAATGGGAATTGTCCGGATCGGGAAACAACATTCATAAGACATCTCTGAAACTTAAGTAATTACTAAACTTTTCATCAACCGCGCGTCATTGTTAGCTGTCAGCAATGGAACCGGGGTTCAACTTATGCGAATTCTCTTAATAGAAGATGACACGGCATTGGGATCCTATGTACGTAAGTGTCTGGAGGCCGAGCGCTATGATGTCGATGTAGCGCTGGATGGAGAACAGGGCGCAACAATGGCGTCCGATCTCGACTATGATCTCCTCGTTCTCGATCTAAACCTGCCAAAACTCGACGGAATTTCTGTATTACGTAACCTGCGTCCCAATAAACCGCAGTTACCCGTCCTCGTGCTGACCGCTCGACCGCGGGTCGAGGACCGCGTACTCGCCCTGGACAGCGGAGCCGACGACTGTATCAATAAGCCATTCTCATATTCCGAACTCTCCGCCCGGGTGCGCGCACTGCTGAGACGGGGACGTCCTTCCCTCGAATCGAAACTCCAAATTGCCGACTTGCAACTGGACCGGGTGGAGCGCAAAGTGCAACGGGGCGGACGCAAGATCGAATTAACCACCAAAGAATTCGCACTGCTCGAATACCTGATGCGTAATGCAGGACGGCGCATCACTCGCTCCATGATTATTGAGCATGTCTGGAACATCAGCTTCGATACCAGCACGAATGTCGTGGACGTTTATATCAACTATCTTCGCAAGAAAGTGGATGACGGCGCGCCCTACCGTCTTATTCACACGGTTCGCGGTGTCGGCTACGAACTCAGCGACAAATGTGACGAGGTAGCATGAATCAGCAACGTGAGTTTATCGACCAAACTTTTCACGTATTGGCACAACCCATTACTGCGCTGCGTGCCACCGTGGAACTCGGTTTAAGCGAGTCAGCAGGCGCACCGTCTTCCCAAGAGGTTTTGGTAGACTGCCTGACCCTGATTGATCGCCTCATGCAGGATCTGGCCGTCTTCCGCGAAATCGCCAGCCTTGACGAGGCTCCTCCTCTGCGCTCTTGTTGCGGACAAACACTGCTCCGGAACTGCGTCGACGAAATGGTGCCAATCTCCGAAGCTTGCGGTGTGGCGCTCCGTCTCAGCGCAGAGCCAGTGGCTATTCAATGCAATCAATCAATGTTGGAGCGGGCGCTCTTCGTTGCGCTCGATGAAATGATTGCTTCCGCGCAGTCGGGCGGCGAAGTTTCACTTTCCCTTCAGAGGGGTACCCGTGGTGTCCAACTTGAACTGCGTCCCGGCACGCTTCGCGGACAGCGCCAGACGCTATGGCTGAAGTTGATGCAGTTCGCCGGCGGCAGTGGCATTCGCTCCGTCGCGGGCTTCACGTCGGTGACGTTTCGGGAATCCGCCCAGCCGCATTTTCCTTCAATCAATGAGCGCGAATCTCTCCCAAATAGTGAGGTTGCGAAAGCACGATGACGGCCGCGCACAATGTCTTTCCATCCCCGCATTTGATTCCGGTACTACGCGCTGCCCCATCGATTCTTGTTGCCACCCCAAATGCACTTCTGCGCAAGCAGCTCAGCGACAGCCTCCGGAAAATGACCTCTGTGGAGGAAGCCCGTACAGGAGCTGAAGCGCTCAGCGTGCTTGAACGCCGTGGCGCACGCATTGCCGTGCTGGACCGCAGGTTCCCTGACCTGCTCTGCGACGATCTGATTAGCATTGTTGAAAGCCAGTTCCCCGGCACCGACGTCGTTCTGCTCGATGGCGAAACTGGCAGTGTGGAACTGACCGAAGAACTGCGTTCCAACGCCGCTTACGGCTGGTTCCAGGATTTCAACTCCGCGGCAGAACGCGACCTACCGTCTCGGACTGCGCAACCTGCACCCGGCCCAGAACGGGACAGCGACTTTATGCCGCTGCCCGGAATAGTGGGCGTCAGTGCGGCGATTCAGCAAGTCGCATCGCTGGTCCGTATTGTCGCCCACCACTCTACGTCAGTGCTCATCACCGGAGAGACCGGCGTTGGAAAGGAACTGGTCGCCGAGGCCGTGCATAAGCTCGGTGCTCGCGCCGATAAGCCTTTCATTACCGTTAATTGCGCAGCGATTCCCGAAGCGCTTGTGGAGGCCGAACTATTTGGCCACACCCGTGGAGCGTTCACCGGAGCCGTGCAGTCGCGGCTGGGAAGGATACATGCGGCTCAGGGCGGAACCATCTTCTTTGACGAAATTGGCGAACTACCACTAGCCAGCCAATCCAAGCTACTGCGTTTCCTGGAGAGCGGAGAGGTGCAACGTCTTGGGACCAGCGACGTCTTTCGACTGGACGCTCGCGTCATTGCGGCCACGAACGTCGATCTCGAAAAGCGGGTACAACAGGGGCTGTTCCGCGAAGACCTCTTCTACCGGATCGACGTGTTTCCCATTGAGTTGCCGCCGCTGCGCGAGCGCGTGGCGGATGTGCCGTTGCTGGCACGCTTCTTTCTGGATCGGCTCACCGGCAATCCGACAACGAACCTAAGCCCAGAGGCCATGGAAAAACTTACCTCGCATGATTGGCCAGGGAACGTGCGCGAGTTGCGCAATGTGATAGAGCGTGCGTTTGTGCTTGCCGACGGCCACGCTAATATTCAGCCTGAACAGATCATGCTACGGAAACATTGCGCCACGGTTCGCACTCGATCAGAAAGTTCTTAGTAATTCACGTAAGAGTTGGCAGCTCTCGTGCAGTTGAAATGTACGCCGACATCTGGATTTACCTTGAGGATCAAATGAACGATTGGCAAGTTATCCCCGAAATCGTAGGTTGCAACGCATCCCTGCGAATGGCCGCGATGCAGACTATCGATGCCGTCGAACGCGGTCAACACATTGTGATTGAAGGCGAATCGGGTAGTGGACGGCGTTTGATGGCACGCAGTGCTTGGTATCATCGCAAGCCCCTGGCGCGCTCATTATTTACCCTTGATTGCCGCATGTTTCGTGGTGATGGCGCCGAGGAACTTCTCTTCGGGGAGCGTTCCGCAGGAAGCTCACCCAATAATATCCGTCTCGGAAAACTCAATCTGGTTATGGGTGGTGGCCTGCTGCTCCTGCATGCGGAAGAGCTTTCTCTGGAGTTTCAGAGCCGCCTCGCACGCTCGGTCGATCAGTACCTCAGCCGACCTCTCCATGCGGGCGTTCAGCTCCTGATGACGTGCACACCCTCGCTCGATGTGCCGCTCTCGCTTCACTCAGATCTTTCCGCAATGCTCTTGCGAGTGCGCGTTCCCTCCCTGCGTGAGCGTATTGAAGATATTCGCGCGATCGCTGAAGCATTTCTCCGCGATGCATCCCCCTTCGAGAGAATTCGTTGCTCTCAGGCGCTGATCGACCGGTTCCACAGGTACGACTGGCCCGGCAACATCACAGAATTGCGTTCAGTCATGCGGCGCCTGCTGCTGGAACCTCACACCAGTCTGCTCGACATCCGTCACCTCGCCGACGCGATGTACCGCAATGAAACTTCTTTCACGTTGTTACAGGGACCTCACGGCCCCTCGCCGATCGAAACCAGTTTTATCCACCGCGACTCGCAGCCAGAAAGCAGGGGGCCACAATGAATCTGATCGATACGCCTCTGATGACGCGTCTCAATCAGTTTCTTGACGCGACGGCCTACCGGGGCGGCGTAATCGCCGATAACATCGCGAATATCGATACTCCCGGCTATCACGCACGCGACCTCGATTTCCGCAGCCAGTTAACGTCGCTTATGAGCGGCGGTACGCAATCATCCAAGCCTCGCGTCACTGAGGTAGCGGGCCTCACCGAACGTCCAGACGGCAACAACGTCAACATGGATCGCGAAGGTCTCGCGCTCGGCCAGGTGCAGTTGCAGTTTCAAGCAGGCGTCGCGCTGATGAAGTCAGAGATTCACCGGCTTAACCAGGCAATTCATGAAGGAGCTCAGCAATGAACCTGTTCGGGGTCATGGGGATCAGTGCCTCTGGTCTCAGCGCCGAGCGCATGCGCGCCGAAGTGGTGGCCGGCAATATGGCTAATGCCGAGAGCACACACACCGTCGAAGGTGGACCGTATCAGCGTAAAGAAGTGGTTTTCCAGAGTGCGTCGCCGTCCAGTTTCCGGATGCAACTGGCCGGGGCAAGCGGTTCCACCTCAACCAGTTTAGCGGGCGGAGTAGCCGTGCGCTCGATTGTCTCCGATACAAGCGCACCTATCATGCGTTATCAGCCTTCGCATCCAGACGCCGACGCCAATGGCTTTGTCGCTTATCCCAATATCAATCCCGTGCTGGAGATGACCGATCTAATGGGCGCCGCACGCGCATATCAGATGAATGCTTCGGCGGTGCAAGCGGCCAAGCAAATGATTCAGCAGTCCATTGAACTGTTGAAATAGGAGCACGAATTTCATGGGCATCACGCCATTGTCACTCGGCAACATCGCCAGCGCTGCCAGCACTGCTCTTGTTCCGGCCGCCTCGACAGTTGGAGTTGGAGGTTTTGCCGAAACGCTTAGCGCCGCCGTTCAGCAGGTGAACAACCTCCAGACCACTGCGGAACAGAACGTCACTGGCCTCCTCGCCGGCAATGGACAGGACATTCATAACGCCACCCTGTCGGTCGAGCGAGCTTCACTGGCATTCGACCTCATGCTCCAGGTGCGAAATAAGGTTGTGAGTGCTTATCAGGAAATCTCTCGGCTCCAGTTTTAAGGCCCTTCGATGAGCGAATCCAAAAGCTTCGGACAGGTAGCCGGCCAACTACGCGAATTCGCGTCGAGCCTCTCCTCGCGGCAGCGCATGTTGCTCGCCGGAGGCGCAGTGCTGGTAGCCGTCGTTCTGTTCACTTTTGTGCACCTGTTGGCCAAGCCGGAGATGACTGCTCTCTACTCCAACATGGAGACCGCTGACGCTCAGTCGCTTGGCCAGCGTCTTACCGTGAAGAACATTCGATACCAGCTTTCACCCGATGGAAAATCCGTTCTGGTTCCTGCCGATCAGTTGGATACGGCGCGTCTGGAGATCGCGACGTCGGGCGCACCCCATAGTGGGCGCCTCGGCTTCGAGTTATTTGATAAGACCAACTGGGCCGCCAGCGATTTCGATGACAAAGTAAATTATCAGCGTGCACTCGAGGGCGAACTTGAGCGCACGATTCAATCCATGAGCGGCGTAGAGGCAGCCAGGGTTCATCTGGCCATTCCTCCCGAATCGATTTACTCAGGGCAGGATCGCCAAGCCAAAGCAGGAGTAATCCTCAAGCTCAAGAATCATCACCTCTCTGCCGCCATGCGTCTTGCTGTGCAGCGTCTGGTCTCCAGCGCAGTGGATAAACTCGATCCGCTAAGCGTCACAGTGGTCGATGCCGAAGCGGCCGAACCCTCCGGCGCGAGCAACCCACTTTCGGCCAGCGTGGAGCGTAGCGCCGAAGAGGTGCTCGCCGACCGACTCATCCGAACCCTTGAACCAGTCATAGGAGCAGATCATGTCCGCGCCACGGTTCACGCAGAGTATGACACCAGCACCGTGGAGGAGCAGCAGGAAAGCTACGATCCAGCAAAGACGGTCGCTCTGACCATGCAACGCACCGAGGAAACCAATGGTGGATCGCAACCTGGAGGTATGGCAGGAACGCCCTCCAACATACCCAACGCCGCCACCCCGGCCAAGGCTCTCTCCAGCGATAGCCTCGCGCAATCCAAGTCCGAGAATGGAACTTATGCGGTGAACAAACTTGTGCGCCATTCGATGCAGCCCGCAGGACGTCTCAAACGTCTGGCGGTCGCTGTCCTGGTCGACGATGTCTACAATTCCGGCAACAAGAGCAACTCCCGGCAGAAGCGTTCGCCGGAAGAGCTGAAAAGTATTGAGGAAATCGCGAAGGCTTCCGTCGGCTTTGACACAGGCCGCGGGGACATCCTCACGGTACAGAACATCAGCTTTCAGGTCGTGTCCGCCGATGTTCCCCCACTGCCCACCCGCTTACAGAAAGTGCACACGATCCTGATGGATTGGAGCAGCTACGTCCGAATAGCGGCCCTGCTGCTGCTTTTCGGGGTCACCTACCTGCTGATTTTGCGTCCGGTCAAAAAGCAACTCCTCCACACGTTGAATTCGGGGCGATCGGACAAAGCACGCCTTGACTCCGGTTCCGGAACAGATGCCTCCTGTTCGTTGACGGAAGGCAATGAACTTTCGGGAGTTGTTCCTGGTGGCGACCAAATCGAGCGTCCACAACTGGCGCGGCTCAAAAATGACATTTCCACTCGTGTGAAACAGGAACCGCTCTCCGCCTCGCGCCTTGTGCAGAGCTGGCTCAAGGATGGTGATCGCTAGTGGCTCCCTCTCTTCCACCTTCGCATTCGGGAATCCGCAAGGCGGCGATTCTGCTCGTCCTTTTAGGTGAAGAAGTCGCCAGTCTTATCTTCCGCAACCTGAATGAATCCGAACTACAGCGCGTAACCCAGGAAATTTCTGACATTGGAGCCATTGAGCCCAGTGAAGCCACCGCGATTCTGAACGAATACTACAACCTTGCAATTACGCAGGAATACATCGCGCAGGGCGGAACCGAATACGCCGAGCGTCTACTCGTCAAGACCCTTGGCCAAGAGGGTGCGCGCGCCATGCTGGAAGCGGTGAACCGCGCCCAGGAACTCAGTGCCAGTAAACTCGATTCCCTGCAAAAAGCCGATCCGCAGCAACTTGCAAAATTTCTTCAGGGTGAACATCCGCAGACCATTGCACTGATCATGGCCCACCTCGATCCCAAGCAGGCTTCTGCGCTACTCATGAAACTCACCGAAGAGACCCGGGCCGCCGCCGTCAAGCGCCTCGCGGAGTTACGCCAGTTTTCGCCGGAGATGGCGCAGAAAGTTTCCGTCGTTCTGCACCGCCGCCTGCAAGCCCTTGGAGAACAGAGCCGCCGCGCCTACGCCGGATTTAAAGGGGTCGCCGATCTGCTGAACCGCATGGACCCCACCTCCGGAAAAGTCATCCTCGAACTCATCGAACGCGATGACTCCAAACTGGCGATGAGCATCCGCAACCTGATGTTCACCTTTGATGATCTGCTTGGTGTCCCAGAAACCGGCATCCGAGAGTTGCTGGCACAACTCGACAAGAAGACACTCGCGCAGGCGCTCAAAGGCGCTTCCAATCAATTACGCGATCATCTATTCAAGTCCATGTCTTCGCGCGCCGCTGACATGCTGAAGGAAGACATGGAAAGCCTCGGCCCCGTCCGAGGTAAGGATGTGACCAAGGCTCAGCAGGAGTGCGTTGCAATCGCCCGCAAACTCGAGGCGCAGGGGAAAATTCAATTGAAGCAGGAGAATGAAGATGAACTCGTCATCTGAGCGGCTCCAGTTCGCGTCCTACGCGCCGCTGGAGTATCTCGAGGCTGGCGATCCGTCCGATGCGGACGGAGTTTCCGAAACTACCACCGAAGAATCAACTGCTACCCCGCAACCTCCGCAACCTGATCCGGCTGCGCTCTTCGCCGCGCGACTTGAGGAACAACGCCGCACCATCACCACTCAAGCGCGACTGGAAACAGAGCGCGAGGTTCAGCGCGCGAGGTCGGAAATTCTGCGCGCCATTGAGGACTTCGGGCAGCAACGTGGCGAATATT
>Ga0316228_1000610_pt1 | contig 45988 bp, 42 predicted proteins | sample TBH18021metaG_FD_206005 | JGI IMG/M metagenome (GOLD analysis project Ga0316228, IMG submission 206005) | Freshwater microbial communities from Trout Bog Lake, Wisconsin, USA - TBH18021 | ecosystem: Environmental > Aquatic > Freshwater > Lake > Hypolimnion/Profundal zone | place: USA: Wisconsin... | reverse complement strand
AGTCATGCACGGCTCCTCGTCGGTGCCGCAGGACCTGCAGGACATCATCAACCGGTACGGCGGTCAGATGAAGCCGACCTGGGGCGTCCCGGTCGAGGAGATCCAGCGCGGCATCAAGCACGGCGTGCGCAAGATCAACATCGACACTGACAACCGCATGGCGATGACCGGCCAGATCCGGAAGGTGCTCACCGAGAACCCTTCGGAATTCGACCCGCGCAAGTATCTGAAGCCCGCCATGGAAGCGATGACGAAGCTCTGCAAGCAGCGCTTCGAGGAGTTCAACACCGCCGGCAAGGGCTCGAAGATCCGGCCGATCTCCGTCGCCGAGATGGCGAAGCGCTACGCCAGCGGCTCTCTCGATCCGAAGATCGGCGCGCGATAGAACGCGGGTTGTCAACTTCGATGAGCAACATCGCCCGTCTCGCCCTGCTCGGGCCACACGGCCTCGAGGCGGATGGCATCGCGGATTTCGTGGCAGCCTTGAAGGCCGCCTGCGAAGCCGGCGAAGTCGCCGCCGTGATCCTGCGCCTTGCGGCCACCGACGAGCGCGCGCTGACGGCGCGCGTCAAGTTGGTAGCTCCGGTTGCCCAGGAACACGGTGCTGCCCTGGTCGTGGCTTGCCCGGGCTTCTTGGGTGACCTCGCGACCGTGGCGGTCCGCGGCGGTGCCGACGGCATCCACGTCGACAAGCCCCGCGATCTGAAGGATTTGCGTGGCCAGCTGCGGGATGGGCGTATTCTCGGCGCCGGAGGCCTGGAGACCAAGCACGCCGCCATGGAGGCCGGAGAGGTCGGGGTCGATTACCTGATGTTCGGTGGCCTCTACCCTGACGGCGTGGCGCCCGACGCGGAGACCGTGCGCGCCCGTGCCTCCTGGTGGGCCGAGATCTTCGAGACGCCCTGCGTGGCCGTCGCGGCCGCCGCAGAGGAGATTGCGCCGCTCGGCGCAACCGGTGCGGAGTTCGTCGGATTGGAGAGCGGCTTGTGGCTGCCGGATCCGGGCGCCGTCGCAAGGGCTCAGCAGGCTGTTCGGGAGGCGGCCGCGTGAGGCGCCGTATCGCGCACCACGTTGTGGCTTTCGTCGTAGCCACCGTGTTGGCCCTGCCAGCCTGGGCTGCTTCTGGGCCGGCCGACCCGGCCGGAACGCCGCCCCCCGGGTCGATCGGCTCGACGGCGCAGACCGGCAAGAAGCCGATGCCGGAACTGCCGAGCCCGTACACGCCGAACTACACGCGGGGCGCCGTGCCGCCGCCGGGCAGCCAGCCGCCGGACCTCGCCTACGGAGCCTATCAACGGGGCCAGTACGTCACCGCCTTCCGAGAGGCGACCAAGCGCATCGAGGCGAATCCGAAGGATGCCGCCGCCATGACGCTGCTCGGGGAATTGTACAATCAGGGCCTCGGCGTGAAGCAGGATCCGGTGAAGGCGGCCGACTGGTACCGCCTGGCCGCAGCGCAGAACGACGCGTCGGCCATGGCGTCCCTCGGGCTGATGGCCCTCGACGGCCGCGGCATGCCGAAGGATCCGAAGGCCGGGCGTCGCTGGCTGGAACAGGCGACTTCCCACGGCTCGCCGACCGCCGCCTACAATCTCGGCCTGATCCTGATCGGCACCGGAGCCACCGCCGACGAGGCAGCGGCCGCCACGCAGTTCCGCAAGGCGGCCGAGGCCGAGATCGGCCCCGCTCAGCACGATCTGGGCGTGCTCTACCTGCAGGGCCGCGGCCTGCCGAAGGACCCGTCCAAGGCTGCGGCCTGGTTCCGGCGCGGAGCCGATAATGGCGATCTCGCCAGCGAGGTGGAATACGCGATCCTGCTGTTCAATGGCACCGGCGTTACGAAGGACGAGCGCGCGGCCGCCCGCTACTTCCTGCACGCGGCATCGCGCGGCAACGCCATCGCGCAGAACCGCGTCGCGCGGCTCTACGCGGTCGGCCGCGGCGTAGCCAAGAACCCCGTGGAGGCCGCGGCCTGGAATCTCGCTGCGGCCGGACAGGGCTTGTCCGACGCTTGGCTGGACCAGACTCTGTCCGGCCTCTCTGCCGACGAGCGCACACGCGCCGAGCGACTTGCCAACGAGCGGATCGAGCAGCGCTGAGCCGCTATCCCTCGGCCTTCGACCAGTCGACGCCGGCCTCGAGATGCGGCAGCAGGACGACGCTCTCCTGCTCGTTCGGGTCTGTCCGGGCGATCACCGCGGTGACCGGCTCGGTCTGGCTGCGATTGTAGGGCAGATGCGGTACGTCGGCGGCGATGTAGACGAACTCGCCGGCCCCCGCGATCGCGTGGTTCTCCAGACGCTCACCCCAGAAGCAGCCCGACACGCCAGACAGCACGTAGATCGCCGTCTCGTGGGATTCGTGCTTGTGGGCGTGGGCACGCTCGCCGGGGGGGATCTCCAGGAGCTGCATGTGCAGCGCCTTCGCGCCCACAGCTTCGGCAGAGACCGCCGGACGATAGATGTGCCCCTGCTTGCCCCGGAACGGTGCACTCTCGTGCACCACCCGGAACCCCTGTGTCTCCGTGTCGGATCCGGAACTCATGAACCTTCCTCCACTCTGAAGGCGGAATCGACTGGGATCTGCATGCCGTTGACCAGCGCGTTGGTCTGGTTGGCCATCCCGACCACGGCCAGGAACTCGCCGTGCTGCTCTGCCGTCAAGCCCTTGGCTCGCGCCGCCGCGGTGTGGGAATGGATGCAGTACGGACAGCCATTGGCGATCGAGACCGCGATGTAGACCAGCTCCTTGGTCAGGGGATCCAGGCTCCCCGCCCCCATGACGGTCTTCAGCGTCGACCATGTCCGTTCGAGCATTGCCGGATCATTGGCGAGGCCGCGCCAGAAGTTGTTGATGAAGTCGGAGCCGCGGGTCGCCCGGATGTCGGCGAAGACCGCACTTACACGCGGTTCGGCTTCGGCCTCAGCGTCAGACCAGAGCTTCACGGTCGCCATCGCGGCCCCCTCCTCTCAGAGCTTGCATGCCCCCTCGAGCGCCCGATTCTCGGCGTCCGAGAACAGGCGCGAGCGAATATGAAAACGCTTCTCACGCCCGTTTTCCAAGGAGAACATGCCGCCGCGTCCCGGCACGACGTCGAGGATCAGATGCGTGTGCTTCCAGACCTCGAACTGCGACCGGCTGATGAAGAAATCCGCGCCGCCGACGGTGCCGAGATTGACGTCGCCGTCACCAACGACGAAGTCCCCGACGGGGTAGCACATCGGCGAGGACCCGTCGCAGCAGCCGCCCGACTGGTGAAACATGACCGGTCCGTACTCGCCCCGCAGCTCGTCGATCAGCGCGAGGGCCGCGGGTGTGGCGGTAACCCGCAGGGGCGTTCCGTCGGCGCCGGCCTGCTGCGCGACGTTGTCGTCCAAGGCCTGATCCGAACTCATGTCATCCTCCGCAGTCGTTGTCTGAATATGCGTGGTCACCTGCGGTTTTCCACGGTCGATCGTTCGGACTTCCGCTGACGCCGAAGGGCGTGTTCGCGTCGACGGAGCGCTGTATGCGCCGCCCAAGCGGACCGGACGTGCCCGTCCTGGTCGGTCGGACCCGTGCCGTCTGCTTCGTCCTCATCCTGCTCGGCTCGGCCTGACCGACCGCGGCCGCCGCATGGCTTGCTCTCCGGGCCCAGCCCGCCGGTCCCTGAGCGTGGAGCACGCGCGCCCTGTCGCTGGGACCCCAACGTCCCGCCTGCCAAGCTCATGGGCTTCGCGGGCCCGGAAACTCCGCTGGACCACATGCTCAGCGTCAGCGTCGATACCGGGCCCGCGGCCTCCAGAGCGCGATCGTCAATGCCCTTTTTCGAAAGGGGCGGCTCGTCTCGAGCACGGCGATCTGGAATTGAAAAAGCCCCGGCCGCAAGGCCGGGGCTGAAGTTGCCTCGGGGGTTAACCCGGAAAGAACCTCAGAAGAATCCGAGCTTCTTGGCCGAGTAGCTGACCAGCATGTTCTTGGTCTGCTGGTAGTGGTCGAGCATCATCTTGTGAGTCTCGCGGCCGATGCCGGACTGCTTGTAGCCGCCGAAGGCCGCATGGGCCGGATAGGCGTGGTAGCAGTTCGTCCAGACCCGGCCGGCCTGGATCGCCCGGCCGAAGCGGTAGGCCCGGGTCCCGTCGCGGGTCCACACGCCGGCGCCGAGGCCGTAGAGCGTGTCGTTCGCGATAGAGAGCGCCTCGGCATCGTCCTTGAAGGTCGTGACCGACAGGACCGGCCCGAAGATCTCCTCCTGGAAGATGCGCATCTTGTTGTGGCCGCGGAACACGGTCGGCTTCACGTAGAAGCCCTCGGCGAACTCGCCGTCCTTGACGTTGCGCTCGCCGCCGGTGAGCAGCTGGGCGCCCTCCTGCCGGCCGATGTCGATGTAGGAGAGGATCTTCTCCATCTGCTCGCCCGAGGCCTGGGCACCGATCATCGTAGCCGGATCCAGCGGCGAACCCTGCGTGATCGCCTCGACGCGCTTCAACGCGCGCTCCATGAATCGGTCGTAGATCGATTCGTGCACGAGCGCGCGGCTCGGGCAGGTGCAGACCTCGCCCTGGTTGAGGGCGAACATCGTGAAGCCCTCAAGGGCCTTGTCGAAGAAGTCGTCGTCCTCGTTCGCGACGTCGGCGAAGAAGATGTTCGGCGACTTGCCGCCGAGCTCCAGCGTCACCGGGATCAGGTTCTGCGACGCGTACTGCATGATGAGGCGGCCCGTGGTCGTCTCACCCGTGAAAGCGATCTTGGCGATCCGCGGCGAGGAGGCGAGCGGCTTGCCGGCCTCGAGGCCGAAGCCGTTGACGATGTTGAGAACGCCCGGCGGCAGCAGGTCGCCGATGATCTCCATCAGCACCAGCACGGAGGCCGGGGTCTGCTCGGCGGGCTTCAGGACCACGCAATTGCCGGCGGCGAGCGCCGGGGCGAGCTTCCACACCGCCATCAGGATCGGGAAGTTCCACGGGATGATCTGGCCGACGACGCCGAGCGGCTCGTGGAAATGGTAGGCGACCGTGTCGTGGTCGATCTCGGAGATCGAGCCCTCCTGCGCCCGCACGCAGCCGGCGAAGTAGCGAAAATGGTCGATGGCCAGCGGGATGTCGGCGTTGGTGGTCTCACGGATCGGCTTGCCGTTGTCCCAGGTCTCGGCGAGCGCGATCAGATCGAGGTTCTCCTCCATCCGGTCGGCCATCTTGAGGAGGATGCGGGCGCGCTCGGCCGGCGCCGTGCGCCCCCAGGCTTCCTTGGCCGCATGGGCGGCGTCGAGCGCCTTCTCGACATCCTGCGCGTCGGAGCGGGCCACCTCGCACACCACCTTGCCGGTGATCGGGGAGGTGTTCTCAAAGTAGCGGCCCGCCGCGGGAGCGACCCACTGGCCGCCGATGAAGTTCTCGTAACGGGCCGAGAAGGGCGACTTGACCTTGGCGTCGCCGAGGAATTCCGGCTTGTTCATCGCTGTGTTCCCTCCATAGGCCCCGGCCTCGCGAACCGCGGCTCTTGGGCTTAAGCTGGCGCTCGGGCGACCTGACATTGGGGGCCGCATCCGCTTCCGCTCTGTTCGCAGCCAATGGCTTTTGGCCTGCCGAATCAAGGTGGACTTTTGGCCAGTGCGCGAGTGTCGAGATCCTACGCGCTTCCCGCCGTCATCGCGAGCGGACAATTATCCAGGAGATCGGTGCCGTCGGGGACATTCAGCCTGATCGTATTCCGGACCCCGGGCGCTGTGACAAAGGCCGTGCGCATGGTCCTGCAGCTTGACGGTTCAACGAATACTGCGAAGATTCAGCTGTAGCGCCTATTTGAGCAGGGCGAGTGGCAGTGCCGCGGCCGCGAACGGCAGGGCCGCCAGGGCAGCGTTGCGCAGCCAGCTTGGCCGATAAGCGATGATCGCCACTACGGCCAGGGCGGCCCCGGTGAGTGATCCGATCCACTGGACGGGCCCGAAATTCCAGCCCGCAGCCGCGATGGCTGCCGCGAAGGAAAGGCCGAGGCCACACCAGCCGGCCATCCGCAGGCTTACGACGCGCCGCTTCGGCACGCCCACGCGGTAGGCTGCCCGATGATGCCGGTCGAGGCTCAAGGCCAAGGCGGCGAAACCCGAGAAGCTCAGGAGAAGGCTGAGGATCAGCGCGGCGGATGTCATGCTTCGACCGTCCGGGACAGCTTCGCCTCCACAAGTCGCGACTCCGCCGGTCGCGGCCGTGCCGCAAGCCGGGAACCGGCAACGAGGGCCAGCCCCACCACCGCCATTGCGGCATCGAATGCCAGGAAGCGTGGCTGGCCCACCAGGACAGCGTCGATCACGGGAATGACCAGGAAGGCGCAAGCCGGTACGGCAAGGGCTACCGACCACGCTCGCCGCCGCGGATACAGGGACGCGGCGATCGCGGCGGTGATCCAGGCTGCGAAGAAGACGCGGATCTCCCAATCGGCCCGCGCCTCAAGCCCGAGGGGCAACAGACGATTGGCCAGGAAATAAGCGGCGAGACCGACCGGCAAGCCCGCGATGGTGCCGATGTTGAGAAGCCGTACGAGCCGCAGGCCGAATCCTTCTGGATCGGCGCCTCGAGGCACCCGTGCCACGGTCCAGAGGACGAGCCCGCTCGCCACCGTAGCCGCGCCCATCACGCCGCAGAGGAAGAACAAGAGGCGTAGGGGAGCGGCGGCAAAATGCGCCTCGTGCAGCCCGGCCATCACGGCCCCGGTCCGGGTCGCGGCACCGGGTTTGCCAACTCGGGCGATCTCCGAGCCGGTATCGGCGCCGTAGGCGATCTGCGGGTGAAGATGCGCGAGCCCCATCGGCTCTTCGAAGTACGCCGTCACGGTGGCACCGGCGTCGCTCGGCCGGGTGACCAGCATCACCTCGGGCACCGCGCCGCCGGCCGCCGCGGCGCGGGCGACGAGCTCGCCCAGCGGCAGCGGTGTGCCGGGGCGCCCGGCCGGAGCCACGCCCGGAGTCGCCAGGCCGGCCTCCGCGTAGTAGCGAAGCGGGTCGTTGCCGTAGACGGCCTTCATCCCCCAGGGCATCAGCATCGCCGACAGTGTGACGAGGCCCGTGTAGACGATCATCAGATGGAAGGGCAGCGCCAGCACGCCCATCACGTTGTGAGCGTCGAGCCACCCTCGCTGGGCCGAGCGGTCGCGCCGGAAGGTGAAGAAATCGGCGAAGATGCGCCGGTGGGTCACGATCCCGGAAATCAGCGCGATCAACAGGATCATCGCGCAGACCGAGACAATCCAGCGTCCCCAGATTGGTGGCAGGCTCAGCTCGAAGTGGAACCGATACAGGAAATCGCCGCCGCGGGTGTCGCGAACCCGCGCAGGCTCACCGGTCGCCGGATCGAGGAGTGCGTGATGATAGGGGCCGCCTGGATGCGGCCACCAATAGACCTCGACCGCCGGATTCTCGGCATTCGGCAGCCTGACCGACCAGCCGGCCGCGTTCGGCATGGCTTTCTGTAGAAAGGCGCCGGCACGCGTCGCCGCAGCCGCTGGATCGGAGCTCGAATCGGATAATTCAGGCCGCATCCAATGCGAAATGTCGGTGCGGTAGTAGCTGGCGGTCCCGGTGACGAAGATCGCGAACAGCACCCACCCGACCACGAGGCCGGACCATGTGTGCAGCCACGCCATCGACTGGCGGAAGCTCCGCGCCCGGCTCAAGCGGCACCGCCTGGGACGAAAGCACCCGCGAGCCACAGGGCTCCGGTCAGCAGCAGGGCCGTCAGGCCGAGGACAAGGGCCGCTCGCATCAATGTCCGGGCGGCGAAGACCCAGATCACGGCTGCCGCCATGATGGCGAAGCTCGCCAACGTCCCGGCGGAGACCGCTTCGGCCCTGGGACCGGGCAGGATGAGGGCCAGCAGCGCGCTGGCGAGCGCGGCGACCGTGTAGCCACCAAGCGCCGCCAGGAGCACTCGCCCGGCGACCGCCGCACGATCTGCCAGCATTGGCGTGGTGCGGGCGCTCATGGCGCCACCTCTCGTTCCCGTGAGCCCATGCCGCGACCTACCAGCGGCGCCGGTCAGCGCGCAACGGCTATGTTCCGGAACGATTCCAGTGTGAAAAGAGGTGGTTAGGTAGGCGCATGACGGTCGGGCCGGCCACGACCTCGTCACCATCGCCTGGTCGTCTTAACGGCCGCCCGCTCCGGACGGACCAGCCCGATCGGATCTGCGAATCGCCACGGCCGCGCTCCGGGCGCTTGGCGGCAGATCGGCTCCGAGGTCCGGCTTGGCAGAGGCTGGGGCGGCTGCGGCAGCCGGACCGGCTCCCGTGGGCCCATCGCGCGCGCGTCCCCAGCCGTAGCCTGCATTGATGCCAGCGTAGAAGCCCGTGAAGTCTTCCGCTCGGGCATTACCCGCCAGCATGAGCAGAGCCGTGGACAGCAGCAGGCGACGCATCGGCCATCCAGGAACGAGAAAGGCGGCTGCCCCGGGAGGAGCCGCCGCCTGACACTCTTCTCGTGGATCGCGGCGGTAAAGCGACCGCCGCAACATCCTCAATCCTCGACGTTGATGCTCTGGGCCTCGCGGCCCTTCTGGCCCTCAACCACGCCCAGGGTGACCTGCTGGCCCTCGGCCAGCGAATCGAGACCTGCGCGGGACAGGGCGGAGCGGTGCACGAACACGTCCTTGCCGCCGTCGTTGACGGAGACGAAGCCGAACCCCTTGGCGGGATCGTACCACTTCACGGTGCCGCTCATCTCGACCGACGGACCGCCGGCGAAGCGGCCACCACCGCCCCCGCCGCCACCGCCGTAACCACCGCCACCACCACGATCGCCGTAGCCGCCACTGCGGTCGCCGTAGCCGCCGCCCGCACCACCGGCACCGTAGCCACCGGTGCGCGGACGGAACTCGCGCCGGGGCGCAGGCGCCTCGGCCGTGGAGGTGTCGACGCTGGTGACGCTGGTGACCTGCGGACCCTTCTGGCCCTGAGCTGTCGTGACCGTCAGCCGGGTACCCGGCTGCAGGTCATCGTGGCCGGCCGCTTCAACGGCGCGGATGTGGAGGAAGGCGTCGCCCGAACCGTCACCGAGTTCGACGAAGCCGAAGCCCTTCTCCTTGTTGAACCACTTGACCGTCGCATCGCGCTCCGGTCCGGACGCAACCGGTGCCGCGCCGCGCGACGGACCGCGGTCGAAACCGCCGCCGCCGAACCCGCCGCCACCACCGCCCCCGAAGCCGCCGCCGCCATATCCGCCGCTCGGGGGAGCCTGATCAGGCCATCTCGGCTCGCCACTCTCGTCGAAGCCGCGCTTCTGCGGCCCCCTGAAATCACGACCACGTCCCATAGAAAGCTCGCAAAAACCGTCCGCCGCCCTTGTCTCGAATACCGCGTGCGCGCCATCCCAGACAGCCCACGCCCCGCACTATCATTACCCCAGGTCGCGGTAACCAAGAATAACGCCCCAGTCCTGACGCAATCGGGCCTTGACCGCAAGGACCTTCTTGGCTCAGACGCGCCGGTTTCGTTACTTTCTCGCGGCAAACAACGGAAACCGCCGCAGTCACCGGACCAGTCCTTTCTCATTCGAGAGAAGGCGTTAGCGAAACGCAAAGGCTGTCTGGCTACACTCGGCGCTGCGCCCCGCAGAGCCAGCCGGCCATGATCGCGACCCCGACTTTCCCCGATCTCTCGGCCCTCGTTGTCGACGAGAGCCTCTACATTCGCCGAATCGTGCGCGACATGCTGATGCGCGTCGGCATCAAGCGCGTGCTGGAGGCGCCGGACGGGGCCGAGGCCCTTGGCGTGCTGGCGGAGAGCAAGCCCGACATCAGCATCATCGACTGGGACCTGTCGATCCTGTCGGGCGAGGAGTTCATCCGGCTCGCGCGGACGCCCACCACCTCCCCCTGTCCGACGATTCCGATCATCCTGATGCTGGCCCAACCGCGTCGCAACGTCGTCGACCGCGCCGTGGCGCTCGGCGTCAACGAGATCATCGCAAAGCCATTCTCGCCCAAGACCTTGTGGTCGCGCCTCGACGAGGTGATCAACCGGCCGCGCCCCTACTCGCAGGTGAAGAGCCTGCTGCGTCCGATCCCGCGTCGGGCCAGCGCCATGAAGGCCGTGGCCTGACCGCGACCGCGATGGGGCGTTGCAGTTCCTCACCGAGCCTGTAGGGTCACAGATCAACAAAGGCCGAGCGCGCTGCTCAAGGCCGACCCGAAGGATCGACGGCCGCGCCGATGAGGGACGAGACCGCCGCGGCCGCGCCGTCCCGAATCCAGACCGGCGCGGTGACGCTTCAGACGCCAGCCCCGTCGCCCGTCCCGGTGCCGGGCCGCGAGCGTCGGCGCGCCGCCTACGCGGCGCTCGACCTCGGCACCAACAATTGCCGTTTGCTGGTCGCGGAGCCGACCTTCAGCGGCTTCCGGGTCATCGACGCGTTCTCGCGTATCGTCCGCCTCGGTGAGGGCCTCGGTACATCGGACCGGCTGAGCGAGGCGGCGATCGAGCGCACCGTCGAGGCCCTGCGGATCTGCCGCTCCAAGATGGAGGCTCGCGGTGTGCAGCGGGCCAAGATCATCGCCACGGAGGCCTGCCGCCTCGCGGTGAACGGGGCCGCCTTCGTGGAACGCGTGCGCCGCGGCGTCGGCCTCGACCTCGAGATCGTCGACCGGCAGACCGAGGCTTATCTCGCGGTCACCGGCTGCGCCGCGCTCGCGGATCCGCTGGCCGAGTCGGTGATCATCTTCGACATCGGCGGCGGTTCGACCGAGATCGCGTGGCTCGATGGTGCGGCCGCCAACCCGTCGACCGACCCCACGTTGCGCATCCGGGCCTGGGACTCGCTGCCGGTGGGCGTGGTGACCTTGGCTGAGCGCCATGGCGGCGCCGAGGTGACGCGCCGCATGTTCGAGGGCATGGTCGAGGAAGTGGCCGAAAAGCTCTCCGCCTTCGCGATCCGGGCGGCGGCGGCCGCGACTGCGCCGAACTTCCACCTCCTCGGCACCTCAGGAACGGTCACGACCATCGCGGCAATGCATCTGCGGCTTGCGCGCTACGAGCGTCGGCGTGTCGACGGCCTGTGGATGAGCGATGACGCGGTCTCCACCGCCATCGACGACCTGCTTGACACACGGCTGGAACAGCGCGCGGACAATCCCTGCATCGGCCGCGACCGGGCAGACCTTGTCCTCGCGGGCTGCGCCATTCTGGAGGCGATCCGCCGTGCGTTCCCGTCGGAGCGCCTGCGCATCGCCGATCGCGGCCTGCGCGAAGGATTGCTGATGAACATGATGCGGGAGGACGGCGTCTGGAACCGGAAGGCGGTCAGATGAGGGCGGCGCGATGAGCGACCGGCGCGGCGGTGCGAGTTCAGGCGGGGGCGTCCGGGGCGAACTGAAGCAGCGGGTGAAGACCGGCCGCGGTCGGACCCTGTCCCAGAAGCGCTGGCTCGAGCGCCAGCTCAACGATCCCTACGTGGCGCGCGCCAAGCGCGAGGGCTATCGGTCGAGGGCGGCCTACAAGCTGCTGGAGATCGACGAGCGCTACAAGCTCCTGAGGGCCGGCCAGAAGATCGTCGATCTCGGCGCCGCGCCAGGGGGCTGGTCGCAGGTGGCCGCGCGGGTGGTCGGACCGTCCGGCCGAATCGTGGGCATCGATCTTCTGGAGATCGAGCCCATGGCCGGGGTCGAGTTCATCACCCTGGACTTCCTCGATCCCGAGGCCCCCGCCCGCCTGACCGGCATGCTCGGCGGCCCGGCCGATCTCGTGATGTCGGACATGGCCGCCAACGCCACTGGCCACAAGAAGACCGACCATTTGCGCATCATCGGCCTCGCCGAGACGGCGGCGGAATTCGCCCGCGAGATCCTCGGCCCCGGGGGCGCATATCTCGCCAAGGTGTTCCAGGGCGGCACCGAGGGCGCTCTGCTGAACGACCTGAAGCGCGATTTCGCTGCGGTCCGCCACGTCAAGCCGGCCGCGAGCCGCGCCGATTCGAGCGAACTTTACGTCCTGGCGACCGGCTATCGCGGAACGCCGGCCGCGGCTGCCTCCTCCGACGAGGATTGAGCCGCACGGCGATGCTGCTCGCCCGGACTCTGTCGATCATCAGCCCGGCGCCGGCTCGGCGATGTCCGGCATAACGGCCCGCTCCATAGCCGCTCGCTTCGCTGCCGGGCGGCCTAGGTGCCGCGTCTCGCGCCGGTGCGGAGCGGGATCACGGCGGAGGTGACGTGTCAGCGTCGGCACGCGGTGGTGCTCGGATCCGGTCTGCTCGACGACGTGCCGCTGGACGACCTCGCTCGCCTGTTCGACCAGGTCGGCCTGGTGAATGCCATCCATCCGTCGCTGGCCCGGATCGTCACCCGCCGGGACCCGAATTTCGCGTTGATGACTGCCGAAACCCGCGCGGGCGTCGCCGAGCCATCGGGGGTCCTGCACGGGCGCCGACCTGATCGACGCGACAAATCTGCCCTCCCAGCTTTCGATCGTCCCGATCGCGGCCCACAAAGCCCGCTTCCGCGACGCCCCGGCCCGGCTTAGGGCGGAACTCATCTTTACCCGTTTTGCGCCCCGGGACGCCCTTCCCGGCCGCGTCGAGCGGGTCTGTCTGATCACCGACACGCTAGAGCGCGAGGAAGACCGGCACGGCCAAATCACGCGCCGTTTCGATCTGCTGTTCGGGATCGGGCAAATGCCCGCAGCAGTGACCAGGGACTGGGAAATTGCGCCGTTCGGCGAGATCTGCTGGCGGCACCGTCTGATCCGCCGGGTGCAGCCCTACCCGGATCGGAAGGCCGTTCGGCGCCGGCTCGGCCACGAAAAAGGCCGCCCCGGTTACCCGGAACGGCCTCTTCGAACGGCGGCTTGCGGCCTACGCTCACTCGGTCGGCACGTCCGCCGCCGGCGTCGTGGCGCCCCCCTCTTCCGCGGCGCTCTCGAAGCGCGGACGGCGACGGCGACGGGGCTTGGCGGCTGGCGCCTCCTCGGCCGAAACCTCGGGCTCAGGAGCCGTCGACGGTTCGGCCGCAGGGGCGGGACGCGCGGGCGCCATCAGGAACGCCGGCAGGCCGCTCGGCTCCTCGGCCTCCACGACGGGCGCAGCCTCGCGCCGACGCTCACGACGTGGTGCAGCCTCACCCTGACGCACGGCCTCACCGCGGGGAGCCCGCTCCGGCCGACTCGCCGGACGATCCTCCTGCCGGGTCTCCGACCGCGGGGCCTCGCCGCGGCCGTTATCGTACCGACTCTGGTCGCTGCGACTGTCCTGACGCGTCTCTTGCCGATTGTCCGGCCGATTGTCCTGGCGGTCCTGTCGGCCGTCCTGACGCTCCTGCCGGTAATCCGGACGGCCATAATCCTGACGATCCTGCCGGTTGTCCTGCCGATTCTCTTGCCGGTTTTCCTGACGATAATCCGGCCGCTGATAATCCTGTCGCTGGTAGTCCTGACGCGGCTGGTCCTGACGGCGATAATCCTGGCGCCCGTTGTTGTCGAAACGGCGCTGATCGCGGTTCGGGAACCGGTCGCGGCCCTGACGGCCATCCTGGTTGGCGTCCGAACGGTTCTCGTAGGGCTGCGGCTGCTGGCCGGGATCGTTATCGTCGTAGCCGTTATAGGCGTGACCGTTCTGCGAACCGCCGTTGCCCTGGCCCTCTTCGTCGCCCTCTTCCATGTCATCATCATAGGGACGACTGGCATAACCGCCCGTATTGGCCGGCCTGCCTTGATCCTGGGCTCCGGACACGATCCGGAAATAGTGCTCGCCGTGCTGGAAGTAGTTTTCGGCCGCAACTGGATCACCGGCCGCCAAAGCATCGCGTGCGAGCTGCGCGTACTTGTCGGCGATGTGCTGCGCAGTGCCGCGGATTTTGACGTCGGGACCGTTGGATTCGTAGGAGCGCGTCAGCGGATTCGGACCCTTCGGCCGGTTCCGGCCGCGCATCCGTCGATTCTGGTTTGGTCTCATCGGTCTGTAATGACCCTCGTTCACGCAAACGACTGTCTACGGAGGCGCCCGGTCTGATCGGGTAGCGCAGTCCGGCCAAGCGCATCCGGCGGCGCCGCGCGTGCGACCGTTACACGGTCCGCGCGTCTGCCTGACCATCCCTTGAACCGAGCGTCCGCAGACGGTCGCCGATCCTTAGTCGATTGTCAGGTTCGAATATGTCGTACCGCCGCGCTGGTACCGGCGCGTTCTGGTTCGACGGTGTAGGGGGACCAGCGAACCAATCGGCGACCCATAGTCACCACCGACCTTACAGCCGTCCGTCTTAACGGACGGTTCGCGATCTTCAAGCCGACTTTAGCGTTCCCCGGTTGATGCAACAAGCAATTTTTCGATGCCGGGATGGTCGACCCAGACTTAGGCATCCCTGTGGCCGGAGAAAAGCCCCCCCGGCCGGTCGAAACTGAGGACCCGGTCATGACCGGCCAGATCGCGGGCCAATCCACGCTCCCGATATCCGGCCGCCCGCGCGAGGTCCTGCACCGCCGCCGCCTGATCGTAGCCGATCTCCAGGACGAGCGTGGCGCCCGATGCAAGTCGCGCACCTGCGCCGTCGAGGATCCGCCGGTAGGCGTCGAGGCCGTCCGCGCCCCCGTCCAGGGCGGTCGCGGGATCGTGGGCGCGCACCTCGCGATCGAGGGTCGCGATCACATCGTGTGCGATATAGGGCGGGTTCGCGACAACGAGATCGAACGTCCCTTGCACGGCATCGCACCAGTCCCCGACGACGAAGTTGGCTCGCTCGCCGAGGCCGTTCGCGGCGGCATTGTCCCGGGCAGTGCGCAGGGCACCTTCCGAGCGGTCGAGCCCGACCCCGCGAGCCTGAGGCATCTCGGACAGGAGGGCCGTCAGGATACAGCCCGTGCCGGTCCCGAGGTCCAGGCAGCGTAGCGGTGCTCTCCGGTCGGGAACGGCCGCCAGCGCGACCTCGACCAGGATCTCGGTGTCCGGGCGCGGCACCAGGGTGTCGGGCCCGAGCCGAAACGGCAGGCCCCAAAATTCCCAGGCGCCGAGGATGCGGGCGACCGGCTCGCCGGCGAGCCGCCGGGCGAGCGCCGCTTCGAGGGCAACGGCTTCGTCCGCACCGACGAGGCGGTCGCCTTCGATCAGAAGGTCGCGCGTCTCCAGGCCGAGGATGCCGAGCAGGAGGAACCGGGCGTCGCCTGCAGCTTCACCGACGCCGCCGGCATACAGGCAGGTCGTGCACGCGCGCAGCGCCTCGCGACGCGACAGGTTCTGCATGGAGACCGACGTCACGACATGACCTCAGACCATGCCCTCGGCGGCCAGCAGCTCCGCTTGGTGCTCAGTGATCAGAGCATCGACCACTTCGTCCAGGGCGGTCCCGGCCATCACCTCCTCGAGTTTGTAGAGGGTCAGGTTTATCCGGTGATCGGTCACTCGGCCTTGCGGGAAGTTATAGGTGCGGATCCGCTCGCTGCGATCGCCGGAGCCGACCTGCGCCTTGCGATCCGCAGCCCGAGCCGAATCCTTGGCGCTGCGCTCGGCGTCGTAGAGGCGGGCCCGCAGGAGCGCCATGGCGCGTGCCCGGTTCTTGTGCTGCGACCGCTCCTCTTGGACGAACACCACGATGCCGGTCGGCAGATGGGTGATGCGGATCGCGGATTCCGTCTTGTTGACGTGCTGGCCGCCGGCGCCCTGCGCCCGCATCGTGTCAATCTTCAAATCCGCGTCGTTGACGTGGATATCGACCTCCTCCGCCTCGGGGAGCACCGCCACAGTGGCGGCGGAGGTATGGATCCGCCCCTGCGTCTCGGTATCGGGTACCCTCTGCACCCGGTGTGCGCCGCTCTCGAACTTGAGGCGCGCGAAGACACCCCGGCCCTTCACCTCGGCCACGACCTCGCGGAAGCCGCCGACCGTGCCCTCGCTCTCGGAGATCACCTCGACCCGCCAGCCCTTCGACTCGGCATATTTCGCGTACATGCGAAACAGGTCGCCGGCGAAGAGGGCCGCCTCGTCGCCGCCGGTGCCGGCACGGACTTCCAGGATGGCGCTCTTCTCGTCGGCGGCATCCTTCGGCAGGAGCAGCAGCTGGAGGGCCCGGTGCGCGGCTTCGAGCGCCTCCTGCGCCTCCGGCTTCTCATCGGCGGCGAGCGCCCGCATCTCCGGATCCGTGCCCGGCTCGTCGATCAGGGCCTCGACGCCCGCGAGATTCTCCAGTGCCGCGCGATAGGCGCGGATCGCCGAAACGACGGGATCCAGGTCGGACAGCTCGCGAGAGAGCTGGACCACCGTCTCGGGATCGATCTCGCCGGAGGCGAGTTGCGCGGTCACGATGTCGTGCCGCGCCAGGATGGCGTCGAGGCGCTCGGTGGGAAAGGGGATCATCGCCCGTGTTTCTGCAAGTCTACGCGCGCCGTTCCGAGACGGGCGCGGGTCTCGTCTCCGGGGCGGAGACGCGTGGCTTGGAGGATGTATGACCCGGCAGGACGTCCCCCAAAACCACGCCTCGTCCGTTCGAGAGCGGAAGCCGTGGCGCATCGACCGAAAACGTCGTGGCGTTGCCGTACAACCCTGGCCGAATGTTCGGCAAGGGTCGCGTCCGCGCTTAGCCCGCTTAGATAGGGATGCCGTGCGCGTGCGCGAAGGCCGTGAGCGCCGGGCGAAGGGAATCGCCGTCGTGCATCCGTTCCATCTCGACGTCGATGAGTTCGGCGACGGCGCGCGCGTCGAGGCTCAGCACCATGGCCTTGACCGGACCGATGGCCGCCGGGGACATCGACAGCTGCCGGTAGCCGAGGCCGATCAACGCCATGGCGTCTAAGGGACGGCCGCCGATCTCGCCGCAGACCGTCACCGGACAGGAGGCCGCGTTGGCCCGGTCGGCGATCAGCCGGAAGGCACGGAGAGCGGCGACGCTCAGCGGATCGAAGCGGTCCGCGACCCGCCGATTCTCCCGGTCCACCGCGAACAAGAACTGCATCAGGTCGTTCGAGCCGACCGACAGGAAATCGGCCTCCCGCGCGATCTCGTCGATCTGGAACAGGAGCGAGGGCACCTCGATCATCGCACCGAGTCGGCAATCGGTGGGAAGCCGGTAGCCGTGGCGTTTCAGATAGGCCTTCTCGCGCTCGACGATGCCGCGAGCGCGCACGAACTCGTCCACCGTGGCGACCATCGGGAACATGATCTTGAGCGGATCGCCGTCAGCGGCTTTCAGCAGTGCCCGAAGCTGCATCCGCAGCAGGGCCGGCCGATCGAGGCCGATGCGGATCGCCCGCCAGCCAAGTGCCGGATTCTCCTCCTCCAGCTTGGCCATGTAGGGCAGGATCTTATCGCCGCCGATGTCGAGGGTGCGGACCGTGACGGACTTTCCCGCCGAGGCGGCAAAGACCTTGCGGTACAGCTCCTCCTGCTCGGCCGCCGACGGCATGCGCTGCGCCACCATGAACTGCAGCTCGGTGCGGAACAGACCAACTCCTTCCGCGCCCGTCTCTTGAAGGTGGCTGAAATCCACCAGCAGGCCGGCATTGAGGTGCAGGCCGACCCGCACGCCGTCGCGAGTCTGGGCCGGGACGTCGCGTAGCGCCCGGTACTGCTCCTGCCGGCGGGCGCGCAGGCGCACCATCTCGGCATAGGCAGCCTCGACCTCGGGGCCGGGCCGGACATGGATCTCGCCGGCCACGCCGTCGACGATAATGGCGTCGCCCGCGTCGCAAAGAGCGGTCGCATTCTCGACCTCGCCCACCGCCGGGATGCCGAGCGCCCGGGCGACGATCGCCACGTGACTCGTCGGACCGCCCTCCTCCAGGACGATGCCGCGCAGCGTCGAAGCCTCGTAGTCGAGAAGCGCGGCAGGCCCCATGGTGCGCGCCACCAGGATGGCGTTCTCGGGCAGCACCAGCGCGCCGGCCGCCTCGGGGCCGATCAGGGTGCGCAGGACGCGATTGGCGAGGTCGTCGAGATCGTGCAGCCGCTCGCGCAGATACGGGTCGGACTGGCGCATCATCCGGGCGCGATTGTCCGACTGGACCCGCTCGACGGCGGCCTCGGCGGTAAGGCCCGAGGCCACGGCCTCGCGCATTCGCCGGAGCCAGCCCTTGTCGTGGGCGAACATCCGGACGGTCTCGAGCACCTCGCGGCTCTCCGCGGTCCCGATCCGGTCGCCGCGCTCCACCAGGGCGTCGATCGCCGAGCGCACCTCCTCGATCGCCGCGTCGAGCCGCGCCACCTCGCGCTCGACATTCTCGGCGATCAGCGTCTTCACGACGACGCGCGGCTCGTGCAGCACCACGTAGCCGAGGCCGATCCCGTCCGCGAGGGCGATGCCGCGGGCGAGGACCGGGCGCCGGGCGGCGGTGCCGGCATCGGGCGCCAGACCCTCGAGCTCGCCCGATGCGATCATCTCCGAGAGCACCATGGCGGTGGTCTGGAGGGCCTCGATCTCCTCCTCGGAGTAGACGCGATAGGTCTTGTTCTGGACGGTCAGGACGCCGAGGGTGTTGCCGGCGCGCAGCAGCGGCACGCCCAGAAACGCATGATAGGCCTCTTCGCCGGTCTCCGGCCGGTACGAGAAGGCCGGATGGTTCTGGGCATCCGAGAGAGACAGCGGCTCCGCCGTGCGGGCGATGAGGCCGACGAGGCCCTCGTCGGTGCGCATGCGGGTCTGGTGCACCGCCTCGCGGTTCAGACCTTCGGTCGCGAACAGTTCGAGGGTGTTGTCATCGCGCAGCACGTAGACCGAGCAGACCTCGGCCACCACGTTGGCGGCGATCAGGACGACGATGCGGTCGAGGCGTGCCTGGGGGCTGACCGGCTCCGCCATCGCTTCGCGGAGGCGGCGCAGCAGCAGGCGCGGGCCTCCGGGCGCAGCGGGCATCTTTTCGTCGTTCCAGCGTCGGTGAGCGGCCTTGGCGTCGACCACCCTGCAACCTTGGCGCCAAACCAGGGACGGCCGGCGCCGGATGGGCCGGACCGCTGGTCCCAGAGGCGCTCTGGGATCGACGAATCAGCCCGTGACTGTTCAGTTCACACCACGCGACCCGCTCGAACCCGCGTCGTCACAGGCTCAAGCCTGATCCAGGCCGTATAGCGAGTGAAGCGTGCGCACGGCAAGCTCCGTATAGGCAGCGTCGATCAGCACGGAGAACTTGATCTCCGAAGTGGTGATCGCGCGGATGTTGATGCCCTTCTCGGCCAGCGCCCGGAACGCCTTGGCGGCGACGCCCGCATGGCTGCGCATGCCGACGCCGATCGCCGACACCTTCACCACGTCGGTGGCGCCTTCAATCTGGGCGTAGCCGATCTGCGTGCGCGCCTCGTCGAGGATGGCGCGCGAGCGCTGATACTCCGAGGCCGGCACCGTGAAGGTCATGTCGGTGGTAGATTGGTCGCCCGACACAGTCTGGATGATCATGTCGACGTTGATGTTGGCGTCGGCCAGCGGCCCGAAGATGGCGGCGACCACGCCGGGGCTGTCCTTGACCCGGCGCAGGGTGATCTGCGCCTCGTCCCGGGAGAAGGCGATCCCGGTGATGATCTGCTGTTCCACGATATCGTCCTCGTCGCAGATGAGGGTGCCCGGGCGCGCGGCGTCCGGCGAATCGAAGGAGGACCGAACCGTGGTCGGCACCCGGTGGACCATGGCGAGCTCCACCGAGCGGACCTGCAGCACCTTGGCGCCGAGGGAGGCCATCTCCAGCATTTCTTCGAAGGTCACCCGCTCCATGCGGCGAGCCTTCGGCACGATGCGCGGATCGGTCGTGTAGACCCCGTCCACGTCCGTGTAGATGTCGCAGCGCTCGGCCCCGATCGCGGCCGCGATCGCCACAGCCGAGGTGTCGGAGCCGCCGCGGCCCAGGGTCGTGACCCGGCCGGTCTCCGCGTGGACGCCCTGAAAGCCGGCGATCACCGCGACCTCGCCCTTGGCGAAACCCGCCTCGAGGTTCTTCGGATCGATCTCGGCGATCCGGGCCGAACCGTGCGCGTCCGAGGTTACGACCGGGATCTGCCAGCCCTGCCAGGAGCGAGCCTTGATCCCGTCCTTCTGCAGCGCGATCGCCAGGAGGCCGGCGGTGACGAGTTCGCCCGAGGCCACGACGGCGTCGTACTCGCGCGGGTCGTAGAGCGGGTTTGCGTCCTTGACCCAGTCGACCAGTTCGTTGGTCTTGCCCGACATGGCCGACACGATCACCGCGACGTCGTATCCGGCCGTCACCTCGCGCGCGACGTGACGCGCCACGTTGCGGATGCGGTCGACGTTGGCGACGGAGGTGCCGCCAAATTTCATCACCAGACGGGGCATTGTCTCTCGGTCGCAGGTTCCCGGTGGCGATTGGACGGACCGCTGCAGCCCTGTCCGGACGGTGCCCGGCGGGTACAAGGGGCTCGGTAGAGTGTCAACAACCGGCCGAGCATGGCGCCTGCGCGCCGCGGCGACTTCCGTGCCGTCTCCATGCTAGAGCGCCGGCACGACGCATCGCGGCGGATCCTGCCCGCCCGGCCGTACCGAATTGACGGGCGGGATCGGGTCGAGGCGACGCCGGCATCAGGACGGGACGCGCATGGACAGGGCAGCCACGGATCCGGTCGCGGAGGGGTTCGTCGACCGCGACGAGGTCGCGCGTTTCGACGCGCTGGCCGCCACGTGGTGGGACGAGACCGGCCCGATGCGCGTCCTGCACCGCTTCAACCCGGTGCGGCTTGCCTATATCCGCGATGCGCTCTGCCGGCGATTCGGGCGTGATCCGCGCGCACCCTTCCCACTGGAGGGATTGTCGGTCTGCGACGTCGGCTGCGGCGGCGGCGTCCTGTCGGAGCCCCTGGCCCGGCTCGGCGCGCGCGTGACCGGGCTCGATCCGGCTGAGCAGAACATCGCGGTGGCCAAGGCCCATGCCGAGGCGACAGGCGTGCCGGTTGATTATCGTGGGGAGACTATCGAGGCGGTGGTCGCCGGCGGCGAGAGCTTCGACGCGGTGCTGATCATGGAAGTGGTGGAGCACGTCTCCGACATGCCGGCCTTTGTGCGGACCGCCTGCGCGGCGGTGAAACCCGGCGGGTTGCTGTTCGGGGCTACGCTCAACCGGACGCTGCGCTCCTTCGCGCTCGCCATCGTCGGAGCCGAATACGTGCTCGGTTGGCTTCCGCGGGGCACGCATGACTGGCAGAAATTCGTGACGCCAGAGGAACTCGCCCGCGCCGTCCGGGCGGGCGGCCTCGCTGTCACCGACACGGTAGGTGTCGTCTACAACCCGCTTACCGACAGCTGGCGCATTAGCCGCGACAAGGCAGTGAACTATATGGTCGCGGCCGAGCGGTCTGCTTGAACGGATTGCGCCTCTCGCCGCTGGCAACGCGGGGGATGAGGCGGCGATGCTCGAGAAGATCCCCGGTGCAATCGGCGCAGTCCTGTCAGGGCTGAAGGCGGCCCTGGACAACACGGTGTCCCGGGCGAATCTCGCCGACATCCCCAAGAGTCTGACGCTGCCGAGCCCCGGGCGCGCGGAATGGCTGCCCCCGGATCCTGCCGCCGACCATAGGTCAAACGATTACGTCTTCCGGATCTACGCGCTCCAGGAGCCTTACCCTGGCCAAGGCGCCGGGCCGAGGCGCGCTCCTAAAATTCATGCGCGGACATGTCTTCGCGAAAAGCACGCCGACAGGCGTTTACCATCGGCCATGATCAAGCGGTAACCGCAACGATACAGCTCTGCCCAGCCCGCCCCGCGCGTTGTGCAGCATCTGTGATCTCCGTATTGTGTCGACCAGAAAAGTGGTCTGGGCAGACCAACGGGACATGGCTGGAGACCGAGCCTGTGGGCGTCGACGTGCGCACGAAGCGGCGGAGCGGCAGCAATGTGGCGCGCGCGCTGGCTGCCTCTGATGTCGGGACTTGGACCTGGCACATCACCGACGACGTTCTCCGATGCGATGCCGTCGCCGCGACGATCCTGGGTCTGCCCAGGACCAGGAATGGCAGCGGGACCACCTTCGCAGCGTTCTTGGAGCGGATCCACCCTGAGGATCAGCGGCGGATCGGATCGATTATCGACGACCTTCGCCGACAGGGTGGTCTGTACATCGCGCAGTACCGAACAGTGCCGCAGCCCGGCGAGATCCGCTGGGTCCTGGCGCGCGGCCGCTTCATCCGGAACGCGCAGGGCATCGTTGGCGAAGCCCATGGGATCGTCATTGACGTGAGCGCGTGCAGCCGGGACGGCTTCCTGGACGAAGCCGCGTTCTGCGCAACTGATGTGGCAGCGGGGGGCATCGACCGTATCGCCGAAATGGCGCTGGCTCTGTACGGCGCCGCCGAGGATGGTCTGCCCCGACCGGGCTTCGAGCGTCTGAAGCCGCTGCTCGACCTGCTGTTGCACGAGATTGGCCGGCAACTTGCGGTCGCGCCGGCTGTGCCGGACCTCGACAGGATCCATTGAGGCGCGCGGGCGGCACGATGGCCCGCCGCGCCTTGCCTTCGCGGGGCGAATCCTGATATGGCCGCGCCACCCCGCGATGCGTGAGCCGTGATCGCTGGACGCGACATCGCGTCCCGCCTCGCGACCACGTTCCCGATATCTTACCCATGGACGGCCCTCCGGGCTCGAGAGACCGATGAAGATTCGCAACTCCCTCAAGTCCCTGCGTGGCCGCCACCGCGACAACCAGCTCGTGCGTCGCAAGGGCCGGGTCTATGTGATCAACAAGACCCAGAAGCGCTTCAAGGCCCGCCAGGGCTGAGACGGCCCCGCCCGACCGCGTCGGGTCCGGACCGCTTCGATCAGAGGGATGGCCGTACCCGAACGGGTGCGGCCGTTTCCGCATGGGCGCGGCACCGCGGCACGTTGACGGATGCGGACCTGACGCACAGTCTGGCCGCATGATGCCGAGCCGCCTCCCCGCCGCCCTGGTCTGCCTGTCGATCCTCGCCGTGCAAGCTTCGGTGGTGCAGGCGGCGCCGGACGCGGCGCGTCCCGGTCGCGCCGCTCCCGAGGCGAAGCCGGTGCCGAAGCCACCGAGCCTCGACGATTTGTTCGCGCGCCTCCGCGCCAGCGAGGATCCCGCGGAAGCCAAGGGCGTCGCCCAGCTCATCGAGCGGCGCATGGCCGGGTCCGGCAGTCCGACCGCCGACCTCCTCACCGACCGGGCCCGTCAGGCCGTCACCGCCCACGACTTCGACCTGGCCGCCGAGTTGATGGATCGCGTCACCGTCCTCGAACCGAACTGGTCCGAGGGCTGGAACCGACGCGCGACGGTGTTCTGGCTTCTGTCCGACAAGGACGATGCCTTGGCGAATCTGCAGCGGGCCCTGGTGCTGGAGCCGCGCCACTTCGAGGCCTGGGCCGCGATGGGCCGGATCTACGAATCGATCGACGACAAGGCGCGGGCCCTGGCCGCCTTCCGGCGGGCGCGGGCACTGTACCCGCAGATGGAGAAAATTGGCGAGGCGATCAACCGTCTCACTCCGGAGGTCGACGGCCGCGACCTGTGACCCGGGTGATCGCCGTCCTCCTCACCGTCCTGGCATTACCGCTCGCCCTGACCAGCCTCGTCCTGGCAGTCGGCGCGCTGGCGACCTTGGTGATCACGGTCCGGGTCGGCCATGCTAATCCGCCTGCGGGACCGTTCGTCGCGATCGGCGGTGGGCGGCTCGCGACTCTGCAGGACGGCCCGGCCGACGGGCCGCCCATCGTGATCCTACACGGAGCCTCGGCCAACGCGTCCGATCCGATGGAGGGCGTCGGGCGTCGCTTGGCCGCGCAGGGCTTCCGGGTCATCGCCTTTGACCGGCCGGGCTTCGGCTGGAGCGATCGGATCGCCGGAGGTGACGCCGCGGCCCCGTCCGTGCAGGCCGGGATGATCGCGGAAGCGCTGCAGCGCCTGGGTGTCGGCCCGGCGATCGTCTTCGGCCATTCCTGGGCCGGCGCGCTCGCCCTCGCCTTTGCCCTCGATCACCCGGAACGGGTCTCGGCCCTCGCCCTCGCTGCGCCCGTGGCGATGCCGATGCCGGGCCGCGTGAAGGATCTGCCTTGGTACTGGCGTATCGCCGTCAAGCCGCCGGTGGCGTGGCTGCTCAGTCGGACGGTCGGTCCGCCTCTGGCACAGCATTTTCTGCCCGTGGCGGCGCGGCGAGTCTTCCAGCCGCAACCTCCGCAGGCGGATTACCCGGAACGGGCTCGGTCGGAACTGGTCCTGCGACCGGACACCCTACTTGCCAACGTCCAGGATCTGCTCGGCCTGTCGCACGCCCTCGCAGCGCAGAGTCCCCGCTACGGCGAGATTCGTATACCCACCCTGGTGATCTCCGGCGAAGCCGACCCGATCGTCCGCGCCGACACGCAGGCGGTGCCACTTGCGCGAGCGATCCCGGGCGCGCGGCTCGTGCTGCTGCCGGGCATCGGTCACATGCTCCAATATGTGGCCGCCGAGCGCCTGACGGAGGAGATCACCCGGCTGGCCGGTACGACGGGCACGACCGGTCGGGAGCCGACCGTCGCGCATTGAGGCGCCGGGCGACCAGGCACGGCGATTCGCCCCATTCGTCGTTTCCGCGGTCATTCCAGGGCGCCGTCAGGCGAGCCCGGGACCCAGGACCGCCGCCCATGCCATTGCTGGGCGCCTTCGGCGCCTCCGGATCCCGGGCGACGCCCCGGCACCACGCAGTGCCGGGGATCAGATCCCGCGTTACGCCTTCTCAGCGTGCTCGCGGGTGATGAAGGTCAGCCGCACGAGGTTGGTGGCGCCCGGCGTGCCGAACGGCAGACCGGCCACGACGATCACCCGGTCGCCCACCGCGGCGAACTTCTCGCGCACGGCGAACTTGGCGGCGCGGAACGACATGTCGTCCACGTCGCTGGCGTCCTTGGTGACGATCGGGTGCGTGCCCCACGCCATGGCGAGGCGCCGGGCGGTCTCACGCCGGGGCGTCAGCGCGATCACGGTGGCGTTCGGGCGCTCGCGCGACAGCCGCAGGGCCGTGGAGCCGGAATTGGTCCAGGCCATGATCGCGTCGAGGCTCAGCGCGTCGACCATCTGGTGGGCCGCCGCCGCGATCGCGTCGGCCGCCGTCTCGTCGGGAGTCGCGCTCTGCGCCCGGATGATCGACCAGTAGATCGCGTCCCGCTCCACCTGCTCGGCGATGCGGTTCATGGTCTCCACGGCCCCGATCGGGTGGGCGCCCGAGGCGCTCTCCGCGGAGAGCATCACGGCGTCGGCCCCCTCGTAGACCGCCGTGGCGACGTCTGAGACCTCGGCGCGGGTCGGGACAGGCGCGGTGATCATCGATTCGAGCATCTGGGTTGCCACGACCACCGGCTTGCCGTAGCGCCGGGCGCCGCGGGTGATCCGTTTCTGCACGCCCGGGACCTGCTCCAGGGGCATCTCAACGCCGAGATCCCCGCGGGCGACCATCAGCCCGTCGGAGATCTCGATGATCTCGTCGAGGCGTGCCAGCGCCTGCGGCTTCTCGATCTTGGCCATGACCAGGGCGCGCCCGGCGCAGACCTTCTTCACCTCGGCCACGTCCTCGGGCCGCTGGACGAAGGACACGGCGATCCAGTCGGCGCCGGCATTCAGGCCGGCATCGAGATCCGCCCGATCCTTGTCGGTCATGGCCGGCACCGGGATCACGGTGTGCGGCAGGGACACGCCCTTCCGGTTGGAGATCCGGCCGCCGACCTCGACGCGGGTCACGGCCCGGTTGTGCGACGTCTCGACCACGGTCAGCCGCAGCTTGCCGTCGTCGAGCAGGATGGCGTGGCCGGGCTCCAGCGCCTCGAGGATCTCGGGATGCGGCAGGTGGCAGCGGGCGGCATCGCCCGGCGTCGGGTCGCCGTCGAGCACGAAGGTCGCGCCGGCCTCGATCATCGCGGCGCCCTCCGCGAAGGTGCCGAGCCGCAGCTTCGGCCCCTGCAGGTCGACCAGGATGCCGATCGGCCGCTTGGCCTCGCGCTCGATTGTGCGGATCGCCTCCACCTTCTCGGGAAGCTTCTCGCGCGGCAGGTGGCTCATGTTGAGCCTGAATACGTCCACGCCCGCGCGGAACAGCCGCTCGATCATCTCCGGCGAATCGGAGGCCGGACCGAGGGTGGCGACGATCTTCGTGCGGCGTGACCGTTTCAAGCGTATTCCTCCGGTTGTTCGTTGCCGCGCAGCGTCGAGCGCCGGCGGTTCGAAGATCTGGCTCGAAGAGCGCAGATCGGCTGTGAGCATCCCGTGCCGGACAACGTCAAGGCCGAAGTCTCGGCCGCCGCCTTCACATTACGGTTTCGCCGGCGCGTCAGCCCGGTTGGGATCGGTGAGCTGGATGGTCCAGCTCTTCTGCTCGCCGGTATCGACTTCGAAGAAGCCGTTCCGGTCGTAGCCGCGGGCGAGACAATCCTCGATGCCGCGAATCGTGAACTCCGAATCGCGGGTGCACATGAGCGAACGGCCGCTCCACTCGCCGCCGCGCGTGTAATCGACCGCGAAGACGTAGTAGAACCGTGCCGCCAGCGCGCCCTTGAGCAGCGTTTCGCAGGCCTTCGGCGCCAAGTCCCACCAGCCCTCCGTCACCCAGCCCTGGGGGTCGCGGTAGCCCAGCGAGATCCCGACCTTGCTGGCAGTCTGGTTGCACAGACGCAGGTCCGCTCTGGCGGGACTCGCGACGAGGAGCGCGAGGCCGAGGACCGTGACTGCCGGGAGGAGCTGAGCCGCCGAGACGCCGGACCTAGTTGACGAGGATGATGCGGCAGTCGTTGACATTGGTACAGGTCGGACCGGGGTTCACGAGATCGCCGAGGGCCGCGAAGAAGGCGGTGGAGTCGTTCTGCTCCAGCATCGCGGCCGGGTCGAGGCCGGCGGCCCGGGCCCGCTCCAGGGTTGTCGGGTCGACGAGACCGCCCGCCGGGTCGGTGGCGAGTCCCCGTCCGCCGTCGGTCCCGTCGGTGTCGGCGCTGATCCCGAAGATGCCGGGCTCTCCGTCGAGCGCCACCGCCAGCGCCAGGGCGTATTCCTGGTTCGGGCCGCCGTGGCCCTCACCTCGGATGGTGACGGTCAGCTCGCCGCCGGAGATCAGCGCGACGCGCCGGCCCGCCGCCTTGTGGCGCTTCGCCTCGACCGCGTGCTCGGCCGCGACCTCGCGGGCCTCACCCTCCAGATCGGCGCCCAGCAGGATCGGCTCGTAGCCGGCGGCCCGGGCCGCCTCGGCGGCGGCGTTCAGGGCGTCGATCGGCCGGGCGATGATGCGGTACTCGGCCCGGGCGAAGGCGGGATCGCCGGCCTTGGGCGTCTCGTTGTTCGGGTCGTTGAGGAGGCGCACCGCCTCCTCGGGCAGCGGGATGCCGCGCTTCTCACAGATGGCCCGGGCATCCGCCAGGGTCGACGGGTCGGGCACGGTCGGCCCGGAGGCGATCACCGCCGGATCGTCGAAGGGCACGTCGGAGATCGCCAGGGTCAGCACGCGCCGGGCGTTGCGGGCCGCGAGGGCGAGCCGGCCACCCTTGATCCGCGAGATGTGCTTGCGCACCGTGTTGATCTCGCCGATCGGCGCGCCGGAGCGGAGCATCGCCCGGGTTATCGCCTGCTTCTCGACGAGGGTCAGGTCGCCGGCCGGGGCGATCCAGTTGGCCGAGCCGCCGCCCGAGAGCAGCACCAGGACCTCGTCGTCCGGCCCAGCCTCGGTGGCGAGCCGCAGCGCCTCCCGGGTCGCCGAGATGCCGGCCTCGTCGGGGACAGGGTGGCCCGCCTCGACCATGTGGATGCCCGGCGCGTCCTGCCCGTAGCCGTGGCGCGCCACCGCGAGGCCGACGATCCGGTCGTCACCGAGGCCGTGCTTCTGGCGGTAGAAGCGGCTCGCCACGGCGCTCATGCTGCCGGCGGCCTTGCCGGCGGCCAGGATGATCAGGCGGCCCGGGCTCGGCTCCGGCAGGTGCGGCGGCAGGCAGAGATCCGGGTGGGCGGCGCGGATCGCGGCCGTGAGGATCGAATCGAGGAGCGCGCGCTGGTCCCGGTTGGCCGCGTCGGTGACGGGCAGAACGGTCTCGGTCATGGCGTCGAACGGGCTCCTCTCTCCATTGTGTCGCGCGATCCCCGCCCGTTTCTTCCCTGGGCGGCGGGCCCGTTTCTTGCCGTGAGCGCACGATCCTTGATAGGTGATCTGCCCGAGCGGCCGCGCGACGGCAAGCGCCATCGGCGCCCTCGCACAGATCTGAACACCTCGGAGCCCCGTGACCCGATCGGAGACAGAAGCGGCCGTCCCGCCGGCGCATCCCTGCGAGATCCTACCCGGCGATCCCGCCTGCGGCCTCGTCATCGCCTGCGACCACGCCTCGAACTTCGTGCCGCCGGATATCGCACTCGGCGTCCCCGCGTCGGAATACGCCCGGCACATCGCGTACGACATCGGCGCGGCGGCGGTGACACGCAGCCTCGCGGCGCAGCTCGGCGCCCCGGCGATCCTCACGAACTTCTCCCGCCTCATCATCGACCCGAATCGCGGGCGCGCCGATCCGACCCTGGTCATGCGCCTGTCCGACGGCGCCGTGGTGCCAGGCAACGCCCGGATCGACGAGGCCGGCAAGCAGGCCCGGATCGCCCGCTTCTACGCGCCGTTCGACGCGGCCATCGACGAGGCGATCGCTGCCGCCCAGGCGTCCGGCCGGCCGCCCGTGCTCCTGACCATGCACAGCTTCACGCCATACTGGCGCGGCATCGCGCGGCCCTGGCAGGTCGGAATCCTGTACGACCGCGACGACCGCTTCGCCCGCCCGCTCATCCGCGCCCTGGAGGCTGATCCGGCCGGGCTCACCGTCGGCGACAACCAGCCCTACGGCGGCGGCCTGCCGGGCGACACGATCGACCGCCACGCCACCGCGCGCGGCCTCGCGAACGCCCTTGTGGAGATCCGCCAGGACCTGATCGCCGGAGCGGACGGGCAGGCGGAATGGGCGGCGCGCTTCGCCCGCGTCCTGCGCCCGCTGCTCGCGGCTTGATCTCCGTGCGGCCGGTCCCGAAATCGGGAGCGGCCTGCCCGACCTGAAGAGAGTGCGACCGATGAGCGAGATCGATCCCCGGACCCGAACGGAACTCGAGGCGGCGGTGTTTCGCCGCCTGGTCACGCATCTGCGCAACCGGACGGATGTGCAGAACATCGACCTGATGAACCTGGCGGGCTTCTGCCGGAACTGCCTGTCGAACTGGCTCAAGGATGCCGCCGACGAGACGGGCGTGGCGCTGACCAAGGACGAGAGCCGCGAGGCGGTCTACGGGATGCCCTACGCCGAATGGAAGGCGCGCTTCCAGACGGAGGCGAGTCCGGAGCAGCAGGCGGGCTTCGCGGCCGCGCAGCCGAAGGATCATTGAGGCGGCGACCGGAGTGCGGCGAATCGGCTAAGCTTCCGGTAAGGCCGGCCCGTTAACCACGGGTCCAGGGCGCAACCGCGCCGTGCATTCGGGAGAGCCCCATGAACGCCCATTCGATGCCCACCGCCGCGCAGCGGCCCGGCGGCGACGTCTCGTCGGCCGAGGGTGTGGCCGCGGACGAGCTGAAGCAGTTCATCGAGCGCCTGGAGCGTCTCGAGGAAGAGAAGGCCGGCATCATGGGCGACATCAAGGAGGTGTTCGCCGAGCTGAAGGGCCGCGGCTTCTAAACGACCCGTTTTTATATGGTTGAGCAGTCAGGGCAGAGACTTAGCCGTGGTCGTGTAGCAGAGGCTAGGAATGCTCATGCTGCTCATTTGCAGCACCACACAACTGCAGCAAGACCAGGACTGAATTCCTGCTTCTTGGTCAAAGAAGCGGCGGCGCTGCCCAAACGACGCCTAAGCTCCGCGCCGTCCGGATCAACTACGGATCATCGCAACCGAGACATAGAGGACCAGAATGAACGCTCATTCCATGCCTAAGACCGGGGACGTCTCCTCGTCCGAGGGCGTCGCCGCTGATGAATTGAAGCAGTTCATCGAGCGTATAGAACGTCTGGAAGAAGAGAAGGCAGGTATTGCAGCAGATGTGAAGGAGGTCTTCGCAGAGTTGCGGGGCAGAGGATTCGATGCGAAAGCAGTACGATCAATCCTGCGCATCAGAAAAAAAGACCACGCCGAGCGGCAAGAAGAAGAGGCGATATTGGAGCTGTACATGCAGGCCCTTGGAATGTCGTGACCGAATACTTCTACTTGTCGAGCAAGATCCTGTCTTTGTGGAACTGAGCTCAAGCCACAAACGGATCTTAAAGCGAGCAATTGCGGAGACTGGGACCGTCCGCATTCCGAAAAAATCTGCCATGCATTGGGCAACTGAGTGCGGCATCCAGCATCACCATGTTCGGATTAATTGCGCCGGTTCCGCCCGCCTTAACCCTGCTGGATCATGGTGCCACGATCCGGCAGGGCTACGCGGCAATTCGAAGCCGCAAGCAACTAGGCCGGTCCCAGACGAAGCGCCGGACGGGTCGGTTCTTCGGCCAACGCGGGCTACTTCACGCCAAGACGCGCTTCGCTTGGTTTCGTGCGGGTATCCTACCGACTGAAGAGGCGGTTCGCGTGAAGACCCCTGACACTTCCATCCAGTCAATCGTGTTCGAGGAAGTGGTCCAGCACCGTCCGGACGAACCCTCTTACGGGTTGCTGCTCCGGAACGCTGAACACAATCAATGGCCGACGCTAACGCGCGCCTTCGACCTAATCGCCGATACCCCGCGCCAGCGCGTCTCGAGATTGGATCCGGTGAAGGCCGCGCGCGCCTGCGGTGCTGATCCAGAAGCCGTAGCGCGCGCCTCACCCATGTCCGCGCCGGCGATCGTCGACATCATGGGGCAGTCGCTCAAGGCTGGCCAGTTCAGCGTCGAACGGCGGCGATGGTGTCCACTCTGTCTCGCTGAGGATGCCTACCATCGAGTTTGGTGGGATGTAACAGCCGTGCACTCCTGTCCTGATCACGGGATCGAGCTGGCGAACTCCTGCGGCTGTATCGATCCTGCCCTCCGGTGGCGAGGTGGGCACCGACTTGGTTCATGCCGTCAGGGGCACAGCCTGAATAGTGGCCCACGCATACCGGCGCACCCGGATGTGGAAAGCTTCGACACATACGTCGTCGATCGCCTCCGCGGACGGGCATTGCAAGTACCGGATACGTTTCAAGCTATACCACTCGGCGAATTTGTCGCGATCTGCGAACGGCTCGGTCGCGGATCGCTGGATGAAACTTCGACGACGTTCGAGATGCGACGCTCAGTCGCATCAGACCGAATGCATGGTGAAGGCTTCCGCATTTTGCTGGGTTTGCCCGACACGCTTTACGAGGTGTTGGCTCGGATCCACGAGTATGGGGCGGACCGGGACGGCAAGTACGGCGTCACGAAAGCCTATGGCGATATCTACTACTGGATCCGCAATCTGCCGGACCACGAGATCGGGATCTCCCTCAAAGGCGCATTGAGCGATCATGCGCGCCGGCACATTGTGCTGAAGACCGGAACGAAGCTCGACGGATCTAATCGGGTCATCCAATCGGGCGTGGCGGCCAGCGAAGCGGCCGCGATCTTCGGTATCACGTATGTGCGTTTCCGTACTCTTTTGGACCGTCTGGGCATAAGGTGCTCCGGGGACGGTCTTGGCCGACGAGCAGAGATTTCCCAGGCCGACTTCGAGGAGCTGGGTCGGCGCCTATCCGGTGCCTACGACCTTGAGGAGGCCTGCAGGCATCTTGAGCTAACAGGCGTTGAGGTCGCAGAGATCGCACGTGCTGGAATCATGGAGTGCATACTGATCGGCGAGGGCGAGACCGGTTGGCTGTTTCCAGCCGACGCGGCCGCAAACCTGGTCGCTAAGCTCGACGCCAAGGCGGGACAGCTCAACCCACGCGATCATGCGCTCGTTCCACTCGACATGGCGGCGAAGCGCTGCGGCATCTCAGTGGCAACCATCCTGATGCAGATCCTGTCCGGCAGGATCGAGGCGAAGACCTACTTCTGGTACGAACGCAAGTTGTCGCTCTTCCGCATCGATCAAGCGGCACTGCTCGCAGCGGTTACGCCAGCGGAGCGGGAGCTGCTGTCTGTCGATGAAGCTGCACGGGAACTCGGATTGACGTTGGCCGCCATGGACGCCGTCCTCGCTTCGGGGATGTTGGACAGGTCGAGCGAGAGCGGTCGAATCACGGCCGGAGCTATTCCAAGATTCAGAGCTGCCTGGGCGACGATGCCAGAGCTGAGAGTGTTGCTCGGGGTCTCCACATTCCCGCCGGTCGCAGCAGCGCTGACGAGGGCAGGCGTTAGCCCGGCAATCGTGGGCGCGCGCCTGTCTGATCGCCTTTACCCGCGTCGTGAGGCAGAGGATGCATGCCGCAGGCTCGACCGCGCGGAAGTCGCCCCGACACGGGGCAGAGATCGGAAAGCCATCGCCTCGGAGCTCGGCACCACGCCGCTCATGCTGCGGCAGCTTGTGGATGCAGGTCTGATATCGGTTCAGGACGGCTGCAGGTTCGACAGTATCGCCGATGCTGAAATCGAACGGTTCAGGGCAGCTTATGCCACGACGTCGGATCTGGCGCTCGCATTCGCGACCCGGGGATGGAAGACAATCCTAGCCGAACTTGCCCAAGCCGGCGTCGAGCCGGTGTGCCGGCCGCCTGAATTTCGAGCCTATCTCTTCGAACGCAGGGCCGCGGAAGACGCCCTCCGAAGCAGCCGTGAACGGCTGGATGAGGCATCAACGGCTGAGCAAGCTGAGCCGACGGTGGATCTGGACGAAGTCGCGCAACGACTCGGATGCGTCCGCAACATGGCTCTTCAACTCGCTCAGCACGGTCTTTTGAGCTCCACCAAGATCGGACGGGGAATCATGGTCCCTGTTGCCGAGATCGAGCGATTCCGCCGAACTTACGTGTTCGGAAATGAACTGGGCGCACTGACGGGCCGGACGGAACATCGCGGGACGGGCAAGGCGGTCACAATCGCATTGCTGAAGGCCGGTCTTCAACCGGTTTGCGCGCGGCCAATCTTCTACAGCTACGTCTTCGAGCGCAGTGCAGCGCGTACGGTCATGGAGCAGCTCGGCCTTGTGGATCGAGCGTCAACTTAGAGCGGCCGCGGCTCGCTTAGCACGTTTGGCTTAATGTCCGGGATGGATCACTGCTTAAGCCCGTGTTCAAGGCTTGTCTGAGGACAACGACCGCAAGAGATCGAGTTCATCCTTCGTGACAAGTTCGATGCCGGGGGGCACCAGCATCCTGATTCGTCGACCGTCGTAACGCAGTCCGAAAGTCGGTAGCTGTCGCTCGTTCGTGAGCCGCGAGACAAGCGTCTGCAACAGCCGTCTGTTGTCAGGCCCCAGAGCGGCAGCCCCGTCAAGTTTTGACGATCTGGTCTGCTCCTTCGCGCCTGAGAGCAGGGCGTCCACGTCGACGCCAGGCATCGTCCGCAATGCGCTTGTCAGGATGCTGTAGCGCTTCTCCGCGGCGTATCCGCTCTCGAGCACTTCCATGACCAGGATGCGATCATCCACATCTTGAATTGCTGCGATGATCTCGTCCACACGGCGACCTCGGGTTCGCGGGGGCCTGGGCCGCGACAGGCCGAACACCTCCGCCTGCCTGGCACGCACGTACGCGAGCATGCCCTCCGGCTCGGATCGGATCTTCGAGTCATGCGGGCCAGTCCAATACAGCGCGCCGACAGACGGATTCTGCCTAGTTTCCAGGCGGGCTCTCATTTTCACGTAATGATAGATCGATTTAGAATTGATTTTGGGCCGTTTCGGTGGCCCGAACAGAGACTCGTCCTCCTCGATGCTCCGGGCTATCTCACGGGCGCGGCCCGATGCAATGTCATCACACGCCTCTTCGAGGCGCTGCAGCGTAGCCATGCGGACATCGGTTCGAGGCGACCGCGCTGCTTCCTGACGAAGCCTTTTCATGACGTCCCGGGACAGGACGTGGTCGCTTCCCGACAAAGCCGCCTTCATCGGGCGCTCTCCAGTTGGAAGTCTGGCGTTTCGCAGGTCAGCGTCGCCACCGCGTCTGCCAGGGTCGGTATCTCGTCCAACCGAACCGTTCCGTCGATCACGGCCTGTAGGTGGTCGGGGGACGGCGCGTGGGTGACCAGCAGATCGCCGAGTCGGTCGAGCGCCCTGGCGCGCGCCGCGGGATCCAGCCTGTAAAAGTAGCGGTCGATCTCCTGCGTCCGGACGACCTCGAATAGAAGGCGGTCGCGCATCTCGACCAATCCTTGCGGCAGATCGAGCGTTGCCCCTGCCAGCAACTTGGCGTCGGCGACGAGCGCCTGCATGTGTTCGAAAGTGTGAACCTCATCCGTCGCCAAGCGCAACGACCCCTTATCGATTGTCGATGTCGCGACGAGTGTCTTGCCATCGGTGCTGTGTGCATGAAGTTCTGCTTCCGCGACTTTGACTGTCTGGTACTCAAGACACCATTCGCGCCACAGCTCGTCCCGATCCTCGCGCTCGCGAGCAGCATTGGCATGAAGTGAAGCGGCGGGATGGCCTGCGTCTTCGGCCTCGCAGGCTTCGTCGACGAGCCGCTCCTCCCGCTGCATGCTAAGCTTGATTTCCATCATGAGAGAGTTGAGCCGATGCACCAGACCGGCCAGAAAGCTCGGTCCGGTTACGCGATATCGGCACCCAGAGCAGGCCCGCGGTCGCCACACCGGGCTATATCGCCCCTCCGCGAGCCGCTCGCCCCCGGTTGAGCAATCTCCGCCCGGACAGATACCGTGCGTGAACAGATCGAAGCCGCTTCTTCGCTCCAGATGAAGGCGCAATAGGTCGGCACCGGCGAAATCGTCGCCGACCCTGAGCGTGACGTGGGATTCGATAGCCTCGCGAATGAGATCGTCCGATGTCTCTTCGTCAAGGGCGCCGGCAGCCTGTCGCCTGCGATCCATCGCGTCCTGAATCGATCGGTGGACCGAAGCGTCTCGGACGGCATTGTAGTAGAACGTCATCAGGACGGACCGGTGTCCGACGAGCATCTGGACGATTTCCGGCGATACGCCGTTCTCGATGAGAACGGTGACCGTTGTAACGCGAAGCGAATGGATATCGAAGATCGGATTGCCGTCCCTGATCAAGGGATACTCGTACCCGAGCTTGGCGTTTACTAGAGGCTGGCAATGCTCGAGTAGGCTGATCCAGTACTGAGCGAGCTGAGCTTCCGTGACCGGCTGGGCCAGCGGGCTTCGCGGCTCGCGAAACAATGGGTAGACGTCCGATACCTGGGCCGTGATGTACTTGTTCGTCGTGGCCGGCCTCAGCGCGGGAATAGGCTGAGAAATCGGGTTGTACCGAACCTGTAGGTCGCGTAACTCCATCACTGCTTTGGCGACGTCGGCATCTATCCAGGGGACCTCGTAGGCTTTTCCGACCACCTTGTCGGTGTTCAGAAACATGCCGAGCACCGGTCGACGCTGCTTCGCATCGATGATCTCGTGCACTTGAATATAGCCCTGCCTGCGGCCGGGAGTGGCGGTCGCCAGCGTGTTCGGCACGTAGGCGGCCGCCTCAATGTCGACGGACATCTCGTCTCCTTCGCCGCTGTCGAGCCAAGCCGCCTGACGGTTCCGCGCACCGGAATGCATGATCACGTCTGTCAGCAGGGGTAGCAGGGGAAAAAAGACCACCTCGTGTCGCCCGGTCGTGGTGTCCATGACCGTTCGCCAATGCGCCCGACCGCCTCTTCCCAGGCAACGTGCGAACGCGAATGCTTCTTTGCGGTTCTCGCTGATCAACACTTCGAGAACCTTCTGGTCGAGTGCCTTCCGAGATGTTCGCGCTCTACGCTCGCGAGCCTTGCCCGGTCGATCTGCGCGTGCGTCCACGGGATTGGACAGATTCGTGAAGCCGTCGCGGATGGCGGCGAGCTGCCAAGCCTGCTGGAGCGTGGACGGTGCGATGTATGCGATCTCGTCGTTGACGCCGACGACATGACGCCGGAGAAATTCGACGTAGGTCAAGCCACCGCTACGTCCATAATCATTGATGTCTCGTAGACGCTCCACTTCCCTCAAGCGCGATGGTGCGCGTTCTTCACCAAGCATGAAAAGGAATATCAGCCAGTAATTTAGGCTTGCCACAATGGTTTTCACATCTTTTCTTTTGAATAACGGCAGAAGCTCGCGAAGATCACGGGCCCACTCTCGGATGTATTGGGGTACATCTGTTATTTCGCGTCCCAGAACTCGACTGACATTCTTGGTGTTGCGTGCAGATGGGCGATCGCACCAATCGAACGCGTCCACGCCAGTTTTGGCCAGGCGTATCGAAGTCAAGAAGAGCAAGGCAGACGGATGGTCTGATGGATCGCGCCCGAAATATCGGCAGCATTCTTGATACAAATAGTTGACGGATGACGAGTATTTGCGTGGATCTGGATAGTTTTGTGATCCCTCCTTGATCAAAATCAGGGGCCCGACGGAAAGATTCTCGGATTGCAGTGCGGTCGAGTTCGCGGCTGTGGCCAGGAATACGTTGAGGATCGCCTCGGAGCTGGTATTTTTGGCTGCTTTGTGCCTGGAGAGCACTAGTTCCGCGATTTGGCGATGGCGATCGGGCGTGGAGATCCAAGCTAAGATCGGTAGAAGCTTGGTAGGGAGCAGTCGTCGGATCTCCGATCCATCGCGCACGGGCTGAAGCCAAACGCCCATCGCGCTCAAGTGTTGAGCGAACAGCGGAGCCGCGGATGCTAGTCGGGAGGCGGCGCTCGTGGAATCCTTTACAGTCTCGCCTTGACGCTCGTAGAACCGTTCCGTCTCGTCGGCTACTGCCCGAAGCACTTGATCCGAACTCAAACAGGAACCTATCCGCTTCCTCAATGCCTCGGTGTTGAGTAAGTACCCCGATCCCATCTGCAGCGCGTCGTCCATGCTGTCGGGCTTGGCGAAGATTGTTCTCAGGATCGCCTGACGCGCATCGGACGAACGCGACAGCGTCTCTTCCACTACGCCGCCCGCTCCACGCAGCCGTTGCCGATCGACCCCGCCTGCCGTTCGCCTGCCGACGGCCCCGGTTGCGATCAATCCTTCGAGAACTGCGGTCTGCTTTAGAAGTACGAAACGTCGGGGCAAACTATCGGTCGCAACGAAGCCGTATTCGATGTTCGCTCGCTTCACGTTGTTGGCTTCACTCATGTCGAGCTGGCCGTAACGCTCGAAGACATGTGATGCCTTCAGCATTAATAGCTCAACGATCAATGCTCGAATTCGTTTATCGAATGCCGCAAACTCCCGCCTGAGCTCGATGACGGACAAGGTACGGAGAAGGACGTAGCCGTCCCTGGCCGTATTGGTCACGACATCTGGCTCGTCGGGAAAGCTGCGAACTCGCTCGTCATCTCGAAAGACAAGATCGACCATCGTTCAACGTGCCTGCGTCATGACTTTTGCCAAAGCCTCCGCCACATCGGCGGCCTTGCGACCGTAATCGACTTGACTGTCGATTGAGCGATGATGAAGCATGATCTGTCTTATTTCAGGCGATAATTTCAGTTCACGCTCTGCATACCACTTGTAAAAATGCCTAAATCCATGAATATTGCGATGAAATCGGTGAGGGTCGAGCCCGGCGCGCAGGCACGCTCGTTCAAAAGCCTTCGCTGCGCTTCTGTATTTGAGAAGGCCGCCGAGGCTGTCCGCTCGAGTCATATTCGCGAAAAAGTAGGGGTGACGCTCGGAAGTTTTATAGCGTCGGTGGAATGCCCTGATCTCGACGGCGAGTTGCGAGAACGCGTCGGCCGTTGGGCCATCGATCCAGTAGATCCACGACGCGTTCCATTCGCTGCTCAAGACCAGCATCGATTTCCAGCCTGCTCGCTCGGGATGCTTGGAGGGAAGTTTCGATCTCGGTGCACGACCGTATTTATCCTTCAAGTAATCCTGTCGGGTCGTGCGGGCGTTGCCTATGTCGCCCACGAATCTGCCTTCCGCTGGATCTGCGAGCAGCACGAAGGGTTGGCCGCTGGCGTCCAAGTCGCCGAAATGCCGGCTCCAGCTCCCCGGCATGACATCGATCTGCCAGAGATTGAGAGCCTCGGAGATGCGGCAGCCGCCAAAGGCGAGCAGAATCCAGAGGGCCTTGAACATCGGACTTCGTTCCGCCCGGATGATGGCCTCGACCTCCTCTCGCGACATGGTGGTGGTCAGAGCGGTCGGCGTCGGATTTCGCGGCCGAATCGTTAGTTGCTCACGCAGGTCGACGAGATCGGAGTCGACCATCATCCTTCGCCAGCGCTCTCTTTGCGGCGCTAGGTGAACGAAGAAGTCACGCGATCCGGCCACCTTGTAAGCGGCAGCAGCGTCATAGAAGCGCTTCGTGGGCATCACGCCGTGAGCAATGTCCACCTTGATGTCGGATGCCCCGGAATATGAGAAGAAGCGGGCCAAAGCCCTGTACTCATTCCAGGCCTTCGATTCCGAAACCGGCGGCCAATTCGGAAGGGCCTCGCAATCGGGGTCGCCTGGCAGGCGATTTCCGGCTCTATAGGCGACGTAGGCATAGATGGCCAACGTCAACGTGTCCGGATCGAGCTCGTCGGAGCCGTGCACGCGATCGACGTATTCGGCGAAGCGTCCGATCGTGTGCAAGTCCTGGAGGACGCTCTCCGGAGAGCGGTTCTGTTGGGTCAGATGTCGCGCCCAGGACAGAGTCGAGTGCGGCACGAGGACTTCACCCGCCGAGGTTCGCACTGCGAGCACCGGGGTCGTCTGCCCGTGCGCTTGAGCCATTCTGCCCTGGCCTGCGATCGGCATTGAGAAGACGACGTAGCCGGGATCCGAGGATCGGCCCACATCGCCGCCATCGAACCTGCGCTCGATCGAAACCTTCCCATCGTCGACCTTAAAAGCGCGGCAAGCCGCATCGTCTCCATCGTGCATGTCTTCAACGGGCGGCATGGCTCTTTCGGCGGCGTTGGAACGTGATTGCCTACTGCGGTGCCGATCGGGCTCAAGGAACGAAGCGGATCGGTCGGAACGAGTCTTCTCGTGCCGAGTAGGACGGAGCGGCTCCGGGCGAAGGTGCACGGACAGGAGGCCGGTCGAGTGTTCGTTCAGCCGCTTCCAAGAGCCATCAGAAGCTTCAGCGAAACCGGCCTGCGGCAGGCGCGGTCGGATGCAGCTATCCGGAAGAAGCGGCGAAGAAAGCACGTCATTGGGTTCGGGCAAGGAGCGTCGCCGGTCAAAACACCTGCCACGCTTACCGCCCGCAACCTAAACGGCAGGTTTGCAGCCTGAGGACGAGTGCGCGAAGGAAGGAACGGAGTTACCGAGTCTCCGCGCACTTGTACCAGACCGACGGCACATGTCGGGAAGGAACGGATCCTCCCCGCTATGCGGCCGTCGACGATGCCTTCTAGGCGGACCGCCGGCGGACCAGGGTCTCGGGCGAAAGAGGAGCACCGATCCCGATCTCCGCCTGGCCAGCGCAGACGAGTGCCAGGACGACGTCGGTCGGATCGGCCTGCGATGTCTGCACGCAATCGAGTAGTGAGGCCAGCGGCGCGCCATGGGGTGATACGGCGATGCGAGCGAGCACCCTGACCCTATCGCCAGGTGCGACCAAGACGCTGCGTGCCGCCCAGACGGTGCGCGCGGTGGAGCAGCGAGGCTCTTGCATTACGAACGATCTGGGTACCGATACGCAGCACGGAAGCGCCGCCGGCATTGGAGGATCGTTCTCGTCGCGCGTTGCCGCGATCAGAGTTCGGGAGGAACCATCGGTGACGAAAACCCCGAAGGCATCTTCTGCGATCAGCTCGATCGGAGCCTGCTCGATGGCCGTGATAACAGGATCAAATGTCAGTTGAATTAAGAGATCCCGGTGCCATCGATTGGGATAATGGATAGCCGACGCAGTCTTGAACGATCTGAAACCAGGCCTGACAGCGCTCGATCGCTCGGATTTATTGGCTGTTGAAGTCTTCGATGTCTTCTGCATTGGTTCCAACCAGCCTTCCACAGGACGGTCAGCAGCGGAACCGGGAGGCTTCAGTTCCGTCAGCTACGTATTGCTATTGATTTGTTCATTATCATATTTGCTCCGAGGTCGTATTCATGGACCTCTTCTTATCGCCGCGCGTCAGAAAACTAGGCGATTAGGCTCTCTCACTGTGGGTGCAAAAATTGCACTTTACAAGGGCCAACTCAAATGTTGAAGCTTGAGTGTGCAAAGCGAGGAGTGTTGAACGGCTCTGATACAGGCGCCATAAAATCGCCAAATCAGGACATGAATCAAATTGGAAAGGCAGACATTCATTTGTTTTGATTTATTGCCAGATGTTTTCGCCTCGCTTGGAAGAGCCAATCCTCGATGATCTCTAGGAGCTCCTCGCGGCGGTCGGTCCCGGCGGCATACAGAAGTCTCTCCAGCTCTTCGCGCAGCGCTTGATCGAGGGGTGCTTCTTCGACCTGTGTGCCAAAGGGCAGCTCGCGCGCCGCAACCATGTTAAGTAAATAGGCTATCTCTGCAGGAGGACCCTGGCTCGCCCAGTATCGGACCGTTCTCAGAGAAACGCCGACCTCGGCTGCGAACGCGCCTGGCGTCCTACGCAGAACGCGAAGCATCGCCTTGAATTCCATGCCGTCCATCGATGCTCCGAAAGCCTTCGGCAGTTTGAAGATGATTAGCTTCACGAGAAATGCTGTCAGAGGCGGCTCATTCACCGGAAGGACGCGCAAATTCGAATTCGCATCGATCTCATTCCTTTGAACGGCCAGGGCTGCGTCTTCACAATGGTCTCGGTCGGCGGTCTCCTTGAACATCACGATCGATTCCAAGATGCGCGGAATTTCTCGATTGCTTCGCCGGCCGGTCACATCTCCTAGCACTACCTGGGCACAGATCTGATTTCTGCTGTAAGATCAATGACTTAGAAAACCCAGCGCTCTCTGCTAAATCGTTGATATAAAAAGCTTTTTCCTGAAACATGCCCAGGCAGTGCTAGGCTCGCTCACCTACTGAGTTGCTTTTCGTACCCTCACGCCTTCCCTCGCGAAAGTAAGAGGGCGGCTTCGGCTTCGGACATGTCGACGCCGATCCTAATTCGCTCAGAAACACCGTTCCAACGTCGTCCAATCCAAGGCGCGAACCCGACGACCTTGGGCGTAGAAGTGGCCGAGATACGGAATGGATGCCCGGAGCACCTGCCCTGAGGCGGCCAATCCCGGCACTCATGTACCTAGTGACTCAATACGCTAAATGGGTCTGTACCGATCGAGAATGGTTCTTTCGATAATCATACGAGAATTGGATGCAAAATAAGTAACGTATAGCTTTCTTTTTGTCCAAAGAACTCGACCAAAAATTTAAATCGAATGGCGAGTTAATCTAACATGCCTGAAAATTGAATTGGGACTGAATTCTTCCATGCAGCTTCTGACGATTCGAGCAATACGGACTCATTGTATAAATGCCGCCCGGATGTGAGCCTCAGGACGTGCATATCAAAAATCTCCTGACAAAATAACAAGGCCTATTGCGAGTGGCACCTCAATCACAAGGCGCCTCTTGCACAATCCTGAACGTAGTCAGATCATTCTTTTCGAATTTATCGCGTAACCGGTTATAGATCGCGAGCAGTTCACGGCCATGCGTAAGGAAGGTACGGCCATCTTCCGTTACTCTACCGGTCCTGCCGCGTCCGTAAGCGATGAAGCAGCGACTGAAATGTTTCTCTACCCGGGCGATTTTGTCCGAAATGACCGAACGGGCCAAACCGTATTCAGCCGCGACCTCGCTTGCCCCTCCTCGTCCGGAGGTAGCTAGGCGTTCAAGGACGGCGCAGACCAGCTCTACGTCGGCAATAGACAGATGCTTCGACACGATCACGCTCCTTCGTTCGAAATTTGCGGACAAAGTCCTTTCTGCTTCGTTCAAGTCGGCGCCATGTGCCAGCCTCAGTCGCTCAACCAGCGTGTCTTGTTCGGATTTGTCGGACGGATGCGAGGCGATGGTCTCAAGCGCGGGTCGGTCTAGCTTACCGAGCGAGCGCGCTAGCCCAGCGTGCGGGCAATTCGACCGTACGCTGTGCGGATCGGTCGAGACCACAATCCGTCGATTCCACGTTGAAATTTGTCGGATGGGCACCTTAATTGGTCATCGGTAGTCTGTCCGAAATTTTCGGACGAAACCGGCAGTCTCGTCATTTTGCTGCCGGATGAGCCAGCGGCGGCTCATTGGTGGGCAGCCTGCCCCTAAGTCCGCCATGCGAGTGGTCAAGAAAGTGTAGGTCGCCCCGCCGGGCGCCCACAGCCACGAGAGCCTGGTGCAGCGGTTCGGGTGCCGGGCATGCTATCGTGACGGCGGACGTGACCTGTCGGCGGCCTCAGACGGTTGGCGGGAGGCTGGCATGAAGTGATGCGCTGCCCTCGTGGTGGCTATGACGCTGGCTGCTAGGGTGTGAACCGAACCAAGCTGTTGCAGGGTCTGTCGTTTTGTGATTCCAGGCGGCCGTTTTGCGGCCTGGAGGTGGCGATGGCAGACCTGTTCTGGCTCTCGGATGAGCAGTGGGCGGTGATCGAACCGTTCATGCCCAAGGATCAGCCCGGACCCGAGCGCAAGGACGACCGGCAGATCATCTCCGGCATCCTGCACGTCCTGACTTCGGGCTGCCGCTGGCGCGATTGCCCAGCCGCCTACGGCCCGCGGACCACGGTCTACAACCGCTTCAATCGCTGGTCGCGGCGCGGCTTCTGGAAAGCCATGCTCGCCGCGCTGGCCAAGGCCGGATGGGCGGGCGACGCAGCCGCCCTCGACAGCAGCTACGTCCGAGCCCATCGCTCGGCTCATGGCGGCAAAGGGGGGCAAAAGCACAGGCCATCGGGCGCTCGCGTGGCGGCCAGACCACCAAGATCCACGCGCTCACCGATGTCCTCGGCCGTCCGGGCGTCCTCCTGCTGACGCCCGGCAACGCCAGCGACGTGACCACCGCCCCGGCGGTGCTGGCCGAAGCGCCTGGCCGGATCCGGCGCCTGGCCGCCGACAAGGGCTACGACGCCGACTGGCTGCGCGCTGACCTCCGCAAAAGCGGCATCACGCCGGTCATCCCGGGCAAGCGCGGCCGCAAGCGGAAGATCCGCCACGACAAGAGCCGCTATCGGGAGCGCTGGCGAATCGAGGCGACCTTCAACCGCCTCAAAGACTTTCGCCGGATCGCCACCCGCTACGACAAACTTGCCCGCAACTACGCCTCGGCCCTCGCTCTGGCCGCCGTCATCGCATTCTGGTGCTGATCGAGTCCAAACCCTAGGCGAGTCTTCGCCGACCCGGTGGAACTCTCTGTCTTCCACGAGTTGCCAAGACCGGAACCCACCCTGCAGGCCGCCGACGGCGAAGTGCCCGTCCAGGGCATCTACGTCTTTTTGCCCGACGGTCCAGGCCCGCACCCAGTCGCCGTAATCATCCACGGAGGCTGCTGGAGCGCCACCACGGCCGGAAGGGAGCAGATGCGGAACCTCGGACCTGAACTGACCAGACGAGGCATCGCAATGTGGAGGCGCTGTTCCCCGACGGCGAGGCCTTCGGCTTCGGGCTGACCGGCAACGCGGTCTCGGGCGTCACCGGCTCCGGTCGGGCCGAGGCGCTCGCCGAGCGCATGCTCGGCCTTGCCCAAAGCCATCGCGACGAGATCGCGGCGCGCTACCCGAAGGTGCAGCGCCGCGTGGGCGGCTACAATCTCGACGCGCTGATCGAGGCACGGCCCAACCTCGCGCATTTGCTGGTCGGGTCCGAAGGCACGCTCGCCGCCACCACCGCGGTGACCCTGAAGCTGTCGCGCCTGCCGACGCACCGGGTCATGGGGGTCTGCCATTTCCCGTCCTTCCGCGACGCCATGGAGACCACCCGCCACATCGTGGCGCTGGACCCGGTGGCGGTCGAACTCGTGGACAACAACGTCCTGGTGCTCGGTGCCGACATCCCCCTGTTCCGGACCACGCTCGCCGACATCACCCGCGGTAAGCCGAACTGCCTGCTGCTCACGGAATTCGCCGGCGACGACCTCGCTGCCCTGAAGCGCGATCTGAAGCACCTCGAAGCCTGCATGGCCGACCACGGCTTCCCCGACGCCGTCGTGGAGGTCGTGGAGCCCGCCCGCCAGAGATCGGTCTGGGAGGTCCGGGAGGCGTGCCTCAACATCATGATGTCGATGAAGGGCGACGCGAAGCCGGTCTCGTTCATCGAGGATTGCGCGGTGCCGCTGGAGCACCTCGCCGACTACACCGACGCGGTCACCGCGGTGTTCACCAAGCACGGCACCCGCGGCACCTGGTACGCGCACGCCTCGGTGGGCTGCCTCCACGTCCGCCCGATCCTGGACATGAAGCAGGGGGGCGACGTCGCGAAGATGCGGGCGATCGCCGAGGAGACCTCCGAACTCGTGCGCCGCCACAAGGGCTCGTATTCCGGCGAGCACGGCGACGGCATCTCGCGGTCCGAATACATTGCGCCGCTGTTCGGCCCGATCCTGACCCGCGCCTTCGAGACCGTGAAGGACGACTTCGACCCCGAGAACCAGCTCAATCCCGGCAAGATCGTCCGTCCGCTGACGATGGACGACCGGTCGCTGTTCCGGTTCAAGCCGGACTATGCGGTGACGCAGCCGATGAAGACGGCCCTCGACTGGTCGGATTGGGGCGGCTTCGGCGCGGCTGCCGAAATGTGCAACAACACCCCTCATCCCCTGGAGCATTCCGGTGAAGCTGAGCTCGTGATTGCCTCCGCGCTGCAACCGCCATCCTCTGCTGTAATGCGCCCCCTCGGATGATGCCTTGCACGTGCAGGATCTCGCCCCGCCCCGCACTCTTGAACGTCGATCGCGTGGCAACGCCAAGACGGTGCTGAGCCCGGTCTCTCGCACGACGTTCCTGCCAAGCTCTTCCTGTGGACAGGTACAAAAGCGGATCGTTTATGTTCGTGTTTTGTTCTATTAACGCTTCATCGCCTATGAAGCAGGCGATCTCCTGAATTCGACGTCCACCAAGTGCTTCGACTCTGTCGAGCCTGCGACGTCACTGATCCATCCAGCCTTTTGCTGATGGCCGCTGCCTACTGCTCGGCCCCGGGAGATCTTGCATGCTCGCCGTATCGTCTATGCCCTCAGCCATAAGTTCAATCGATCAGGAAGGTGCATTTTCCGACCAACTCTCACGCGCCTTTCTGCAACAGCTTGCACAGGAGGAGCGCAGGCGTCTCAAGGCCGGTCACCGCGCCAACTCGCACGATTTCGATGCGGAGCCGATGCTCGACGAAGCCGATGCCATTGAGCAGATTGTCGTTCAGGAGGAGATCAACCGACCCGAGAGCGCGCATGTGCCTGTTCCAGCAGATCTCGCCGCTGTCGCCGTCATGCTTGCCCGTGCCATCGAGGCCGAGCCGGGTCTCGTGCGGCGTTTGCGCCGGGAAGCGCCCGTAGTCGCGCTCGCCACACATGTGATCGATCTAGTGGAGCCGGTTCGAGTCGTTGCCGAGAAGTGCCTGTTCCGGCCCAATACCAAGGTCATCGATCTCGCGAACGGGCGTGCGCGCGAGCTTAGCCGGCGGCATGCCGCCCTTTTCGTTTGCGACGGGATCAGCCGCGACGCACGGCCTGAGAAAGGCAACGAGGTCATTGGCTCGGCGCTGCATGTCCGCGTACCGATCGTGGGCATCGCACCCGACCCTAAGCGCCAGCTGCCGCGTGACCTGATGCGCTCCGCCGAACACCGGATTGGGTTGCCGAGCCTTGATCAAACCGGGCTCGCCCTCGTGGTCGAAGCTGTCGTAGGCAGCCGGCCTTCGCGACAGATCGATCGGGATCTCCTTCGCATGATCGACATTGCCGACCTGCCAGTCGCCTTCCGCCGGGCGACCTCACCAGATGCGTGCATCGAAGCGCTGGAGCGGATCGTCACTGCGAAGGCCGATTTTCTAGCCGAAGGTCCCGCTCTGGAGGAGCTCGATGGCTATGGGCCCGCGAAGACGTGGGGCTTGGCCGTGGCGTCCGATCTGCAGGCTTACCGTGCGGGTTGTCTAACCTGGGCCCAGATCGATCATCGTGGCCTGCTGCTGTCAGGTCCGCCCGGCGTCGGCAAGACCAGCTTCGCGCGCGCGCAGGCGGATAACG